>Ga0307513_10006008_pt1 | contig 15948 bp, 12 predicted proteins | sample 15_EM_MG_FD_202174 | JGI IMG/M metagenome (GOLD analysis project Ga0307513, IMG submission 202174) | Populus trichocarpa ectomycorrhiza microbial communities from riparian zone in the Pacific Northwest, United States - 15_EM | ecosystem: Host-associated > Plants > Roots > Unclassified | place... | reverse complement strand
CTCGATCTTCTGGACCACGGCGGCGGCCTTCTTCTTCGTGGAGATGGGCGACAAGACCCAGGTGGCGACCGCGGCCCTGGCCGCCCGCTTCCATGAGGTGCTGGTCGTCGCGGCGGGCACGACGCTGGGGATGATGATCGCCAATGCGCCGGCGGTGCTGATCGGCGGGGTGGCGGCCGAGCGCCTGCCGCTGAAGCTGATCCGCGGGCTGGCCGCGGCCGCGTTCGCCGGCATCGGCGTCTGGATCCTGGCGACAGGCTGAGCCGGCCTGGGGTTCTAACGCAAAAGAGCCCGGCCTCGCGGCCGGGCTCCTCGCTAGTCAGCTGCCGTGTGCAGCGATCGAGATCAGAAGTTGATGTCGATCGTCGAACGACGGTTCAGCGGTTCCTTCACGCCATCGCCAGTCGGCACGGCCGGTTGGGTTTCACCCTTCCAGTCGACCGCCAGGGCGGTCTGGGCGACGCCCAGGCCGACGAGCGCATCCGCAACGGCCTTGGCCCGACGTTCCGACAGGCGGACGTTGTAGGCCGGCGAGCCGGAGGTGTCGGCGTGACCGACGACCACGACGCGGGTGGCGTTGCCTTGGCTGGAGTAGGTCGCAGCTTCCTGAACCACCGTCTGGGCTTCCGGCGTCAGCACGTACTGATCGAACGGGAAGTAGACGATGAATTGCTTGGCCTCATACGCCGGCGGAGGCGGCGGGGGAGGCGGCGGCGGGGGAGGCGGCGGGGGCGGCGGGGGCGGGGGCGGCGGGGGCGGCGGCGCTGCGAAGGAGTAGCGCAGGCCGAGCGTCACCGACTGGTCGCGATAGTCGCCGCTGAACACGCCGGGTTGCAGGGCGTTCGTGCCGACCGACGTGAAGTCGAGGTCCGAACCCGCCAACCAACGATAGGTCAGGTCGAGGTTCAGGCGATCAGACGCCCGCCAGGCCACGCCGGCGATCAGCTGATAGGCCAGGGCCGAGTCGCTGTCGTCGATGGTCAGGTTCTGGATCGCCGGATTGGCCGCCGAGATGGCGCCCGTGACGTTCGAGAACTGGCCGGTCGACTTCAGATCGACGTGGTTGACGCCGATGCCCGCGCCGATGAAGGGGTTGATCGCGCTGCCGGGCAGGATGTCGTAGATGACATTGCCCATGAGGGTCCACGCCTTCAGATCGCCCGAGGGCGAGCCGCAGGTCGGGGCCGCCGCGGAGCGGATGACGCCGGGGGTGCAGAGGCCGATGATCGACTGGTTGGTCCCGCCGCGGATCGACTCGATGTCGCCCGGCCGGTAGCCCCCTTCGAGTTCGACGCGCCAATGCTCGTTCAGCTGGTAGCCGAGACGCGCAAAGCCGGCCCAATCGTCCTTCTGGTTGATGTCCCAGTTGTACGGGGCGCCGTTGGCGGCGTTGTTGGAGGAATCGGCATCGATGCTATCTGGCCAATGGTAGCCGAGATCAGCGGCGCCGTACCAACCCACCTCTTGAGCGGAGGCGCCCGACGCGGCAAAGACCGCAGCCAGAGCGGCTCCCGCCAGCAATTTGAATTTCATGATTTAGAGCCCTCTCTTGCCCTCTGCTGCGGCCAATTGACCCAGCATGGTTATATCAAGGCCGGAACCTTGCGGAAGTGTTGGCGAAGCCACACTCGATCCGCAATGTCCCGGTCCGTGGAGCAGACGCCAGGACGCTACACAATAATCCCCGTCGTAAGCAACGCCGGGGCGAGGAACAGAATCCCTCGACGGTTGATCCGCGACGCGCCTGACAGACGCCGCGGGACCGAATTTTATGATCTGGATTTGCCGCTCGCCGAGGCGAGCTTGCGGATCAGTTCTGAACCGCCGGCAATAGGCAGACGTTAAGCCATAAAGATCCCCCGCCATAGGGGAAACGGTGGCCGCACGGGGGCGATCAGGAGCGCCGCGCGCACCATGCCCGGTCGTCGAAGACGATCCGAAAGCCATCCCCAGCCACTCTCCAAAAGGCGCACCCCTGCTGCGCTGAGCGGAAAAACGATGGCGGTGCAGCTTGGTTCCGGGCGCGGAGCAACAGCGCACAGTCCATGACTGGATGTGGGATAAATGCCACAGAACCTCGCCCGGCCCGCCGCTCAGGTCGATGGGGCCCGCCGGAACCTGCGGGTCCGGCCGCCCAGTGATTCGGGCCGGTTCAGCGCCGTGCGGAATTCGTCGCGCCGCTCGTGGATCGAGGCGATCACCAGGCCCATGGGAACGCCGATCTCCACCAGCACCGCCTCCGAGAGTTGCAGGCTGGCCTCGACCGTTTCGGGCACCGCGTCGGTGGCGCCCAGTTCGTACAGCCGCTGCGCCTGGCGCGCGTCGCGGGCCCGGGCGACGATGGTCAGGTCCGGCCGCAACTGGTGGGCCAGCGCGACGATCGCCTCGACGCCTTCGGCGCTGTCCATGGTCACCACCAGGGCCGAGGCCTCGCCCAGGCCGCAGCGCTGGAGGAACTCCTGGCGGGCGGCGTCGCCGAAATAGACCGCCTGCCCGGCCCGGCGGGCGGCCTCCACCAGCTTGGGGTCGCGCTCGGCGGCGACCCAGGCGATCTCGTGGCGGCTCAGCATCTCGCCCACCAGCCGGCCGACGCGGCCATAGCCGACCACCAGCACCCGCGAAACCGGCGTCTCGCCCGGCGCCGGCGCCGGCTCGGCCGGGAGCTCGGACGGGGTGACCCGCCGCCCGCCCAGCCGCAGGCCCAGGCCCGCCAGCACCGGAATGCTCATCATCGACAGGGTCGCGGCCACCAGCACGGTCTGCCCCAGCGCGCGCGGCACGATCCCCTCGGCCATGGCCGAGGACAGGATGACGAAGGCGAACTCGCCGCCGCCGGCCAGCAGCAGGGCCGCCTCGAGGGCGCTGGGCGAGGCGACGTTGAAGCCGCGCGCCAGCAGATAGATCACCGTGGCGTTCAGCGCCGTCAGCCCCACGGCGATCCCCAGCACCTGCAGCGGCTGGGCGAACAGGATCGACAGGTCCAGCCCGATCCCGACCGACAGGAAAAACAGGCCCAGCAGCAGCCCCTTGAACGGCTCGATGGTCACCTCGACCTCGTGGCGGAACTCGGTCTCGGCCAGCAGCAGGCCGGCGATGAAGGCGCCGATGGCCATCGACAGCCCGCTGAGCGCGCTGACCAGGCCCGCGCCGATCACCACCAGCAGGCAGGCGGCCATGAACAGCTCTTCGCTCTTGGCGCGGGCCACCGAGCGCAGCATCGGCCGCAGCAGCAGCCGGCCTATCGCCAGCAAGAGCAGCACCCCCACCGCCGCCGGCCCGAAGGCCAGCAGCATCCGCGGGGAGATCGCCTCGTCGCCCTGGCTTCCCACCACCGCGAGGGTCACCAGGATCGGCGCGACGGCGAGATCCTGGAACAGCAGCACCGAGAAGGCGACGCGCCCGGCCAGGGAATGCTGGCGCTTCTGCTCGGTGAGGATCTGCATGACGATGGCGGTGGACGACAGCGCCGCCGACGCGCCGATGGCCGCCGCCGCCGCCACCGGCTGGCCCAGCGCCATGGCCGCCCCGGCGATCACCGTCAGGCTGACCGCCACCTGCAGCGCCCCCAGGCCGAACACGTAGCGGCGCAGCAGCCGCAGCCGCTCCCACGACAGCTCCAGGCCGATGGTGAACAGCAGGAAGACCACCCCGAACTCGGCGAGCTGGGCGATCTCCTGCGGATTGTCGACCGTGATGTAGGAGACCCACGGCAAGGTGTCGCTCAGCGAGCCCAGGCCGAACGGCCCCAGCACCACGCCGGCGCCCAGGAACCCCAGGATGGGGCTGATCTTCCACCGCCGGAACAGCGGCACCACCACACCGGCGGTGGCGAGAAACAGCACGAGGTCCTTGTAGCTGCCGGGGGTGACGTTGGACTCCATGCGCTCTCCTGGTCGGGGTCGTGGGATTATGGCAGTGCGTCAGGGAAATTAGAAATCCCCGGCCTGAACTTGACGCCCCCCTGCGCTGCGCCGACGGAGACCGCCATGCGCCCGTTCCTGATGCTCGCCTGCGCCGCCGCCCTGGCCGGCGGACCCGCCTGGCCGGCCCCCCGCCGGGAGGCTGGCGTCCCCCGCCGGGAGGCTGGCGTCGAGGTGCTGCAGGCCTGGAGCCGGCCGGCCGCGGCGGGCATGAGCGGGGTCGGCTACATGACCCTGGTCAACCACGGCGCCGCGCCGGCCACGCTGCTGGCGGTCGAGACGCCGGCGGCGCGCAAGGCGGTGATCCACCTGACCACCATCGCCAACGGCGTGGCGTCGATGACCTCGATGGAGGCCGGCGTGGCGGTTCCGGCCGGCGGGACCCTGCGGTTCGCGCCCGGCGGCCATCACCTGATGCTGCTGGGCCTGGCCCGGACGATCAAGGCCGGCGACCGGGTCCCGGCCACGCTGGTGTTCGCCGGAGGCCGGCGGATGAAGGTCGAGTTCGAGGTGCGCCTGGCCCCGCCCGCACCCTGACAAAAATGTAATGAGGCGCCCGCCGGCGCGAGGGGCATGGTCGCGCCAATCCCCTCCCCCGGAAGGCCCCATGTCGATGAAATCCCTCTGGCTCGGCGCAACCGCCGCCACCGCATTGGCGACCGCCGCCTGCCCCGCCGCCGCGTTCCAGCCCCGTCCCGACCTCGACGCCGATGTCGCGGCCGACGCCCCCGCGACCCCGGGCGGCCAATTCCCGCCGGGCGACATCTCCAAGGCCCCCCGCATGGGGCCCTGGGGGTTCGACCTCGCCGGCCGCGACACCCGCGTGGCCCCGGGGGCGGACTTCTTCGACTTCGCCAACGGCGCCTACATGGCCAAGCTGCAGATCCCGGCGGACCGCTCGCGCTACGGCAATTTCGACGCGCTCAACGAATTGTCCCAGGCGCGCATGCGCGCGGTGACCGAGAAGGCCGCCGCCGACACCGCCGCGACCGGCGAGGCCGCGCAGATCGGCGCCGTCTATCGCAGCTTCATGGACCAGGCGACCGTGGACCGCCTGGGCGCCAGGCCGTTGGCGGCCGACCTGGCGGCGATCCGCGCCGCGACGTCGCGCAGCGAGCTGGCGCGGCTGATGGGCGAGGCCCAGCGCGGCTTTGGCGGGGCGTCCTTCGCGGCCTATGTCTATGACGACGCCAAGGACCCGCTGCACTACGCCGTCTACCTGTCGCAGGCGGGACTGGGGCTGCCCGACCGCGACTATTACCTGCAGCCGGCCTTCGCCGCCCAGAAGGCGGGCTACGAGGCCTATGTGGCCCAGATGCTGAAGCTGGCCGGCTGGGCGGCGCCGGAGGCGTCGGCGAAGGCGATCGTCGCCCTGGAGACGCAGATCGCCGGGGTTTCCTGGACCCGGGCCGAGCGCCGGGACGACGACAAGACCTACAACCCCTTCGAGGTCGCCAAGCTGAAGGCCTATGCGCCGGGATTCGACTGGACCGCGTACCTGGCGGGCGCCGGCCTGGCCAAGGCCGACCGGGTGATCGTCGCCGAGAACACCGCCTTTCCGAAGATCGCCGCCATCTTCGCCGCCACGCCGGTCGAGACGCTGAAGGCCTGGGCCGCGTTCAGCCTGGCCGACAACGCCGCCCCCTATCTGTCGCAGGACTTCGACCAGGCCCACTACGCCTTCCGCGACAAGATGCTGTCGGGCCAGCCCGAGCAGAAGCCCCGCTGGAAGCGCGGCGTCGCCCTGGTGGACAGCCAGATCGGCGAGGCGCTGGGCCACATCTATGTGGACGCCTACTTTCCGGCGGAGAGCAAGGCGAAGATGGAAGCCCTGGTCGGCGACATCAAAACCGCCATGAAGGGCCGGATCGAGAAGCTCGCCTGGATGAGCCCGGCGACCAAGGCCAGGGCCCTGGAGAAGCTGGCCAAGTTCAACGTCAAGATCGGCTATCCCGACAAGTGGCGCGACTATTCCGGCCTGCGGGTGAAGGACGGCGACCTCTACGGCAATGTCGAGCGGGCCATCGCCTTCGAGTGGGACTATCGGGCCGCGCGCCTGGGCGGGCCGGTGGACCGGGCCGAGTGGGGCATGACCCCGCCCACCATCAACGCCTATTACAGCCCCACCAAGAACGAGATCGTCTTCCCCGCCGCGATCCTGCAGCCGCCGTTCTTCGACCCCGACGGCGACCCGGCGGTCAATTATGGCGGCATCGGCGGGGTGATCGGCCACGAGATCACCCATGGGTTCGACGACCAGGGGCGCAAGTCCGACGGCGACGGCCGGCTCACCGAATGGTGGACGGCGGAGGACGCCGCCAAGTTCCAGGTCCAGGCCGATCGCCTGGGCAAGCAGTACGCCGCCGTCGAGGTGCTGCCCGGCGCGCACATCAACGGCGCACTGACCATGGGCGAGAACATCGCCGACCTGGGCGGGTTGCTGCTGGCGCTGGACGCCTACCACATCTCGCTGAAGGGCCGGCCGGCCCCGGTCATCGACGGGACCACCGGCGACCAGCGGGTGTTCCTGGGATGGGCGCAGGTCTGGCGCGGCAAGTCCCGCGAGGACGCGATGCGCAAGCAACTGGTCGCCGACCCGCACTCGCCGCCGAAGTACCGGGTGGACGTGCCGATCCGCAATATCGACGCCTGGTACGAAGCCTTCGGCGTCAAGCCCGGCGACGCCCTCTATGTGCCGCCGGACCAGCGCGTCCGCATCTGGTAGCCCCGATCGCGCGTGGGTTCGCGGCGGTCGTCGGAAGTCACGGATGATTCAGCCTTTGCGGCCAGGATGGGAGCCTGAAAAGCCGGCTCGCCGGGCCCGTCGCCATGCCTCGGATTAAAACTGACGCTATCGTCAAAATTATCGGGGGCGCGGGGCCAAAAAAAGGCCCGCCGCGGGGGATATTCGCAGCGGGCCCGTTTTTGAGCTTTCGCTCTTATAGGAGGCGTTTCCTCCCCGAAACGCCGGAGACTTCAGGACTTTGTGTCGCCGTCATGTCTCTCGCACTTGTGAGAGAACGGTAAAATGGCGACTGAGTCAATCAGCGCGACCCGTGCCAGGAAGGATTCCCGATCAGTTTTCCGCGATGTGCATGCCAGGGCACAGTTTGGGGCTGTTTTTTGGCGACGTCGTCAAATATCGAGGCCGGCGCGCAGGGCGTCATAGGGCGCGCAGGCCAGGTCGAAGACGAAATCCGGCCGCGAGGCCGTGACCGGGCCGAGGCCCGCCGCGGTCAGGTCGAGCGAGGCGCGCGCCAGATTCGCCACCGGCACGAGCAGGCCGTGCGGGCGGGGCGTGGCGCCGGCGGCCACCAGCCGCTCCACCACCGGATCGGGCGGCCCCTCGGACGCCGGCCAGACCAGGGTGGCGGTCTCGTGGGCGGCGGCGCGGGCCTCGACGATTCGCAGCAGCCGCTCGGCCGCCGCCAGCTGCGGCGCGCTCCAGGCGGCGCGCAGGCTGGCCGCCAGATGCGCCTGGCTCTTCAGGATCAGGCCGTCGCCGAGGATCTTCAGCCCGTTGGCGGCCAGTGTCGCGCCGGTGGTGGTGATGTCGACGATCAGTTCGGCGGCGCCGGCGGCCGGGGCGCCCTCGGTGGCCCCGCCCGATTCAGTGATCCGGTAGTCGGCGACGCCGTGGCGGGCGAAGAAGGCGCGGGTCTGCACCAGGTACTTGGTGGCCACGCGCATCCGCCGGCCGGTGCGGGCCAGCAGGTCATGGGCCACGGCCTCGAGGTCGGCCATGGCGTCGACGTCCAGCCAGCTGCGCGGGACCGCCACCACCAGGTCGGCCCGGCCAAAGCCCAGCGGCCGCAGCAGCCGCACGCGGGCCTCCACGTCGTCGCCGCGCTCGCGCAGCAGGTCCTCGCCGGTGACCCCCAGGTGGACCTCGCCGGCGTCCAGGGCCTCGGCGATGTCGCCGGCCGACAGCAGCCGCACCTGCGCCCCCGCCAGGCCCCTCAGCTCGGCCAGGTAGCCGCGCGACCCGCCGGAGATGGCCAGGTCCAGCCCGCAGTCGGCGAGCCAGGCCTCCACCTGTTCCTTCAGGCGTCCCTTGGACGGGACGGCGATGACCAGGGGTCCCGATTTCAGCGTGCTCACGCCTCGCCTCCCGCAAACGCCCGCCAGGGGCGGACCATGCAGCCGATCGCGCGCGCGTCGGCCGCCCCGCCCAGCCGGGCCAGCAGGCTGTCGTAACGCCCGCCGGCGGCCACCGGCCGGTCGGCGCCCAGCGCCCGGCTGCGCACCTCGAAGGTCAGGCCGTCATAATAGTCGAAGGTGTGGCCGAGGCTGGCGGCGAAGCGCAGGGCCTGGGCGGGGACGCCGGCCGCGTCCAGCCGCTCCAGCCGTCCGGTCCAGGCCGCGAGCGCGCCGTCCAGCCCGGCGGCCTTGGGCGCCATGGCCTTGATGGCGGCGAGCGCCGCGGCCGGCGCGTCCTCCACCGCCAGGAAGCGGCGGACGGCCTGGGCCTGGTCCGGCGTCAGGGCGGGGGCGGCGGCGGCCTCGGCGCGGCTGACCAGCCGCTGGGCGATCTCGGCGGCGCCGCGGCCGCCGACCCGCTCGACGCCGGCCAGGGCCCAGACCTCCTCCAGGAGGGCGGCGGCCTCGGCGACCGGCAGGCCGGCCAGGAGGGCGGCGAGCTGGCTGCTCTCCGCCGCGGGCTCGGGCGCGGCGCCGGCCCGCGCCAGCTCGGCCTGCAGCAGCCGCGGGCGGGCGGCCACGCGCTTCAGCCGGGCGGCCAGGGGAGCGGCCAGGCCGAGCGCGTCGACGAAGGCCGAAAACAGGCCCACGTCGCCCAGCCAGAGCTCCAGGTCGGCGCGCGCGCCGGCCGAGGCCGCGGCCCAGGCCAGGGCGGCGATATCGGCGTCGGCGGCCACGGGCGAGGCATTGGCGGCTTCGAAGACCTCCAGGCCGACCTGCAGGAACTCCTCGGCGCGGTCCGAGTGGGGCGGGGCGGCCCGGAAGGCGCGGCCTTCGTAGAGATAGCGACCGGCCGGGGCGCCGCGCTCGAGGTGCAGGCGGGCGACGGGCACGGTGAAGTCGGGGCGCAGGCAGGCCTCGACGCCGCCCTGGGCCTGGACCACGAACAGCCGGGCGCGCAGCGCCTCGCCGGCCAGGTCCAGCAGGGCGCCCAGCGGCTGCAGGATCGGCGGGTCGACCGGCTCGGCGCCGGCGGCGGCGAAGGGCGCGCGGATGGCGGCCAGGGCGGCGGCCGGCACGATCGGTTCGGATCTCATGGCCGGGCCTCGACGATGGCGCGCACCGTGGCGACCAGGTCGGCGCGGGGGACGTTGATCTGGCCCGGCCGCTGTTCGCGCCACTGGCTGTTGTCGGCGACGCCGGAGGCCAGGGCCCGGCCCAGGTCCAGGTCCTTGATGGTCACCGTCCCGGCGGCCAGCTCGTCCTCGCCGACGATGACGGCGGCGGGCGCCAGGCGGCGATCGGCGTACTTCATCTGCGGCCTCATGCCCGAGGTTCCCAGATAGACCTCGGCGGCGATCCCGGCGGCCCGCAGCTCGGCCGCCACCGCGAAATAGTCGGCCATCCGGGCCTGGTCGAAGGCGATCACCACCACCGGGCCGCGCACGTCCGTGGCCGGATCGCGGCCCGCCGCGCGCAGCGCCGCGGCCAGCCGCGAGACGCCGAAGGAGAAGCCGGTGGCCGGGACCTGCTGGCCGGTGAACCGCGCCACCAGGTCGTCATAGCGCCCGCCCCCGCCGACCGAGCCGAACCGCACCGGCTGGCCGCGATCGTCCGTCGTCTGAAGGAGCAGCTCGGCCTCGAACACCGGGCCGGTGTAGTATTCCAGGCCGCGCACCACCGAGGGGTCGAACACCGCCCGGTCGGGGCCGACGCCCAGGCCCTTCAGCGCCTGGTCGATCTTCGCCAGCTCCTCCAGGCCCGCGTCGCCCTGCGCCGAGCCGCCGATCACCCCGGCCAGGCGGTCGAGGGTCTCGCCGCGCCCGGCGCCGCCGGCGGCGGTGAAGGCCAGCACCGCCTCGGCCGCCCTGGCGCTCAGGCCCGCGCCCTTGGTGAAGGCGCCCGACTCGTCCTTGCGCCCCTCGCCCAGCAGCAGGCGGACGCCGTCCGCGCCCAGTCGGTCGAGCTTGTCGACGGCGCGCAGGACGGCGAGCGTCTGGCCCTCGCTCGTCACCCCGGCGGTGGCCAGCAGGCCGTTCAGCAGTTTGCGGTTGTTGATCTTGATCACCGCCGCGCCGGCCGGCAGGCCCGCGGCGACCAGGCCGTCGGCGGCCATGGCGATGATCTCGGCGTCGGCCTCGGGACGGGCCGAGCCCACCGTGTCGGCGTCGCACTGGGTGAATTCGCGGAACCGGCCCGGCCCCGGCTTCTCGTTGCGCCAGACGCTGCCATAGGCGTAGCGGCGGAACGGCTTGGGCAGGGTCTCCCAGTTCTGGGCGGCGAAGCGGGCCAGCGGCGCGGTCAGGTCGTAGCGCAGCGCCATCCACTGCTCGTCGTCGTCCTGCAGGGCGAAGACCCCTTCGTTGGGGCGGTCGGCGTCGGGCAGGAACTTGCCGAGCGCATCGGCATATTCGAAGGCCCCGGTGTCCAGGGCCTCGAAGCCGTAGCTCTCATAGACCGCGGAGACGGCGTCCAGGATCTTCCGCTCGGCCGCCAGGTCGCGGGCGCGACGGTCGACGAAACCGCGCGGGGCGCGGGCTTCCGGGCGCGGGGCGTCGGTCTTCACATCGTCGGTCATGGCGCGCGCTTACTGGACGGCGCGGGGCGCGGCAAGGACGCGCGGGCGCTGGCGGAAGATGAGAGTGCAGGTTCTGTCCATCGTCGGGGTCCCGGTCGGGAGAGAAGATCGACGGATGGGGCCGGTTCGACGAGCCCCCTCCGCTTGGGCGGGGCTCGGGCGCGCGGATCGTCTAGGCCAAACGATCCCGGCCGATCCCGCTGTGCGAGGTCGGATGGTGATGGCCGTGGCGATGCGCGATCGTCGACATGGGCGCGGCTATAGCCGAAGCGGGGACAAGGGTCTAGGCCGCCACGGAACGGCGGTCGGCGAACAGGCCGTTGATCGCCGTCAGCAGCGCCCCGGCGGAGATCGGCTTCTCCACCACCCCGTCCATGCCCTGGGCCAGGTAGCCGGCGGCGTCCCACGGGTCGGCGTTGGCGGTCAGGGCCAGGATCGGCGTCTCGGCCGTCCGCCCGGCCAGCGCCCGGATCTTCCGCGTCGCGCCCACGCCGTCGAGCCTGGGCATGCGGATATCCATCAGCACCAGATCGAAGCGCCCGGTGCGGACCGCCTGGACCGCGGCCTCCCCGTCCCCGACGCTCTCGCTGGAGCAGCCGAACATCGCGCACAGGGTTTCGGCCACCAGCCGGTTGGTGGCGTTGTCGTCGGCGATCAGCACGTGCAGGCCCACGTCGCCCGCGGCGATATCCACCTCATGCGCGGCCGGGCGCGCCTCGGGGGCCGGAACGTCGAACAGCGCCAGCGTGAAACCCAACACCGTCCCGCCGCCGGGATTCAGCTCCGCGGCGATGCGTCCGCCCATCCGCCCGACCAGCTCGCGGCAGATCGAGAGGCCGAGCCCCGCGCCGCCCTCGCGCAGGCCCGCGTCGGTCTGGCTGAACGGCTGGAAGATGCCGGCCAGCCGATCGGGGGGCACGCCGACGCCAGTGTCGCGGACCTCGCCCTCCAGACGGACATAGATGTCGTCCCGGCGCGCGCGCAGCACGACCTCGACCCGGCCGGCGGGCGTGAATTTCAGGGCGTTGCCGATCAGGTTGTTGAACACCTGCTTCAGCCGCACGGCGTCGCCCAGGGCCCATTGGTCCGCGTCGCCTTCGTAGCGGAAGCCGAGCGACAGGCCCTTGAGTTCCGCGCGCGCCGACCACAGCGCCGAGAGGTCGTCCAGCAGATCGGGCAGGCGCATCGGCTCCTCGGCCAGCTCGAGCTGGCCGGCGTCGGCGCGCGACAGGTCCAGCACGTCGGTCAGCAGCCGCAGCAGGGTCTGGCCGGAGTCGCGGATCGTCGCCACATAGGGCGCAAGCTCGACCTGGGTGAGCTTGCGCTCGACGATCTCGGCGATGGCCAGCACGCCGTTCAGCGGCGTGCGGATCTCGTGGCTCATCACCGCCAGGAACTGCGACTTGGCGGTCAGCGCCGCCTGGGCCTCCGAACGGGCGATCTCCAGGGTCTGGGCCAGGCGGGTCATCTCTTCGGCGTGGGCGCGGTTGGCGGCGCTGGTCGCCTGCAGCAGGCAAAGCGCGCTGGCCACGCCGGCATAGAGGCCGCCCTTGGTGATCACGAACCCCTGGAGCAGTTCGGACGGCCGTTCGGCCAGCGCCTGGCCGCAGAACTCCGCCACCGAGACGTCGCCCTCCACCACCAGGGGATTGCGGTTCATCAGCAGCGAGATCGGCCGCAGGGCGTAGAGCGCCCGGCCGTACTGGGCCGCCATGGCCACGAAGAAGGCGTTGCGCTCGATCAGGCCGACGGGCCGGCCGTCGGCGTCCACCACGGCGATCGCCAGGGTGTCCGGCTCGGCCTGGAAGCGATCATAGACCTTCTGACCCTGAAGCTCGGGACTTACGGCCGGGATCGACTGGGCCATATCAAGCATCATTGTGGTCATCATCGTCCCCCGAACGACGCTTCAGATGCCCACAGGCCTTGATCCAGGATCGTTACTTCGCCCTGAACAGGCGGCGATTGTCATAAACATGTAATGGAAGCGTCATGAACTTCCCTGACCCGCGGCCGGCGAGACCTTGAGGAAGTGGACGCGCGCGGCGCCGTAGTCGCGGGCGTCCAGCCTTTCGTAGCCGGGCGCCTCGAAGTCGGGCTCGCCGACGCCGCGCTCCAGGACCACCGTCGCCTCCGGCGCCAGCCAGCCGCCTTCCAGCAGGCGTTGCAGCGCCACCTCGCCCAGGCCCTGATGGTAGGGCGGATCGAGGAAGGCCAGGCCGAAGGCCGGGCCGTCGGCGCCCGGCCGCACGCCGAGCGACGTGGCGTCGCGCCGGTGGACGCGGGTCTTGCCGAACAGCCCCATGGCGTCGACGTTCTCGCGGATCGCGCCGCGGGCGGCCTCGTCGGTCTCGACGAACAGGCAGAAGGCCGCGCCCCGCGACAGGGCCTCGAAGCCGAGCGCGCCGGAGCCGGCGAAGAGGTCGATGACCCGCCGGTCGCGCACGCCGGGCGACCAGGGCGCATGTTCCAGGATGTTGAAGACCGCCTGGCGCGCGCGGTCGGAGGTGGGCCGGGTGGCCGGGCCTGGCGGGGCGATCAGGGTCTTGCCGCGGAACGCGCCGGATACGATACGCAATCGAGGTCGTCCCTCACGCCCAGCGTTGCGGCGGAGCCTGGGCGTGCAGGGCCTCCAGCCGGTCGCGCAGCTCGTCCATGAACTTCGCCCGGTCTCCCTGCCAATGAAGCGGCTCGCCGACAAGCATGGTGCAGTTCATCGGCACCGGCAGGGCCTGGCCCTTGGGCAGCACGCGCCCGGCGCCCTGCAGCCAGACCGGCGTCACCGGCGCCTGCGGGAAATCGGCCGCCAGCCGGGCGACGCCGCTCTTCAGCCTGGCCATCTGCTCCCCGTCGCCGCGGGTGCCTTCGGGGAAGATGATGACGATGTCGCCGGCCGCCAGGGCCTCGCGCGCCGGGGCCAGAACGTCGACGCCGGCGGCGACCTGGTCGCGGGCCACCGGCACGATGCCGATGATCGACCTGGAGAACCACGCCATCAGCGGGTCCTTGAGGAAATAGTCCGCCGCCGCCGCAGGCCGCACCCGGTCCAGCGCCTTGGACGGGTACATGGTCAGCAGCAGCAGGGTGTCCACGTGGCTGGCGTGGTTGGCGGCGATGATCGCGGGTCCCGTGAGCGGCAGCCGTTCGCGGTTGATCACGTCGGCGCCGGTGAACACCCGCGCCAGGGGGCGGAACAGGCCGACCAGGACCAGGCGGCGGAACCAGCGCATCAGAACCGCGCCAGGCCAAAATAGGCCACCAGGTGGAAATAGAGCGGGGCGGTGAAGGTCAGGCTGTCGGCGCGGTCCAGCAGCCCGCCATGGCCGGGGATCAGGCGGCTGGTGTCCTTGACCCCGATGTCGCGCTTGATGGCGCTCATGGTCACGTCTCCGGCGAAGCCCGCCAGCGGCAGGCTGACCGCCACGACGGCCAGTCCGATCCCGCTCAGCGGCGTGAACATCGGCCCCAGGACCCAGATCAGCAGGGCCGTCGACACCCAGCCGCCGATGAAACCCTCCCACGTCTTGTTGGGGCTGACCCTGGGCATGATCCTGTGGCGGCCGGTCAGCTTGCCCCAGACGTACTGGAGCACGTCGTTGGCCTCGGTGACCACCAGCAGGAAGAACACCAGCCCCGCCGCGCCCGCCGGCAGGTGCTCGCTGGCCGGGACCCGCATCAGGAAGGCCGCGAAGCCCAGGTTGTAGACGCAGGTGACGATGGCCCAGTGGAAGGTCGCCGCGGTCGACAGATAGGCCCGCGTCTGGCCGATGCAGGCCATCAGGAAGGGCAGGAACAGGAAGACGTAGACCGGGATGAACACCAGGTAGAAGCCGTAGATGTCGGCGACGATGAAGCCGTAGCTGACCGGCACCGTCAGATAGGCCGTCAGCACGATCAGCCGGTCCTCGCGCCGGACCGGCGCCAGCGACAGGAATTCGCGCAGGGCGACGAACGAGATCACCGCGAACAGCGCCGCGACCGCCAACCATCCCGCCAGCAGCGCCGCGGCCAGCAGCGCGATCATCACCCACCAGGACGCGATCCGCTGGCGCAGGTTGGTGAAGTCGCCGCCCGGCCTGAGCACCGGCAGCAGGGCGGCGACGGCGACCGCGACGGTCAGCACGCCCAGGACCCCGCCCAGGCCCCAGAGCAGGGCGGGCGGCTGGGCGGCGAAGAAGTCCCGTACGGCGTCCATGATCGCTCGGCCCCCACGCCTTCCGGTCGCACCTTGCGCCCCGGAGGCGAGCGGTCAAGCTTGACCCGCCCCTCGGGGACGGTGAGGGTCGTGGCGGCTGGCTGGGGAGGATGGCTTGGCGACGTCGATCGCGCGCCTGGGGCGCTCCACCACCGTGCATGTGGCCTTCGCCTTCCTGGCCATGGGCGGCTGGGCGCTGTTCGCCAACCGCGAGCACGGCCTGGCCCAGGCCTGGGCGCCGGCGCTGGCCCAGGGAACCCTGTCGGGCCTGATCACCCTGCTGCTGAAGCGGGCGCTGGAGGCGATGACCGGCCGCTTCCCCGGCGCCCTGGCCTACGCCGCGCCGCCGGCGATCACCGCCGCCGTCATCCTGGCCGTGCTGGTCGCCGTCCACCGGCTGATCGGCACCCCGGAGGTCCTGCGCACCATCGCCGTGCCCTGGACGGTGTCCAGCCTCTACGCCGTCGCCTACACCGCCACCCTCGTGAAGGGCAGGACCGCCAGATGACCGCCGCCACGCCCGAGAACCGCCGGCCGCTCAAGAGCCGCAGCACGGCCTGGGCGAGGTCGCTGGCCGCGGCGCTGGCCAAGGCCGGCGCCGGCCCCGACCACATCTCGGCCGCCAGCATCGCCTTCGCCTTCCTGGGCGCCATGCTGTTCCTCGGCGCCGGGATCTGCCCGCCGGTCCCCCGGGGCGTGTTCCTGATCCTGGCGGCGACCTGCATCCAGCTGCGCCTGCTGTGCAACCTGCTGGACGGCATGGTGGCGGTGGAGCACCGCAGGGCGAGCCCGGCGGGACCGATCTGGAACGAGCTGCCGGACCGCGTCGCCGACGTGCTGTTCCTGGCCGGCGCGGGCTATTGCGCCTACAGCTCGGGCCTCGACCAGGGCGCGCCGCTGGGGTGGCTGGCGGCCGTGCTGGCGCTGCTGACCGCCTATATCCGCGAGCTGGGCCGGGCCCTGGGCATGCCGGCCGACTTTTCCGGGCCGATGGCCAAGCCCCACCGGATGGCGGCCCTGACGATCATCTGCGCGGTGGCGGCGTTCGAGCCGCTGTGGGGATGGAAGGGCCAGAGCCTGATGCTGGGCCTGACGGTGATCGTCGTCGGCGCCGC
>Ga0307513_10006007_pt1 | contig 15948 bp, 15 predicted proteins | sample 15_EM_MG_FD_202174 | JGI IMG/M metagenome (GOLD analysis project Ga0307513, IMG submission 202174) | Populus trichocarpa ectomycorrhiza microbial communities from riparian zone in the Pacific Northwest, United States - 15_EM | ecosystem: Host-associated > Plants > Roots > Unclassified | place... | reverse complement strand
CGCTCGCCTTCCCTAACCGAAGAACCCATACTGGAAATGGACGCCGAATCAACGCCATCACCTGTATCCTTCCTCACCCACCGCCGCTTGCTCTCCCTCCTCCTCAGCTTCGGTTTATCCTCCAACAACCTTGCATGCGCATAATGCACAAGCGGGATATACACCTCCGTCGCCAGGCTCTCGTCCATCTCAGGTTCCTGAACACCATGCACTCCGACTTCCACTTTAGCACCCCCTTTCTTCGTCGAAGCAACCCCAGAGGAAGACGACGGTCGGCAGCGTATCCGGTCGTCCCATCCAACACTGACGGTCATCTTGAAAAGCCCCTTCCCAACATCGAACCGCACGTCCGTGGCTCGCCCCACCACTTTCACAGGCCATGGTCTCGCAAACGCACGTACCGCGCGAGCACCATTCGTCAGCAACGTGTACGGGTTGGACGAGTAACCCGCGATGGATCTTGAGGACCGACGCGACGCCGTCGAAGTGGATGACGCCGAAGAAGCAGTGGGCGCCAGCGATGGACGAGATGCCGAATGACCGGCGTTCCGTCTTAGTCTCTGCTTGACGTTGGACGTCGTCCCAAGGCTCGTCGCGGAAGCAGAACCCATGCCCAGTGTAGCGAGGCTAAGCGACGACATTCTCATCGGCAACGTTCGCCCAGGTTGCTTTTGCTGTCGCTTGTTCTTCTGCGCCGCATTCTCCACCAACAACGCTGCACGGCTATTCAGCGCGTTCTCATCCATACATTCCATCTCCACCATCGCATTGTATATCTCATCCTCATCGCTCTCATCCTCATCTCCAACCAAATCGTCCGGGCTCCATAGACTCAGATCCTCCATATTCCACCCATCACCCCACTCATGCGAATGGTCATCTCCAACGTACGTCCACACCGTCCAACTCAACGAATCGCTGCCTTTGCCATCCGCCCACGCATCGCATGCGTTCAGACTTGCATCCAGAGCCTTTTCCTGATTTCCATACTGCCCCTTGTACTTCCCACCATCCGTCCACCCATACGACTTCTTATTGTCCATATCAAACGGCGTCCCGATCTCGCCAATGACTGTAGGGTACACCCCTTTGCCTAGATTCGCCACATCGGCTTGAAGATACCCCAGCTGCTCGTGCAGGGATTTCCGAATCGCGCTTTCCCCGATCTTCACAGCTTGAAGGGTGGAGGAATACTTTCCCCGGAGGAGACCCAGCGCATCAGCGTTGAACCAGTTCCAATGCCGCGTCACTAGTGTCAAGCCGTCGTAGTAATGGGGTGAATACGCACACCGCCTTTGCAGCTCATCCTCACTGAACTGCGGTGGCGGTGCGAACACGGGCGGCTGCACGAATACAATGGCTTCTTCGTGCGATTGTCGCACCCGTTGGGCATATGCGAGCCAGTGGGGTTTCCAGTAATCCGAGAGAAACTCGATTTCGATGCCGGTGTCCGGGTTGAAACGGAAATAATCTGGGCGTAGGATGTAGCCGGTTTCGATATCCCAAACGCCATGCTGTGCCCATATGCACGTCCCGAGAGGCCATCGCTCGACGTTACGCTTCCAGCCCCAGCGGGGATGCCTGCCATCAGGGAGTTCACCCACAACGGGGGGGTTTTCAGGTGGTTCGTGCGGGTCGGCGCCATGGAAGTCTCGTTGTAGTGGTGTGGAGGACGAGGAGCGGGAAGAAGGGGGAGAAATGGGGTCAGCCCAGAGTTTGTTTCCTTTTGGATCAATCGTGACACTCCCGTTCCTAGAGGGGCCCATCACTCCAAACTCCCAGTTATCCACTGTCTGTGCCTGCCCCATGCCCAATCTCAGGCCCTGCGCTGGCGTCGGATACGTTCCTTTCTTCAAAGTTGATCCTTGTTTCGTTGGATTGGCATTGAGGTCTTCCCACTCGCATAACCCCTCGAATGGTTCGTTCATGCTGTCCCATCCAATAATGCATTCCTCGAATAAACTCCCATCGTCGAACGCTTTTATCCGGTCGGCAAGCTGTCCGCATGCTTCGATGTAGTGATTTTGTAGATAGTCTTGAATGTTGACACCGTCGATGATACAATTGGGCGCAAAGTCGCGTCCGGCAAAAAATAATGTGAACACGGTCTGGGAGAGGAGTCTGCCGTAGTTGGTGCTCCAGACCATGGCGGGGAGAGAGGCGGGGTCGGGGTCATGTGCGAGTGGGTATTCGCAGTGCAGAATGGCGGCTTGGGTTGCAGTGATATTACGTGCGTTGATGCCGCATGCAGCGAGTGTCCAGTACGGTGCTCCTGATCCTCCGGAAAAACGAGACCACTAGAAAAATAAAAATATAAGTGGTTGGCAGAGAAACGAGACAAGTGGAGTTATGGCTCCTCATGGGAAAACCATGGCAAATTTTTGGTGCATGCTCCAATTTAGGGGAAAAAACTGACCGTATCCTGGTGAGGATCCATGTAAACGCGAAAGCCGTAGTCTCTGCACTTGCAGAGCACCCGTATAGTGTAGTCCATAAATTCGGTGTCGTATTTCCCTCTATCGCATATGCATTGAGGAACGTCTCCAGAAAACGACCAAAAGTCAAACAGACTCACGGTCCTTCATGCTCCAGGGCCTCCCAAGTAAACGGGAATCGTAGCAAGTTGAAGCCCCAGCCACGCAGGCGGGCAAGGTGAACATCTGCACTCCCATCCTCGATGTTCAGCGGCCTTCCAACGAAGCTTTCCCCGCCTTCCTCTGCGGTTTCCCAAAAGTCTTCCAGCAAGTATGAGAGATGGCCAACAGGTGCCTTTGATGCACCAGAGAGGTTGACACCTCGGAGAAGGAGGGTACGGCCAGCGTTGTCGACGAAATTGAGGGAAGTTGTGTGGATGTAAGACGGGTGGAGGGGTTTGCCCGTCACCGGGGACGTTGAAGGGACTAGTGGCATTGTTGTCGTGCGGAAGGAGAGGCGTGAGGTCATCAATTCCAACAAATCGTACCACATTCTAATTACTTAACCTTCCCCATTTGGGAGGTTTAGTGCCTGATCAGTATTTCCTTGTTTAATCTTTATTTCCCCGGACCTTCCCCATATAGAATCTAGTCGCCGGTGGCTGACGAAGCGACTATGGGCGTCTAAATGTTTTAGAGAGGTGGTGTCTTGCGTGGAAAAATTCCCAGTACGGCACTGAAGAATATTTTATTCGAGATATTATCGTCGAGCGGCGCCGAGGTCGCCGTTATCGATATCTTGTATGTTGGGTCGGTCATGGACCGGAAGAAGATCGTTGAATATCGGGATCAGACCTCAAGGGCAAGGAAACGCTTGATATCTGGTTGGCCAAATCAAAACATTTTGTAGTACCGATATCAACGGTTACCAAGAGGGCTCAAATTTTTTTCTTTTGATGGAAGATGAATACATAAAAAAGGTCTTTTTTTTCCGGTATGATGCATATGCGTGACGTGAACACTGAGTAGTAGTCGTACACTATCTTATTCCTTCAAACAAACTAGATCCTCAACGTAGTACAATATCCACGGCAGCCAGGGCCAATTGACTCGAACAGGGGATTATTGCTGCAGCCGCTCCTTACGGAGCAGTCTGAGCAGATTGTCCTCCCTGCAGCACATTTTAATTAGCTGTGACTGGCACTGCATGATATCAATCACAGACCTCTTGGATGGCTTGCCTAAGGTGCTCGCGCAACCGAACTCCACTTATGCTCTCAAAGCCAGGGACCATGTCGGCCCTGTTAGCTATCACAGCTACCAGTATATCGACGAAATCAACCTGAGGAGCATCACATAGCGGTCAGCACAATCGAGCTTGAGAATGTTTTCAAGAAGATCAAACCGTGGCTCGCATGTGTAATTTGTTAACCATGCTCATTTTCTCATCACCTTCTCGCGTGCCTATTCCGGCCAGATATTCATCTCTGTTTGAGTATTTGTAGTAATTGTAGGTAGGCCAAAGCTCGTTCACTTTGTTGCGGAATGCGATGAGGATATCGCGCTCATTACTGAGTGCTCGAATGGTTACGAAGAAGCCCACCCCAAGAGCCGCACAACTTGCGACGGCAATAATGGGAGTAGCAGCAAAGAAGCTGGTGAGCGATGTGGAAAGGAGCCATAGTGGGACGCCTACAAGAATGGCGATGAGCGCGAGCAATGCTCTCATCCCGATTCTTATAGCGAGGTTTCCAATGGTTTGGAATACGCCGGTAGCACGAGACAGAACGTCATACAGAACGTTTGCATCCCCCACCTCTTTCAACACTTGTTGGCCCGCAGGGGCACGCACCCAGTCGTGGAGGGATGATAGCCTGTTGACACGGAACGAGGCGTCGTCCAGTGCAGAGCTGATGAAATAGTTGAAATCGAAGTAGACATCGTCAAGAGTGTTCGCCATGGAGGGCAATGGTAGGATACTCAGCTGTCGCAAGCAACTCAGAAGGCCAATCGACAACGTTGAAACGGCATGTTTTCCATGATCTTGGCGAATACATAATCTTTAGATAAGACAAGATAATACACAAGGCACTCGCAGTTTCCTACCAAGCAATCTCCCAGTTGGTATTCCACCTTGCCATGGCACCTTTTATTGTAAGTTTAAATCAGTATTGCCTTGTATATTCCCCTGGCCCGTGCTGACGAAAGGGCGATGACGAAGAAATATAGGCGCTTCTATTGCCTTGGCAACTTTTGAGTTTAGCAATGAATAAGCGGTGAAACTGGCCGACCTAGGATAATTTAAATTAATATTCCATCTCGGAGAAACGAAGCCGCAGCTATTACGTTCAACTTCCGTGCACCAACCATTCAATATCTTGTTTATGCCTCAAGCCTGGGTGATGAAGCACTCTCATTTCGCTTCAACAAAAGAAATGAGAGTTGGAAAAGGTCGGGATTATTGTCTCTTGGGCGACATGGTTGTTAGGCCAGAATGCCATTGGAGCTGTGGTTATTTATAGCCGCCTCCGCAATGCCTCCGAGTTCGTTCTTCGATTCATGCATCTCGGATGCGACACCCGCCTGCACACAGCCAACCATCTTAATTTTAGAAACAAAGGTAGGATGCTGCGTATAGTTCCCATTCATCTTCATTAGACCGCATTGACGAATAATATACCAGGCTTCCATGTTTCATTGATGCATGGCCAAAAAAAAAACGCGTTTGCAGCAGAATGGTGCCAATACATGGTGATCAAATGGAAATACATGTGCATCCTCTGATAAGAACCCATAATTTCATTGTGCAGTTATCAACGCCGCAGCCTCGATAACAGACAGTGGACAGACCGTTTACAGACCCTGGTGGTATGAAAGAACACACGCAGACGGGGAGGCTAATGTTTAAAACGCTTTGCGTGGCTTGATTCGCAAATCGCATACCCCGCAGCAGCTTCTGGAAAATTTCCCGAAACCGACTACTTCCTCCCTGCTCGTCGTCGACTTCTTTTTTGAATTTTCTTCCCGGCTTCTATACCAGCGATAAGATCATAAGGCTACCATAAAAACCTCGACCGCCCGTTGAAGAGTTTTTCTTATAAAAAAAACAAAGCTTCATTTTCCACCGCTTCCACCACGAAGAACAACCACCCCACTGTGCAGCGCACCGAGCCCACTCACTCATTCACAAAACTCATCTCCCGTCGTACCTAACCTTTGACACACATTCATTTCTACCACACCAAACCAACCAACATGTTCGCCAAGTCCTCTTTCCTCCTCACCACCATCCTCAGCTTCATCTTCATGCTCCTCACCTCCCCCCTCTTCGCCTCCGCCCTCCCCATCCCCGCGCCAGCAGCCCTCGCCATGCCCCAAGCACACCCCACTAGTCTCTTGGGCCGAACTATCATTCTCCGGTCCGCGGCTGTAGAGGCAGAGGCAGTGGACGCTGACGCCATCCCGAACCGCGCTCACCGATTCGCCCTCCGCATGAAGCACGCGAGGAAGCCTGCCTGATTTAATGATAAGGAATACTCTTGTGGAGATACGATGAAGTGTTGGAAGGGGGCATCCACCACGAGGCGGGATCCAGAATCACAAGCCACGGAGACAAAACATGAATCTTGTTTATCTATTTGACGCGCTGAGCCATCCCATGGGCCACGTTCCCTTCCTAGAGCTAGGATTTGGAAGAAAATGCTTTCTTCCGCCCGGGAGTTTGTGGACTACCACCACTTTGGCCGATCTCGATGATATTCACCTCACCCTATTCTTTCTCCTTTTTATGCTTTAAATTTCGGCGGTACTGGTACCTTTGTCGAAATCCATGCACCTCCTCTTTACATTGTATTACCCTCATTTTGAAGCCCCTGCAGGCTACTCGGACAATAACGATTTGGTGCTAATAATTCAATTATGTCAATACCGTCGATTATGTCAATACCGTCGATTATGTCAATACCGTCGTTGATCCATCTATCCACAGACGCCAACTCCTAAGTAGATAGAATGTTTGGACAATCAATTTAGTTCAATAATTGCTCATCCCTCGGGTCGTGGCTTCGAGCTTTCGGCGTCCAGTATTCGTCCAGATTGGAATTGAGACAAAGTTGCTACCGGATGTACATACCTGGAAATTATTCGAGCAGCTTTGGTAAACTGTGTTTTTGGGGTGGCTTCCCGTCGGCGGTGCTCCAGTTCATTCTGTGCTTTCTATGTAGTCATATATCCAGGGAAGGGGAAATAATTCACAGAATTCGAATAACGTTAGAGAATGTCGCAAGCATAATTTTTTATTTCCTTGTTTAATCTATGATAATTTCCACCGGACCTGGTGGCTGACAACTATGGGCGCTTCTCGTTGTCTTGGCAACTTCCGAGTTATCTTTATTCCATTTACGCCCAAACACTGGGTTTCGAGCATGAACGCCAACCAGCAATACTACACCCGATATCAAAGGCACTGTACCTTATTCCTTCAAACCATAGTGCGAGACAATTCAACCGCCGTACAAACGACAGATACCCTATTGGTCGGACAGGGATTATGGCTGCAGCACGTTCTAACTGACTGCTCACTGATTAATATTAAGCAGATCGTGTATGGCTTGCCTAAGGTGCTCACTCAACTGAACTTCACGGATGTTTTCGAAGCCAAGCCCTATTAGCTATCACAGTCACCAATATATTCGGTATATTAATAAGATCACTCTGATTAGGCGGTCAGCATAATACGGTTGACTAGACACTGTTTCATCCTCGGGATCATCCTTCTCGAAAATCTACTCGCTTGTCTGGATCTGGTAGCGAGGTAGTGGTCGTCTATGTCACCGCCATGGCTCATGTCGTGGCCAATAACGCCGTGGAACGTATCCTTCCCACCCGTGTTAGAAGTGATAACACGATGAGGACCAACAGAACTGGTTCCAACCCAGCCCGCACGTCACCGCCATTGACAAGTAGCATGTGAACTTCACTAGAACAGCATGGTCTATGTAACTGTCTCAGAGGAATGATCCTGGAGACCATTTCGGTCGCTCCGGAGAGCGCCCGAAGTACCCTACTTATTTGGAATTTTGAGGGGGAAATTAGTCGAGGGGGGTACACAGGGGGGCATTTTTCGGTCGCCCCGGAGAGCGCCCCGGAGAGCGCCCATTACCTAGTTTTGAAGGACCATATTCACTTGGAATTTTGAGGGTGAAATTAATTGAGGATGGGGTATTACACAGGGAGGCATTGAAGTTCCAAGTTTTGGATCGCGGAGTGGGTATTTGGAGTGGCTTAATGAACCCATCTCATTCACACACAATTTATACTCACAATTAGTAAACCTTCTCTACGATCCAAGTTGTACTTGTTAAGCGCATGATAACACCATGTCTGCCAAGCCTATGCCCGGGCAAGCCTGTGCCCATGACATCCATTGCAGGTTCTCGAACCACTATGCCAACAAACCAGTGCTGCGTCAATAATAATGATGGTTCACGGAACCCTAAATAGGAAATCAAGGGTCCATTTCGGGAACCTCGGGCCCTTTTTTCGAGATTTTGGATCAAAACCTCACCCTTTGAGGCCCCGTTACGCGATATATTTGCTACATACTATTGTTCGGTTTGACAATCGGTCTTTTCCACCACTTCCACCCACGAAGAACGACCACCCTGCCGTGCAGCGCACCGGCTTACTCACCCACAAAACTCATTCCCCGTCGTACCTAACCTTCGACGTACATTCGTTTCTACCACACAAACCTACCAATATTTATGTTCGCCAACCTCAGCTTCAACCTCATTCTCCTCACCTCCCCCTTCTTCGCCTCCGTCCTCCCCATCGCCGCGCCCTCACCCCTCACCACTCCCCAAGCACACAACCCCACTACTCTCATGGGCCGCACTATCATTCTCCGGTCCGCGGTTGCAGAGGCAGAGGCAGTGGATTTTGATGCTGATGCCATCCCGAACCGCGCTGAGCGATTCGCCCTCCGCATGAAGTATGCGAGGAGGCTTGGGAAGAGGCCTACATGATTTAATGGTTTTATTATTACTATCAGGAGTACTCTTTTGGAGATACGACGAAGCGTTTTACTACCATTACTTTGGGTCTCAATTGTTATTTACTAAGCCCTATTTTTATGATTCAAATTTCGACGGCGGCTACCTTTGTAGGCACCCACTGCGCACCTGCTCTTTACATTGCATTCAACCCACCCTCATCTGCAGGCTACTCAGAACGATAACGATTTGGTGCTATTGATCCATTATGTCAATATATTTGATTGATTTATCTAACCAACCAACTCCTAGATATAATGTCTGGATAATTCAATTTAGTTGCTCATCCCTCGAGTTGTGGCTTCGAGCTTTCGACGTCCAGTTCGGACTCGGCCAGATTGAAATCGAGACAAAGTTGTTGCCGGATGTACACACCTGCAAATTATTCGAGCAGCTTTGTGTTTTCGGGGTCCCGTCGGAGGTACTCCAGTTCATTATGCGCTGCGTGTATATATGGTATAGTACCATGATCTCGCCCGTCTCGAGCCTGTAGGTAAAATGCACACAGCCCGTCTAGTCGTCTATCCAGCGAAGGGGAAATGATTCACAGAATTCGAATAACGTTAGAGAATGTCACAAGCACATTTGCATTTCCTTGATTAATTTCCTCGGATCCGGTGGTTGACAACTATGGGCGCTTACCGTTGTCTTGGCAACTTTCGAGTTATCTTTACTCTGAATCTATTTACGCTGCGTTTCGAGTATGAAAGCCAACCAACGAAACTACTTACACTCGGACCGCCGTAGATTCCCACTATATAAGACAACCTATTGGTACAGATAGGGGTTATCCGGGTACTCATATTAAACACGTAGTGTGGCTTGCTAGCGCTCACGCAACTGATGTTTTCAAACCCAGGGTCCTTGTCAGCCCTATTAGCTATCGCAGTCACCAGTACATTAACCAAATCACTCTGATTAGGTGATCAGCATAATACGATTAACTGGACATGCTTCCTCCTCGGGATCATCCTTCTCAAAAACTTGCTCGCTTATTTTGTGTTTTTTGGCGAGGTAGTGGTCGTCTTTGTCACCGCCACGGCTCGTGTCGTGGCCAATAACGCCGTGGAACGTATCCTTCCCACCCGTGTTAGAAGTGACAGCACGATGAGGACCGACGGCAACCGTGACAGATCCAACCCAGCCCTGACTTGACCATGTATTCGTGCAACTTGGCTCCCGTGGGGTTGTTCATGGGATGTTTACCACGGAGGGAAGCATCACCGTGAGTGGGGCTGTATTTCTCGTTGCAGAATCCCTTGGGCTGAGGAGAAAATGAGCGAAGAAGGAATGGCGACGACAAAACACGTCCAAGTTTGTTGTCGCCTCGACCAACTGGTACTGGGGCATGGAGGTGGGAGTTCATCACGGCCTTGCGGACCCTTTCCAGTCGAAGTGTCTAAAGGGAGGCGTAGTTTTGAGATGAAGCTAGAAGGGCGGAGGTAAAGAATACGCACGTCCACCAACAGTGAATTTATCATTCTTGTCTTCTCGGCGGCCTTGGCGGTCTGTTTGTGCGCCTGCCCTTTCTGCGTGGCAACATGTTTGCTGAGTCTCTCGGCATTCAGAACACGACGGACGAGGGCTGCGGGGTCAGAGTCAGCATCGATTCGTGGTTCTTAACAATGATGCACCCGGGAGCCTCAACGTCACGCGCAGACAAATCAGCAGATCCAGAGACTGGGGCGGCCGAAGCAGAGAGCGTCAAGCATGCCGCTGCTACGGTCGCCTGGAGAGCGTCCATTGCCTCGCTTTAGACATGACTGTATAGGAGTTAATGCCAAGCTGAAGGCGTGGAAGTGGAAAAATATAACGGATCGCTACCAATACTTCAAACACACAAATTCGTCAGCTTTGGGCCGAGTTAGCTACTTGAAACTGCAAAATACTTCCGATAAACGGAAGTTACCAGCTTCCCGGCGCCTAATGCTGGTATGTCGGGATGAGTAGCCCTCTTGCGTCTGCAGAGACCGGAAGATACACCCAGTAGTTGTTGTAAGTATTCCCCCTCGTTAAAATAAGGAGCCCCACCTTTCAAGCCGGGGATGGATGAATATATGAAAGCGAGATTTACATCTGGGCTACCCATATCCAGCCCTAACTCCCATATTTGTCCCTCACCTCCAAGACAGGTAAATCTGGCGCCATGCTGTGTTTAGAGCGAAGTCCGCATACCACCGAGTTGCCAACAGGCTGATGTGATGTGGGAGCCGAGCAGTGCGATCACATCAGGCGCCTGATACACAGACCTGATAAAGTGCATACATCGAAAACTCACCAAGATCCACGAAAGAACCAAGCCATAACAATGTCCGAATACGACTACGACGCACAATATTCCGCACTGCTCGTTTGCTTTGAAGATATCTTCCAATCCTTCAAGACCTCGTCCGATATCAGCGTAGAACTCTTCTCCGTTATCAAGTCGAATCCAACGACCGCAGGCGCTGAAGCTCTAGCGACCTCCGTTCTTGATCATGCCCAAGCGTCTCCTCAACAGGTCGACACCTTGGTCGTTGCAATCAACAATCTTCTTAACACACTCCAAGCCCAGTCGATTACGATCACCGATGAAGACGGGTCGGATCCCTTCAAAGACGTATTCAGTACCCAGTTATCCGGGTTTCTCAGTGACCGTCTTCACGAAACACAACTGCACGAGCCCAAACAGACCCTGATCTCTGCAAGCAACCCCACATTATTGGCCGCCCTATTCTCTGCCTCCGCTATCAAGAATCGACTGCTCCAAAACCACAAGGCGACGTACGCCTTTGCCAGACAAGGTTTACAGTTGCCAGATGCCGCTGAAGAGCAGGAACGGAAAGAGGTTGTAGCCCTCGGCGCCTGTTTGCAGTTGTCAATCACAGGTGCGACGATGATCGAACAATGGCTAGACAAGAGTGATGGTCAGGAGGCTGTAGTGCAAGCTTTAAAGGGACTCAAAGAGCGCGGGGTTGTCACAACTTCTGGGGGGTTGTATTTACTTGATGTGAGCGGCTCGCCCTTTTCTACAACTTCGCAAGTTCACGTTCACATTCATAGAAAACGATTGAAATTGCTCAGGGCAAATTTACCCAGGATATATCTCCTGCCGAAGTATGGGGCGTCCTATTCTCTGCGACATAAGGGCCCGAAGGTTGTATTATTTTATTGTATTCTATCCAGTTCCCTATGAGGCCATCTTCCGAATAAATTAACTTGTATCCTTGCTTTATGATGCTTTCCGGCCAGCAAAACACATCAAAATTTATCATCTTTCCGTTTCTTCTCAGAAGTTTCAGGTTGCGAGAAACATCAGAATTAATATCCACGGTATCGTAATTTCGACATGCATTGAAGGACCTCAGGACCTCTGGCATCGTTGGTTGGGCATGGCGGGCAATGGTACCATGTATAACGATTTCCTCGGTCTTTTCAGAAAGCTCTTCACCCCGAGCTCGATAGCGATCGTCTCGGACCAGAAAATATCTCGGTTATGGATTTTCCATGACGGAGAAGTGGCCCATCCATCGGCACCAATTTCCTTTGTCCAGGCAAATTTTTCGGAAATTCTTGTAGAAATTGAGTGAAACAGATTGGTTTGCTCTCATGCTAAGCGGAAACCAATTGCGTATTTAAATCCTCCCAAAGACTAGGTCGCTGACAGCTGCCTCTTCGCAACGTAAAGAAGAAAGTCTCAGTCTGATGCAGAGCTCTAGCATTGAGAGTATCTATTCGTAACATCTCGAAAACCGTAATTCCCTTTGAGGCACGAAAATTCAGCTTCAAGCTTCATCATAAATCAAATCTGATGCCTCAAAACGCTCTAATCCTCTGAGAATCTACACAAGAATCAATAGACGAAAATACACCAGGCTAAGTCTATGAAAATGTATTTGGCCCGCGGGGTGAAATTTCAAATGGGCAGGGTGTAAAAACACCGGAAGTGTAAAAGTTACATGGTGTGCAAGTTGATTTTTCAATGGGTAACAGGCCTGCAGGACGTTCAAGTTATATAACTATTTCTTAGATGAACAGCTCTCCACTCCAATGTACTTTCCAAATCCATTAATATCGTACTACCAGTGACGAGAAGGGGCCGCTGGTCAATCGTACAATCATCCGATCGTCGCATATAGGAATTTCCATGCTTGAACAGACAAACGTAACCTTCAATCTCATGACAATTATGAGGTTTATTCCCAGAGTAATGGATTGGGTTTGTGAAATGCTGACCAAATGCACCCCCCTAACCCTGAAGTACCTCGACCTGGGGCACAGTGCGTCGCCATTGAACGCCAGAAAATTTTGCAACTTCAATGGATAGTTCTCTGACCGCGCGGACCTCGTCAAGAGTGGCACCAGCCCTCTGTGCGCCGTCCAGATGCCATGCTATTTGTTGGGGAGTATCGCCTGCAATCAACGCAGCTACCAGGATATAGGAAGTTTCCAGTGAAGATATAAGATCGGTATGGCCACAAACTAACCCATAGCCAATCGTTGTCGAGAACCACCCTGAGAGACAAATCCCTGAGTCCTACGGGTGCCACTGGAAAAGCGAAGGAAGATAAATACACATGTCCGGGTGGGCAGAGTCAAGCACATCTTGCACTGGGCCTGCCTTGTCTCCATACACGGATCGGAACAAACGTTGTCCTGTTGCGCCATAGTCTACAAGCGAGGCGTTTGGATTTCTGTACTTCAAGTTTTCATTGCTGTAAATATGAAACGACAAATAAATTGCATGCCTATGCATCACTTTATCTTTCAGCTCTTCTGGCATGGCTTCGTGCAACGCTTTCAGACTGTTGATCACCTGTCTCGAAGATATCAGCTGCCGTCGACCTGAACGATGCACAAGAAACCTTTGGATATCCGCTCATGATCCCAGACTTGAAAAGGGCATCTCGAATTTTCTGAGCAAGCAGCTTCTCGTCTGATGGGAGGGAATTCGCGCCAGGTGCCCTCAGATCCTCCAATACATGCTCGAAGACGCGGGGTACGCCTTCTGGTCGGTTGCTCGCACTGAACGCGACGGCAGCAACAATGTACCACGGATTTCTGAGAACTAGATGGGTATTGTTCTGGATTTTGACTGATTTGCGCCTACTTGGAGATACCGAACCAGTGTTTATGGCCAGGCAACCGGAGGCTTCTGGGAATAGAGACTTCAGGCTGTTGAGAAAGCTTGATGTTATCCGAGGGTTGGAAGACATGTTATCCCGAGCGCTACCACTGGGTGAATTTTGGCAAGTAGCAAATCCCAGAATCGATGAGGTAGTGGCACTTCAGATGGCGGTCAAGCTATAGGTGTGGGCTCTCGAAAAAGAATTAATTAATTAACTGAGTCAGAACATTATATTTACTAAGATCACATATGGTATAAAAGAAGAGATAAGCTTGCAAGAGCATACCTGTTATCAAGCTTTTCATTGCAGCTCGCTTTCGCATTGCAGTGTCCAGGTTTTTTCGTGGTCTCCCAACTGGAGATCCTCTCGTGCCAGCGTCAGGTTTGTTTTTCGAGCCCTTGGGACGTCCTGGGCGTCGTTTGATGGGTGGTTGAGAAGGAGGCTCGGAGTTAGCCATCCCACGACGTTTCTTGTTATTGTATTCTGGACTGCTGATAGAAGCGCAATGACGAAGAAACGTGGGTGGCAACTCTTGAGTTCAGCATCATGCCATTGTATGATCTGCAAACAGTCTACTTATCTCCTCCACTTGGCAGTTTCTAACTCCCGTCCCCAATAAAAAAAACGGTGAAACTGGCCGACTATAGTTTATTCCATCTCGGGGAAAAGAAGCCGCAGCTGTTCCTTGGCTGTTCCGCTCAAATTCCGTGCTATCGTCTTTATACCCCAGGCCTAAGTGACACCCGAGTTTCGTTGCTTCAAACAAAGAAGTGAGAGTCGGGAAAGGCCGGGACTATTGTCTGTGGGTCGACATTGTTGTTAGGTCATCCGCGGTAAGTATAACCAAAGTATCTTTGAAGGTGTTGGTATTTATAGCAGCTTACTTATGTAATAATTTCTCCGTCCATTGTTTCTCGCCTCCGCAAAACGCCTCCGTTCTTCGATTTACGCAGCGGTGCGATACCCGCCTGGACACAGCTAGCCACTTAATTTTAGAAACAAAAGATAATATGCTGCGTATACTTACCATTCATCTTTATTAGACCGCATTGACAAAGGCTGCATACTTATCAGGCCATGTTCATCCACGCAAAGGCCGAGGATGACTAAAAGAAAAACCTGTGCGGCGAAATAATAGTGCCAAAACATGGTGTCAAAGGAAAGACGTTATGTATCTTTTGATCATGATAGGAACGCGGACGTAATTTCATTGTGCAGTCATCAGCGGAGACCCTCGATAACGGACAGTGGACAGTCCGTTTATGGACCCTGATGGTGCGAAAGAATGCAGGGTGACAGGGAGGCCAATGTTTAAAAAGCTTTGCGTCGGTTGATTCGCAGATCCATTCCCCGCAACAGCTTCGTGGAATTTCTCCCTCAACCCTTCAACTACTTCCTCCCTGTTCATCGTCGACCTCTTTTTTCTTCCCGGCTTCTATCTCAACGATAAGACTACCATAAAAACCTCGACCGCCCGCTCTTGAAGAGTTTATTTTAACACACAGCCCCCCTTTCCACCGCTCCCGCCCACGAAGAACAACGTCCCCGCCGTGCAGCGCACCGACCCGCTTACCCACGAACCCATAACCCGTCGTACCTAACCTTCGACGCACATTCACTTCTACCACACCAAACCAACCAACATGTTCGCCAAGTCCTCTTTCCTCCTCACCACCATCCTCAGCTTCATCTTCATGCTCCTCACCTCCCCCCTCTTCGCCTCTGCCCTCCCCATCGCTGCGCCCGCAGCCCTCGCCATGCCCCAAGCATACCACCCCACTAGTCTCATGGGCCGTACTATCATTCTCCGATCCCCGGCTGCAGAGGCAGAGGAAGTGCATATTGACGCTGCTGCCGTACCGATTAAACGCGCCGAGCGATTCGCCCTCCGCATGGAACGTGCGAGGAGACTTGCCTGATTTCATTAATATCAGGAGTACCTTTTTGGAGACACGGCGAAGCGTTGGAAGGGGCATCCACCACGAGGCGGGAATTACGAGCAAGGTGGAAACAAAAAATGATCATGAATCTGTCTGTCTATTCGACGCGCCGAGCCATCCCATGGGCCACGCTCCCTTCCCTTCCTAGAGCTAGGATCTAGGAAAAAAACGCTCTCTTTTGCTTGGGTGTTTGCACCCGTTGTTGTACTACCACCACTTTGGGTGTCGATTGATATTCATCGAACCTTATTCTCCTCCATCTAATTTCGGCGGTGCTGGTACCTTCGTCGCACCCATGGACATTCCTAACGTTATTCGAATTCTGTGAATTATTTTTCCCTTCGCTAGATATACGACTAGAAGTTGGTCGACGGGCTGGGTTACAATGTGTATTTTTAAATTTATCTACATATGTACATGCTAAGAAATACAA
>Ga0307513_10006006_pt1 | contig 15950 bp, 27 predicted proteins | sample 15_EM_MG_FD_202174 | JGI IMG/M metagenome (GOLD analysis project Ga0307513, IMG submission 202174) | Populus trichocarpa ectomycorrhiza microbial communities from riparian zone in the Pacific Northwest, United States - 15_EM | ecosystem: Host-associated > Plants > Roots > Unclassified | place... | reverse complement strand
AATGAGTAAATAGGTGTTTTATTCGCTATTTACTTTATTTCTAATCTGTCACGAACTGGAATGGAAAGCCAGTCAAAACAACTGGCTTTGCAGTGACTCTGGCAATGCCACTTAAAATGAATGGCCGCGTACCACCTGAAATGACTGGCAGATCGAACCTGGGCACTGCCACCTATATCAGCTGGAATGTGCCACCTGAAATGGGTGACAAGTGCCAGTACCATCTGATCTGGGTGGCGGCACTTCCCACAGTGCAGGTCAGCTACAACATTCTTAGGACCACAAGCTATGGTTCAACAGTACCTGAACGCTTAGCTTGTGACTTCGGTGTATCATTGTTGGCTACGACTTTCAAAGTTGGAGGGAGAATTCCCAGAAAGCGTGATGAGCACCATTGGTCCAGCAGTTAAGGTAAATGACGTAACAGGGTACGACTTGATCGCATCAGCAGGGGCTCCAGGCCACATACCTCTGAAATCGTTGGCCCACTTCTCAACACCATACGCCTGGAAATAAGCTCCATCTCACAACTGCACGGGATAGACTTCGGCGGTGAAACGAACACACAGCTGGGAATGGGTGGCCCTTCTTCCCCTATGAAGGATTTGACAGACAAGCTTGCCTTCTTGCGTGTGGAGATTCTCAGCAAGTACAATGTCGGCGAGCTAGGCCAAACTTGGTACGCCCAACTCGAGCTCAAGTGTAATTATTAATAACACTCTACCAGGGCTACCGGTATCGTTTGTCACGCACTCAGGTCCTTCGTCTTGCATGTCTCCATCATCAAGCCTCTGGGAGAGAACGGAAAGCTTCAACTCACAACAGACATGACAGAGCTCGAGTTTGCGTTGCACTCTTTCTCAGCAGAGAGCAGCGGAGCAAGCAACCGGAAACGAATGAAGGTTGATGCCGTGGGACGACTATAAGGCACTGAGAGCGCTTCGGTGAGTGTCTCTATACCTGTCAACTGCCAAACTGTGCCTAGCCCCACCTATGCCCTTGGCAATGCAAGCTGGTCTCTCGCCACTGATCGTCCTACATCAAATCATGGTTCGTTCCCCACTACCCCTCCCTCACAGACTACATGGGTGGCACGAGTCGCAATACGTGCGCTTTGTCAAAGAGCATTCGGAAGTGGTCTGGGCCGTGATTGAACAAGGACTGACACACTGGAAATCTACACACGATGGCGAGGACTCAGTTGACATAGGAGAGACGGATGAGAATATTAGTTTGGCGAGATAGGTGCTGTCGAATGCAAGAGTGGGGAGTAGATGATCCGTCTAAATCGAAGGGAGGGCCTTTACTCACGTCACGTCACGTTCTATCGATGCAGTTCACTCAAAATAATCGCGCACAGGAAAGAACACGAAAAGAGAACAGCCTCGAATCAAAGTAATGAACAAGCAATCTCCTACAAGTACAAGCAATTGATAGCCAGGGCCTCATTCACGATTGAATACCTACGTACGAATGAACCGATGCGGGGATGGAGCAAAGGAAGCCGAAGCCAATGGGCGGGCAAGAAACAAGCCAGGAGGGCACAAGTGAAACAGTGAACACGAGGAGCCGCAGGTCACAAATCACAAGGAAGCAGTCATCGAGCAGGAGCCGAAACATCACAGGCAGATTGTGCACATGCGAGGCAGAAGAAGGGGATCGAGGCCGTAAATCGTGAGAATTTTCAATAAATTCGAGTGAAGGTTTGCATAGGGAGTTGATTGGTCGGATTGGGGAGTTTGGTGATTGGTGAAGCAATTTGGATGAGCTTTTTTGAAGGATTTACGGTCACAACCTGTAATACATAGGTTGTAAGGCGCATTGAATGCTAGGAAGAGGAAGAGTGCACATACCACCACGATACGGCGATCTGCGTTTAGTAACCTCCATAGCCGCCACCACCGCCTCCATAGCCGCCACCGCTGCCACCGTATCCGCCACCGCTGCCACCGTATCCGCCACCGCCGCCACCATATCCGCCACCACCGCTGCCGTTATACCCACCTTGGCTATAGCCGCCCCCACCGTAGCCCCTGCCACCACCGCTACCACCACCGCCGCCACCGCTGGGCCGGGCGGCGGCGATGTTAACCTTGATGCGGCGACCGTCGAGCTCTTGGTCATTACTCCCGAGGGCACTATTGGCTCCATCCTCACTGGAAAACGTTACGAAGCCAAAGCCACGCGAGCGGCCTGTTTCGCGATCGCGCATCACGATCGACTCGACGATCTGACCGTGACCACTGAAGAAATCGCTAAGGGTTTCATCGGTCGTAGACCTGTAAATGGAGCGAACGAGGTGCGGGGAAAGGAGAGCCAAGCACGAAACGAGCAAGCCGATCGGATCGATTAGGCGGAACAGGACGGAAGAAAATGAACACGGGGCGGTTTGATTGTCATTTAGGCTATTGTACAGGGAAAGCGAACAGGACAGACCATGATAGATTTCTGTAGAACCGAAGCAGCAAGTGCAGCAGCAGGCCAGGAGAAGCGGTTGTTTTGTACGGAGCGCGGGCAGCGACGAGCGACGAGCGACGAGCCCATTTGAGAGCCAACAGCGAACAGAATAGCGATATCGGGACCGATCGAGAGCGAGCGGGGGAGTTACCGACGGGGAACGCGTAAGATCCAGGCCAAAATACCGAGCGAAAAAAAAGCATGAGATAGGGCTCGTCAGGATCACACAAACACGGAGCACAGTAGGAGCAGAGAATGGGTGAGTGAGCAAGCGCACGGGGGGGCTTGATCATCGTCGGCGACCGAGGCAACGAGCAGACACGTACCCGACGTAGATTTTGGTGTTGGCCATTATTGGAGACAAGGCGATTGTTAGTCGTACAGAGAAGTATCAGATCCGATCCAGACACAGCAAACCGTCGAGCGAGACGAGGAGCACAGTGGGAGAAGGGGATCAAGTTGGGTTGGGGTCCACAGGACCAAAATGTGAGCTTACGAAGCGCCCGCACCACCTGCGAACCGGCGACCCGACGATCGAGCTCGACCTAGACAGAGTGTAGCATGACATCGGGTGGTTAGGATACACTTGGGGCAAGTATTTGCCGCGATATGCGCAAAACCATGTACCGCTGCAGCTGCAAAACCTGGGGAACCCCTATAACCGGCGTCCTCCGCGCTTCAGAGGCTGCTTCACACGATTAAAGGCAGACCCTCTACCCCTCCCACGCCCAGCAGGCAGGCTGTCATCCGACTCGCTGTCCTGCATTACCAGAGCTCTCTTCTTTCCTTTTGAGGTCAGTTTCAGCTTCGCAACTTCGCTATCGTCCTCCCCATCAGAACCAGTAGGTACCATCTCCCGCACTTTTTGTTTCTTAGCTGCTGGAAGGCGTGGAGACTCCGAAGACGGAACCGCTGCCTTTCGTTGGACATTGGACTTCATCTGCGCAGGCGAGACTGAGTTGGTGTCGGTATCAGCTTCCGTTATATCGGCCTCAACGGCCTCGTCCACATCCATTGGTACCGAGGTTGGCGACGGAGACGGTATTTTCTGAGAAGGTACGCGCTGGGTCACGACGGCCGGCGGCGTTGGGGCCCTCAGTGAACGGGGTGAACGGGTTGAATGTGGGATTACAGGAGGAAGCGAAGGTTCTCTCGCTAGCGGTGGCTGTTAAAGGGGTGAGCGAGAGGACCCGTGTCGACGCAATAGATCACACTTACTATCAGCGTCAGCGATAGTGGCTCATACGAAGGTGCAGCAGATCTATAATTGGTGTTGGAAAGTTGCGAGACCGACTCGCTTCCAAAGTCGAGGAGAATCGGAGCTACGATTAGGTCAGCAATTAATCACAGGAATGAGGCAAAATTCGTACGTAATCCCTCAACATGGTTAAGTACAGCAGTTACTCTTTGGAGTGATGTCGCAAATCTTGGCTTCCGGAACAGCTGGGAGAATTTCAGGGCAGGCAGCCGTCGATAATCCTGGGCAGTGGTATCGATCTTGTCTTCGAGATCTGATTCATTGAGCTCAGAAACATATTGAGGGCCTTGGAGTGCTAACCCAGCAGTTGCTGCTAAAGGGAGGAGTAGGTGTTGCGACAAGACTGCAGCTGCGGTCGCAGCTCCAAGCGAGTCTGCCTCCCAGGTCCACGTGTAGTCTTCAAGTTCGAATGTGAATGACTTATCCTACGAGAATGTAAGCATCCCCGCCTGCTATACAATGCACAGGCCATCTAGTGGACAGAGGCTGTGAGAGGGCGTAGACTGGCGTGGGCACGCACCAGGGCATCCCACAGGATGCGGCTGCTTGATCGAATCGCAAGAGGCTGGCGCTGCCAAGATAGTGGAACCGCAGGTGAAGGCCAGAAGGATCTGGCGACTTCCTGTCAACCGCAGGCCAACCATCGTTCTGGGAGTCGCATTGGATTCCTGTACTGTGTTGCGACCGTGCCTTTGGGGAGGCGCAACGACTTACTGCATACATCGAATCTGTCACACCAAAGCTTGTGGTAGCAAAACTTCGGAGGGAATGGATCCTTTGAATAATCTGGAGGCTGGTGGACCGGTACTGAGCCTCGGCCTGATCGGTGCTCGGGCGTTCGGGTGGCTGATTTCGATTGAGCTCACGAAAGCGCCGCGCAAGCCGATTGCTTGTGAGGGCTGGAGCAGGCGTGGGTTATGATCCGAACGGAGCGCAGGCGCGGGGATTGGGACGCACCTTCCGCCCAGACGGACTTTGTGTCCGTGATGAGGAAAGTCAAGGCGGTGGACTCGGTGGCGGAGACATGTAGTTTCTTGTTTGCGGGCACGTGTAAGGGTCGCGTGATGACGATGGCGGTATGCTGTCATACTTACTGCGAGGTACAACTGACCCTCAAATGATTTGGGAAGCCATTCTTGGGGAAGCAGCTGGTCAAGAAGGTCCTACGTAGGCGGGGGTTGCAGTAAGTAAACAAGTAAGAACTAATAGCAAGTAAATATGAAGTTGGCCGGCTACCTGCGTTATCATCGCGAAGAGCAGGGGCGGTGGCAGCAGATTGCAAGGAGGGTAAAGTAAGGAAACCGCGTGTTTGTGTTTGGTGGTTTATGATTAGCTAAGCCTACCACCTTGAGCTTTCACATCTTGATCTCCTCCACCATGGCACACGACGCCGACCCTCTTCTTATCGCTCTTGCTGCTCTCCGCCTTTCTCCCCTCTTCCTCCTCCTTCTCGTCGTCACCACCCTCGGCCTCAGCCCAAAGGCCCCCGCGTCGCCATCGACAGCCTCGATCACAAACATCGTAGTAGCAGACGTTCAGCCTCGCCGAGCACTCATCCTCACCATCCTCATCTTTGCCGCACTTACTTACCTGCTGGACGCCGTCTTAGTCATCGTCCTCAGTATCGTCGACGGTGTTAGACACGGCTCCACCCCACAGTGGCGTGGAGTTGAGGCCGCCGACGCGGCTGGCGTCCTTGCATTCTTAGGCCTTGCTATTGTGGGAAGCGCAAAGGAAAAGAGGGGCGTCGATTTTTGGACGAGGAAACGCGTCAAGGCCTTTGCCTTTTTTGCACTTGCTTTTGACATCGCATACCTGGTATTACTACTTCTGGCCATTCCAATCTTCCCACGTAAGTCTAGTCCTTGCTTCCCTTCGCCATGCTTTATCGTCGACCCGAAAGCGGTCGGACTACGTAAGCCCGAGGCGATTAGTTGGTTTTGAACGCGTCGTGGCGCTCAATCCTGCCACTGTATAGTCGTACGCGCTCTCTGGATATCACCGGATATCTCGATAAGTCGCGGTATGCTAAACCTTGGGTATGACAACCTAAAGGAGCGATCCGGCTCCTTTGTTGTGACGCTCTGGGCGATCCTGATACCCGAGGAATGAGTGGATTCCATAATCACGTCGGCCCTCTGTATGCCTTGCCACGTGCCATAAGGATCACAGCATCACCAATTAGCACCTACATCGGCACTTGGCTAACGCAAACGTTTACAGCACCGGGTGTTCCTCAAGCACCGGGAAGCCCCTCCGGCTTGAATGTTCCAAATTTCCTGCATTTCGTTGCCCTCGCTGCTCGCCTGCTCATTCTCTTACCACTTTTCCCTATTTTACTCAAACCGGCAACGACTTATTCTGCGCTGCAAAGGTCTCCACCTTCTCCCACTCATGACGCCCTCCTCCTGCCCGGCGCCGCACCGCAGCCTGCTTATGGAACTTTCGCCCCAGAAACCAGCATGAAGCCTGGATCGCCTCCTGCAACCAAAGCCCCTGAAGGATACGATATTGAGCCCAGACACGAAGCCGCACCCACAGAAGAGGCACCGCTTTTGACACGATCCCGCAAATCTAGCAGCTCCAGTGACGCGAGCAAGAAATCAAGGAGTAGCCATAAGTCGAAGGACTTTGAGCCAGTTGCCGCTACGGCGCTGACAGAGGAGCCAGAGGCCCTACACGACTCCTCTGACCGTCCCGCTCCCGAGAATTACCCGACAGACGCGTTGAACACCGACAACGCTGCTGCGGTGGCTACTGCACTCGAAAACTCTGCGAAAGAAGAGGCAGCATCCGACAGGCCATCAGAGGAAGCTGGCTCGAGCAGCAAACACCCACAATCTACTGATCAACATGCCCCGGTGTCCTTCCCTACCGCCGACGACGCTTCCTCTGTTCGGGGTTCCGTCCGTGGGTCCATTCGCGGGTCCATTCGAGGATCTATTCGATCACTCCGCGGTGGCATCAACTTCAGCAAGGACGCCGAGCCGCGCTCTGAAGATGCCGAAACCTCCTCTGCCAAGGAGAAGCGCAAGGGTAGCGCATCGCAGAATTTCCAGCGCCTCGCTCGCCGAGTTTCTCTTGTCCCTAAACGCCCAGCGTCGAGCTCTAGCTCGGCCTCTGGAGCTCAGGCAACACAGAAGAAGGACGGTGGCTCTGGCAGCGGCTTCTTGAACATGATGAAGCTCCGAAGGGAGGAGAGCAATGTCAGCGAGGCAAGCAGCAGCAGCAGCCCACTTCCCGCCGGCAATTCAGAAGAGGCCAAGAAGGAGAAGAAGAAGAAGAGGATGAGCCTCAAGATTTAACGAGACTTGATGTCCCGCTATGTGTCTGATGAAATCACGGCCAATCAATAAACAATCTCCCTACCCTGAATGACGATCCCAACACACCCTGTTGTTACTTCCTACCACTATCTCATACATCATCGCATCATCGTCCCGCCTCCCCAAATTATCATCTTTGGATGCACACACAAACCATCTCATCCCGCCTTTGCGAAACAATATCCCCGTGTTCTGCTTGTTCTTAAACATCGTGTACAATCTCATCTATGCATTCCTAAAGAATTTCGCTATTTGAAAATACGTGTTCTGTGAGCTCGCGACACGAAATCCGGTTCGGTCGCGTAATCATGCTCTTCTTTCATTTCGGCGATTCTGCTGCCAAGATACAACCCTGAGGATATCGATACCAGGACACCCGACTAGCTAGCCTGATACAGCGCTTCGATATTCTTCTTGTATCTCTCCACGCTGAATTTCGCAAAATACTTTTCTCGGAAGTCGCGGTGACCTGCGTTTGAGGGTTCTGCTGCTAGCTCGGCCATGCGTTGAGTGGCTTCAAAGGTTGGCGCGGGGAAATCGCCATCGGACGTTTTGCACATAGTGATGAGCTGCAGAAGCGGGATTCTGGTCAGTGATGTCCAGTCTCTCGATACGGTGGGTGTTGAAACAGCCTGAAGGGACAAGATGAGAAGCGGACGCACCCTCCTGGCCCACTTGCCAAAGTCCTGCACTGAATTTGCAACCACCTCCATTCCAGCACAGATGGGAACATCAATTTCTTGGTACTCCTCCGTCACTGTGGGCAGGAAGAACACTAGTCGTCCGCCGGGCTTGAGAAGATATCGAGCCAGTAGGACGAGGTCGGAAGCGAGCTCAGATAGCTCATAAGGTTTAGTGGGATAGTAGAATGTCTTTGGTATCCTGTATATTGTGATCCACCCGGTAGAGCGTCAGGTGGTACAACAGGTTCCGAATACAAGAGGTGCGGCCATACCTCTCATCTGGAGATTTGGACGCACTCGTGTCCGGCTTCTGGTGCTTCTGTGCGTCCTTCTTCCCGAGTCGTTTTGCACCAGCACGTACACCGTCTGAACACCGTCAATATCCATGGGGAACGGTGAACTCAGGAGACGCACAGGGCGGATCGGTTACGATCGCGTCAAATATACCTCCTCTCCTCAAAGGACTCGCTGTAATATCGAAGGTACAGAGGTCAAGTATCCGGTTCGCGACTCCATACTGTTCGGCGGAGCATAGGATGCCCGGAGTATTCAAAGCGGCTATAGAGAGACAGTTAGCAGATACTCGTTGATGTCAGATTGATGTCCATGCCTTTGCCTCGCATTTGCCTGCCGTCAATGTCGGACCCAAATACAAGTGCACCGTGATGTGCCGCGGTCTGAGCTGCTCGGCTCAGCAACAATCCAACAATGATGCTAGACACTCACGTAAAGCGTACTTCCGGTTCCCACAAAGGGGTCATAGATCAGTTTGCACGGGGACGCCTTGGCAGAGTAGTCAGAAATCTGCATGCAAACGGAGAAACCATGATCGGTACAAGGGCTTGATTGGCCATGAGAAGTGATATCTCAGCATCCATGCTGGTATTTCCGTAATAGGTTCTGCCAAGGCATCTATGAAAGCTCTTGATGACTGCGTTGGAAACCTACCGTTGCTTTACGTCGAATTTGTTGATAAGTGGCCTTGCACTGCCTCCTTCGATCTGTAGCAGCAATGAGCCTGGATAGCTCTTGTCTTTGCATGAACGGCCCACCAAGCGACCGAAGTAGCAATGCAGGAACTCTCCATCGCCCTCCTCCTTCGTCCTACTCATGCTTTTGACTGGATCTATACCATGGAGGGATAATGAGTTTCCCGTCGATCAACACCCTTGACGTACACTCCTCAAAGTACTGGAGGGTCACTTCGGGCCCCTTGAGATCGATTGCGCCGTCGTAGGCCATATAAGAGAACTCTTCAATGATACACTTCTGCCTTGTTTCCGGGATCGTATGATACATGGCGGTCACATTAAATTTGAACGACGCTTTCTTGTACGCTGCCCAAATCGCTTCGTTTTCCTTGTTCCTGAGATGGATAGCTTCATACGTGGATGCATCCGCCCACAACTCATAGACCGCTCTGGGAGGAACAGTTGCGGGATTCAGCCCAGAGCCGTTGTGGCGACGATTTGGAGACGCAGAGCTCAAGCAAAAACGACTGACTTGATCATGATACATCTCCTTGCCAGTAGTCGCGCGTGTTTGTCACACTCAAGCCTGACAATCATGAACGGCCGCTTTGGATCGTAATCCTTCGAGTCGTCTGGCAAGCCGATCTCAATATTGAAGAGCTGAGACACAGAGCCTAGCTCTGGTAATCGAAAGTCATCATGTGCCACCGCGAAATGAAGAAGGTACTTTTTGGCTGTCATTGGCAACGTTCAAGGGGCCTCTGCTTCCAAGCCGATGAGGGAAACACCTCCAAACAACAGGTTACAATGAAGGTTGTAGAGAGTCAAACTGTACATAATACCCAATAACTCGGAATAAGTTGAATCCTCCCGACTTCTGACCCGATCCGAATGTTTAATCCCCATCCTCGCGCTTCAGCCTGTTGAAAGTAGGAGCGCTTATGGAAGTGAAAGCACGTCGGGTGCCTCCTCGAGACAGGCCTACCACCCGCGCTTGCTGAGGAGGCCGCCCTTGATATCTTCGTTGCTATTCGAACAATTAGTCGCCACCGACTTGTGTGCAGGGTGCAGGGTCAGGACTGACATATTCAATCCCACCATTGCAGGTCCAAGATCCTCAGATATCTAAGTAAAAGTTTAGAGAATAGGATTTGCGTGAATATGAAAAGACAGACCTCGGCGAGTATTTTGGGGTTATTGTAATGAGTAACCTGTGTCCGGTATAAATGAACTCGAGAGGTTCTGGTCTATGGTGAAGTACTCACAGCCTGTACTATAGCTTTTGCTCGCTTCGCCGGTTCTCCAGACTGAATGCAGAGTTAGTAGAGCCCTGACGATGGTCACTGTCTTACGTGGAAGACTCCCGATCCTACAAAGACTATTGAAGGTATAAGAGACGGTCAGGTTCGAAGGAGGGCCACCTACCACCGTCGCAACCAAGTTGCATCATCAATGCGGCATCCGCTATGTGAAAACGTCAGGGCGCACAGTATTCTTGAGAAGGGTCAATCGTCACCTGGAGTAGCAATCCCTCCAGCAGCAAAGTTGACGACAGGGAGCCTTTTCAATCGCGCAGTCTCCTTCAAGAGGTGATACGGGGCTTGAAGCTCCTTGGCGAAGGCATAGAGCTCCTCGTCACTCATTGAACTTGCTTTCCGTATCTCGGCCATGACCGCACGTTCATGGCGGACCGCCTCGACGACATTCCCCGTACCAGCTTCGCCCTTGGTGCGCATGAAGGCGGCGCCTTCCGAGATGCGCCGAAGGGCCTCACCAAGGTTCCTGCACCCACAGACGAAGGGCACCTTAAAGGTGTGTTTGTTGATGTGGTGCTAGCAGCAATTAAGTGTGTGAGGCGGGTCAGATGGAAGGTCACGGAGAGATGACCCACTTGCTCATCAGCAGGTGTCAGAACTTCTGATTCATCGATGTAATCCACACCGATCGATTGCAATATCTGCAAGGAATGAGTACGTCCCTGGGACAATCGAATCCTAAAACATACCTGAGCCTCGACAAAGTGACCAATACGGCACTTAGCCATGACTGGGATAGTTACAGCATTGATAATCTACGAGAAATTCATTAACTGCTGCAGCGTGACAGGGTAGCGGTCTCACCTCTTTGATAAGTTTGGGGTCACTCTACAAAACACGCATTCAGGAATGAAAGGTAACTCAAAGTGATCAAGCTCACCATACGGGCAACACCACCCTCAGCCCGAATGTCGGCTGGCACACGCTCAAGTGCCATGACCGCGCAGGCCCCAGCCTCTTCTGCGATCCGCGCCTAGGAAGAGAGTTAGTAACCACTCCCGTATGCAGGTAAAGTACTCACTTGTTCAGCGTTAACGACGTCCATAATCACGCCTCCCTTGTAAATCCTAGTCAGCCCATGGGCAATCGCTCGCCTTTGAAAAGTCTTGTACCTTCAACATCTGAGCCAATCCACTCTTGACCTAATAAGGTTCAGTCAGTTACTTTCAATACCCGAAAGGTAGCCGCTGAGTCAGAGTAAACCCACCGCAAAAGTTCCTAAATTGCCTCCCGCTGCTCCATCGCCGCGCGCGACTGGTGCAGAGCGTGACCCTGTAGCAGGTAGAATACCAGGCGGGGCAGTAGCAGCGGTACCATTAGTAGCAGACATCGATCGCGAAAATTTGTGCAATCGGTCGGAATGGAAGGAGACTAAAAGGCTAAGCGAGCGGAAAACGGAGGTTGGTCCGAAAACATTAAGATATCAATGTGCCAAGAAATGGTATGTATACAGTGATATATTGTATACAGCTTCTCCTCAAGGTCGTGAGATCGAGATATTTCTCAATCATAGTACCGCCGGCCCATCGAAGCCATTGAAAAAGCACTAGAATTGGAGCGATGCGGACGCAGGGCACTAGGTATTGGCTTGAGAGCTCATTTCTACAGAGCTAGAAGCCTCTCTCCACCAGCCATGCGTGGATTTTTGGAGCCCAGTACCCTCCGGCCAGAATGATATGCCTCCTTTGGTGGACGCGACTATTGACTCGCAATTTGCGAAGGACTTTCGGGTCAGTCGTGCTCCTTGGCAAAAGTGTTTCAACAATGTCTTGTCTTAAGGCCTGAAATTACTCGTTAATCCCTAATGCGTTGAACAGAACCGGTACGTGGGTTAATAAAGGAGATGCTTGGTTGGAACGTGGAAGACGTCCACCCACCTCGGTATTGCCTTCAACGCCCCTCAACCATGTCACTTTACGCGTATTTGCGTTCTTCAGGTTACAAAAGACCGGTAAGTTTCCTTTCGCATCGCGCGGTACGAGATAAAGCAATTTAGGTGGTGGGTTCTCCTTTCGGGGTTTTAGCGGTGGTTCGGGGATGGGTAGATGCTTCTCCTCCGACGTAGTAAGCGGGGGAAGGAACTTGGACCTAATATATGTGCGTTTGGGTTGCAGGACTGAGAAGTGGTTGACTACAGTAGGTTTTCGTAGGGTAAAGGGCATGAACTGGGCCAGCAAATGCAAAATGCTCTGGGTTATTCACTGGCGCGCAGATTACGATTAATACCGAGGAGAGTTAAGGCGTTCGCCGACAAGAGCACGAAACCTGCGTTATCGAAAACTTGACGAGCGCGACAACATGGTTAGCCTTTGTTTACCACACGACCACAAACCCTTCACAAACGGGCAGGGTCAAATTCAGTAAGAACCTTGGATATATTTCGCGGCATCGCAGAAGGACAAGTAGTTTTCCCGTACTTGTATCCAGAATAACCGTCTCTCCGCCTGTCTTCCCCACACCTGTTGGTGACCTGCTCTGCCATTCTCAGTAATATAATGGATCCCTAGAAGACAACGCTACCCCTTTGACTGGCGCTATTGGCCAAATCAGCGACCCACTCCGCCTTCCATAATTGGATCGAGAGCACGTACAAATGAGTCCAATGATATTCGACCTTGTACATGCATATACTACACATTGATAAGTATTACGCATCGGATCTTATCAGGTTGGATAGAGGATGGATGCAACACCTAAGAAAGACCTCTCCTGTGCTGCCAGTGGGACCTTGACAATTGATATCAACATGTTAGTGCCTCCAGATAAGACATTTCAGGGCAAGCCTTCCAGATATTTTGGGATCAAACGGATTGCAGAACACTCACGGTATTTAAAGTTTAGAAAACCATTGTATCCACGACCATGGAGCTTCGAAAGCACCACATTCCTTCCAATCTGCACAGTTAGTACCACAGTGGGGGTGGTTCTTGTGCTGTAGCTTATTACAAGACTGGACGAAGCCTGTGCCATATTCTAAGAAACTGTCAGGATTTGTGCTTTCCCTACTTAGTATACTGCTGTATGTCCGCGTTGCTAGTTTTTTTATGTACGCACTTGTTGACGTCTGACTTGCATCCCGTGATTGTGTTGGCTACCACTGCGCACTTGTTCCACGTCCGGGAACAGTGCACTTCAGGAGAAACGAGAAGGAATACTCGAAATGAGCCACCAGATGCGGGTGACTATATTTATTCAGTGTGTTTCTGAGAACTATGTGGACACTCAGGACGCTACCTGTGTGCTCGCTGAGGGCACACAGTACAGGGTGACGTCAGTAAAAACAGCGCAAAATTGCCTCACTACAGAGCTGTGTGGACTACTCGTAAAATTCCTGTATGACCGGGCTCCAGGCCAATGTGTCTGCCATGGCCCAAATCCAAATATGCGACTTTTTTTTTGGTAATCCAATTTTACATGCTAAGAATTAGTCTATGTTACGCGATTCGTCAGATGTGAGTAAACTGTGCTGTGCTGCTAATAGGCCCTCGTTGCTCCCTAAGTGTCGATAGGAAATAGACGAGGTCTAGTAGTGCACCTGTGGTGGTATTGCTACGTGGTTTGGTGTTTTCTACATTTGCTTGATAGCAAAGCGCGTTGCGCTAACTCTCATTATTTCCTTCCTATTCGGGTGCAATGTCTCAGTAGATGTGCTTGAATCTTCCGATTTTGTTGAGGTAGGTGAGCGTATGGGGGATGGTTTTTTCATCGGCAAATAGCTTGGTCGAGGATAGTGCCTTTTTGCCAACGCTTCGTGTGAGCTGATATCGTGTGTGATTGTAGCTTGGGCATGTGAATATGAGCTGACGAATGTCTTCGGTTATGCCTGTGCAGGTGCCTTGTGGGCAGTACGGTGTGTCGTTTTTTCGTATTCTGTGAAGGTGCTTGTTGATAGGAGCATGGCCTGTGTGTAGTTGGGTCAGTATGCTTATTTGTCTGCGGTTGAGTGAACTCGTTATTTGTTCGATGGTAGTGAGGGGTCGATATGCTTCATTCATTTGAATCTCGGTGATTTCTGCCACCATTTCTTTGTCAGTTGCTTGATATTTGTACTGATTGATTGCTTGGTCGCTGAGATGCTGATTGGAAGTTGTCGTCGTCGGAATATTGGAAGGCTGTTTTCTGGACTGGAGCCGTATTCTGCTGCTTCCTTGGCTAAGGCGTCAGCTCTTTCGTTACCTGTTGAGTTCTTGTGCGCTGCCACCCAGGTGATATGCGACATTTTCGGACCGTAGCTGCCGAAGGTCACCGGGCCTTTGTATAGGTTTGCGACGGTGGCAGGTAGGGCTTGCGGTTGTCAAACCCAAAGCGTACTTCGGTGACGTAAATCGATAGCATCAACAAGCCCATAGGAGCTTGGTTTCCCCCGTATTCTCCAACATGTCGCTATGGCAGAAGATAACTGGACATGACGATGATGAACCGAAGGCAGTTGCAACAGAACAGAGTGGCCATCCTAAGGATCTTCCTCCTCCAGTACCCGTTGCTGAGCACACGGCGACTACGCCGAGCGGCAAGGAAAGCAATTGGCACGATAAGGTGATTGACTTGCTTCAAACCCTCGAATGGGACGTAACTGAACGCAATCGGCTATAGTTCCGCGATCTGCTCGATCATGGCGCAGCAAACAAACGAGAGGCTGAAGCCGAACGCCTGCGGCTCGAACGCGAACGAATCGAGAAGGAACAAGCAGCCTTGAAGGCTGAACACGAGGCCAACAGCTTCCATGCAAAGGTAAAGCCATGCTCATGATGTGGTGAACTGCGGGCTCATCACCAACGTCTTTAAAGCTCAAGGGTCTTTTCAAGGATGGCGATGAGGAAGCCGAGAAGAAGAGACTTGACGCCGAGGCCGAACAGAAGCGACTCGCAGCCGAACGAGCCAAGGTAAAGGAAGACGGTTGGACCGCGAAGATCAAAGACGTGTTCGATGACGACGATGAGGAAAAGGAGCGTGAACGCCAAAAACTGGCGGAGGCGGCGAAGCAAGATCAAAGCTTTGGCGCCCGGGTCCGAGACATCTTCGGTTCACACCACACGCCAAAGGATCCGCCGAAGGAAAGGGGCTGGCTTCACGAGCACGTCACTTCAACCTTTGGAGGTGGTGAGCAAGCAGAAAAAAAGGAAGGTTCGTGTGATGTTCACCACGCATTCGGATTGCGTCCAACATTTGTCATAGACACTCTGGACAAAACGATCGATCTCTTCCAGAAGCATGTCCTTCGGGAGGGTGATCAAAGCAACGAATCAGCAAGAGAACAAGCAAAGGATAAAGTGGTGAGCATATCACCCAGAATACGTTTACATCTCATGACGATCCACTGTCCCAGCTTGCGGACTCTATTCGCAAGATAACTGGTCACGACAAGGACAAGGACAAGTAGGGTGGAATCTACGTGTATGAAATTGACTTCATTTGAATCGTCTAACCTCTGTTGTCCGAGTCTTGAGCAAGGTTAGGGCGATCAATCAGTGGTCAAACTCTGCTTTATATCTAAAGTCCACGAGCCCGAATCAGCGGATGTATGTCGAGTCAAGCTAAGAGGTGAGCGGGTCCGTCGGGTGTTCATCCCGATGTCCAACTCGGCCGGTCAAACCTCGTAAACCTGGCTGCCTTACGACGAATCCCTTGAACATTGTATTTAATCCAACTCTACCTTCAGATGTTGGTTGCAACGAGTGCCCGGGCTGGCAGGAAAGACGCCACCAACCAGCCAGTTCGCGGTTGCGTCTGCCCATAACGGGACTTGACGTATTCTCGCCTCACCCAGCACCACTCCATCTTATTGACCACTGGGTGCAGGTACCGCTCGTGTCCAGCAGGAAGCACCCGCCACCCGCTCCCCAAGTCTTCTTTTATGGCGCTACTCGAATACAGCGTACCAGTCCATCTATTCCCAGACCAGCACGGACCAGAACATTGTGCTGAACGAGCGCATGGGT
>Ga0307513_10006005_pt1 | contig 15951 bp, 12 predicted proteins | sample 15_EM_MG_FD_202174 | JGI IMG/M metagenome (GOLD analysis project Ga0307513, IMG submission 202174) | Populus trichocarpa ectomycorrhiza microbial communities from riparian zone in the Pacific Northwest, United States - 15_EM | ecosystem: Host-associated > Plants > Roots > Unclassified | place... | reverse complement strand
TTGGTAGTTCTAGGTGTATGGGAGAGGTCCACGGACCCACCGCTAGGAGCTATGACCCCGCCCTGGCCCAGCAACCGGGTATACTATTTTCCATCCTTGCCCGGGACGCTTCTCCGATTCGCCAGACGCCGCTCCCTGTGCTTGCCCAATTGGCAATAGGTTGTTCCAACCCACTATGTAAATCAACGGTCAACACTTCTTTGCCCAATGAAAAATTTTCACTCTAGAGCCTCCTGAAGAAATTTCACTGATTGCAGAATTGATTGAATTATTATTACCGTGAGCTACCATTGCATTTTTGGAAGTTGGAATTGAATAAAAGAGCACTTGGTAATAATGTTATATTATAAAGGGGTTACTACATTCTACAAGATGGTGATTTGTATATTGATAATATTATTGTAAATATTGACATGTGGTATTGCTATGATACTGAGAAGGGGAATTCCGGTCCTTAGGGGAGTACGGGGAGATAGTAGTAAAATCATCTCTGTGAGTGAAAATGACCGAAACAACAGGAAAGAAAGAAAAAAAGAACCGATGATACTTCTGGGAGGGGCAATCACCGCTCGCACAGCCCGAAGAAAAATGCAGTTCGTAGATGACCCTTGATGATCAGGATGATTAAAGAGATAAAAGGTCCCTAAAGTGTGAAGAAAATCGTCCTCCTCATGAGGTTGTCTGCGGTTGTGTTTTTTCTACCTATGGTAACCTTTTACCCGTTAAGAGCCATTAAACTACGTAATCCGAAGCTAGCCCATTCGGCCTCCCATGCTAACCACAAATCAACACACATAACAATAGAACTAACTATCATACCTATGAAAGCACTATTCGGTGAAATCAACTGCCATACCCGACAATACCTGGCAACCTGTCTGTTATGACCATTTTGAAATGGAAAGGTTGATACCATAAGCCTTTACAGTTACCAAACGCCCATTTCTCTTCTCCGATTTTACAACGGATGGAAACGGTCACTTGCATGGGACAACGGAATGGTCCCATCGCAACAGTACAGGGCCTAATCCCTGGAACTGCTGCTCGGCCAAGATTTGGCTTTCCGATTTGTCGTATCATAGTAAGGTTTGCCAGGATCTTTTTACCGAAGAGGCATAGTGTGGAGGGCAGCGCGTAACTAGCGCGGGTCAAACTATGGGTTTGTTGACAAAATTAACCGCGGATCAACTAACATGAACAACTGGGGCTATGACAACAGGACTCCTGCACTAACCCTAAAGTCACGAAAACTAAAAAAAGAGACTAGAAAATTTGCTGGTTTTCGAGCTATCATAACTCAACCGCCATTGGTGAAAACAGCATGAAAAAAAATACCAAAGTGATTTGCTCTAATAGCACCCACACAAAAAAGAATGGCGTTTTCCCCTTCAATTCTCCTACCGTAAAGACCGAAATAATTGGGCATCACGCTAGGACGTTGGAGTTGCCTCTCCTGGTAAGGTCTGCTGTCTCAGGTGAGGGCTGAAAGAGAATCTTCGCGGTGTGTTTTGTCCCCCTAATCAAAAGGGGCAATTCTGGACGTCCTAGCGCCATGCCCAATTATTTCGGTTTTTACGGTACTTACTCTCTGCGCAAGTAAGTCCCCTGCACACCCGTGCCATAAAGTTGCATTTATTTGTCGAAATAAACCACGAGGGAATAAAAGGGGACACAAATGATGACGTAAATAATTATAAAGAGTAATGGTGATCTCGGGGTAACATCGGGAGGCGGCCTGGGTGGTACAGAGTAGTCTGACGAGAAATGGTGGGGGCAGCAGTAAAGAAGGACCGACGACTCTGATACGGGGCACCCGCACACCCCCCGGGAACTGACCGGCACCGAAAGGTGCATTCTAACCTGGGAGAGCAACTGCATAACCCTATAATGTCTCCGAGATGCAGCTACCTGGAAGGCTGTTTGGCCGGCGGGGCTCTGTATAATTGGAATCAGGTCCTCACGTTCCAATAACAACTTGACTACTCCCTCGTGCCCATTATTCGCAGCCCAGTGGAGCGGTGTTAGGCCATACGCGATATCTGCGGTATTTGGATCCACATCCCCCCGCTGTAATAGCAACTTTACTACTCCCTCATGCCTTTGCTGCACTGCCCATACGAGTGGCGTTCTGCCATGTTTAGTGTCTTGAGCGTTGGGGTTGATATCCTCGCACTTTAATAGCAACGTTACTACTCCCTCGTGCCCGTTCTTCGCAGCCCGGTGAAGTGGTGTTAAGCCATGTTGGCCATCCGCCGTATTTGGATTGATACCCCCTCGTTCCAGTAGCAACTTAACTACTCCCTCGTGCCCGCTATTCGCAGCGCACATGAGTGGGGTTAGGCCTTGTTTGGTGTCCGGGGAGTTGAGGCTCACGTTCTCGCGTTCTAATAGCAGTTTCGCTACTACCTCATACCCACGCTGAGCAGCCCAGTGGAGCGGTGTTAGACCATGTTCGATATCCGCCGTATTCGGATTAACATCGTCCCGTTCTAATAGCAACCTTACTACTCCCTCATACCCTTTCTCTACAGCCCATACGAGTGGTGTTCTACCATGTTTAGTGTCCTGAGCGTTGGGGTTGATATCCTCGTACTTCAATAGCCTCTTTACTACTCCCTCGTACCCGTTCCCCGCAGCCCAGTGAAGTGGTGTTTGGCCATCTTTGGCGTCCTGCGAGTTGAGACTGACGTTCTTGTGATCTAATAGCAACTTCACTACACCCTCATACCCACGGCCCGCAGCCCAGTGGAGCGGTGTTGCGCCATGTTCGATATCAGGCATATTGGGATCCACATCCCCCCGCTGTAATAGCAACTTTACTACTCCCTCACTCCCTTGCTGCGCAGCCAACACGAGTGGTGTTCTGCCATGTTTAGTGTCGGGAGCGTTGGGGTTGATATCCTCGCACTTCAATAGCATCTGTACTACTCCCTCGTGCTCGTTCTCCGCAGCCAAGTGAAGTGGCGTTTGGCCATGTTCGATATCCGCCGTATTTGGATTGATATCCTCCCGTTCCAGTAGCAACTTAACAACTCCCTCGTGCCCGTTCTTCGCAGCCCAGTGGAGTGGTGTTTGGCCATATTTGGTGTCTGGGGTGTTGTGGCTGACATTCTCGCGCTCTAATAGCAGTTTCGCTATTGCCTCATGCCCACTCTCAGCAGCCCAAAGGAGCGGTGTTAGGCCAGGTTCGATATCCGCCGTATTCAGATTAATATCGCCCCGTTCTAATAGCAACCTTACTACTCCCTCATGCCCTTGCTCCACAGCCCATACGAGTGGCGTTCCGCCATGTTTAGTGTCCTGAGCGTTGGGGTTGATACCCTCGCACTTTAATAGCAACGTTACTACTCCCTCGTGCCCGTTCTTCGCAGCCCGGTGGAGCGCTGTTTGGCCTTTTGCGTTATCTGCCATATTCGGATTGATATCCTCCCGTTCCAGTAGCAACTTAACTACTCCCTTGTGCCCGTTATTCGCAGCCCGCATGAGTAGGGTTAGGCCATATTTGGTATCCGGGGAGTTGAGGCTGACATTTTCGCGCTCTAATAGCAGTTTCGCTACTCCCTCATGTCCACGGGCCGCAGCCCAGTGGAGCGGTGTTAAGCCATGTTCGATATCCGCCGTATTTGAATTAATATCGTCCCGTTCTAATAGCAACCTTACTACTCCCTCATGCCCTCGCTCTGCAGCACGGACGAGTGGTGTTCTGCCACATTTGGTGTCGGGAGTATTGGGGCTGATCTCCTTGCATTTCAATAGCAACTGAACGACTCCCTCATGTCCGCACTCTGCTGCCCACGAGAGTGGCGATAGGCCATCTTTGGTGTCTACAGTGTTGAGACTGATATCCTCTCGTTCCAATAGTAACTTAACTACTCCCTCGTGCCCGTTCTTTGCAGCCCGGTGAAGTGGTGTTAAGCCCTTTTGGCGATCCGCCGTGTTTGGATTGATACCCCCCCGTTCCAGTAGCAACTTAACTACTCCCTCGTGCCCGCTATTCGCAGCGCACATGAGTGGGGTTAGGCCTTGTTTGGTGTCCGGGGAGTTGAGGCTCACGTTCTCGCGTTCTAATAGCAGTTTCACTACTCCCTCATACCCAAGATCAGCAGCCCAGTGGAGAGGTGTAAAGCCATGCTCGATATCAGCCGTATTTGGATTAATATCCTCCCGTTCTAATAGCAACCTTACTACTCCCTCATGCCCTTCCTGTGCAGCCAATACGAGTGGTGTTCTACCATACTTGGTGTCCTGAGCGTTGGGGTTGATATCCTCGCACTTCAATAGCATCTTTACTACTCTCTCGTGCCCGTTATTCGCAGCCCGCATGAGTGGGGTTAGGCCATATTTGGTATCCGGGGAGTTGAGGCTGACGTTTTCGCGTTCTAATAGGAGTTTCGCTACTCCCTCATGTCCACGGGCCGCAGCCCAGTGGAGCGGTGTTAAGCCATGTTCGATATCCGCCGTATTTGAATTAATATCGTCCCGTTCTAATAGCAACCTTACTACTCCCTCATGCCCTCGCTCTGCAGCACGGACGAGTGGTGTTCTGCCACGTTTGGTGTCGGGAGTATTGGGGCTAATCTCCTTGCATTTCAATAGCAACTGAACGACTCCCTCGTGGCCGCGCTCTGCTGCCCACAAGAGTGGCGTTAGGCCATCTTCGGTGTCTGCAGTGTTGAGACCGATATCCTCTCGTTCCAATAGCAACTTAACTACTCCCTCATGCCCTTGCTGTGCAGCCCACACGAGTGGTGTTCTGCCCTGTTTGGTGTCGGCAGCGTTGGGGTTGATATCCTCGCACTTTAATAGCAACGTTACTACTCCCTCGTGCCCGTTCTTCGCAGCCCAGTGAAGTGGTGTTAGGCCATGTCCGATATCCGCCGTATTTGGATTAATATCCACCCGGTCCAATAGCAACTTTACTACTCCCTCGTGCCCTCTCTCCTCAGCCAACCCGAGTGGCGTTCGGCAACCTTTCGTGTCTGCAGCGTTGGGGTTGATATCTCCACGTTCCAACAGTAACTTTACGGCTCTGTCATCCCCGCGCTGTGCCGCCCACTGGAGTGGCGTTAGGCCATATTTCGTATCTGGGGTGTTGGGATCGATGTCCTCTCTTTCCAATAGCAACTTTACTACATCCTCATGCCCTTCCTCCGCAACCCACTGGAGTGGTGATAGGCCATTGTTGGCGTTCGGATATGCTGCATGGTCCATGGTATGTTCAAAGTGTTGGCTGAGTATGGGGATGCTATGGCGACAAGTATGGTAGCGATATCTGATGTTATACGGAAGGCCACTGAAAAATGTGGGGCACGGTTACAAATACCAAGTTTCTGCTCAATCATTTGCCGTGGAGTCGACGCCGGCACATCAATGACTGAGCTATGAGCTCAGCATTACTATCTATATTGGCCGTAGATGGGAAACCCGCCAAAGTTAAAAGTACGGAAAGACGGCGTTAAGCAATTGTGGGCTAGGGGTACAGGGGGTGACATGGAAAATGGACAAAGGAGCCGGTGATGGGAGGAAATGGGGGTCTGTGTGTTGCGGTGGGGGAGGCCCGGTTATCAGAAAAGTAAAATAGAAAAAAAAAGTATAAATAAATAAATAAATAAAAATTAGTGAAAAATTAATGAAAGTAAAAATGAGAAATGAAAAATATAAAATATAAAATAACAAAAGTAATAATTCTCTAATCTACATGTTCAGAAACAAAAACCACTAAGAAGGATTCCTATTTCCTCACACGGTCAAGTCCAAGCGCCCCGACCGTGTTGATCTCACAAACCGACACCCGCCACCCCGTTAACCTTTCAAGCTAGACCTATTGTGGGCTGAGAAGAAGGGATTGATGGAGATCAGAGGCCAGGTGGAGAAAGTGGATATCATAACTCGAATTTTTGCGGTATTTTCCATATTTAGCCTAGTGATGGGGCTGAAAATGCCTGTTTTGACCTCACTTGAGTAATTCCTAAAGACCCCGTCGGGAACCTTGTCTTGGGAGGCTTCAAGCCCCCGGATCTTGGAGTTAGATCCCGACTGGCCGGATAGATTTAAGTTGAGTCTTTGTTATTAGGGCGGATTTTTCCGATTGTTCGGAGATTTGCTTCCTTTTTGCTTCCTTTTTGCTTCCTTTTTGCTTCCAGTCTTGGTTGATTTGTCTTAGGGTTTCTTAGTAGGCCTTCACTGATTCCTTATTTGTTATTATTTTTTTGGCGGTTTCGCATCTTCGGACGCCCGAGGAGGGTGGGGGGGGGGGTCATTCGGCAACCGGGATATTCACCACGACTCAATAATGCCCCATTTGAATATGTTTCTTGGTGATCGCGGCCACTGGCTTGGGGTTCCGCCTATACCACGGGCGATTGCTTAAACTCCTGATTACGCTACATGCTTCAACAGCGGGCTGGATGTTCCCAACCCCTTATCGTCATTCCGGATATGCCCAAAAAATGCAGTACCGTCTCCTCTCTCCTCCCCTTCCCCTCTTCAGTGAAAAAAAAAAACCGAGTATCCAACAATATTATACAAAAGTTCAATACAAAATACAAAGCTCAGCCTATAATAGCCCACCCTAACTTCTTAACAACCCCAACACCAAAAAATACCCCCATAACCCCAGCCTCCAGTCACTCATAATTGCTCTCTTGAAGATGGGAAAGAGACATCGGCGCATAATTCGCCTACCAATTGCGCTCGGCATCTGAACGACCCTGGAACAGCTTCAAAATCGCGTCATGGCTATTCCAGGTGCTCGAACGGTGTGCACTCCCTATGATCTCTCGATTCAGGGTTGACATTTTTGTAGTCAAGAAGTAGCTTCACCATCCTCTCATGCCTGCCCTTGACAGCCCACCCGAGTGGCGATTGGCCATTTTTGTCACCTGAGTCGGGGTTGACATCTTTCCGGTCAAGGAGCAGTTTCACAATCCCAGCACTCCATAACGGTGTTAGTTGATCTTTGTCTGTCGAGTCGAGGTTGATATCTTCTAGGTCAAGGAGCAGCTTCACATCCCCCTCATGCCCACCCTTGGAAGCCCACCACTAGAGTGGCGTTCTGCCATAGGGTCGACATCTTTCCGCAAAAGGAGTAGCTTCGCCATCTTCTCATGCCCACTTTCCGCGGCCCACATCAATGGAGTGCGGCCCCAGCCATCAGCCATGTCTGCACCCCAGCCTCCCTCCTCTTCCAACAAGCCAATCGCAATCTCATCAAGCCCCAGGTATACAGAGCAGTGAAGGCCAGTAAATCTCGCAGAATGCCGTTTCTGCCGTTCCCACATATTGAAATTCCCCCATATAAGAACCTTGGCCGATATATGTCTACCAAATTTGTTAAGCAGCTGAAGCGCAAGAGATTTCACCCTTTCCGTAGGCCTATTTCCCGCATACAGTCCCCAGTGGTTAGAGGCATATTGGAAGAAGCGTGTCTCTGCCGGTGCGCTATTAAGAGTATACCAAATCTTATTAACGGAATTAAAGTTAAGATACGTTAAGCAATACCGCCATTGCCACATGAGGACTTTTGAAAAGTTCGGTATGCTGGTTGAAATATTCCCGAAGGCTAAAGTGTACCGGCCGGACAATTGAGCTCTCGCCCACCGAGACAAGTCCCAAGTAGGAGGCTAACAATGCCTTTTTCAAAGGGTTATTATCGTAGTCCATATCGCTTAGAGCCAATCTGAACTGCCGGGGCGTCGCATAGCTCCCAATGCGCATTGGACGTTCCGAGCAAGAAATCCACATCAATGCAGCCATTCCGAGTGTTGATTTGCCTTTCCCTTCACTATTCATTCTATCCAATGTCGTATCGTAGGCGCCGTCCAATCCGAGTCCACTTGTCATTAACCCGAGTCTTTCTCGCCTTTTGCTGATTGTACTCATCTAATATTGCGTCTATTCTCAAGGAAATGAGTAGAAATCTAGCCACTATTGTCAGCGATTACTCGTGGCTCCAGAAATAGAATTAGCCATCACATATGTGTCAGGAATCTTTTCGGAAATGCGTTTCATAATATCGGTATTGAGTGCAGGGCTCATCTCTTCCGAGCCCAAGTCATGCTTCAACCTCATCTCAAGATATTCCCAAATATGCTCACTACTTGGCTGAACGGGATAACCTGTATGCTCCCCGGAAGATATTTCTCTATCACACTTCGAATGTGGGGTCTCCTAGTAATGAATAGCCGGACTCCCGGAAATGTCTGGGAAACGGTATGCAATGAGGTCAGAAGTTGGGATAGATGTTTATCCGAACATTCATCTAGGGCGTCAACACAAATTAATGTCCACTTCACCGGTGCAAGGGCCCTCCCCAAGAGCTTAGCGGCTTCCGAAAGCTGGAGCCCACGGCCCCCAACCTCGCGCTCTGCTCTCCTGAATGCTTCCTCGAACTCAGTAGGAACAATGCTTTGTGCATTTACAAGCTGCTTGGTGAGGGCACCGATCACGTTCGCCGCAGTTTGTTCCTCGTGGTCGTAGAAATCGCAATAGACGCAGGCGACGGCAGCGTCCTCTCTCTCAGAGTGCTCGAGCAACCTATCGACACCAGAGAGCTAGTGTTTCAGTCAGTTAGCATTGACTTTCCCTCACGAGGAATGATTTTTCCTACCTAAGAAAGGTCTTTCCAACACCGGGATAACCGGAACAAAACAGGGTGGTTTTTCTGGATTCGCCTCCCTTATCACGCCATCTGAGAAACTCATCAGATTGCAAAAACCACTCCCCTAAGCCATCCTGCATTCCGCCCCGAACATCATTCTGGCGGGTGCGAGGTTGTAGGGGCGATAGCCAATCCAAAGCTAAAACCCTTTTCATCGACAAATGTTATATTGGTAGTGGTGTTGTGGCTATTTATTGGGTTAAAACCGTTGATATGGCCTATACCGGTAGCATTCGGTTCAAGATGTGTTGAAGAGCCCATATTTCTTTGCGGTAGATGTGTTGTTGAGATGGTGAAAGCGATAAAATATCTAGATGTTGAAGCTCAGCAAAAGCGGGGTCGTGACAATCAGTTTACTTGTCCAGCCCAGTTCACAATATATTCGCCCGAAGAGAGGTTCTGAACCGCTGCAACAGGGCCTCGGCGGCAACAAAAGTACCGCATTTTCTGGTGTAACTCTTTTTCACTCGAGGTGGCTGAGAGAAAGTAAGGCGAAATACACAAGCCACTTTCAGTAGAGAATAGCCTTTCGGGTAGGATTTTGACAAATATTTATCCTAGATGTTGAAATTTGTCCTCCATTTCAAAGAAATAACTAACCGGGAAGGGTTGCCCTATGAAAAATCCTGACTTACACTTTATTCTGACCCCCTAGCGTGAAAACGAGTTTCTCCAGAAAATGCGGCACTGGTAGGGGTTGTGGCCGGATTCGGGCGATCGAGCCTCATTTCTCAGTCCTCGCTAAGGACTTACTCCCCGAGAAATGCAGGCAAATTTACTACCACAAATGGGGAAGGCAAATCTTAGGTGAGAACCAAGGGCACTGAAAACGAAGAACACCGGGATACTATATCTGCTCTGATAAATGAAAGAAGTTCGGGCAAACAACTTTCACAATCAAGAAATCAGACCTGGAAACAGAACTAGACAAGTCACAATTAATTCAAGACCTCTAAGCTAATCCGCAAACCCTTTTCCTAAGGCCAACCCAGAACGCCGCGGGGCAGAGAGAAAAAAACCCCAACCGAACGAAAGGACAGCTTGCTGGTTTTCTGACTAACTAAGGGGCTGTTTGGCAAGTCGACGTTTGAGTGGTAAACCCACTCAAACTGCAGTTCCAGTGGTTTTTCCTCTCAAACTACAGTTTGAGTGGGTTGGTGTATTTGGCTGCCCTCTGTTTGTGAAAAACGCCTCCATAGGTTAATATTAAGTTAATAAATTATATTTAACATAGGTTCTGCTTACTATCATCATATTAAATTCACTTTACTGGAAATTAACCTCTTCCACTAATTAGTAATTTTCCCTTATTCATCAAAACTTACCTAAGGTGTTTGGCAACACAAACCGCTCAAACTGCAGTTTGGGAAACTACTTAAACAACGGTTTCGAAACTACCGTTTGAGTGGGTTTACCACTCAAACGTTGACGTGCCAAACAGCCCCTAAGTATCATACAGGAGATCCTCCTCTTGCTCCTTCCTCCGCTCACAGTCCAAACGGCTCCTCCGCTGTGTGGTGTTGACTTCGTCGCGATATGGGGAGAAAGCGCGAAAGAAGTGAAGGGCGACCTTTCAAAGAGCCCCCCCCTGTCTGCCAAGACTAGGCCACAGCCACCCCTGCAGAAAGCGTGTCTCTCAAGCAATGATCACGAACCGCTATCTAGCCTAAGTTATTCATAAACTAGCTAAAAACTGCAAGTGAGTAAAGCTAAATTTTATCCGTAACAGTACTAACTTAGAGAGCAAGGCAGTAGTGACTTGAATCTTCTCGATCTGGAAGACTATTACCCAAACATCGTTCACTTCTTTTATTCGATATCTCCTTTCTCGTGGTTCATTTTTTTTTCTCTCGCCCGCCTAGTGAATGCCCTCTGGTAAATTTGCGGCAGCCTGGAATAGAGTGCAGCACATTATTGCACGCCATCGAGTTATCGTAGCACCTTGGAAAATCAAAATTCGCCAACCATTGTCTTTAAAGCGTTCACGGGATTTACGGAGGTATCATACAAGGCATAAGTTTTGTAGGTTCCACAAGCGAGGGGGTGGTGCCCTGTACCTGGTTATATCATACTCGGAATGGCGCTATTGCCAAAATAGATATCATAGAAGAGCGAGTTGCCACCAACATACCAACATGGTTTTGCGGATACCCAGCCCCATCAAGGAGTCACCCAACCTTCTTGTGACAACAACTATCATACCAATACTCAGTGTTCTCAACGGGCCAGGCCGATGGTAGGCCGGCCTATAGGCCGTAGGCCGGGCTAAGGCAGGCCGCTCCGGAAGACAGCCTAGGCCCATATAGGCCGAATTCGATCGGCCTACGAAAGCCTATCAGGCCTGATAGGCGCCTATAGGCCCGGAGATTAGCGTTGGGAACAGATTGCGTTAAGGGTATTCAACCCCCCTACCCCACCCCTCTTCCAAGTTTATCGCCTGTGATTTTTTTCCTCCTTTACCTTCGGCTATTATGATACTTCTTAATTAATCACAAAACGAGTTAATTAATTCACTACCTCTAGTATTTTTTTGTATTTTTTTTGCTAATAAGCGAAACGGTTACTTTATTTTTAATCATATTCCGTAATTGGGAAACATTTACCGTGAATTTTGCTGTTGACACAGAGCAGCCGCTCACTATGAGTGGGTCGGCCGAAGCCGTATAGGCCGGCCTAGGCTATACAGGCCAGGCCGGCCTATCAGGCAGCCGGGAAAAAGCCTATATGGCCTATAGGCGGGCCCGGCCAGGCCAGGCTCAGGCTTAACCAGGCCTGCAGGCTTGGGCCAGTCTAGATCCGAGGGAATTTCGACAAGCCAGGTCCGGCTTTACCGAACCCTGGCCGGCCTGGCCCGTTGGGAACACTGCCAATACTGGAGATTCCGTAGTATCATAAATCGAATTTTGAACTAATGGGCTCTCAGGTTATGACAAATACATACAATTGACCAAGATGAACCAGCTATCTAACTATCACTTGCTCTATTTTTTATATTCGCTTGCCTTGTCACCCCCTCAAAATTACCGCCGGTGCCGATCCTTCGTTTTAGCGCCATTCCAAATAACCAGTTTTTGCGGTACCATTGCATGTGCATATAGCCTATAAGCCTCATTCCCACCCCTCCAAAATACTTTTCACGGACTAAATCTGGTATCCGAGTAACAAGCACTGGTCTCAGAGAATGGAAGAGGAGAAAGTGATTCATGCGGTAAAGTGCAGTGAATATCATTGCTACTCTTTCTGTTACTTGGCTGTTCGCTGGTTTGGGGTTTAATTTATCTACATCTCAGTCCGGGGACACCTCTTGGGAGCTGATGCATCTCCATGAATTTAGAGCACAAGGTGGTGTCCTTATCGCAAGCAAGAAACGTATTCAGAGTACTATAGTGGCCCCTAGCCTGGTAGATCCTGTATCTCTATCATCTGGGGCTAATAGAATGCCCTAAAAACGAAATGGGGGCTATTAACATTACTGGTACTGGTTCTTGGACGGTGGTAGCTGGCTTTTATTTACAAATAATGATCGCCTATCTCAAGGCATCATACTGCATTACCGGTGAGCTGTGACTAAACACCTTCCGTGGGGAACCGGGCGGTTCTTGGCAAGGCTGCCCGGACCCTCGGTTAAAGCTCAAGACGGGTACAGTACTACATGGTGGCGATGCCGAACTTTGAAGGCACTGTGGGGAAGCAATAAAATATTCAGAATACCAACGGCATATGAGAGCAAGTGTTTTACACACTGGCGCAGCTGACAATGGATTTCGATTTGCTAAAACTAGGAACCTACCCCTTCGCAATGGAGTGTGTCTGTGGCCTCAAAGCCACCAATCAAATGGACAAAAAGGCCGGGCTAAGGCGTGGCAGCATAATACTCGCTGACTGGGGCCGTGGCCAGGTGAATGTAGTCAACGAAGCTATCTACAGAACTACCTTCAGATCAGCTTCGGCAACTAAGTATTCTAACACTACAATAATCTGCAGGCAGCAAATCTCTACCGGAAAGTTCAGGGTGACAGTAGATGATGAAGGCCACGTGAATAGTTTCAAGCTTATCGGAGAGCTCAAATACAATGACCCTAGAATCTGCACCCACTCTACCTCAGGCAGAAACTTCACAGCGCAGCTGGCAACACTCCTCCGTGACGCAGCCGGGTTAAAATGGGACATGGGCATCATGCACAACGACAACAGATCACATACCTTCGCACAGTTCATCGGCGAGTACCTAATCAACAAGACACTCTCTGACCCCTTAACCCCATTGCGGAGCTTTGAGGATGCTCAGCACGCACTATCAATGTTCAACAAAGGTTTCTTTACAATCGTGCTCGCTCAGAACCGGAACAGGGTATTTGGCCCCTCTGGCAACGTGCGCAGATCCGAAGTTGGCCAACTCGAGTCAATTCAGCCCCGGTGGTCGATTGATCCAGTGATGTTCTATATCACCATGGCCATACTCGGATTCCAGTTAATCTCCGGAACTATAATTTTCAGGTCGACGTCTACATGCTTCCTATCCAAATTTCCGTACAATCTCTCCTCTGAGATTAGCTTCTTCCATGCAAGTAGTGCTCTATCCGACCTTTCTGGAACGGCAAATATGAGCTCTGCTATGCGCAGCCGGCATTTGAAGAGACTGGGGGGGACATATGGCTATGGGAGTTTCAGGGGGTTGGATGGCGAGAGGCATGTTCGTATTGAGAGAATGAGCTTGATTAGTGGCTATGAGGAGGCCGTGGTGGCTGCGAGCACAAGCTCTACCATTCCCGAAACGACAGTGATGGTGAGGACAGTAGAGGCAGTTCCAAGCGCAAGTTCTTCACCCCCCCACGGAGGAGGAGGTCTCCGTGGAGGGCCAGTTTCAGCGGCCGGGAACTTGGTCGTCCCTGTTTTAGCGGTGGATCAGATTGGGACCCAGGCAGTGAGCGCGGGTGAGAGTGGTACCTGGGTGGGCGTGGTTACGAGCCCGGTAAGTGGGAGCGCTGTACCCGTGGTTGAAACAGCAGGAGAGGATGCCATTGTGCTTGTAGTGTAGATGCGACCCTGCTAGTTGTGTTAGAATTAATACTGGTAGCATAGACCGGGGGGATGTGTTCCTCGTATGTCTTATAGTTAATCGCGATCGACAGCTTTTCTGTTTTCTTGTTTGGCTTTGACTACCTCTGTGTTTTTGTAGAGAGACGGTTTCTCTTTTGTCTAGTTCGATTTCTCCTTTCCTGATATTCCATATTTTGCTTGTTCTCGGTCCTTTTTTTTTAATCAGCCTGCGCCAGGTCTCCGCGGGTCCTCCTATACGGAAAGGAACTCTACCCATTTTTTATTTTATATATGGAAGATATGGAGGAGGTGGGAGAGGCAGAGGTGAATTCGTCAAGTTCCTTCCCCCCCCCACTCCTGACCCCGATGGGGGCGCGTGAACATTTTGCATTTGTATCTGTCTGTTTGCGCTTCCCTTTTTCGTAAAACTTGAGCGGAATGGGATTCTTGGCGGCACTATGTGTGTGTTCGCTCAGTTGATTGTGGAGATGACGGGGAATATAGTTGAGGTATGGTCATAATGTATCACTCGTGAATATTTGTGTCGTAGATATTAATCGTGTTAATCGTAATGAGGGCATTTACCTAATGCTAAAAGAGCACAAGCACCTCCATCCTTACTTTTTTCCTTTGGATTAGGTATAAAGTGATGGCATGGCACATTGTATTTGCAGCAGAGAGGTCAGATAACAGGTGTTGGATGGAGGTACTTTGCTTTGTTGCGGGAGTGGGAAGGATAGTTTAGGAGATAAAAAGACGGAACACATTTGGGAGAATGTTGATTAAAGGATTCTATGAGCAATATATTTTCATTGTTAGCGCGAGAGTGTACTGGGGAACAAGGCATGAGGCAAACGCAGAGAGGGTGCCGCGATCCAAAGGAGGATCACAATGTGGTATCATGTTTTACTTATACACTTGTCTTTGCCATTGGTTTGATTTTAGTTTAATAGAGCTAAATTGATGGAGCGAGCGAATGAACCAAGTATACACCAGTGAACCCAAGCGTCCAGTCCGTCCGTCTTCGGGTCCGGACGGGACGGACGGCGTACCTGAGAGGACGCCCGGGACGGACGGGTATCTTGGCGTCCGTCTTGAAGACTGCCCGGGACGGACGGGCGGGGACTACAGGTGTCTCAGGTGGCGGAATCTGCCGTGAGCCTCCACGTGACGACGGGTGGGCCCTGAAGGTGACGGAACCGGAGGTCCCCCCAGGGAATTGGCGTAGACAACGGGTAACGGCTGGTGGCCGAGGAGTGGGATTAGGGCTTCTAACATCCGAGGCAATGACTTAAGTTCTTACCAAATTGTTCACATAAAACTATAAGTTAAAAAAGGTAGGAATATGTGTGTATATATTGTGTATCGGGAGAATTTGTAGTTTTGAGAGATGGATATAAGGTGGATATAAGGTGGATACACCTGGTGGTTATAAATAAATCAGTCTCCATCAGGGTTCCGAATGGTCGGCGGAAGACTGGACTGGACTAGCTAGTCAGGTCGAAAGTCAAGTCTAGTCCAATGGTGGAAATTAGACCGACTGGACAGTCAGGATTATCGAAACCGACTTGACCAAGACTGGTCTGACCAGGCCTGCCAAGCAATAGGATATGCTATTTTTATCACTATATATTACGTTCAAATAAAGCTTTTCTGAATTAAACGTATTGTTTCCATGAATTATATGGTGGAGATAGGGCCTCGCTTAGATTAGGGGTGGCGAAAATAGGTTCTTGAGTATCGAACCATTTTTGGTTCAATAAGTGAGTGAGATTACATGACCACATGCCACAATACCGGGTTGGATGCGACTTATCCATCAGGTAATCGTATTTCCACCACATATTATCCTCTCGAGGATATTCTATCAACTTGTATTGAGGGGCTGTTGATTCATAGCAGGACAAGCGACTTTAAGATCCTAGTATCGCTATACTTCTATTCTTAGCGAGTGTTGGGCTTGGTGCCATTCAGACTCAGGCGATCTTTTATAAGGACTGGTCTGGGACCAGTTCAAACCGGACCGGACCACCCAAGTTAGTCGGGTCTAGTCATCGCCATCACCAGGACTGGCCAGCCCGGTCCCGCCTCCAAGACTTGACCGGTCGGACTATTCGGAACCCTGGTCTCCATCAACGAAGAAGTGATTGGCTCACATAGAGTTACAACCTTCCCCCTACTACCGCAATAAAATTAGTCGTATATTCCAGAAGAATGCGTAACTTGAATTTATTCCTAAAGCTATATAGAAC
>Ga0307513_10006004_pt1 | contig 15954 bp, 10 predicted proteins | sample 15_EM_MG_FD_202174 | JGI IMG/M metagenome (GOLD analysis project Ga0307513, IMG submission 202174) | Populus trichocarpa ectomycorrhiza microbial communities from riparian zone in the Pacific Northwest, United States - 15_EM | ecosystem: Host-associated > Plants > Roots > Unclassified | place... | reverse complement strand
TGGCGACGGCGGAGGCTCCTGTTGTGCCTCCTGGTGTGAAGTGTGATGTGTTGGGAAGGTTTTTTGGATTTAATCATAAAATTATGATTAAGGTTCAGGAGTCGCCACCTAATATTATGGTCACTAGGAACCTATGGTCTGCGAGAATTTGAGTAAGGGACTGGTTGTGCAAGGGGAAGACGCATCACCCCCAATGCACCCTACCTAAGGTAAGCTGCATTACTGTTTGATTGTTTTTTTAAGTCAGGTCTCTATTTGTTGGTATTTTATCGTGTAATTTTACACCCCACAAATATTAAAGTCTACATCTGGATCCTAAAAAAAAATATTGAAAAAAGATTTTTGACAAGTTGGCCAAACCCTAATGGATAATCATAAACTGGTTATGATATCCATTTTAGGATTTAAAAAAAAAAAACTTGAGAAAGATGCAATTTTTGTTTTTGTTTTTTTTTTTTTGAAAAATATGCTTGGAAAAATTTTAGAATTTGGCCGTATGCAACAAAATATTTTTTTCTTTTTGAGAATGTTTTAATTTTTTAAAAAATATTTCGGAGTAAAACCCGGTATTTTAATACCGGATTTGTATTTTACAGTGTAAATGTACAACCCGATATTATACAAAATTGGTAGAAATATATTTGAGAAAATCACAATTTTTTTCAAAGGATTTTTGAAATTTTTTTTGGAATTTTTTGTTTTTTTTAAAAGAAATATTTTATATTATATATTAATTAAATATTATTAAAACAGGTGGGTCGGGCCGGCCCAGATAAATGGGCCAGGCGCAGCCCAATGAAAAGGCGGCCCAACAGCGGCCCAAAATGCTTTCGCCGACCTCGGCCCAGAAGTTTTTTCTCTTTGGGGTGGGCCGGACCCGGCCCATGCATATGGTCTGGGCCGAATCAGGTCCAGCCCACCTCCTATGTTAATTATTTCTGCAGAAACGTGAACAATTACTGTTCACGTTATGCATGCAACCAAACGGTTGCAGAAGCTGTAGACGGGCGGAGTGAAGTGGGAGGCAACCTTGCGGAGGAGAAGGAGCTGCTGTCACTGGCCTGGCGTGAAGTGGCTGGAGGTTCTGGTGGAGGAAATGGTGGCCTGAGTCGACTGTGGTGGCTGTAGCTGGAAGAGGAAGAAAAGGAAAGCTGCAGAGAGGAGAGGAAAGCTGGAAGGAGAAGAGAGGAGAGAGTCACGGTGGCTGCTTAGTGGCCGGTTGGATTCCTATGGTGGAGCTGGTGTTCGTGGTGGTATATAGTCTGGGTTTGTTGGTATTCTCGCCGGAGAAGGTAGCTGTGGCAGAGGTGGAAAGAGCTGCAGAAGGCTGACGGGGAAAGCAGGAAAATGGAAACAGGGGGATGTCTGTTTTTTTGCGATTTTTTGATCCGATTTTCTCCTCCCTCGGGCCATCAAATCCTCCTCTATTTGTAGGCGGTGGAAGAGGGCAATCTTGTCTACAATGGAGAAAAATTTCAGCCCTTGATTCAGATGGGAAGGATCCCAAACCGTTGGCTCAAAGTAGGCATGGTGCACTGTCAAATTGTCAAATCTGCAGCTGCAGGCTGCCTGAGTTGGCCTCTTTGGGGTGGTGCCACGTCCGTTTATTTGCCCGTGAACCGGTGAAGACCATACCCCGATGTAGAGGGATGTCTGGTGATCCCTTTCGTGCAAGTTTTGGCAAATTTGGTGGACGTTAAGTGCATTAAATGCACCTGCAAAGACGGTGACTGTACCAGTTTTTTTGGAAAATTAAGGAAGATAATGAATAGTGACCACACGACACGTCGTCTGGTCCCTCTTTTTTTTAACTCAAAACGGCGTCGTTTTAGGTTTTAAATAGGGATTTCTCCGAAGTTCAAAGCAGTCCTCCCGCTTTCAATTTGTTGCAATTGTACCCCTAATTGACCTAAACTTTTGATTTAATGCAATTACACCCTTTCCGAATTTCAATTGGAACCCTGGATTTACGCGTCGTTTGCACATTAGTCCCTGGTCTCGGATTTTGCAATTTAACCCCCTAATTGACCCAAAAACTTTAATTTTCTTGCAATTTGGCCCTTAATTTCAATCAAATAACTTGGTAAAAATTAAATTTGGTCTCTTAAAATTCCAATATTTTCAATTAAGCCCAAATTAGACTCCCAAACTTAGTTTTTCACCAATTAAGCCTCAAATAAAATTAATTTGACCCATTTAAAGTATAATTAAGTCCTTGCACTTAATTAAATCCTTCAATTGGACCCAAATTAATTCTTAAACATAATTAAAATTTAATTTGGCCCATGATTAAATCAAATTGGCCACTTAAAAATTTAATTATGTCATTGGACTTAATTTTTATGCAAATTCGTCCAATAATCATTTAATTTGACCTTGAATTTGCATTTTTTTCTCCATTCTTAGGCATAATGGGGTACAATTAGGCCTTGAATTTCCTCCAAAATTGCAGCTTGATTTCCCAGTCTGCTTTCTTGCCGGCCTTTATTTTATTTTTTTGATTTTTTTTTTGAAAAAAGGTGATTTTTGGGGAATAACCCAGAATTGGGTTATGACAATACCCGTCACACCCAACATCGTGGCAGCCTTAAAAATTATATTGATTTATGGAAAAAGAACAGATTTCTGGCATCTGGTTCTTTTAAGGGAAAATGTCTTGTTTAAGGAGTCGTCACCTAGTATTATGGTCACTAGGAACCCTAACTGGCTAATAGGGATTCTATGGTACGGAACTTGTTACGTAAAAAGAAAGATATTATCACCCCTTAAATGTTCTGCCTGAGGCAGACTGCATTGCTGGTTTTGTCTTAAATTGCTAAACATTTATTGGTTTATGCTCTGATGGTTTACTTGCGATATTCCTGATTCTGACGCCAGTGAATATTCGACTACGAATAATTCCAACTCTGGTGTTGGTAAATATTACGTAGCTATAAAATAAATTTAGATCAATATTTTTTTTATTCCTGACTCTAACGCTAGTGAATAAAAAAATAAAATAAATTCATTTTATTACGCACTCGCATATTTTTTTATGTAGTTAAATAAAAAAACAATTAAATCAGTATTTTTATTCCTGACTCTAGCGTCAGTGAATAAACCAATAAAATAAATTTTATTTTTCACGCATGCACATATTTTTTATTTTTTCTTGCTAAATAAAATAAAAATAAAATATAATGAATAAAAATAATATAAATTTAAACCAATATTTTATTCCCGACTCTAGCGTCAGTGAATAAATCAATAAATTTACATTATTTTTATTCATGCATACACATATTTTTTCTATTTTTTCTATATTTTTTCTATTTTTTTATTTTTCTATTATTTATCTTTTTGGGGCTGGGCCCAGCTCAGCCCACATGGGGTGGGCTGGACCCAGCCAGCCCGACCCGGTCACTGGCCCAAGCTAGTGACCAGGCTGTGCTGAGCAACACGCGTGCGCTAATCCACGCGTGTTGCTGCACGGTGCAAGTGAATTTTAATTCACTTGCACGGTGCAAAATGCTAATGAAGTAAGACAATGCAAGAGAGAAGAAAAGGCTGCTTACCTGGTCTGCTGGAGGCGATGAAGATGATGGTGAAGCTCTGGCTGGCCCACACTACCTCCTCTCCTCCGTTCCTTCTTCTGCTTTCTTTTGCTTCTGTGCTCACCGTCTGCTTTTGTTTTCCAGCAGCTTTTGAGATGATGAAGGAATTAAGAAGATGAAAGACGCTGGTTGGATTTATTTTGACTGATTTTTAGGTTGTTCTTTTTCTGCAGTCCCTCTGTTTTTCTTTCCTTCTCTTCTCTGTAATTTGCCTTTTTTGGGTTTTTTTTCTCTCAGTCTCTCTCTCTGTTCAGCCTCGGTTCTGCCTTTTTTTCTCCCCTGTTTTTTTTTTCTTTCCCCTATTCTCTCTGTTTAGCCCTTGACTTTTTTTTTCGTGTTTCTCCTGGTTCTGTTTCTCTCCGTCCCCCCTCTCCAACCAACCTCTGTTTTTCAGTGCTCCTCTGTTTATATAGAGCCCGACGGATTGGTAACGGGTGATAAACTGAGGGTCGACCACCATTAAAGCGTTCATAACTTAAGCCAACGGACGAAGATTACTGCTGCAATGTTTCTCGACTTTTACTGCTGAAAACGGTCTCTGGCTTAAAGAAGAAGAAGATGAACAGCGTCTTCAAAACAACGTCGTTTGGAGATAAACAGTGGCCATTTTTGTTTTGACCCGTGACGTTTTGAAAATTTTATAATTAAGCCCCTGGTTTAAACAGTAATTACCCCTGCATTTCGACGCCTTTTACAAGTTAGTCCTTGGACTTTAATCTGTTGCAATTGTGCCCCCAATTAACCCCAAACTTTGCCATTTCTTTAATTAAGTCCCTGATTGAATTAAATCCAAGTCCAATTAAGTCTAAAACTTGTCAATTCTCCAATTAAGCCATTGATTTGATTAATTAAATTAATTCTGAGCTCAATTAAGTCTCAAAACTTATCAATTCTCTAATTAAACCCTTGATTGGATTAATTAAATTAATTTCAAGCTTAATTAAGTCTCAAAATTTATCAATTCTCCAATTAAACCCTTGACATGATTAATTAAACTAGTCAAAAATTTAATTAAATCTTTAAACTTCCAATCATGTTGCCCTTAACCCAAATTTTAATTCATTCTTCATTTATTTCATTTTTACTTGTTTTTTTCATCATTATTATTATTGTTTTATCATTTTTTTTTTATCATTTTTAGTAAATAAAATTAAAATAAAAGGGTCAAAATTGGGTTATGACAATACCTGGGTGTTAATTTGTCTTTCATTCCAAACCGAATTACATGCTTCCATGGTGCAACTTTTAAAAATACCATATCTCCAATTTGAAACTCTAAAGGTCTCCGTCGATTATTAACATAACTCTTTTGCTGATTTTGAGCTTCTTTCATCCTTTTCTTTATCACCTTCACCTTATCAACTATGATCTGCACCAGTTCAGGTCCAATTAATTTTGTACATACCATCACCAAGTTTACCAGGGACAGTAACAGAAGCTTTGACAAGATTTTAAGAGTGAGATTCATTATGATTCATTGTCGTTTAAAAATAAGGCAAGCCTTTTCCATTGGTGGATAGGTTTTAAGTAGTTGATTGACTGTAAAAGAATCCCAGTTGATATTTAGTTTTGTTAGCTCTTTTTGAGCAGAGTCCCATGTTGAGTATTTCAAGTTGTTGTAAAAGAGTCACAGGTCTCCCAACAGAGAAATTACTGAATACCAGAATCATTTCAGAAAAACTATCCACTTGCCCTTCTCGCTTCCTGACAAAAATCCATGGACGAATACTCTTGCTAATGCAATTCCTAGTGTCAAACGCATGACTATCTCTTGAACCATCAATAATATTGTGCTATAAACCCTTAAAATTTCATGAAGCTAGTCAATCTATCCATTAATTGAAGACAGTAAAGCAGACTATTAACGTGCCTACGGTGCATTGATGAATGTAATCAACTAGGTAAAGAAGTTATTACAATCACATAAGTTTCTCTTTTATATATTCAACGAGTTATACAACCAAGATGGTTACTAATACTATACCATAAACAACACACTGTTTGGTATTTGCTTCTTCTTCTTTTTTATGATTGACCAATTGTTAGGAAATTGTCATTTTATGGCAATACCCCACCACTATGCTTAGTGGAATATTTAGTGCCACCATTTGTGCCATGTCTCATGGCTTTTGTCCTCCATTAGTGCCATGATTTATGGTCTCTTGTATGTCATTGTTGCCTATAAATAAAGACATTATTTAAGAGCAAATTGAGTGAGAGTGTAAAGAGTAAAAGCAAAGAGAGAAGAAAAGAGAAAGAGGGGCTGCCATTGCAATAGTTGCAAGTGCAGCAATGAGAGATGGGAGTTGAGTAGAGTGGATGCGATCCTCCTCCTCCATGTATTTGTGTTGTATCCTTTCTCTATCTCTAATAATATGGAACTCTCTCACGGATGTAGGCGGTTTGCCGAACCACGTTAAATATTGTGTTCCAGTATGCTAAGCCTCCAATAAGCAACTATCAGTACATCACTGGTCGGAATTCCCTAACAATTGGTATCAGAGCTTATGGCTTAAAGTGGTGTTTAATTTTTGCCCAAAAATAAAAGTTGTCAAAATAGTGTTTTGACCATACCACTGTGTAGAGGAGGAAGAGACGAGCACACTGGTGAAAACGGCGCTGAAATCGAACGTCACACATGTCCGCACACGCCGTCACGTGCCGGCGAGGCGTTTGCCTACGCGCACAGACGCGCCCCACTCGACGCCACACGTCTTCTTCACCCGGATGGGCTGACCTGACCCAAATACCAGATAAACCGACCCATGTGACTGACCCGGATAAGGATGACATCAGCATGACATAACTGTGACGTCAGCATGCCCAGTTGGCATGCCATGTCAGCGACCAGTCAGCTGACACGTCATCGAAGTAGGACCCACCAGCCACGTCATCAGCCTCAAGCCGATCTGAGCAGAGCCAAGCCGAGGTGGAGCCGAGGGATAGGATCCAGTGTAGCCGATCCTATGTGCAACCGGATTTGAGATTGAATCTAGGCCATTTATCAGGCCAGAATTGTTTTGATCAAATCTTAGTTGTCTAAAATGCGATTTGGACGATTTGAGACTTGTTTCCAGCTAATTTGATCGTTCCGGATGCAATAGTACGGTCTGATTGTTAAGATTGAGACCAAAAGTGGTGATGGTGAATTATTAAGAGAGATTGCCCGATCAGGAGGTATCTGAAGGTCATCGTGGTGGTCGATGGAGATGAAGAAGAAGATGTCACACACGTTTGCCTAATTATGTGTGTTGAACTGCTAAGTGGGGGAATTTGAATTGCCTTGAGGAAAGGCAAAATTGGGACACTCTGGACACCCGATCATGTGGACAATTAGAGGTGTAGAGTGAAAATTGATGAAGACCAATCTTGACGAATCTAAGTATTGATAGTCTTGCCAGATTTTGAGAAATCAGGTATAAAACCAGGATATTCCATATCACTTGTAAAGGAAAGCCGCAACAACGCTAGCAAATGGTTGTATATACGGAAAGACAATACGATGGATAGATATGGCCTAAGAAGTTCTGTCTAGGAGATTGAGTTTTAAGCGGAACCAGTGTGACCCCTCCAATCTTTCCTAGAAACTTGCTTAGTGGAAGGATTATCCATATGGTACTATTTTCGTGTATATAGCAGTTTGTAACGAAATGGTTAAAGACTAGCAAAATGACGGCATAAGGGAACAGTTGGGTTCCGTATGTTCAAGGATCTGATAGAGCGATGATTTCTCGAAAGAAGCTAGATTCGGTGATTGTGATTTCTTGAAGAGAGATTGATGAAGACCCTGATAATGGAAGAGAAATATAGAAAGGGAATAAAGATTGGCACCCTATTTTGAGTTGAAGAGGTGTTGTGACAGGATGAGCTACTGTCAAACATAAGCAAGGAATAGGGAGAAATCTGGAGAACAGAAATTGCACGAGGGCACACAGAGATTGTGCAGGAGTACTTGTATGATCCAATGAGGTACTATAATGAGACAACAGGTGCAAGGAGAAGAAGAGTTCCCAGATGAAGCTCAGAGCAAAGACTGTGTAGAAGTTGTACAACAAGAAGTCTCTTGTGTTCTTGATGAAGACAACAGGCGAAGACCTTTCCAATGCATGCAATGATGGAAAGAGAGCTATTGAAGAGGCACCTAATTGAGGGGGTGCAAACGCCTGTGATAAAAGGCGATCGCCTATGATGAAAGGCGAAGACACCAAAAAAGAGTTGGTGTAGGTGGAGCTGTCAAGAAGAAAGGGGTAGAAGCTCCAAACATAGAAATTAAGATAGAGGATTGCGATGAGTGTACCATAACTTTCTCTTTCTATGTAATCAGTGGCAGTAATCTCTCCCAGAGTCCACATAGTGGTAGAGACTTTTGGAGCTACTTTGATGCATCTTAGTTGAAGGAGGATGCGACCGCCAATGGAAGGCGAAGACACCTTAGAGAGAAGGTGTGAGGGCCATGATAGGAGCCCAAGTTCAAAACGCCCTAGAGTCAATGTGATGGCTGGATATGAGTGGACAGGTGTATGGATAGCCAATAGAGTGGCTATGATGAGTATGAAGACAAATGCAGTATTGACTTTCATAGATATTGCCCCCATGCTAAAGATCAATGAGCTAGAAGACATTTGCTTTGGACTATAAGTGGGTGACTTGTGAAGCTTTAAAACGCGACTGTTATGAAGGAGCAAAGGGCATGCGCAGGTTCCTGGAACAAGTTGACTCTTGTCAAGGTGGTGAGCTCAGTAATGGCATTGTAATACTCGGAGTATGAAGATAGATATGGATCAACCTTTAATGGGCTGCCCCCTGGGTAAAGGTGGAGAGCTACCTGGACTCTTAGGAATAAGAGCGAGAGACTCACGGAGAAGTAAAGCGTGGTTCCTAGGGTGGAACAGAGGGCAGGCGCAACTCCTGAATGAGTAGACTCTTGGAAGAGTGGTGAGCTCGTGATCACATTGAAATACTCAGATAATGATTGTCGCACTTGGAAATAGAAATTTTCGTTTGAGGGGGTGTTGTAAGCCTTGATGTGAGGCTTGATAAATCATTCCGGACCAAGCATGGTTGATACGCTCAAAGGGGAATGTTGTGTCCCAGAGACAAGCATTAACACTCTTCAAATGTGATGTGACAGACCATCTGGTTGTAGTGATCCTTTGGTGTGAGCAAGGGTGTGCTTGGGTGACTCTGATGATTGAAAGGTTTGGCGAGTACCTGTAAACTTGGCCAAAGACGCTCTCAGAATGGTAAGCTTGGAAAAGCTGCAGGATGCAAGCTTGGTTAAAGAAGCAAGAGGACAATTGCCCACACAAATGGCAAAGGGGGTGATTGTTAGGAAATTGTCATTTTATAGCAATACCCCACAACTATGCTTAGTGGAATATTTAGTGCCACCATTTGTGCCATGTCTCATGGCTTTTGTCCTCCATTAGTGCCATGATTTATGGCCTCTTGTCTGCCATTGTTACCTATAAATAGAGGCATTATTTGAGAGCAAATTGAGTGAGAGTGTAGAGAGTAAAAGCAAAGAGAGAAGAATAGAGAAAGAGGGGCTGCCAAGGGCAGCAGCTACAAGTGCAACAATGAGAGATGGGAGTTAAGTAGAGTGGATGTGATCCTCCTCCTCCTCCATGTATTTGTATTGTATCCTTTCTCTATCTCTAATAATATGGAACTCTCCCGTGGATGTAGGCGGTTTGCTGAACCACGTTAAATATTGCGTGTTAGTATGCTAAGCCTCCAATGGGCAACTATCAGTACATCAACGGTTGGAATCCCCAACACCAATCACTAGAGATCTCACCAATCACTAGAGATCTCACCACTTATCATCTCAGTCTGTGCTCAAGTTTTTGTATGATCCATCTGTTTGTAAATCATTTTCTGCTCAAATTACAGTTTCCTGGGTCGAATCCAAATAAATCAAACCAATGCGTTAGCTTACAATTACAAAGCAAGCTGGGCAGTCAGCATAATAACCATAGGAGTTCATTGACTAGCATAATTGATCCTCTTCAAAATCATAGTCCTTCCTTGGATTACGTGGCGGTGACAGCTACGAGCTTGGCCATCTAATTCCTCAAAGGTTTCCATGAACATCGCCACTGTCTTCTTGATCTCATCCATCATGAGTTTTACAAAGCTTTCTCCCGTGATAGCCAACTCTGCATTCTTCAAGAGTGACTCGATTCTCACTATAAAGTTTTCGGCACGAGCCTTTACATTGTCCATGTCACCGATCGTAATGAAAGTTGCACGATGAATTGAGTTCACTAACTCCCTCTTCTCCTTCAATGCTTCCTGCTACTGATTCCAAACCATGTTACACCAACTTCGCACCGAGTGCATTGGGTTTTTTATTAACTAAAATGCAACTAACCAAAATCTTTCTTTGTCCATAAAGGGGGATGCCAGATTATGTTTCTCATCTTTTGAAAAGAAAGTTATCAAAAAGTTTAGATCTAAAAGTTTAAGTGGATTTTTTTTGTTTGAATTTTTGTTTTTAGACTAATTAGAAGGTGATTTGGGGTTGGAAATAGGATTGTTGTTGTTTCTATGGTTTTTTAGAGTGTTTTATGTGGAAACAATTTGAAATTTGAGTTTTAGGGATCCCAAAACTCGAATTCTAATTTTCTAATAGATATGTGTGTCTATTTTTTTTTTTTGATTTTATTCAATTAATTTTATATGTGTGTCTATTTCTATTATTATTTGATTAAATAAAAAATTAATTCTAATAAACGAAGTTATTAAACACAAAAAGATGCATGGCCTATGTTGTAAGATCAAATATTTTAATTTATATCTATCTCTTGATTTTTTTCAATTTAGTTTTTATTTATCTTTAATTTTCTTATGCATTTATTAGCACAAATAATTCTTAATTTATTTAATTAAATACATGTATCAACTTTTTAATTTATAATTAGAGTTTTTTATGTCAAAAATTGTTTTGAAAAGCCTACTCATTTATTTATTTTTTTGTTGAAAAATAATTATTTGACCCGCAGAAAAGTACAATTTAGATAGCTAATAATGATTTATTTCTTGTTGTTCTTCACATTTAACATGATATTAAATCAGATTTGAAGGATTACTTTCTTTGAAACATTTCTAGAGGTTTAGAATGTAATTATCAGTTTTGTGATGCTTTTGTTGCTACCTAATAAATGGGACTTACAAATCAAAAGGATTAAAAAATGAGTTGCCTAAGAATTCTGAAAAAAAGTGCTCTAGTTACGGATAAAAGGGTGACAAGTTACTTTGCTATGTGAGTTAACTTTTTATATGTTAGTGTTTATTCTATTATTTTTTAAGTATATTTATGAATTTATTTTAATTCAAGTCTCCAATACAGATTTTAAATTAGCATGAAAATTAATTCATCATATTTATTTTATTTGGGCATTTGAAACCCAAAATTAATTATTGGAGACATTTTTTTAATTTCATGATTTCTAAGGATTGATAAATTCATAAAAGAAAGTTAAATTAAATTTAAAAAAAAAAAGCTAAAACTCCTTTAAAAAACATTGTACCTCCACGTTTAAAAACATTATATATTAGAACAATGTAATAATGATTTTACTCCTCCATCCAAAAAACTTAACACATGTTATCAGGGGCATTGAAGTCTTTTCATATGGTCCATTGTTATTATCAAATTAAACGGGAATAAATAAGTCTTTTCTCATATTAATTGCATAATGAAATAAAAAAAAATCATTGGAAGCAAAAAATCTAAACCTATAATTATGGGGTATTTTTGTATTAATTTTTATAGTGGTTTTTTCATTATTATAATGCCAACTAACAAGCAAATTGTTATTTTTTTAAATATAAAAAATAAAAAAGAATGAAAATACACAATGAAACAACCAAAATGCTTTTAAAATAAAAACGATTTAGACCTAGAGGCAATAGGTATTTTTTGCTTTTTACAATGATTTTTCTGTTATTATTAAGTCAGATCAGGGGCACTTTTGGTATTTGCCTAATTATAAAAAATCATAAACAATTAAAATGCACGGTGAAATAACCAAAATGCCTTTAAAATAAAAAAATATTTAAACCTGGAGACAATGAGCATTTTTGGTTGTTTATAATGGTTTTTCTGTTATTATTAAGTTTGTATTTGGCTAAATAAGAAGAAAAAAAAAACCAACAAGGTCGGCATATGTGTATGGCACAGGGAGGCACGTGGGAGACACTAGCACACTTCAAGCATTGCATATAGTGCCTTCTGGTGTTTAAAAATTCCCTTTTACCATGTCGTTGGAAGCGTCACTATGTCCTTTTCCATTTGGAGTGACACGTGTTGGCGTTGTTGCTTTCGTTTATTGTCAATGGGCTTTTCATTTCTTTTTTTTCCTCTCTTGAAAATTACAACTTGACGCTCTTTGTTGTTAGTGTTTCAACTTTAATTCTTATTCTTTTGATTTTTATTTTTTGTTCTTGACTTTTTTGTAGAAGTTTATTTTTTTTTCAATTTCAACCTTCCATCCCAATTTACAAATAGTATTTTATTCAATTTGGTCCTTATTCTTTTGATTTTAAATTTTTCTCCTTGGCCCTTTTGTAAAAAAAATTATTTGCTTTTAATTTTATCATTAAATCAAAATTGATGATATTATATTTTTTAATTTGTTCCTTGTTATTTTGATTTCTAAATTTTTTTTCTTAGTCCTTTTGAAAAGTTATTATTCTTTCTAATTTCAACTTTCAATCATAATTTTTTTTATCAAATTTGATCATCATTCTTTTGATCTGTTTTTTTCTTTTTGATAAATTGACTTTTCTTTTCAATTTAACCCTTCAATCAAAAATAAAATTAATTTTATGTTTGAATTTTAATCCTTATTATTTTAATTGATATTTTGTAAATCCTTTTGTATAATTATTTTTTTTTAATTTTATCCTTTAGTATTTGACTAATTGAGAATTAGACTTCTTGATTTTTTCAAATATGATGCTTCAAGACTAATCACTCATGTCATGGATTTGAAAAGTTAAAATGGTTTTTTTTATAAAAAAAAACTTTATAATTCTCCTTATTTTTTTATCGGACTATTCCAGTCTCATGATTTAGATTGCAGGTTTGGTGAGATATCTCGAGTTGGCTCAACCTTGATTACTTGGGTTACAGGTTTATCATGCTTACTTGGGTTAACCAAGATCGGTTTTTTTATATCAATTTTTTATCTCATTTTGTTCTTCCATATTTAATGGATTATGAATTGAGATATATCATTTGTCCTCTTTTAAAAAGATGTTTTTTTCTCAAGTTATTCTAATCACTTTTCTTTTTAAATTTAACTCATCTACCATCTTTTTTTTTCCCGGTCTGGTTGAATTAAAGCTAGCTTATTTAACTCAATCAAATTTATGGCTCGAATCATTTATTTTTAAAAAAAAAATATATGTTCACTACAACTAAACATTGTTTTCTATTTTATTTTATTTTTTGTCTGATTGAATTAAAACTAGCTTATTTAACTTAATAAAATTTATGGCTCGAATCATTTATTTTTTAAATATATATATACTACAACTAAACATTGTTTTCTATAATAAAAAATAATTCAACCCCACGGCAAAGGGCAAACTCCGAGTGCAGTCTATCAAGGAAACTAATGAATTCAAACAAATGCCAACTCAAGCCTAGCTGTCACCATGAGCGTTACCAGATTTTATGCCTCCCATGATTATAGGATCAGTTTCTTACCTTTGTAAATATTGCTATTAATTGTGATTGTAAATCTGCTTTTCCTTTACATAATTTTGAATGCCTAAAATTAGGCTTCTAGGTTGTATAAAGATATAGAGCATGAATAGAAATTTTTGTGAGTTTAAAATACAAAATTATAGTCTATATAACTATTTATGAAACCACTTCAAATAGCTGTCAAATCCTGACATATGATATCCCGTTGATTTCAAGTCGGATCCAATTAATTTCTTACATAAATTATACATGTAAAAAAAAATGTGTGTAAAGGTAAATGCAAAAACAACTTAAATTGCTGGTATTTTTGATTGTTTTGTAATAGTCACAAGTTTGAGTTCTTTCAGGATCATTAAAGATTTACATGGTCGTTAAATTCAGGACTCATAGGATTAATCGAGGTGCGCGCAAGCTGACCAATTCAAGTCCTGTGGGATTAGTCGAGGTACACGCAAACTGGTCCAAACACCTATGTTAATATAAAAAAAAACAATTTAAATTGCATACAATCTAATTTATTAAAAATATATTTATATAAAAAAAAAAAATTGATGGCGAGACGCATAGATCGTTTATAAAAATTTGGCATTTAATCCCTTGAAAGGAGGAGGTTTGTCTTAAAAAAAAATTATTAATGAAAGTGCGGGAATTGCCTTTGCATTGTTACTGTTGTCCTAGATCACTTGCCTCCTCCTTTATCTTTTGTGCGTTCACTTCTGCTTCTTGTTCTTTAGTCTATCACTCTTGTTTCCTCTCCTAACGAGTTTTTTCTCTCTAGTATTTCCTACCCTTTTTTTTTCTCTCTTTTTTTTTTTTTGGACTTGTTACTACTTTTTTTATAAGTGAGTTCAAATTTTGTTATTAGAGAATAATATAAATCATATATTGAAACCTCACCTAACAGCTTAAATTATTGGATTGAACTGGTTCTTTGACATGGTATCAGAGTCTTAATGACCAAGCGGTCACGAGTTCGAATCTTACTATTTCTATTTATTTGATAAAAAATTAAGCACAATGTAATATGGGTCTATGTAAGTTTCAAATCTAAAAGCTTTCACTTGAGAGAGTATGTTAGAAAATAATATAAATCATATCTTGATAACTTACTGAATAGCTTAAATTATTGGATTGAACTGATTCTTTAATATTGAAAAGGAAATAAATCACCATCTTTATGAGGATTGATTCCTAGAAATTAAGTGTTGGACACCAATATCACGTTGCTTGATCTATGGAGAGAGGATTAAAATTTGAAAATTGAATCCTGCACCATAATGGAAATTAAGGATGGGTTAGCTGGCTGAGGAAGTATGTTTAACAAGGAATCTATAGTAGATCTTAATTAGGAGTTGAGCCTTATTTTCCTGTGCCAGCCAACATGTTAGAAGACATGTTTCTTTCATTTATGCGCCACCAAGAGATTCAATTAATACCAAAATTAAGCCCTAAAGTTGCATGAGATATTATCGTTTCTGCCTTCCTTTTTCTGCCCAAAAATTTGTAAGCATCATGAATAAAACGGCGTCGTTGCTTTCCATATTCATTAGCCTATTCTTCCATAATTTAAGCAAAACACATCGTTTCACTTAAAGTAAAACGGCGTCGTTTTTGCTTCCCCATCAAAATTAAGTTTCTTTCTCTGATTTAATTGCACCAACTTCAAATTAGTCCTTGCTTTCCCGCTCTTTTTGTTGTTTAGTCCATGGACTTCTGGTTTTCTTATTTTGGTCAATTTTTAACCTTTTTTCCTTTAATTCCTTTCAATTTCACCCTTATCAAATTACAGCATGATGCCCTCTAATTTTTATATTGCTCCCATATCAATCCTTGTGCTCACATCTAAGCCAATTTGATGCTTAATTTAAATTGTTTTTCACTTAAGCTCTTAATTGATTCTCTAACTTGGCTATTTATTTCAAATTCATCTTTCAACTTTAATTTTCTTCAATTTCAGCCAAATTAAACCATTTTAAGCCCTTTTTCTTCAATTTATTCTCCAATTCAAACCTTAATTATGGCCCAAAAATTCTCAAACCTCATTTTTACCTATAATGCTCAAATATCAATTCAATTTCAACCGTAACAATTTTATTTATTTTTAATTTTTTGTATTTTTTATGATTTTCAAGATTTTTTTACACATAAAAATAACAAAATAACACAATGATTAAAATTAACTAAAATTACTGAAAAAATATTTTTTTTTGGATTTTCTTCTAATTTTTTAAGTATGTACAAAAATAAAGGTAAAAAATGAGTTACTAAATATATAATGTGATATACTTCATGAATGCTATAAATAATGATTCGAAAATAAATTGCATAACATGATCAGAATATCTGGTACTAATGACTTTCGCAACAATCTTACACACAAGCCTAATGGCTGATGGAACCTAAAGATAAAAGAAGTAAACAAATCCTAAAGAAACTAGCAAACTATTCAAATATTCCATTACAATCTGATGTGATTGTTGTTTTTTACATGATCAATCAATCATTTGATGTTTCTAAGACCCACAAATCACCACTTATCACATATATTTATTTCTAAATAATTTTCTGCTCAAGATTACAGTTTTCTGGGTTGAGTCCAAATCAATCAACCTAAGTTTTTAGAGAATGCATGGTAGTGTG
>Ga0307513_10006003_pt1 | contig 15954 bp, 20 predicted proteins | sample 15_EM_MG_FD_202174 | JGI IMG/M metagenome (GOLD analysis project Ga0307513, IMG submission 202174) | Populus trichocarpa ectomycorrhiza microbial communities from riparian zone in the Pacific Northwest, United States - 15_EM | ecosystem: Host-associated > Plants > Roots > Unclassified | place... | reverse complement strand
CCGATACTTGGATCGGTTTTCGACAGTGTTTCCAGAGGTGGTTCCTCATTCCGCATCGCGTGCATTCGTTGTCAGATTTCCGTTTATCGACAACTTTCTGATCGACGCCCTGGTGTGCTTCTGACCACACCGTGTGTCTAACCTCCCCCGTCGCTGCCACCGACCCTTCTTTCTTCACCTTTCTTTCCCCAGCCTTTTTCTTCTGATAGTCCGCCTTTTCCTCACCCGTGTACTGCTTTTTTACACGCTTTGCGGCAACCGTTGGCTTCGAATCCTCGAACTTCCGTTTTTCGCCTCGTGTCGTGCCGGAGTGACCGCCTCCTCGAAGATCTTTTCTTTCCTTGAAATCTTCTTCCGCTCGGGTTACGGTCCTGACTGCTTCTAACCATTCCCCATCGTCGACATATTCTCGATGTGAGAGCCGTCGCAATGCTTCAATGGGAAGTTCGTCTTCAATCATTTTTCTCCAGGCTATCCCGGTGACTCTTGCATGGATATTGAGATTTTCCATCTCCATCAAGAATTTGGCGACATCACCGCGATATTTGACCGATCCCATTTCTCGGAGGGATTTTTCCGCTTCATGGGTGGGTCCGAAGCGTCGCAGGACTTGTTCTGCAAAAACGTGCCAGAACTCGTATCCTTCTTGTCTCGTGTAACCTGTTTCCCCGGTCATTTGTCGTCGGTAGGTTAACGCAAACGGAGCGACTTCTTTTCCATCCATTCGGCTTATGGCGTATCGGATTCGTTGTGCCTCGTCCTCCCACTGCCAACTGTTTCGTCCAAAGAAATCCGTGCATGTCATTAGCCACATGCGGATATCTTGGTGTTTTTCGTTCCTAAACATGGCAGGGGGTTCCGCTGGGACTCTTGTTCGTTTTCCCAGGTTTTCGGCCATGACCCGTGAGAACAGTTTGAACTGTTCGTCGTTTTCGGCGTCATATTCATCTTGTTCAGGCTGGGGTGCGGGTCTCTCGTCCCGTCTTCCTTTCCTACCCTCATCTGGCTTCCTACCAGATCCTTCTCCATCATCATCGGAGTCTCCTCCCCCGCCTCCACCTGGAGCTCCTGCTGCTCCGTGTCGTGGCGGTGGTGGCGGTCCTCCACCTGCCCCTGACGCCTCCGGTGTCGGATCTGACACCTTGCCTTTCCCCTTTACCTGTCCCATCAACTGTTCAACCAGAGCCTCAAGCACCGCGATCTCACTATCTTGGGCTTCTCTAGACTCCTGTTGGTTGCGTAACTCGTCTCTCACAAGATTAATACTCATCTCGTGATTTGCCAGCTCCCGTTTGTGTTGTTCGTTTATCCAAACAATCTCCTGATCGAGGAGTAGGTCCCGGCGCATGGATTGTTCGCCAGTTCCTTGCACTGCTTCGTGGAGATGAGAGGTGACAGCCTCATGTCTGGTCTGTCGCTCATCGGTTTCACCAAGTCGCTCGGCGACTTGAGGGGCGAAGCTTTCCTGGACTTTTTGAGATTCCGAGTCCAAAAGGCGGACTTGTTCGTCTAACCGGGCGAGCTCTCGACCGACTATCTGGACACCGGACTTTAACTGGTTTTTTACCGTTACCAGTTCTTGGGCCATTAACAATATGTTGGTCGGGAGGGAACTGAATGCCAGATGTTCTCTATCTTGGCTGACGGTGAGTGTTGGATCAAATCGGCCGAGGATCTGCTCTAATCTGTGGATCCGAACGGCCATGAGGGGTTCGCCTGTGGGTTCAGGTGTTCGGCGTCTTCCGGGGCGTCGTCCCTTTCCGTATTTTTCTAGGAAGCCTAAACCGACTGGGGATCGCGCTGTTTGGTCGGCCGAATGCGATCGGACGAGGTGGGTGACGGTGGTTTCCACGCTTGGGGCTTGAACGGAGGAGAGTTCATCACCTCCTTCGCTTCCTTCCTCCCCTCCAGGTCGTTCTCCTCCTTGCCACTCCATGGCTTCAGGAGCTTTGGGGTCAGAAGACATTTCTTTGACTTCTATAAGGAAAACCTATCTTTTATTTCCTCCCCAGACTATTGGTATCTCAAAACGCTGACTTGAGCGTTGATTGCTTTCTGGGTACGGGGTGTACCAAGTGGAGTTCGATTTCTCCGAGGGTGTTTTGTAGATGAAGTTTTTGCCGTACTGGTATTGGTATAGTGCGGTAATGTCCTCAAGGGTAACGAGATTTTCTGGGTTTATCCACCAGAAATAAGATTCGTGGTAGGGCTCTTGTGTCCCTAATTCGGGTGTAGGTGTGAGGACTTCGTCTATCGAGATAGTCCTCAATGGTCTTGGTTCGAAAGGTGTTTTGAGTTTGGGAGTATGAGTGTTTCTGCCAAACATTCGTCTCGGTAACGATGAGAAGTATCAATATACTGTTAGGTGGTAGCTTCGGCGTGAGGTATTCCGACAGCTAGGACCTTAATGGTGATTATATCGGAGAACTCGTTAAGAAGACACGAGTGATGTAGGCTAGATATAATGATTTGCTTCGATATAGATCGTCGAAGTGTTGGTAACGATATAAAAGTGTAGAATAACTTATTATATTGATAAGATCTCTTCTCCGTGCTTGTTGTTCTTAATAGCAGCGAAGATGCTTCGATATTTATATTCCGCGTCTGAGCAACCGCGGTATACATGCTAACTCTATACTAACTAAGGACCTTGCCCGCAACTCTGCGAACTTCACCTGAGTGCGAACACTCGTAGACCCTGAAAACTCTCTACCACACTTTTTGCTCCCATGGTCAACTTATCGGTCTGGGCTTCTATTATTCCTGATGGTGTGGAGACCACGTCAGGTGTCAGCTCATCCGTTTATCCGTTGACAACAGTGGTTACGAATTATCTTGCCCTCGTGCTCGTCGAAGGCAGTCTAACTCGCTGGACAGAAGATGGCCAGTCTTCTTTGGTTGGTTCCGTCAAGAATTCGGTGTGCAACTGCATCTCGTATTCTTGTCTTCCGGCATTACACGACTTGTCCTCGGGATCGTACCTATAGGCATTTTGCCTCAGACTCCATCTTTTACCAACTTGTCCTCTGTGGATTCACCCGATCCACTGACTGGGCATAGTTACCGCCTTCATACTCTACACGACTTTGTAAGTACGAGGGGACTAACTTTCGTGCGAAACGTCCGGTTACTTTCGACCCACCCTTCCAACTGCCTGTCTTCAAGTGTCTGTAACCTTATGTGCCGTCATCCGATTCACCTGCTTCCACTTGCATAAGGTGCCCGAAGGTCCCCCCTCATATATCCCGCGAACAGGATCCGGTCGGACTGAAGGCTGCGACGTATACGGTGTTATGAGATGTGTTCCATTGATATTGGTCTTTGGTGTTGGGACGCAACTACCCAGGCGGCCAGTGATGACGCGCCGTCCCAACGCCGGGGCTGGAGAGGGGTGTTATCTTTTTCCTTCGATGTTCGTATGCGCCAAGGTAGGGTAACTTTGCCCTGTAAATCCTTACGGGGAGTCCGTGCGCCTAACAGGGGTGTCCAGGGGGGTAGCCATTCCCGGCTGTCATTGGGTGGATCCGCCCTGCCATGAACTTGCCTAGGCCCATAAAGGGGCGAGGGTGTAAGGCAGGGGGGTGGTAATAATAGGCAGGGGGGGAACAGTCGAGACCATTCCTCAACGAGCGCTTCCCTAACCCTCTTTTTTAGGGCAGAGTACGTGCTCATCATCTGGGATTGCGGGTGGAGGAGGGCCGAGACTTCAGGGCCCAGGTGTGCGTTAATCATGGGCATCTTGGACAGGCCGCTGGTGAAAGCAATAGTCCTGTGAGCCACTGCATCTATCGGGAGGTGGTTCCGGAGAGGGGGAGAGGGCCGCGGGGTCTTCCCGCTCAGGGGGTGGTAGACCGACAAGAGGCCTTTGGTGTGGGCCCTTGAGTTATCCGGGGTCCGGTAAGAGGAGAGGGAGGGGAAGGAAGAGTGCAGGCGTGCCGTCGCCGGGTTAATACCGGGAGGGGAGCACACTGTCCTAAGAGCGGCTAGTGTCTGCCTCTGTGATACCAGGAGGGGGATAGGGGGCAGACAGGACTCGATGGCCAGGATGCTGATAGGGGTTGACGAGAAACAGTTGGTGGCCCACCCCTGCACCTTGTACCATAAGGTGTTGAGCCTCATGATGGAGCCCGCGTTGGGTGTGAAAAGGTCTGCCCCGTACAGGAGTATGGGTGTGAGGAGTGATGTTGCCAGTCTGTGGTACAGGTAGGGGGCTAGCCCCGCTCCAGGGCGGCTGAGGCGTCTGATTAGGGCAAAAGCCCCGTGGGCCAGCGCCAGGCGGCGCGAGTACTGTGTCGATGTAGACAGGGTGGGGGTGAACCCGTATCCTAGCCACTGGAGGGAATCTCGTGGGTGAAAGATTTCCCCATCTAACTGGATAGGTGCGAGGCACGTCTGCGAGTGCCTTTGGCTGGGGGTCCTCCTGTGTATGAGTTCTGTCTTGAGAACTGAGAAGGATATGCCCAAACGTACTGCCCTGGCGTGAAAGGTCCCGAAGAGTTCTTGTAGTGGGCGGATGTTCCGTGGGTAGGAAAGGGAGGCAGCAGTCATGGCGAAATCGTCCACGTAGGAAAGCATCAGTCCTCGCGGGATCCTGAAGTGCAGGGGCGCTACATAAATAAGGAAATGCAATGGAGAGATGCGGGAGCCCTAAGGGGCCCCAACGTTGACGGGGGCTGGGGTACCTGGTGCGTCCTGGAAAACCAGCGTACAGCTACCCTCACCCAGGGAGGAGGCGACCCACGAGACGAGGTAGTGAGGGATCCCGCCTTCCCTGTGGATGCGGGCCAGAGTCGGGTTGTCGACGTTATCAAAGCCGGCTTTGATGTCCAAGAAAAGGGTGGACACCTTCAGGCGCGGCCTCTGCAGGGCTTTCACGTTGTTCATGAGGGTGCGGTAGGCATCGTAAGTGCTCAGCCCAGGGAGGGAGCCGCATTGGTTAGGGTGAATCAGGCCCCTTGAGCGGGCTTCGAGTAGGAGGCATGCTGGAATTATCCTTTCCAGGATTTTTGAGACAGTTCGGAGAAGGACTATGATCCTGAAGGAGGAGGGTGACTCATACGTGGGCTTTCCCGGTTTGTCGAGGACTACTCCGTTTGCCACCTTCAGCGAGGCCGGATAGTATCCCAGGGAAACTAGCGGGAAGAGGATGTGGAGGAGGATGGAAGGGTTGACCGCATTGATCCGTTTCCAGGTTAGGTAGGGGACGCCAGCGGGGCCAGGGGCCGAGGAGGACGAGGACTTGGTGAGTGCATGGGCGATTTCTTCTTTGGTGAGAGGTGGTGTTGAGTTGTGCGGCCTCAGTCTAGGGGGGGGAAGAAGGCTGCTTTAGGAGAGAAGAAGTGGCCCAGTAGGGCCTCATTCACCTGCTGTGAGGTTTCGGCCCTGGGGAGGGAAGGAAAGCGAGGGGGAGCTTGGCCTGAGGTGAACCTCTTCGCCGTCCACAGGTTCTGGGGGGTGCCTGAGAGTAGGAAGGAGGAGCAGTGATTGTTTTTCGCGACCTTGATGGCCTTGAAATAGCTCGTTCTTGAGATGTTCGCTGTTTCTCTCAGGGCCATGGTGTCTTGCTTCTGGGCCAGCCTGGCCGCCTTGTGGTACTCACGGCGCAGGATGGTGAGGTGGGGGGACCACCAGGGCTTCGAGTGGTGGGAGGGGCGTGAGCTCGGGGTGTGCTCCTTAAGAAGCCCCATGACACGGTCAAGAGACTCGGTGATCCAGTCATCCAAAAGGTTCAGGGAGGGACACGGTGGGGGGGGAGGGATCTTTCAAGTTTTTGACGAGAGGGGAGAGTGTTTCGCAGTCGGTGTGGTCTAACCTGTGGCGGGGGGGGGCCAGGACTGGGGACGGGGAAAGTAGTACCGTAATTGGGATGTGGTCAGAGCCGGTCGAAGGGAGAGAAGGGTCCCATCCTTTAACGAAGGGAAGGAGTAGGGGGTTGGCAAATACCAGGTCAATAACTGAGGGGCGTACCTTTCCCGAGAGGGGGAATCTCGTGTACACGCATGGGGAGTTTAGCAGAGCAAAGCCGCTCAACTCCGCCAACTCAAAATACGGGGCAGAGGAGGGGACTTCCTGAGATGAAAAGGAGCGTAGGGCATCTGCAAGGGGGTTGTGAATATTCAGGTCCCCTGGTACTAAGAGTGGGATACCCGTATCTGGAAAGAGAGTTTCTGGGGAGATGGAATGAAACCTGCGGTCCGCCGAGTTGATGGAGGAGGCGTTAATCAACTGAAAGGAATGAAATTGGGAGCCAAAAACGGGTTCCTGTGAGGATATGTCAAAGGACATAATGTGGACCTTCCCGTGAACCTTGGCAACACCGAAAAACGAGCAGGAAAAGAAAGATAAACGTAGGATGCCACCCTGGGCTTCCTGACGCGCTGAAAAAAGGCCTGTTATCTCTGAGCCCTTTTTTTTTTCTTTTTTCTTTTTTTTTTTAATATCATGCGTTATTTGTTTTAGGTACAAAAAGCCTTATGCAGCGCGAGCTATGAAGAGAAAAAAGCCTATAAGTCACAACAACCGCCCGCTTCAGCTCTTCATGGGAAAAATCAAACACCCCAAAACCATAGGAAAAGCTCCCCGCGCCTAGTACCGAAGATACTAATACCCCAGACACGTAAGGAAACAATTCATAGAAACGCACTGGTAGAGAGACCCAAACCCTTCCCAGGCTCCCCAAAACGAAAGAAAGTTTCGCTAAGGGTTCGAAAGGCGAGCCTGAGGGAGAGGATGGTGATCGCGCGTTAGAAGAAAACCACTGGAATGTGGGCCGACACTGTAACTGTATTCAACGGACGCGCCGGTAATTACATCGTTCAACCAAGGAGTTGGCGGCAGCCACTGAGGCAGTGCAATACCACGGCGGGGTGTAACCGAGGAGCAGCGTGACAATCGGAGACGATAGAGAGGCGAGCGGAGCCACCGGGCAGTAGGGTGCCAGCCAGTGAGTAGCAGTAGGGGGCTAGCCGGGGGGGAGGTTAGCAGGAAGGTGCCAGCTAAGAGGGCAGTACGGTGCCAGCGGAGGAAAACCGGGAGGGGGGAGGTGGAAGGATCACGAGCCGGGTAGCCCAAACCAACAAACGGGGCATAGCAAGGGCTTTTGGGACGACGACAAGACCGGGACCAGACCGTGATTATACTAACCGAGGCCTTCCCCATCAGAGGTACAAGCCCGGCAACCCGAGGCCTGCTTCTACTGAGAGTCCGACACCGTAACGCCGACCGTGAACGAAGCGAGAAGCTTTCCGACCGTGCGAAATGCTAAGCAAAGTGCGGAGCAAGTGCGGGGTAAGGGGGAGAACAGGACATTATGAGCGGGAGTCAACGACTAACGGGAACAAGAACCCCAAGTAGGGGAGGCCAAAGGGCCTCAGAAGAGGAGGAAAGATGGCTTAATGACAACTCCTAGGCAGGCAGCCATCTTAGGAGAAGAGAGGTGGGTTGGGGAAAGTGACGATGATATCCGGTGGTGTTGAGATGTCAATCGCCAGAGGTGGAGGTGAGATTGTTCGTGGGTTATCCCTTTGTCCTTTTTTTTTTCTTTTTTTCTGTTTTTTTTGTAATCATGCATTCATTGTTTAAGGTACAAAAAGCCTCATGCAGCGCGAGCTATGGAGAGAACAAAACCTATAAATCCAAACAAATAACAAAAGAAGGTTACGGCATTGGTAAATATCCACACTCACGGGGGGTTCTCCTCCGTGGGGCCCAGGGCCAGTCTAACAGTAGGGAAAGAATAGTCATACAACTTATACGAAAGGAAAGCCTACATAAGTTTCAGGAAAGAAAAACCTCAACTCGCTACACTCTTATTAAGCCTCGGCAAAGGAAAACACACGGAACACGGGGGGCGGCGGATTGGGGGGAGAGAGGGGAAAGGGCTGGGAAGAGGGGGGAGTGGTAGGCAGGAACATCATTGGAGGGAAACCCATGGAGGTAACGCTGATGTAGGTAGCAAGCCTTTTTGGCAGGGGGAGAGAGGACGAGAGGGGGGCCTTATGACCGACATCCGTGACGCCGTGGAGGAGACATGCGCTGGCGCCCTGTCTGGAGGGCCAAGTGAGGATAGCGTGTTCGAAAGACCCTGGTTCCAAACCGCAGCGGGGCAGGACTTATCGGCCTCAGGGGCCCTCCAGGAGAGGTGTGCCGCCAGGTAGCTTTTCCCGGCTCTCATTTGGTGGATGCGCCCTGCCATGAACCTGCCTAGGCCGATAAACGGGCCAGGGTGTAGGGCTGGGGGGTGCTGGTAGTGGGCAGGGGGGGGAACAGTCGGAACTAGTCCTCATTGAGGGCCTCCCTGACCCTCGTGTTTAGGGCAGAGTACGGGCTCTCTATTAGGGATTGTGGAGGGAGGTTTGGCAAGACTTCGGGGACCAGGTGTGCATTGATCATGGGAACCCTGGACAGGCCGCCAGTGAAGGTGATAGTCCTGTGGGCCACTGCGTGTATCGGGAGGTGGTTCCGAACAGGGGGAGAGGGGCAAGGGGTCTTCCAGCTCAGGGGGAGGTAGACCGACGAGAGGCCCTTAGTGTGGGCTCTTGAGCCGTCTGCGGCTCGGGACGAGGAGACGGAGGGGAAGGAGGCGTGTAGGCGTGCCGTTGCCGGGCTGACCCTGGGCGGGGAGCAGACTGTCCTAAGGGCGGCCAGTCTCTGCCTCTGTGAGACCAGGAGGGGGATTGGCGGCAGACAGGACTCGACGGCCAGGATGCCGATGGGGGTTGACGAGAAACAGTTGGTGGCCCACCTCTGCACCTTGTGCCAGAAGGTGTTGAGCCTCGTGAACGAGCCTCATGTAGCGCGAGTTATAGAGAAAACAAAACCTATAAATCCAAACGTAATAACAAAGGAAAGTTACGGCACCGGTAAATATCCACTCTCACAAGGGGTTCTCCTCCGCGGGGCCAAAGGCCACTCTAACAGTGAGAAAAGAAAAGTCATACAACTTATACGAGAGGAAAGCCTACATAAGGTAAAGGAAAGAAAAACCCTAACTCGCTACACACTTATTAAGCCTTGGCCAAGGAAAACACACGGAACACGGCGGGCGGCGGGTTGGGGGGAGAGTGGGGAATGGGCGGGGAGGAGGGTGGAGTCGTAGGAGGGAACATCGTTGGAGGGAAGCCCGTGGAGGTGACCCAGATGTAGGTAGAGACCCTTTTGAGTAGCGGGAGGGAGGACCAGAGGGGGGCCTCATGACCGACATCCGTGACACCGTGGAGGAGATGTGCGCGGGCATCCTGTCTAGAGGGGCATGTGAGGATAGCGTGTTCGAAAGACCCTGGTTGCAAACCGCAGCGGGGGCAGGAGGTATCGGCCTCTGGGGCCCTGCAGGAGGGGTATGCCGCCAGGTAGCGTTTCCTGGCTCTCATTTGGTGGATTCCTCCTGCAATAAACTTGCCCAGGCCCATAAAGGGGTGAGGGTGTAGGGCTGCAGGGTGGTGGTAGTAGGCTGGGGGGGGGAACAGCTAGGACTAGTCCTCAATGAGCGCCTCCCTGACCCTCTTCTTTAGGGCAGAGTACGTGCTCTGCCTTAGTGATTGCAGGCGGAGGTTGGGCAAGACTTTGGGGACAAGGTCTGTATTTATCATGGGCATCCTGGACATGCCGCCCGTGAAGGCGATAGTCCTGTGGGCCACTGGATCTATCGGGAGGTCGTTTCTGAGAGCGGGAGCGGGACGGGGGTCTTGCAGGTCAGGGGGAGGTAGACCGACGAAAGGCCCTTAGTGTGGGCTCTTGAGCAGTCGGAGGCTGGGTACGGGGAGAGGGAGGGGAAGGAGGGGTGCAGGCGTGCCATTGCCGGGTTGACACCGGGTGGGGAGCAGACTGTCCTGAGGGCGGCCAGTCTCTGCCTCTGCGATACTAGGAGGGAGATGGGGGGTAGATAGGACTCGATGGCCAGGATGCCGATGGGAGTTGACCTGAAGCAGTTGGTGGCCAAGTTCTGCACCTTGTGCCAGAAGGTGTTGAGCCTAGTGAAGGACCCCACGTTGGGGGTGAAGAGGTCCGCTCCATACAGGAGGATGGATGCGACGAGTGACGTTGCCAGTCTATGGCATAGGTAGGGGGCGAGCCCCTGCCTGGGGGGGCTGAGGTGACTGATGAGGGCAAAAGCCCCTTAGGCCAGCCCCACACGGAGCGAGAAGTGTGTCGATGTGGACAGGGTGGGGGTGAACTAGTACCCTAACCACTGGAGGGAATCGCGGGGGTGGAAGATCTCCCCATCTAACTGGATCTGTGAGAGACACAATTGCGAGTGCCTTTGGCTGGGGGATCTCCAGTGTATGAGTTCTGTTTTGAGGACGGAAATGGATATGCCAAGACGGACTGCTCTGGCCTGGATTGTCCTGAACAGTTCTTGTGGTCGGCAGATATTTCCTTGATAGGAAAGGGAGGCTGCGGTCAGGGCGAAATTTTCCACCTAAGAAAGCATCAGTCCTCGGGGGATCCTGAAGTGGAGGGGCGCAACATAGATAAGGAAGAGCAAAGGAGAGCTGGGGGAGCCCTGAGGGGCCCCAAAGTTGACAGGGGCTGGGGTGCCCGGTGCGCCTTGGAAACCCAGTGTCCGGCTACGCTCACCCAAGATGCAGGCGACCCAGGAGACCAGGTAATGGGGGATCCCGCCTTCCCTGAGGATGCGGGCCGGAGGGTGGGGGTCGACGTTGTCAAAGCCTGGTTTGATGTCCGGAAAGAGGGAGGGGCCTCTGCAGGGTTTTTAAGTCGTTCATGACGGTGAGGCAGGCGTCATATGTGCTGACCCCAGGGAGGGAGCCGCATTTGTTGGGGTGAATCAGCCCCCTTGAGTGGGCCGCGTGGAGGAGGCGTGCCACAATTATCCTTTCCAAGATCTTTGAGACGGTTTGGAGGAGGACTTTAATCCTGAAGGAGGAGCGTCACTCATACCAGGGTTTGCCCGGTTTGTCGAGGACCACTCCGATTGCCACTTTTAGCGAGGCTGGATGGTACCCTAAGGAAACCAGTGGGGAGAGGATCTTGAGGAGGATTGAAGGGTGGATCGCATTCACCCTTTTCCTGATTAGGTAGGGGATCCCATCGGGGCCAGGGGCCGACGAGGAGGAGGACTTGCAGAGCTCATGGGTGATCGCTTCCTTGGTGAGAGGGGGAGTCGAGTTGTGTGGCCTCAGTCTAGGGGGGGGGCGAGAAAGCTGCTCTGGGAGGGAAGAAATGGCCCAGTAGGGCCTCATTCATTTGCAGCGGCGTTTCACCCCCGGGGAGGGAAGGAAAACGGGGGGGAGCTCGGCCCGCGGCGAACCTCTTTGCCGTCCACAGGTTCTAGGGGGTGGCTGCGAGTATGAAGGAGGACCAGGGTTTGATCTTCGCAACCTTGATGGCCTTGAAGTAGCCCGTTCTCGAGATGTTCGCCGTTTCTCTCAGGGCTCTGGTGCCTTGTTTGCGGGCCAGCCCTGCCGCCTTGTGATACTCACGGCGTAGGATGGTGAGGTGGGGGGACCACCAGGGTTTGGAATGGTGGGAAGGGTGCGAGCTTGGGGTGTGGTCTTTAAGAAGGCCTCAGAGGCGGTCGAGTGCCCCAGTGAGGCAGTCGTCTAGGATCTTCGGGGAGGGGCATTCTGGAGGAGGGGGGACTATCAAGTTTCTGATGATCAGGGAGAGCAGCTCCCAGTCCGTGGGGTCCCACCTGAGAGGTGGGGGAGCCGGATCCAAGGACGGAGCTGCGAGTAGTATGGTGATGGGGACGTGGTTCCAGCCCGTCGAGGGGACAGAGGTCTCCCAGCTCTTGACCAAGGGTAGTAGCAGGGGGTTGGCAAAAGCAAGGTCGATAACGGAGGGGCGCGCTTTTCCCGAGAGAGGGAACCTCGTGGACACACCTGGGGAGTTGCGTAGGGCGAAACCGCCCAGCGCCGCCAACGTGTAGTATGGGGCGGAGGAGGTGACTTCCTGGGACAAAAAGGAGCGCAGCGGGTCAGCCAGGGGGTTGTGGATGTTCTGGTCTCCTACCACCAGGAGTGGGACGCCCATATCAGGAAAGAGGAATTCTGGGGGGACGGAGTGGACCCTACGGTCCACTGAGTTGATTGAGTAGGCATTGACCAGCCGAAAGGAGTGGAAACGGGAGCCAAATACAGGTTTCTGGGAAGAGATGTCGAGAGACATCAGGTCGACCATATCTATGAACCTTGGCAGTACCGAAAAACGAGCAAGAAAGAAACGATGTACGTAGGATGCTAGCCTGGGCTTCCTGACTGGTGGAAAAAAGGGCAGAAAGCCATTGAAAGAAGGAAGGCGGACATGACTAACAGGAGGGTCCTGCAGGCGGATCACCGAGGGCTATGTGTGCGTCTCTTTAAATGACTCAAATAAGGAAAGAAAAACATCCCAGCTCCCAAGGCAGTTATGTTGGATGATGGGAAGGAGGGAAAGGGAGGAGGCCTGCCTCTTGTTGGATTCTGGGGGCGAGTTACTCATTTCCGGGACATACCCGACGAGCTGAGGCGGCTGAGACCAGGCTTGGTTCCTCCAGGGAGAGAGGACCACCAGAGCCTTGAGTGGAACTGGGGGGTGGAGGGCCTCCCGGAGGGGGTTGTCGGGGGGGTACGAGGTCCATTTGACTGGGACCCGCCCTGCTCGGGGCAGTAGAGGGTGCTTGGTCCCCATCGACTGCCACGTCCATGGCCTCTTGACCCTGGGGTTCTGGAGTGGGAGGTTGGGAGGGGACAGGAGGTCGAGGTCGAGCTGGACACTCCTTGAAGGTGGCAGTGTGGTCATCACAGCAGTTGCAGCAATGGGGGGGCGAGGTCGGACAACAGGATGGGACTGGCTTATTGTTCCCGCTCCTCGGGCAGGTTCGATTCTGACATCTGTGAGCCGCCCGAGTATGGTGAAGCACACAAATGGGGCACGTCAGGTGGGTGGCGGGGCAACGCTGATGGGAGTGTCCGTATCTCCAACAGTTTCTACACTGGGAGGAGAGGCTTGCTGAGAAGGCAAGTTCGACCTTGCGTTCTGGGAGAGGATGACGACGCCTGAAGTAAGGGCCGCAACGTGTTGGGGGTTGACTGTGACAACCACCGAAGTGGCCTGGTTGGTGCCCCTCGAATGTCTGCTAGGGTTAAGGTACCGGGCTGAGAGAATCGGGGTCGCTTTGTCGTTAAGGATTGCCTGCCTGAGATATGGGAAGAGTTCCTCTTCATCTTGGGGGAGGAAATGGAGCAGGAGGGCTTGTATAGCCAATTAGACGGCAGTGGGGGCGTGGATACACTGGGCCCAGGTGTTTTCACACACGCGGAAGGACTGGTTTAGGGACGTGGGGAGGGATTCGAAATAGGGGGCGTAGGACGCGGCTGGAGTGGCCTTGTCAGTAACTGCGAGCGAAATGGCCCCGCGCATGTTTACCGACGCGGAGAAACCAAGAGGAAGAAGGCAGTGAGATTCGCGGAGAACGCGGGTGTTAGGCGCACGGACTCCCCGTAAGGATTTACAGGGCAAAGTTACCCTACCTTGACGCACACAAACTGGCGCAGTCGGAATAACACGTGACTTCTTCAGAAGGTCACGTGTTCGACTCACACCCCCGCTATAGTTATTACAACTATGCAACGAATCGTTATCAGTCTCTACGCAAGCGCATGAGCAATGCGACCGAGGGGTTTTCGCAGATTACTATAGAAGAAATGTTTCTCTATCGGTAAGAAGTTAAACGGCAAGGTGCGAACGGTTGGATAAGAAGTTATGGCGCTTCAAAGTTAAGCCGACCGACATATGTAGTCTGATATGTAAGACGTAAGCATATGATTACCCAGCATGAGAAATGTTGATCACAACATGACCGGAAGGAACGACTGGTATGATAGCGAGCCAGGCTGCATATACAGACCAAGTTCATATGGCATAAGAATCGAGAACCAGTAATTGGATGCAATTACTTGGGCAGGGATTAAAGCCGAAGTGGTGTGCGGGAACTCAGGGTCAGACGGTGTTCGCACATTCACGGAAACTAGGAGAAGTTGGAAAACGTACTTCGCTAGTATGATAGTTAGATGTACCCCGGGAAAGGGTATAAGAGGCGGGCAAGAGTCCGGAGTAGATAGAGATCAACAGGCACCGTGAAGAGATCTTATCAATATAATAAGTTATCTACACTTTTATATCGTTACCAATACTTCGACGATCTAGATCGAAGCGAAGAATTATATCTAGCCTACATTACTCGTGTCTTCTTAATGAGTTCTCCGATATAATCACGATTAAGGTCCTAGCTGTTGGAATACCTCACTCCGAAGCTACCACCTAACAGTATATTGATACTTCTCATCGTTACTGAGACGAATGTTTGGCAAAACCACTCCTACCCCCAAACAAGAAACCCTTTTCGAACCAAGACTCTTGAGGACGGCGTCAATAGCACAAATCTACCTCCGAGAATTCATAAGGGAACTAGGAACCCGAAAACCCTATCACGAAACCTACGCGTTCTGGACAAACCCAAAAACCATCATGACTACCCAAGACCTAGAAGCCTTGTACCAACATTGGGAAGGCGAAGGTTTCCGTTACTACAAATCTGAAGAGGAAATTGGTCAGGTCTGGTGCGTCGGGTACTATAGCGACGGAAGACGCTCAAGCCCGGAGTTTGAGATACCCGAAGTCTGGGGAGGAAACCAAAGATAAGTTTCCTTATAGAAACCACAGAAATGGCTTCTGACCCCAAAGCGCCTGAGGCCATGGAATGGCAAGATGTTAGGCGCACGGACTACCCGTAAGGATTTACAGGGCAAAGTTCCCCTACCTTGGCGCACACGAACTAGTGCAGTCAGAATAACACGTGACATCTTTCAGAAGGTCACGTGTTCGACTCACATCCCCATCATCGTTATTACAACTATACAACAGATCGTTATCAGTCTCTACGCAAGCGCACGAGTAATGCGACCGAGGGGTTTTTGCCGATTACTATAGAAGAAATGTTTCTCTATCAGTAAGAAGTTGAACGGCGACGTGTGAACGGTTGGATAAGAAGTTATGGCGCTTCAAAAGTTAAGCCGACCGACATATGTAGTCTGATATGTCAGACGTAAGCATATGATTACCCGCCATGAGAAATGTTGATCACAATATGACCGGAAGGAACGACTGGTATGATAGCGAGCCAGGCTGCATATACAGACCAAGTTCATATGGCATAAGAATCAAGAACCAGTAATTGGACGCAATTACTTGGGCAATGATTAAAGCCGAAGTGGTGTGCGAGAACTCAGAGTCAAACGGTGTTCGCACATTCACGGAAACTACGAGAAGTTGGGAAAAGTACTTCGCTAGTATGAAAGTTAGATGTACCTTGGGAAAAGGTATAAGAGGCGGGCCAGAGCCCGGAGTAGATAGAGATCCACAAGCACGGAGAAGAGATCTTATCAATATAATAAGTTATTCTACACTTTTATATCGTTATCAATACTTCGACGATCTATATCGAAGCAAACCATTATATCTAGCCTACATTACTCATGTCTTCTAAGCGAGTTCTCCGATATAATCACGATTAAGGTCCTAGCTGTTGGAATACCTCACGCCGAAGCTACCACCTAACAGTATATTGATACTTCTCATCGTTACCGAGACGAATGTTTGGCAGAGACACTCATACTCCCAAACTCAAAAAACCTTTCGAACCAAGACCATTAAGGACTATCTCGATAGACGAAGTCCTCACCCCTATACCCGAATTAGGGACTCAAGAGCCCTACTACGACTCTTATTTCTGGTGGACAAACCCAGAAAAAACGGTTACCCTCGAAGATATCACCGCACTATACCAATACCAGTACGGAAAAAACTTTGCCTACCACACACCCTCAGAGAAATCAAACTCCATTTGGTACACCCCGTACCCAGAAAGCGATCAACGCTCAAGTCAGCGTTTTGAGATACCGATAGTTTGGGGAGGAAACAAAAGATAAGTTTTCCTTATAGAAGTCAAAGAAA
>Ga0307513_10006002_pt1 | contig 15955 bp, 14 predicted proteins | sample 15_EM_MG_FD_202174 | JGI IMG/M metagenome (GOLD analysis project Ga0307513, IMG submission 202174) | Populus trichocarpa ectomycorrhiza microbial communities from riparian zone in the Pacific Northwest, United States - 15_EM | ecosystem: Host-associated > Plants > Roots > Unclassified | place... | reverse complement strand
CGGTCTCGACCTGGTGGCCGCGCAGGCCGGCGCACTGCTCGAGCGGCGTGATCGCGAGAGCAAGCTCCTCGACGTCATCGACGTCCTGCAGCACGAGGATCAGGTGGCCGCGCTCGTCGACCGGGTGGCGCCCGAGCTGGAGGCCGGGCTCGCCGCCGTGCACGGCCATCTCGCGCTCGCCGCCGGCCCGCTGCGCGGCGAGACCTCGGCGTCGGCCGCCGCGTGCATGTCCGCTGCGCTGACGGCGGTCGACCGGATGCGCGGCCTCGTCGAGCACCTGCTCGACCGCACGCCACCCGAACTCCTGCCGTCCGACGCGTCGATCGATCTGCGCGCGCTCGTCACGGAGTTCACGGACGGGTTCATGGGGCCGGAGCTGGTCTGCGGGGATCCCGCGGCGGTGCGCAGTCTGGTGCGCGCGCTCCTCGGCTCCGCGTCCGCGGACGTCCGGGTGCGGGCCGGGCTGCGGGGCGGCGGCGGGTGGTGGTTGGAGGTGGTACCGGCCGACGGTGCGGCCCCCGATGCCTGCGTCCACGCCGCCGAGGCGGCCGGCGGGGTGCTCGACCTGACCGAGCTGCCCGATGGGACGACAGCGGTCCGGGTCACGTTCCCACCACCCTGACCCGGCCCCGGTTCCCCGGCACCCCCGGCCGGGATGAGCGCCGCCGTCCGTGTCGTCAACACCGGGCGGCGGCGCTGTATGTGGTCACCTGGTGAACGCGGCGGCGTGCTCGGTGAAGAACGCCTCCATCGAGCGCGCCGGCTGTCCCGTGACGGCAGCGACGTCGGGGGAGACGTCGGCGGCCTCGCCGCGCGCGTAGTGGGCGTAGTCCTCCATCAGGCCGGCGAGCTGCCAGGCCGGGAGCATCGCGCGCAGCTGCTCCTCGAACGCGGCGGGCGGCATGTCCGCGAACGCGATCTCCTGGCCGGTGGCGGCGCTGATCGCGGCGGCGATCTCCGCGTGCGTGACGGCGGCCGGTCCGGTGATCGTGTAGGTGGCACCCTCGTGGCCGGGCTCGGTGAGGGCGGCCGCCGCGACGGCCACGATGTCGCGCACGTCCACCACGCTCACCCGCGCGTCCCCGATCGGCGCCGGCAGCACCCCCATGCCCTGCACGACCGGCCCGAAGCCGAGGAACGCCTGCAGGAACAGGTTGGGCCGCAGGAACGTGAACGTGATGCCGAGCTCGCGGATCCGCTGCTCGACGGCGGCGTGGTAGCGCAGGAACCGGACGGGCGAGCCCGCCGTCGCCGCGTACTGCGAGAGCTTCACCAGGTGCGCGACGCCGGCCTCGGCGGCGAGCTCGACGAACTGCAGCTGTTGGGCCTCGGCACGCTCCGACGAGCGGGTGACGAGGTAGGCGCGTTCGACGCCCTTGAGCGCGGCGGCGACGGCTGACGCGTCGTCGAGATCGGCCTCGACGAGCTCGACCTGCGCCGGCAGCCGGCTCGGGTCGGTGCCCGGCCGCACCATGGCCCGCACGCTCGCCCCGCGCCGCAGCAGCTCCTCGACCAGCGGCCGCCCCGTGTTGCCCGTGGCCCCCGTGACCAGAACCGTGTTCGTCATCCCACACCTCCGTGATCGCTGGTTCAATACGAGAGCAGTGCTCTCTGTAGAGAACAATGCCACGCGGAAGTGCGATCGGCAAGTGTGGGGGCTCAGGCCCCGCGGAGCCTGCGCAGCGCGGCGTGGACGATCTCGCGGTCATCGGTCGGCCAGAACGGCGGCAGCGACGCCCGCAGGAACCCGCCGTAGCGCGCGGTGGCCAGGCGCGGATCGAGGATCGCCACCACGCCCCGATCGTCCATCCCGCGCAGCAGGCGGCCCGCACCTTGCGCGAGCAGGAGCGCGGCATGCGTGGCCGAGACAGTGAGGAACCCGTTGCCGCCGCGGGAATCGGTGGCCTTCTGCCGCGCCGCGACGAGCGGATCGTCCGGCCGCGGGAACGGGATGCGGTCGATGATCACGCACGACAGCGACGGGCCGGGCACGTCGACGCCCTGCCACAGCGACAGGGTGCCGAACAGGGTGGTGGCCTCGTCCTCGGCGAACCGCTTGACCAGCAGCATCGTGGAATCGTCGCCCTGGCACAGCAGCGGGGTGGCGAGCTTGCCGCGCAGCGCCTCGGTGGCCTGCTTGGCTGCGCGCATCGACGAGAACAGGCCCAGGGTGCGCCCGCCCGCCGCCTCCACGAGCCCGGCGATCTCGTCGAGATAGGCCTGCGGCAGCCCGTCGCGGCCGGGCGGCGGGAGCCGCTTCGCCACGTAGAGGATGCCGCTCTTGGCGTGCGCGAACGGCGAGCCGACGTCGAGGCCGGACCAGCGCGGGACCTCGGGATCGGGCACCGGGTCCTTCTCGGCCTTCGCCGCGGCCACCTTCTCTTCCGGCGGCAACCCCCACTGCCGGGCCAGCGCGTCGAACGTGCCGCCCAGGGTGAGCGTGGCCGACGTGAGCACGACGGTGGAGCGGCCGAACAGCCGCTCGCGCAGCAACCCACCCACCCACAGCGGCGCGACGTGCAGCACCTTGTGGCGCGATGAATCGGGGCCCTGCTCGCCCAGCCACACGACGTCGCGGCGCTTGGCCGGATCGGACTCGGCGAACGCGCCGAGCAGGCGGGTGGCGGTGTCGGCGATCTCCTCGAGCCCCGCCAGGGCGATCTTGCGGCCGGCCGCGGCATCGGGATCCTCGCGCCGCTCGGAGCCGAGCGAGCTCTTGGCCTCGGCCGCGGCGTTGGCCAGCGCGGTGAGCGCGCCGGCCGCGGGCTGCGGCATGGCCTCCCACCGGGAGTTGGGCAGGTCCTCGAAGATCGCGCCGATGCCCTCTCCGGCTTCCGCGAGCCGATCGGCCACGGCCTGGTCGACCAGCTTGCCGAGACGTCTCGCGGCGATCGCGACCGAGCTCGCCGAGAGCTCCGCGGTGGCCACGCCGGTGACCCGGTCGACCAGCTCGTGCGCCTCGTCGATCACGACGACGTCGTGCTCGGGCAGCACCTGCCGCCCCTCCATCGCGTCGATGGCGAGCAGCGCGTGGTTGGTGACGACGATGTCGGCCCGGCCGGCCTCGTGCTTGGCCCGCTCGGCGAAGCACTCCTCGCCGACCGGGCACTTCTGCACCCCGATGCACTCCCGCGCACTCACCGAGACCTGCCGCCAGGTGCTGTCGGGCACGCCGGGCACCAGCTCGTCGCGGTCGCCGGTCTGGGTGTCGTCGGCCCAGTCGTGGATGCGCTTGACCGCCCGGCCCATCGCCGACACCTGGAACGGGTCGAACAGCTCGTCCTCGGGATCGACGTCGTCGGGGCCGTGCAGCTTGTTGAGGCACAGGTAGTTGCGCCGACCCTTGAGGATCGCGAACGACGGCGCGCGCCCCAGCAGCGGCTTCAGCGCCTTCGCCACCCGGGGCAGGTCGCGGTCGACCAGCTGGCGCTGCAGCGCGATCGTGGCCGTGGAGATGACCACGGTGGTGTCCTTGGCGACGGCGTGGCGGATGGCGGGCACGAGGTAGGCCAGCGACTTGCCCGTGCCGGTGCCGGCCTGCACCGCCAGGTGCTCGCCCGTGGTGAGCGACTTCCGGACGGCGTCGGCCATCGTGTCCTGGCCCTCGCGGCGGGCGCCGCCCAGTGCCGTGACGGCGGCCTCCAGCAGCTCGGCGACCCCGGGTAGATCGCGGGTGGAGACGGGAGCTGCGGGCACCTCGCGAGGCTACCGGGCGACCCCGACAACACCCTGGACCGCCCGTGAGCTGCGCAACAGGCCACAATGTATGGAGTGACGACTTCGCAGACCGCTGCTGCGCGCCCCCGCCCGGTGCCGGCGGACTTCCCCGTCCTCATCGACGAGACCCCGCGCTACAGCGACCTCGACTCCAGCCGGCGCATCGGTCGCGACGCGCTCGTGCGCTGGTTCGAGGACGCCCGGGTGGCCGTCGAGTACCGCTCCTTCGGTGCCGACATCACCTCGCGCGAGCGCACCCAGATCCGGCTGCTGCTGGCCTCGGTGCACGTCGAGGTGCACGCCCCGCTCACCGTCTCCGGCTCCTACCGGATCGGCGTCGGGATCACCCACGTCGGCCGGTCGTCGTTCACGTACGCCTACGCGGTGTTCGCCGGCGCCGAGTGCGTGGCCACCGGCTCGTCGGTGAGCGTGCACGTCGACGACCTGGGTGCGGCACCGCTGCCCGACGCCCTGCGCAGCTCGCTCGAGTCGCAGCGCATGGGCACCGACGCCGTGGCGACCCGTCCGCTCCGCGAGCCGGCGCTCCTGGTCCGCGAGAACTACCCGTTCCGGCTGGACGTGCGCACGCGCTTCACCGACGTCGACACCAACCGGCACGTCAACAACGTGGCACTCGCCCGCTGGTACCTCGACGGGCTCGCCGAGCTGCACCTGGACGTGCTCGGCTACCCGACCGGTGGCCCGCTCGACGGCCTGTCGCCGAGCGCGCTGCGCGTCGACTACCTGGCCGAGGTGCACTACCCGGGCATCTACCAGCTGCGGGTCGGTGTCGCCGCGATCGACGAGAACACCGTGCGCTACCTGTGCGGCCTCTTCGACGGGCCGCGCTGCGTGGGCCTCGCGGAGGCCACCGGCGCCCACCGCGCCGAGGGTGTCGGGCTGGCCGACAGCCTCGCGCCGTGGGCGATGCGCGGCTGAGAGCCGGGCGCTCCGAGGTCAGGTCCTGAGCTCGGCCACCGTCACGCCGGCTCGGGCGGCGACCGGGTCCTCCATCGCCATCAGCGCGTCGGGCACGTCATCGAGGCTGATCCGGGCGCCGATGAGGCGGTCGAGATCGAGGCCCGCGCGCTCGACGAACCGCAGCATCCCGGGGTACTCGTGGGCCTGCAGCCCGTGGGTGCCCACCATGCGCAGCTCGCCCGCGATCACCCGGTGCCACGGGATCGGCGGCACGCCCTGTGCCGGCGGCATCAACCCGACCTGGACGTGGGTGCCGCGCTTGCGCAGCGACGCCACCGATGCCGCGCAGGTGGCCGGCAGGCCGACGCAGTCGAGCGACAGGTGCGCGCCGCCGCCGGTGAGCTCGACGACGGCCGCCGCGGTGTCGGGCACGTCCGACCCGTTCACGGTGGCCACCGCGCCGAGCTCGGTCGCGAGCGCGAGCGCCGCCGCCGAGACGTCGACGGCCACCACCAGCGCGCCGGCGGCTGCGGCCAGCAGCACTGCGGACAGCCCGGCACCGCCACAGCCGTGCACGGCCACCCAGTGGCCGGGCCGCAGGTCCTCGTGCCGCAGCACCGCACGGAAGGCTGTGGCGAACCGGCAGCCGAGCGCCGCGGCCGCCACCGACGACAGCCGGTCCGGTACCCGCACCAGGTTCACCTCGGCGTGGTCGACCGCCACCAGATCGGCGAAGGAGCCCCAGTGCGTCGCGCCCGGCTGGAACTGCGCGTCACAGATCTGCTGCTGCCCGACGGCGCACTGCGCGCAGCGCCCGCAGGCGCACACGAACGGCACGGTGACCCGGTCACCCACGGTCCAGCCGCGGACGTCGCGGCCGAGCGCGGCGATCCGGCCGGCCAGCTCGTGGCCGGCGACGTGGGGGAGCACCACTGCCTCGTCGTGACCCTGCAGGGTGTGCCAGTCGCTGCGGCAGACACCGGTGGCCTCGACGGCGATCACGACGCCATCCGGGGTCGGAGCCGGGTCGGGTACCTGTCGTAGCTGCGGCAACCGCTGGAACTCTTCGATGACGACGGCGCGCACGGGCCGATTGTGCAGGTCAGCCGGAGGACAGCCGGTCGCGGGCCCGGTTCGTGCGTCCGCTGACCGGTACCGACCCCACGGCGGCGGCGAGGCCCTCCACGGGCATGTCGACGTAGATGCTCTCGGTGGCCGCCACCGGGAACGTCTCGTGCCAGACGCCGACGGCGTCGGGTGCCGCGCGGGCCGCGCGGTTGAACCTGGCCCACGCCGAGCGGTGCTCCGCGTCGGCGGCCGATGCGTAGCGGTAGAGCGACTCGGCGTCGCGCCAGTACTGGACCAGCACCGGGCCGCTGCCGCCGATCAGCACCCGCGTGCCGAGCACACCCAGCTCCGGGCGGCGGCGCTGTTTGATGAGCATGGGCAGCATCGCGACGAACGTCGGCCACCAGCGGTCCGGCCGCCACAGCTTCGTGATGGACATCCCGATGAGGAACACGACCATCCCGTCCGGGACGGCGGCCGTGTCGTGGGTCCAGCGGCCTGCTCGGGTGCGCATGTCAGCCATGGTGGCGACGAATGTTGTCACTGTCAAGATAGGGCGTCTCAGCATGAGACCCAGGTGGGCCCTGGTGGCCCGCCCGTTGTGCGACAGTCGAATCGCGGAGCACGCGACGGCGCGTCGACGGAGGTACGGGATGGGTGTACCGGCACGACCCTCGGACCGTGAGCGCCTCGCCGTGTCCCGGGGTGGCGCGGCGGTCCCGTCCCGGCTCACGGCGTCCTGGCGGCGTAGCGCGGCGTACGGCGTCTCGCTCGACGAGGTCAGCCCGGTGTTCGCCGGCGGTGTCGACGACGGTTCGCTGTTCTACGAGTGCGGCCAGCAGGTGCTGGCCGGGCTGCACGAGACGCTCGCCGACGAGCCCGTGAGCCTCATGCTGACCGACGGCGACGGGCTGGTGCTGAGCAGGCTGTGCCGCGAGCGGGTGCTCATGCAGGCCCTCGACGACGTCTACCTCGCGCCCGGATTCGGGTACGGCGAGCGCGATGCGGGCACCACCGGGCTCGGGCTCGCGCTGGCCGACCGCGCTCCTTCGCTGGTCAGGGCCGATCAGCACTACTGCACCAAGCTGTGGGGCTACACGTGCGCCGCTGTGCCGGTGAGCGATCCGGTCACCGGGGCGCTCGTCGGCACGGTCAACCTGACGACGTGGTCGCAGCAGTCCTACAACCTGCTGCTGGCGCTGGCGCAGATGGCCGCGGAGAACACGGCGGCGCTCATGCTGGCCCGCGGGCGCGGGCGCACCCCGCGTCCGGTGGCCCGCGGCGAGGTGTTCCGCGTCCGGTACGCCCGCGCCGACGACGAGCAGCCGCCGGAACTGGGCGTCGGCTGGCGGGCGGCGCTGGCCGAGGTCGAGACCGCGCTGAGCGCGGGGCGCGTCGTCGGCGTCGTCGGCGAGCCCGGGACGGGCAAGACCGCGCTGCTCGCCGCCGCGCTGGGCAGCGTGCGCCCGCACGACCGCGTCCTGACCGCGCGCCCGCCGCAACCGCGCGACGCCGACTCGTGGCTGGCGCTGTGGGCCCCCGAGCTGGGCAAGGCCAACACCAGCATCGTCGTCGGCCGGGTCGACACCCTGCCGTCGTGGGCGGCCGCCGAGCTCGCGCGGCTCGTCGCCGACACCCCGTCGAGCGGGCTCGCGATGACGGCGCAGGATCCCGCGGGCGTCCCGGCGCCGCTGCACGCCCTGATCGACACGGTCGTCGAGGTCCCGGCGCTGCGCAACCGGCTCGACGACGTGCTGCCGCTGGCCCGCTGGATCGGCGCCGCCCTGCGCGGGCGCGAGGTGCGGTTCACCCCGGCCGCCGCCCGCGCGCTGACGTCGTTCCACTGGCCGGGCAACGTCACGCAGCTGCGGGAGGTGGTGCGCGCGGCCGTCGCGCGCGCCGACGTCGTCGACGCCCGGCACCTGCCCGCCGAGGTCTTCTCCGGCGCGAGCCGCCGGCTGACCCGGATCGAGACGGTCGAGCGGGAGGAGATCGTGCGGTGCCTGACCGAGGGCATGACCGCAGCTCAGGCGGCCACGCGGCTCGGGATGAGCCGGGCCACGATCTACCGTCGGATCGCCCACTACGGCATCCGTACGCCCGTGCCGGAGTGAGCGTGGAGACGCGCGAACCCAGCGGGCTCATCGGCTCCGCGCAGCGAGCCCTGAGGGTGCTCGAGGTGGTCGCGGCGGCCGAGGCCCCGATCGCCGCCAAGGTGGTGGCCCGTCGGGCCGGCTACAAGCTCTCGACCACGTATCACCTGCTCAACACGCTCGCCCACGAGGGATATCTGGTCCGGGTCGGGCACGGCCACGGATTCCGGCTCGGCCCCAAGATCGACGCCCTCTCCGCGAAGCGGGCCGGCTGAGCGCGAGGACGCACTCCAACAGCTCATCGAGATGCCCCGGTTGCGGGCGGCCATCGCAACCGACACCGTCGAGATCAACGACGGCGAGGGGGAACACCGGGGAATGGACGAGATGCGGGCGGGCCGGCGCGCCGGCCGGGGCCGCCCACCCCGCCGGCCTCCGCGAGTCGCGGTTCTCATGACGGCGAGTCGCGGATTCGATGACGGCGAGTTGCCCGCCCCAGGACGGCGAGTTGCCCCGTTCGGGACGGTGAGTTGTCCCGTCCGGGACGGGCAGCGGCCTCGGTGGCCGTCCCGATCCGGCGAACTCGGCGTCCCGATCCGGGCAACTCGCGGGGGACTGGCCGGGGTGGTGCCGCGATGAGTGCGCCGGACCGGGGGCGGCTGCGGGCCGCCTGGACGTTGGTCCTGCTCTCGACCCTGTGCGCGGAGCTGACGTTCACGGCGGTCGCGGTGCCCTTCACGTGGCTGCTCCTGCCGCTGCTGATGGTGATGTACGGCGCCGGGGTGCTGGTGGTGCGCGAGGCGGTCGTGCGCACCGGTGCCGGCTGGCCGGGGCTGGTGCTGCTGGGGGTGGCCTACGAGCTGGCCGAGGACGGGCTGGGGCTGCAGGCGCTGACCAGTCCGCGGATGTACGGCGCGGCCGACTGGGGCTGGCGGGCGCTCGGGGCGAACTGGACCTACTGGGAGTCGCAGATCGGCGTGCACGTCGTGTTCAGCGTGCTCGTCCCGGTCATGCTCACCGGCCTGCTCTTCCCTGCCCACCGGGACCGGCCGTTCCTGCGCACGGGCGGTCTCATCGGGGTCGGTGTGCTGGCGGTGGTGGGGGTGCTCGGGCTGCGGCTGGTGATCTCGGCGACGCAGGACCCGGGCTACATCACGCCGTGGGGATGGACCGCGGGGTTCGTCGTCGCCATCGCGGTGCTGGCGTTCGTGGCGCTGCGGCGCCGTCCTGTGCGCGACGCGGCTGCGGTCGGGTCGGCGCCGAAGCCCGTCGTGGTCGCAGTCGCGGCCGGAGTGGCGACGATCGTGTTCCTGGGCCTGCTGATGCCGCCGGGGCTCGGACCGGACGCCGTGTTCGGGGACGCTGTCCCGCTGCAGATCCCGCTGGTCGTGGCCGCGCTGGTGGGCATCGGCTCGGGCCGGCTCGTGCTGCGGTGGCGCGCCGCCCCGGAGTGGAGCGACGGGCATCGGATCTGGCTGGCCGGCGGCATCCTGGTCGGCCACACCGCGTTCATGATGCCGGCCGGGCCGGTCGCGGTGCTCACCGGCGCGATCACCATCGCGCTGGAGGTGACCGCGCTGGTGCTGCTGCACCGGCACATCGTCCGCAGGGAGAGCACCGCCGGCGCACGCCGCAGCGCGTGAGCCGTCAGCGCGCGGCCGTCGCCGCCGGCCCGCCCCAGTCGTCGACGAGCCGGCCGGTGGTGTCGGCGAAGGCGCGGACCCGGCTGGTCTCGGCGCTCGTTCGCCACACCAACCCGAACTCGAAGGGCGGCGCGTCGCTGATCGGGACGAACGCGACGTCGGGTCGGGGGTGGTAGCGGGTGTTGTGTGCCGCCACCGTGCAGGTGCCCTGGCCGGCCGCGATCAGTGTCATCAGCTCCTGGAACGTGTGCACCTCCGGTCCGCGCTCGATCGGCCGGCCGGACGGGGTCGTCCAGGGCTGAGCGCTCTCCAGCCACTCCCTGGGTGGTGAGCCGGCGGGGAGGAGGATCCGGTCGGTGGCGAGGTCCTCCATCGAGACCGAGTCCCGCCGGGCCAGCGGGTGCCGGGCCGCCACCGCCAGCACCCGGGGCTCGACGATGACGACCGGGCCGGTCGTGATGCCCGGTTCCGTCACCGGGAGCTGGGTGAGGAGCAGATCGACGGTGCCGTCGCGCAGTGGGCGGCACGGGTCGGCGACCTCGGTGGTGCGGAGGTGGACCTCCATGTCGGGCTGCGTGGTCCTGAGGGACTCGAGGACGTCGAGCAGGACCCGGCCGGCGAGCGGGCCGAGGAACCCGACGTCGAGGACGCCCGTGATGCCGCGGCCGGCGGCCTGTGCCCTGGCGATGCCGTCGAGGACCGATCGGTGCGCGGGTCGGAGATCCACGAGCAGCTGCTGACCGATGGGGGTCAGGCTCACCCGGCGGGTGGTCCGGTCGAACAACGGGGCACCGACCCGGCGCTCCAGCTTCTTGATCATCTGGCTGACCCTGGCCTGGGACAGCCCCAGCCGCGTCGCGGCCCGGCCGAAGTGCAGGTCGTCCGCGACGGCCAGGAAGGCCTCGATCTCCTGCCAGTCCATCGCATCTCGATTCATGAGCGTGGCTCATCGATTGTGTCAGCCTTCGCTGCTGCTCACCGGCTCCGCCGACCCGACCATGAAGCGGTGACCGGGACCATGGACGACCCCAACGCCGCACCGTCCGCCGATGGGCGGCTCCGGCTGTCGGAACCCGCCGGCCGCTGGACCCTGCTGGTCACGGCCGCCGGATCCGGGCTGGTGCTGCTCGAGGCAACGGTCGTCACGGTGGCGTTGCCGGCACTGGAACGGGACCTCGGCGCGTCGCTGACCGGGCTGCAGTGGACGGTCAACGCCTTCACGTTGACCTTGTCGGCGCTGATCCTGCTCGGGGGTGCGCTGGGCGACCGGTTCGGCCGCCGGCGGATGTACCTGATCGGGATCGCCTGGTTCGCCGCCGCGTCGCTGCTGTGCGGTCTCGCGCCGACCCTGGAATGGCTGGTTGCCGGGCGTGCCCTACAGGGCATCGGCGGCGCGCTCCTCGTGCCGGGTGCGTTGGCGCTGATCCAGGAGTCGTTCGTGCCCGAGGACCGCAACCGTGCCCTGGGCTGGTGGTCGGGCCTGAGCGGGGCCGCAGGCGCAGTGGGGCCGCTGCTCGGGGGAGCGATGGTCGACACCGCCGGGTGGCGCTGGGTGTTCCTGGTCAACGTCCCGGTGGCCGCGGCGCTGGCCGTGGTGCTCGGCACCCGCGTACCCGCGCGGCGGAGCGGCGCGCGTTCCGGCCGGTTCGACGTGCCGGGGGCCGCGCTGACGGCGATCGGCCTCGGCGGGATCACCTACGCGTTGACGGACGGCGCGGCCGACCCGCGGGCGACCGTGGCAGCCGCGGCGATCGGGGTCGTCGCCGTGGTGGCCTTCTGGCGGGTCGAACGGCGCAGCCAGAGCCCGATGCTCCCGCTCGCCGTGTTCGGATCGCGCACGTTCGCCGCCGCCAACCTCGCCGGCTTCTTCCTGTACGGAGCGCTGGCCGTGCTGATGTTCGTGCTACCGATCCAGCTGCAGATCAGCACCGGGTACTCCGCGCTGACCACCGGACTCGCGCTGGTGCCCCTCACGGCGCTCACCCTGGTGCTGTCGGCGCGTGGTGGCACGCTCGCCGGGCGGCTCGGCCCGCGCGTGCCGATGACCGTCGGGTCGCTCGCCTGCGCGGTGGGGCTCGTGCTGGCGACCCGGATCGACCCGGACGCCTCCTACCTGACCGAGGTGCTCCCGGCCGTCGTCCTCGTCGGGATCGGGATCCCCCTGATCACGCCCGCCATCACGGCGTCGGTCCTGAACGCGGTCGCCGACGCACACGCCGGGGTCGCCGGCGCCGTGAGCAACGGGGTGGCGCGTGCGGCAGGCCTCCTCGTCGTCGCCGCGCTACCGCTGCTCGCCGGGCTGCCCCGGTACGCCGCCGACGACCCGACCGCACTCGACCGGGGCTTCGACCACAGCATGCTGATCGGGGCCGGCCTGTGTGTGCTGGGCGGGATCGTCGCGTGGTTCGGTCTCGTCGAGACCCACCCCACGACACTGCGGCGCACCGGGGCGTCGGTCAGCGCTCGTACACCGCCGTGATGCGGGCCTGCGCCAGCGTGTGGCTGAACAGGTTGAACCCCAGGAACGCCGGGGTGGCGCCCTTCGGCACGCCCAGCCGCTCGACGTCCACCGCATGCACCACGAACTGGTAGTGATGCACGCCGTGCCCCTCGGGCGGGGCCGCACCGAGGTAGCGCACCAGTCCGGCGTCGTTGGGCAGGGTGATCGCGCCCTCCGGCAACCCGGCGCCGTCGGCGTCGCCGGCACCGGCCGCCAGCACCGTGACGTCGACCGGGATGTCGACCACCGCCCAGTGCCAGAACCCGCTGCCGGTAGGGGCGTCGGGGTCGTGGCAGGTGACGGCGAAGCTGCGGGTCGCCGTCGGGAACCCATGCCAGCTCAGCTGCGGCGAGACGTCCTCGCCGCCCGCGCCGAAGATGCCGCTGACCTGCGGGCTCTTCAGTGGGACGTCGTCGGCGATGTCCGTGCTGGTCAGTGCGAACGTGTTCACACCAGGCTCCTGTTCAGCTCGCGGACGATGAACTCGGCCTGCCGCACGGCCAGCGCGACGATCGTCAGCGTCGGGTTGGCGGCCGCGCCGGTCGTGAACTGGCTGCCGTCGGAGACGAACAGGTTCGGCACGTCGTGCGCGCGGCCGAACCGGTCGACCACGCCGTCACCGGGCCGCTCGCTCATGCGGGCGGTGCCCAGGTTGTGCGTGGACGGGTACGGCGGCGTCTCGATGGTGCGCACCGCGCCGACCGCCTTGTAGACCGACGTGCCCTGCGCCAGCCCGTGCTTGCGCATGGCGACGTCGTTGGGGTGGTCGTCGAAGTGGACGTCGGCGACAGGCAGGCCGTGCGCGTCGGTCGTGTCGCCGCTGAGGGTGATCCGGTTCGTCGACTGCGGCATGTCCTCGCCGATGATCCACATGCCGGCGGTGTTGCGGTAGTCGTCCAGCAGCTCGGAGTGCCGCGGACCCCACCCGCCCGGCGCGACGAACTTCGCGAAGAACGCCGGGCCGAGCGCAATCGTCTCCATGTAGTAGCCGCCGAGGAACCCGCGGTCGGTGTCGAGACGCGACTCGTCGGCGATCACCCCGGCCATCGTCTCGCCCCGGTACATGTGGACGGGCTTGTCGAACTGGCCCCACGCCGTGGCGGTGGTGTGGCGCATGTAGTTGCGCCCGACCTGGCCCGACGAGTTCGCCAGCCCGTCGGGGAAGCGGCCCGACGCCGAGAGCAGCAGCAGGCGCGGCGTCTCGATGGAGTTGCCGGCGACGCAGACGACGGCGGCGCGCTGGCGGCGCAGCGTGCCGTTGCGGTCGACGTAGAGCACGCCGGTGGCCCGCCCCCGGGCGTCGTGGAGGATCTGCGCGACGTGGCTGTCGGGGCGCAGGTCGAGGTTGCCGGTCTTCGCCGCCTTGGGCAGCTCCGCGACGAGCGTCGACCACTTCGAGCCGTTCTTGTCGCCCTGGAAGTTGAAGCCGTCCTGGATCGACGCGGGCCGCCCGTCGTACGGCTCGGCGTTGGTGGCGTACGGGCCGGTGGAGACCTTCGTGTAGCCGATCTTGGCGGCGCCGTTGGCGAACACCTTGTAGTTGTTGTTGGCCGGCAGCGGCGGGCGCCCGTGCCGGTGCGTCACGCCCATCTTGATCTCGGCCCGGTCGTAGTACGGCGCGAGCTCGGCGAGCGTGATCGGCCAGTCCAGCAGGCTCGCACCCTCCACGTCGCCGTACGTGGTGCGGGCGTGGAACTCGTAGGGCTTGAACCGCGGGCAGGCGCCCGCCCAGTGCGTCGTCGTGCCACCGACCGCCTTGACGATCCACGCCGGCAGGTTCGGGAAGTCCTTCGCCACCTGCCAGCTGCCCGACGTCGTGCGGGGATCCGTCCAGGCCATCTGCCCGAACGCCTCCCACTCGTCGTTGACGTAGTCCGCGCCGGTCAGGTGCGGCCCGGCCTCCAGCACGACCACCCTGATGCCGGCCTGGCACAGCTCGTTGGCCAGCGTGCCGCCGCCGGCCCCGGAGCCGACGATCACCACGACGTCGTCATCGTCGTACCCGAACCTGGTCATGCCGCCGGCTCCTCGATCTGGGGCTCGGGCAGCCAGTCGAGATCGTCGAAGCCGCGGTTCACGTATCCGCCCTGGTCGAAGGAGGGACCCTCATAGCCGAGCAGGTCCCACACCTCGTGGTCGTCGTAGAGGGCGACCACCGCGATGTCGACGATCCCGCGGAAGAACGGGGTCCCGTCCACGCTGCGCAGCACGGCCAGCGCGGAGTCGGCGTCGAGCTCGGTGAACGGCAGGTCGCGCAGGGAGTCGAGATCGTCCAGGCCCTGGACGAGCTGGGCCAGCAGGCGCGGATCAGCCGCGGCGGCATCCACCACGGCATCGGCCACGCGCAGGTACGGGCCGTCGGGGAAGGCGTCGTGCGGGTAGGCGCGGCGCAGCACCGCCACCAGCGTTCGTCGGGCTCCGGCGGAGAGCAGGGGTACTCGGGCAGTCGTCATGAACTCAGGAGACGACGGTGACTGCCCACCGACAACGCTGCCGATTTCAGGGATCGGCAAAGCCGCCCGTTGTGCCGATCGGTGAAAATCCAGTGCTCAGGGAGCAGGGTCGTGTGACCGGGGCGCGGTGCTGAGGGCCAGGGAAGTGCCGGGGTTCCGCCCGTACCCCGACCACTCCTCTGGTGGAGCTTGAACAGCGGGCTACCGCTGTGGCCGGGTTGGCCGGGTCATGATCGCCGGAAGGGGGCCTGAGGCGACACAGGTGCCGCGCTGGCTCCCCAACTCGCGATCAAGGTCCGCGCTACGTGCCCAATACGCTCGAACGGCACACCACGGTAGTTCCCACATGATCGAACTACCGTGGTGTGCCGTTCGAGCGCGTTATCAGTCGGCCTGCGCGGGCTGCCTCGATCCAGTCCGTCGGTTCCGGCAGCCCCAACGGGATCACCGCACGGTGACGCCGGCGGCGCGCAGCTCCCCGATCGCGCGTTCGGTGGACTCCGGCGCGACCCCGGCGCACAGGTCCAGCAGCACCGTGACCTGCAGGCCGGCCGCGGCCGCGTCGAGGGCGGTGGCGCGCACGCAGTAGTCGGTGGCGACGCCCACCACGTCGACCTCGGTGACACCCCGGTCTGCCAGCCACTCGAGCAGGCCGGTCCCACCCGGCTCCGAACCCTCGAAGCCGGAGTACGCGGCGGTGTAGGCGCCCTTGTCGAACACGGCCTCGATCGGCGCCACGTCCAGCTCCGGGTGGAACGACGCGCCCGGCGTGCCGACCCGGCAGTGCGGCGGCCACGAGTCGACGAAGTCGGGGGTGTCGGAGAAGTGCGCACCCGGGTCGACGTGGTGGTCGCGGGTGGCGACGACGTGGGCGTACGAGCTGTCGCGCACGTGCGCCGACACGTCCGCGGCGACCTTCGCCCCGCCGCTGACGGCGAGCGAGCCGCCCTCGCAGAAGTCGTTCTGCACATCGACGACGATCAATGCCTGCATCTCAGAACCCCTCGAAGACGGTCGGGAGCGCGGGCTCACCACGGGAGAGCTTGAGCCCCTCCCACGGCACGGACACCAGCGCGCGGCGCAGGTGCTCGCGGGACTGTTCCAGCGTCGGCAGGTCGGCCACCAGCTCGCCACCGCGCACCATCGGCACCTGCAGCTGCCGGTCGTGTTCGCCGGCCTTCGCGGGCCGCCCGGCGGGGTACACGACCTCCTCGATCGCGGTGCCGGTCGGCTTGTAGCGCCGCAGCGCGCCCTTGCGCCCGCCGACCGATTCCTTCGACGCGCTGCGCTTGGCCACCGGCCGCCCGTCGACCTCGACGAGCTTGTAGACCATGCCGGCCGTCGGCGCGCCGGATCCGGTGACGACCGAGGTACCGACCCCGTAGGAGTCGACGGGCTCGGCACGCAGGGCCGCGATGGCGTACTCGTCGAGATCGCCGGAGAGCACGATCTGCGTGCCGGTGGCGCCGAGTGCGTCGAGTTGCTCGCGGGCCTGGCGGGCGAGCTCGCCGAGGTCGCCGGAGTCGATGCGCACCGCTCCCAGCTCCGGTCCGGCCGCCT
>Ga0307513_10006001_pt1 | contig 15956 bp, 15 predicted proteins | sample 15_EM_MG_FD_202174 | JGI IMG/M metagenome (GOLD analysis project Ga0307513, IMG submission 202174) | Populus trichocarpa ectomycorrhiza microbial communities from riparian zone in the Pacific Northwest, United States - 15_EM | ecosystem: Host-associated > Plants > Roots > Unclassified | place... | reverse complement strand
CCGCAGCCAAGCGCTGCGGTTGGACGTAGCGCGCGCAATGAGAGAGTCCCGGATTACGACATGATGCGACCGCTACCGCTCGCCGCTTGCCTTGCCTTGGCCGCCGCCCTTTCGGTGGCCGTCGTCACAGCTCAAACCCCCGCTTCACCGGCCACCGCGCCTGCCGAAGCCAAACCCGCCGAAGCCGCACCCACTCCGGCCACCGCAGCACCGGCGGCGCCCGCCACACCGGTCGGCAACCCCCAGGCCGGCCGCACGCTGGCCTATACCTGCCAGGGCTGCCATGGTGTCGAAGGCTACAAGAACGCCTATCCCAGCTTCCACGTACCGCGCATCGGCGGCCAGTCGGCCGAGTACCTGGCCCAAGCGCTGACCGAATACAAGAAAGGCAACCGCAAGCATCCGACGATGCAAGCCCAGGCACAGAGTTTCTCTGACCAGGATATTGCCGACCTTTCCGCCTATCTCTCTTCCGTGAAGTAAGCCACCCATGTCGAACGCCGTGCACGCCCAGCGTCTAGCCATCGCCCTGCTCGCCGCCCTCGCCCTGGCCGCCTGCTCCCAGAACAACGAAGTCGCCGCCGAGGATCCCGGCCACGCCAGCGGCGAGCATGGTTCCAGCTCCTCCGCGGGTCTGCCCGAAGGGCATATCGCCGCCGGCGAGAAGCGTTCGCAGGTAAAGAGCGAAGCGACCAAACAGAGCTGCATCGATTGCCATGGCGCGGAAGGCAATAAGCCGATCGATCCGACCTATCCCAAGCTCGGCGGCCAGTACGGCGACTACATCGCCCATGCGCTGCAAGCCTATCGCGCAGGCGACCGCCAGAACCCGCAGATGACGCCGCAAGCGGCGGCGCTGACCGACCAGGAGATTTCCGACCTGGCCGCTTACTTCGGCTCGCGCCCCACGCAATTGCGCGACCTGCACGGCCTGGATTGACCGCTGTCGCGGGATCGCAATAGAACGGAGCCGCAAGGCTCCGTTCTTTGTTTTCGACGACGACTCTCGATTTGCTTCCGAAACCTGCGAAGAGCAAAAGCTCGCGGCGGGACGCCGCTCCCACTACCAGCCTTGCTCTGATCAGCTATCGGTCGGTATCGGTGTCCGCTTCACCGGAATCTCCGGCGGTGGCCGTGCAACGGCCGGCTGCTCGTTGAGGTTGGGGTCGAACAGACCGCAGGCCCCGCCCGCCTGCAAGATCGATACCACGCATTTCACACGCTTGTTGGTGCCGGGAATCTTCATTTCCACTTCGCGGATATTGCGGCGTACCCATTCGGCCAGCAGCGATTCGTTGGTCGGGCGCCAGTACTTGTCGAACATGCTCGGTTCGTAAGGAAACTCAGGACGCTCCAACCACTTGCTGGCGCGATCGGCATCGGCGCGCTGTTGCTGCTTGGAGCCGGGCGCGCCCGGACGCGATGCGTCTCCGGTGGCGTTGGGCGGCACGCGCACGCTGCCATCGGCGTTGAACAGGCCGGGACCGTCGCCAGCACGTCCGCCGGTATTCTGGCCAGGGGTATTGCGGGTGGAGTCGCCCCAATCATCCCCGCGCTTGGGTGTGACAACACCTCCAGGACGACTTGCGGCTGCCGAAGAACCGGCGGCGGTCGAACTAGGTTGTGTGCCCTGTTGCGCGCTGGGAGTGCGCGCGGAATCGCCCGTTGTAGAAGAGCTGGCCGTATTGGCGGCGCTGCTGGAGGAAGCCGTGCCGCGGTTCGGTACCGCGATCTCGGCCTGGCGCACGCTTTGCGCCGGCGCGCGCAGTTCGGGCGCGGCGATCGCGCGTGAGGGAATCTGCACGTTGCGGATCTGCGGCAATGGCGCGGCAATCTCTCGCTGCCGCACTTCCTGGGTGGGTTGGGCGACTTGGGGGATCGCGATTTCCCGCTGCGGCAGTTCGCGCTGCGCAGGCGGCGCCTCGACCACCGTAACCTCACGTGTCGGCACGCCCAACTCGCGCGGTTTGACTTGCGGCGGTGCGATTTCCAGCGAACGTGGGGTCGCGGGGGGCAGCACGAAGGTCGTGGTGGGCTCGGCCGTTTCCGTTACCTGCACATTCTGTTGCGCCGCAGGCGGTGCCGGCACGGGAATTTCCTGTTGCGGCACCGATGAAGCCTGCGCAGTTTCAGCGGGCGTGCTGGAGGACGGCGTTGTCGCGGGTTGAGCTGCGGCGGCGGCCGCGGATTCGGATTGCGCTGCGGGTGGTCCGCCGCCCTCTTCCTCGGGCGTGCCCTGGCCCATGAACTCGACTTGCACCCGGCTCTCATCGTTAGCCGCCGGCGGAGGAGGCAGTTTGATCATCGCCAGCAGTATCAGCAGCAGCGCGAACAACAAATGCATGAAGAAACTGACGCCGCCGGCGAACCAGCGTAGTCTGCGGTCCTCGCGCAGCGGCGGGCCCCAGTCCTGATAGAACATCGAGCGGAAAGCCTGCCAGCGATTCAACGCCAAAGGACGTCGTGGGGTTTCCGCCACTGGCCGTTCTGAGAACAGTTGGACGATCGCTTCGGCACTGTCGTGCCGGATCACTCCCAGTTTTTCCCTCAGGGCGCGCAACCACAGCCCCCAGCCATAGGGCATACCGGTGTGGCGTTCCAGGATGGGCGCTGGCTTGCCCGCCTGCAGCGCTGCGATGATTTCGGCGGCTCGCGTCACCGGAGAGGGAAATCAGGCCGCGTTGTCGCGCGGAATGTAGGGTGCGTCGCCGGTATCATGGTCGGTGACGTCACGCACTGCGGTAACGCCGGGCACGCGTGCCATCAGCGTCTTCTCGATACCCTGCTTCAGAGTCACGTCCGCCATGCCGCAGCCATTGCAGCCGCCACCGAAACGGAGCAACACCACACCGTCTGCGCTCACCTGTTCCACCGCCACCCTGCCCTTATGCTGGGCAAGCTGCGGGTTGACTTCGTTCTCCACTACCCACCGCACACGTTCCACCAGAGAGGCGGATTCGGCCGGCGCCTGGCCCTTGATCTTCGGCGCCTTGATGGTGAGCTGACTGCCGGCGCCCTGGGTGACGTAGTCGATCTCGGCGCCGTCCAACCACGCCACGCTGTTGGCATCGACATAGACGGTGAAACCATCGCAGTCGACCGCCCATTCGTCGCCCACCAGATCGCGCGGTTCGGCGAACTCCAGGCGTGCGTCGGCGCGCGCCGTCCCTGGATCGACCGCGCTCAGTCGCACGCCCAATCCGGGCAGCGCCTCGCGTTCGATCAGCTTGCGGAAATGGGTCTGGGCGGTGTCGGAGATATGGATCATGCGGCTATTCTAGCCACCCTAATGTTAGACGCTCATTCGAGCACGTAACGGCGTGGATGGTACGTTCAGCCAGTCCGAGTCCGAGGAAGTCCCCCATGTCCGACCTGATCCCCCTAGCCCAAGCGCATTGCCTGCCGCTCAAGGGTAGCGAGCACAAACTGACCAAGGCCCGTGTTGCCGAACTGATCCTGGAAGTGCCGGGCTGGGACCTGGTCGAAGAAGGCCGCGCGCTGTGCCGAACCTACCATTTCGACAATTACTACCAAACCATGGCTTTCGTGAACGCGCTGGCCTATATCGCGCACACCGAAGACCACCATCCCGATCTGGGAGTGCACTACAACCGCGCGGTCGTGCGCTATTCGACACACGATGTCGGTGGCCTTAGCGAGAACGATTTTATCTGCGCGGCCAAGGCCGATGCGCTTGCCAACTGACACCCGATCCATAGCCCAGGTTTCCCCTCGGAACTGTCCAATGAAGGTAGGCGCGCCATGAAAAGCAGATTCGACTCCCGATTCCGGCTTGCGCTTGGCGCAAGCCTGGCGATGGCTGTGCTGTTGTCGGCCTGCGGCGCCGATTCGCCGCAATCCGCGCCGGTCATTCCTTCCACGCAAGTGGCCGCAGTGAACACTCCGATGCCGCACTACCCCGCCGAGCTGGGCTGTGCGGGAATAGGCGGCATGGTCATGCTGAGCATGGCCGTCGATGTCGATGGCAAGCCGGCCAACGTGCAGTTGGTGGCAAGCAGCGGGCAGGACGCATTGGACAAATCCGCGCTGGAAGGCGTGAAGTCCTGGCAGTTCGAATCGGCCACGCGTGGCGGAAAACCCGTCGTGCAGAGCATCCAGGTGCCGGTGAATTTCAAACCGCCGCAGGTACGTCCCAGCGACTGCTTCAGCCTGGACGAGCAGCGCTAAGTCCAGACCAAATCCTTGTAGAGCCGAGCTCGCTCGGCTGCTTTTAGCGATTTGATTGCCGGAAAAAAAGAGCAGCCGCGCAAGCGGCTCTACAAAAGCGCGGTCTTGAACGGACGCCCGCCGGAGTCAGGCCAGGCGATCCAGTGCCGCCTTAAGGTCGTCGGCCAGCGGCGCATTCAGCACATAAGGCGCCTTGCCGTCATCGAGCGCGAACTCCAGCGACGCCGCATGCAGGAACAGACGCTTCAAACCGACTTGTTCGCGTAGCCGCTTGTTGACCGCCTCGTCGCCGTATTTGTCGTCGCCGGCTACCGGATGACCAATGTGCTGGGCGTGCACGCGGATCTGGTGGGTGCGGCCGGTTTCGATCCTGACTTCGCAATAAGAGTGTCCGCCACGCCGTTCCAGCACCTTGAAATGGCTCACCGACTGCTTGCCGATCCCGCTGTTGGACGACGTGACGACCTGCACGTGCCGCTCGCCACCCTGACGCAGACCGACATGCAGGGGCGCGTCCACGCTCATGGTCCCATCCGGCATGCGTCCCACCAGCAGCGTCAGATAGCGCTTGCGGATGCCAGTGCCGCCTTCCTCGCGCATCAACGCCTGCAGCTCGGTCAGAGCCGAGCGCTTCTTGGCCACGATCAGCAGGCCGGAGGTGTCCCGGTCCAGTCGATGGACCAATTCCAGATTCATCTGCGGCCGCAGCGCGCGCAGGGTCTCGATGGCGCCATGGTTGATCCCGCTGCCGCCATGGCTGGCCACGCCGGTGGGCTTGTTCAGCACCAGCAGGCGTGAGTCCTCGAACACGATTGCTGCCTCCAGCCGCTGCAGGAAAGCGCTGGGCGGCGGCGTTTTGTCTTCGGGGTCGCTGAGACTGACGGGCGGAATCCTGACCTCGTCGCCTACCTCCAATTTTCGGTCCGCCTTAGCCCGCCCACCGTTGATCCGCACCTGACCGCTGCGCACCAGCTTGTAGACCAGGCTACGCGGCGCGCCCTTCAGTTGGCCCAGTAGGAAGTTGTCCAGACGTTGGCCATCCCGGTCCTCGGGCACCTTTATGGTGCGAACAGCGGTCTTGGTGGCCCCTTGGGGCTTGCTTGCGGGGGGCTGATCGGTCATCCGTCTTTTATTCTGATACACTCGGGGGGCGAGATAAGGGTTTGATTTCGCTGGAAGTTAACCAGCATCTTCACGATGCTGCGGGCCAGAAGCCCAGCTTCCCGCGATTCCGACAAAGTGCGCGGCCACCGCCCTTGGGGCGACCATGTTAGCGGCTAGTCGGCGAATCCGGACATCGCCCGGTGCGTCAGACGTCGGTAGCTGAACATGCCCCGTGAGGCGCAAGAGCAAAAGCTTGAGCAGCCTCCGGTCCGAAACATATTTGTTAAATGAACCAAAGCGCTCCCGCGGCCTGCCGTGGTGTTGTAGCGCTGGAAACCAACCCTACCCCGTTCGCGCCTGCGCGAGGGGTGGCGAGCAGTATCCAGATTGCGAAACCCACGGTGTTCCGCGCGGTAGCAGCGCGCGAGGAACGCACAATGAAACGTATGCTGATCAATGCGACGCAGGAAGAAGAACTGCGCGTCGCCATCGTTGACGGACAGACCCTGTACGACATCGATATCGAACAACCGTCCAAAGAACAGAAAAAGTCCAATATCTACAAGGGCCGCATCACCCGGCTCGAGCCTTCGCTGGAAGCGGCCTTCGTCGAATACGGCGGCGAACGCCATGGCTTTCTGCCGCTGAAGGAAATCTCCCGCGACTATTTCCAAGCAGGCGTCGACCACAACAAGGCCGGCCTGAAGGAACTTCTGCGCGAAGGCCAGGAAGTGGTGGTGCAAGTCGACAAGGACGAACGCGGCAACAAAGGCGCCGCCCTGACTACGTTCATCTCGCTGGCCGGCCGCTACATGGTGCTGATGCCCAACTCGCCCACCGCCGGCGGCGTCTCGCGCCGGATCGAGGGCGACGACCGTGCCGAGCTGAAGAAGGCGATGGACGCACTGGCCATTCCCGAAGACATGGGCGTGATCATCCGCACCGCCGGCGTCGGCCGCGATGCCGAAGAGCTGCAATGGGACCTGGACTACCTGCTGCAAGTCTGGCGCTCGGTTGCCGAGGCCGCGCTCAGCAAACCGGCCCCATTCCTGATCTACCAGGAATCGCGCCTGATCGTGCGCGCCCTGCGCGACTACCTGCGTTCGGACGTCGGCGAGATCCTGGTCGACACCCCTGAGCTCTACGCCACCGCGAAGGAGTTCATGGAACAGGTGATGCCGCACAACCTGCGCAAGCTCAAGCACTACACCGACGACATCCCGCTGTTCAACCGCTTCCAGATCGAATCGCAGATCGAGGGCGCCTACGAACGCAACGTGCGTCTGCCCTCGGGCGGCTCCATCGTCGTCGATCAGACCGAAGCCCTGACCGCGATCGACGTCAACTCCTCGCGCGCCACCAAGGGCAGCGACATCGAAGACACCGCCTTCCAGACCAACATGGAAGCGGCCGACGAAGTGGCCCGCCAGCTGCGCTTGCGCGACTTGGGCGGCCTGGTGGTCATCGACTTCATCGACATGTCCAGCAGCAAGCACCAGCGCGACGTCGAGAACCGCCTGCAGAACGCGCTCAAGTACGACCGCGCGCGCGTGCAGATCGGCCGAATCTCGCGCTTCGGCCTGATGGAAATGAGCCGCCAGCGCCTGCGTCCCTCGCTCGGCGAATCCAGCCAGATCGTTTGCCCGCAATGCGAAGGCCATGGCCGCATGCGCAGCATCGAATCGTTGTCGCTTTCCATCATCCGCGTCGCCGAAGAGCACGCGATGAAGGAGAACACCGGACAGGTGCTGGTACAGGCTCCGGTGGAAATCGCCAACTTCCTGCTCAACGAAAAGCGCAATGCGTTGCGCGAAATCGAGAAGCGCCACGACGCGCCGATCGTCATCGTCGCCGATGAAGCGCTGCATACCCCGCACTACGAAGTCACCCGCATCCGCGAAAACGAATTGGGCGAGGAATCCTCCAAGCCGAGCTACCAGCGCAATACGCCGCGCAAGCTGCCGGTGCACGCCTTGACCAAGGCGCAGTTGAACATCCCCGCGCCCGCGGTCACCCATGTGAAGCACAGCCAGCCTGCGCCGATCCGCGAAGAGCGCGAAGAAGCCATGGCACCCGCACCGGCATTCGCAGCTGCCGCCTCTGCGCCGCCTGCCGCTTCCAGTGGCGTGGTGGGATGGCTGAAGCGCGTATTCGGTGGCGGTTCCAGCGAAACCTCCAACGCCACCCTTGCCGAGCAAACCCGCCAGCGCGAAAACCGCCAGCGCAACGACCGTGGCAATGATCGCAACAACGGTCAGCGCCGCGACGGTCGCGGTGGCCAACAGGGTCAGGGGCGCGGTGGTAACGCGGGCGGCCAACGCCGCGACGAACAGCGTGGTCCCAAGCCGCAGGGCGCGCAACCTGCCCAGAGCGGCCAGCAGCAGAAGCCGCGCAATGAACAACCGCAGAAGCAGCAGCCGCCGAAACAGCAGCAGAACCAGCCAAAGCAGCAGAAGCTGCAGAACGAAGCTGGCCAGAACAGTGGCCGTCAGCAACGCCAGCCGCGCAATAACGATGCGCCCAAGCAGCCGCGGCAGGAGAACGCAACGGAAACAGCCGATCTGACCGTAGTACCCGCCATCGCAACGACGGCGGCAGTGGTGACTCCGGCTGCGACGACCCCAGCGGAGTCTGCCGCATTCGTCAACGACGCGCCCTCGGCCCTCGCCTCCGGGATGGATGAGAAGGAGGATTCTTCCGTGCAGCCTGCAGCCACCAACGATTCCGGCGAAGGTGAAGCTGCCGATACCGGCGATGGCGCAGGCCGTCGTCGTCGTGGCCGCCGTGGCGGACGCCGCAGGCGTCGTGGCGCGGGCGAAACAGGCGCCGGTAATGAAGCGGGCGGATCAGAGGACTTCGGCGACGATGAACAGTCGCAGGTCATCATCGCCAACGGTTCGCAGCCCGAGTTCGACTTCGACGATGAAGCGCCCGCCGCCAAGCCAGTCGCGCGTCCCGCTGCCGCTCAAGCGCTTGCAGCGCCCGTGGTGGCCGTTGCCGCGCCCGTACCCACTGCTGTCGAACAACAACCTTCTGCTTCTGTGGAACAGCGTGCTGTGGAGGAGCGTGCTGTCGAACAGACCCACGCCACTCCGGTAGCGGCCACGGCCACAGCCGAGCCCATCGTCGCTGCCCCCGTAATGGTCACGTTCGAGTCCGAGTCCATCGTTGCCGCTCCGGCTGCTGCGGTGGAAACGGTGGAAGCGCCTCAGCCTTCAGCTGCGCCGACGTCGTCTGTCGTCGAGCCACGAACGGAATCGGTCGCGCAAGCCGCCGAACCCGCCGTGATCGCCACACCGGTCGAAGCCAACGCGGCGGCTCAGGAAATCCTGAAGAACGACACCGTCGAAAGCTTCACCCTGGTCGAGAATCCGACGCCTGCGGAAGCCGCTTCGATCGCCGCAATAACTGCTACGCCTGAAGTCGAGGAACCGACGCCGGCGCCGGTGGCTGCGGTCGAGCCGCCGAAGCCCGCACCCGTGCGGCCCGCGGTCGGCAATACCGGCTCGCTGTTCTTCACCGCCGACGCCGACACGCCGTCTTCGGTCACGCGTCATTTGTTCGAGCCCATGCCGGCACCGCAACCTGCGGCAGTGGTGGAAAAGCACGAAGAGCACGATCTGGCCCTGCACGCCGACAATGATGAAACGGCCGACGGAGAAAAAGATCAGGGCAGCGAGGGCAGCGAGCGCAGCGCCTGATCGGGCAGCGCCTGATTGGAGCGTCCCACGCGTTCGCTACAACGAGCGCGTGGGATCCAATAGTCCGTACTGCGCGGCCAACCGCGCCAGTGCGATGTTGTCCTGGATGCCGACTTTCTGGAACAACCGCGTCTTGTGCGTGTTCACCGTCTTGGCGCTTAGGCTGAGGCGTTTGGCGATATCTTCCTGGCGCAGTCCCTGGATGAGCAGCATCGCCACTTCCAGTTCCCGGGGTGACAATCCGTCGAATGGCGATTCGCTTCCGCCCATGTGGGAAAGCGCCATGTTCTGGGCGACGTTCGTGCCCAGGTAACGTTTGCCGCGTGCTACTTCGCGCACGGCGCGCAACAGTTCGGTCGCATCGCCGGCCTTGCCGATGTATCCGCAGGCGCCCGCTTCGAGCAGGCGTTTAGGCAAGGGACCGTCTTCCAGTACCGATACGATGATCACCTTGGTTTCAAGATCGCCGCGGGTGATGCGCTCGGTGATCTCAAGTCCGCTCAATCCCGGAAGGTGCAGATCGCACAGCACCACGTCCGGTTTCAGGCTGCGTATCTGGCGCAAAGCGTCTTCGCCGTTGTCGGCGTCGCCGACGACTTCGATATCCACTTCGCCGGCCAATATCATTTTCATGCCGGTACGCACCAGCGCATGATCGTCGATCAGGTATACGCGTATCGTCATCCTTGTTTCCCCTTTGGTGACACTCTCGTCGCGAGACTAGCCCCGACGATCGACGCGAGGCAACTCACATTTCCCTGTGGGAGCGGTGAAAAACAAGGTCAGGCCACGTAATGAATGTTTCGCAGTGGCGCTTACTTACGGCATTCTACTTATTCATGCCGAGTGCGCAGCGTCTGGCGGTCACGCTTCCAAGCAGCCCGCATTTCGACTTCAGGCTCCGAACCATCCTTTATCGTGCGCCTCTTCCAGCCGGCCCTGCAGGTAGTCCCACAGCGCGGGACAGCCTGCCTTGATCGGCGGCGCTACCCGGGCCACCACGCGCTCGTAACTGATTCCGTTCTCGCGCCAACTCTGGCCCGCGTTGGCCAGATTGAGCAATACCGGCATGGCGCGATCGGCCGCATTGGCGAAACGCGCGTCGGCGCTTTCGCCGCGTTCGAATTCCTCCCACAGCGACAGCGAGTGTGCGCTCTGCGCTTCCGGCAGCAAGCCGAAAATACGCTTCACCGCCGCCAGTTCGGCGGCCTTGCGTTCTTCCCAACCGCCTTCCACGAAGACCAGGGTGTCGCCGGTATCGATCTCGCCGATGTCGTGCACCAACAGCATGCGGATCACCCGGTCGATGTCGACCGAGGATTCCGCGTAAGGCGCGAGCGATACCGCCAACAGCGCGATTTGCCAGCTGTGTTCGGCGGAATTTTCGTAGCGATCCTGGCCCAGCGGTCGCACTTTGCGGGCAACGCCCTTGAGCTTGTCTATTTCCAGGATGAAATCGACGGCCTGTTGCATTCGACGGGGGAACACCAAAAAGGCGGAACGGATGGCGGAGAGAGTGGGATTCGAACCCACGGATGGTTTGACCCATCGCCGGTTTTCAAGACCGGTGCCTTAAACCGCTCGGCCATCTCTCCGAAGCTGTTGCTGCAGCGGCCCGTTGCGGGCCGTACGACATTTTCCCATGAAGCGGACTAGCTTGCCCAGGCGGGCTTGCCTAGGAGGCCTTCTTGACCTTGATTTCGGCCACTTCCCCGTTCTTTCCCGTTTCATCGCACTTTCCGCCGCAATCCAAACGCGACGATTCGATTTCCTTGGGCAGATGCTCAGCCAGGAAATCGATGAACACGCGTACCGCTGGCAACATGCCGCGGCGCGAGGCGAATACGGCGTGGCAGATGCCCTGCGGCAAAGTCCAGTCGCGCAGCACGACTTCCAGCTCGCCCTTGCGCACCAGATCGGCGCACACCGTCTCCGGCAGCAGAGTGATGCCGAAACCATCGCGCGCCATCGATTGCAGCAAAGGGAAATCGAAACCGGATACGCGGGGCTGGATATCCACACGGCGGATGTCGCCATCGGGACCGTGGAGCTCCCAACGTTGGCGCGCCTCGTCTTCGCTGGTGCTCAAGGTCACATGATCGGCCAATTCCTCGGGATTCTTGGGCCGTCCTGCGCGCGCCAAGTATTTGGGGCTGGCGACCATCAGTTGGCGAATCTGGCCGAAGCTGCGCATGACCAGACTGCCGTCGTCGTCCAACTTGGCGCGCACACGCAGAGCCACGTCGTAGCCTTCGTTGATCAGATCCACGCGACGGTTACTGACGTGCAGTTGCAGACGCACCTTCGGGTATTTGTCGAGGAAGGCCGGCAGGATCTTCGGCAATTGCGTCTGCGCCACTTCCACCGGCACGCTGACGCGAACCACCCCACGCGGCTCGGCACTGAGGCGATCCACGACTTCGCGGGCGGCCTGGGCTTCGGCCAGCATGGTTTGCGCGTGGCGATGCACGCTCATCCCCACATCGGTGACCGCGAAACGGCGGGTGGAACGCTGCAGAAGGCGCACGCCCATGTCGGTTTCCAACTGGCTGATGCGCCGGCTCAGGCGCGACTTGGGAATACCCAACGCGCGTTCGGCCGCCGCGAAGCCACCGTGGTCCACGACCATGGCGAAGTAATAAAGGTCATTTAGATCCTGCATGGCAATAATTCCATATTCAGAACAATTAGTGATATTAAATCATATTTATTCTATTTATACAACGATCTACCTTGGCATCCAACGCGGCACTGCCGCTTCTAAAGTGGATAGCCAACATGAAACTCTTGCACCTCGACTCCAGCGCACTGAGCACCGGTTCGGTCACCCGTGAGCTCACCGCCGCCATCGTAGCCCGTTGGCAGGACAAACTCCCGCAGCTACAGGTCGAATACCGCGACCTGGACAGCAATCCCCTGCCCCATTTGACCGGCCAGTCGCTGGCCCAGACCAATCCGGAGGAAGCGGCCGACGCGGCGCGCACCATGGAACAGTTCCTGTCCGCCGATGTCCTGGTGATCGGTGCGCCGATGTACAACTTCTCCGTTCCCTCGACATTGAAAGCCTGGATCGATCGCGTGGCGGTTGCCGGCAAGACCTTCCGCTACGGCGCGCAAGGTCCGGAAGGTTTGGTCGGCGGCAAGAAGATCATCATCGCCAGCGGCCGCGGCGGTATCCATTCCGGCGCCCCGACCGACTTCCAGGAAGCGTATTTGCGCCAGGTGTTCGGTTTCCTGGGCGTGACCGATATCGAGTTCGTTCGCGCCGAGGGCGTGGCCTATTCGCCGCAGCATCGTAGCGATGCGATCGCAGGGGCGTTGGCCGCCATTCCGGAGCCGCAGCGTCTGGCTGCTTGAAAAGCAAGTTGTTCGCGCCAATCGAAACGGGCCTGCGCGAGCAAGCATGTTTCTTTGTGTAAGGCAAAAAAATGAATCGTCATCCCAGCGAAAGCTGGGATCCATTTTGACTTTGCTTCGCTGTTTTCCGTCTCGCACAAGCCAGATCAAGATCAAGGTGGATCCCAACTTTCGCCGGGATGACGTCGTTATTCTCTTGTTCTTGTTTCTTGTTTTTTGGCCGTGGCTGGTTACGCGATCTTTTCCACACCGCCCATGTAGGGACGCAGCACTTCCGGCACGGTGATGGAGCCATCTGCATTCTGGTAGTTCTCCATCACCGCGATCATCGCGCGGCCCACAGCAACACCGGAACCATTGAGCGTATGCACGGGCTCCGGCTTGCCGGTAGCGGGATTGCGCCAGCGCGCCTGCATGCGGCGGGCCTGGAAGTCCTCGCAGTTGGAGCACGATGAAATTTCGCGGTAGGTGTCTTGCGAAGGCAGCCAGACTTCCAAATCGTAAGTCTTGGTGGCGGAGAAGCCCATATCGCCGGCGCACAGCAGCATCCGCTTGTACGGCAGACCCAGTTTTTCCAGCACCACCTCGGCACAGCGGGTCATGCGCTCGTGCTCGTCGTAGCTTTCGGCCGGGCGCGCGATTGAGACCATTTCCACCTTCTCGAATTGGTGCTGGCGGATCATGCCGCGCGTATCGCGGCCGTGGCTGCCGGCTTCGGCGCGGAAGCACATGGAATGTGCGGTCATACGCAGCGGCAATGCTGCATCTTCCAGGATTTCGTCGCGCACGATATTGGTCAGCGGCACTTCCGAGGTCGGAATCAAGTAACGCTTGCTTTCGCCAACCGTCGTGGCGAACAGGTCTTCTTCGAACTTCGGCAACTGGCCGGTGCCGCGCATCGAATCCTCGTTGACTATCAACGGCACATTGGTTTCTTCGTAGGCGTGTTCGTTGCTATGCAGGTCGAGCATGAACTGCGCCAGCGCGCGGTGCAGACGGGCGAGCTGCCCACGCAACACAGTGAAACGAGCGCCGGACAGTTTCGCCCCCGCATCACCATCCAACCAGCCGTGACGCGCGCCGAGTTCCACATGGTCTTTCACCGCGAAATCGAACGTGCGCGGCGTACCCCAGCGCATCACTTCCACATTGCCGCTCTCGTCCTTGCCCGGCGGCACGCTGTCGTGCGGCAGGTTGGGAATGCCCAGCGCGATGGCTTCGATCTCGCCGCGGAGGCGCTCCAGCTCGACTTCCGAAACCTTCAGTTCTTCGCCAAATCCGGCCACTTCCGCCATCAACGCAGTCGTGTCCTCGCCTTTGGACTTGGCTTGGCCGATGGCCTTGGAGCGCGTATTGCGCAGGTTCTGCAGCTCTTGGGTGCGGGTCTGCAGTTGCTTGCGCGAGGACTCCAGCGCTTCCAACGCGGACACGTCGAGGCTATAGCCGCGGGTCGCTTGCAAGCGTTGGGCGAGTTCGGCGGGGTTGGAGCGAAGCAGGACAGGATCGAGCATGGAATGAATTCGTGGATATCGAAGCTTAATTATCGCCTGATCTGCAGGCAGTTGCCTCGTCGTATCGCCTCCGGCCATGTCAGAATCTCCGCGAGCCGACCGGAACCCGCCATGCCCGCCTCCAATCCGCCAGATCACGACTATGTTTTCCGCTTGCCGCGCAGCGCGCTGCGTATCGCGGGCATTGCCTTCGGAATCGGGCTGGTGCTGTTCTTGATCGTCTGGTGGATGGGGCGCGACCAGGCGTTCTACAAAGTGGAGCCCACCGCGCCCGGCAAGCCCTTGAGCGAACTGGAAGCCCTGCCGGAACCTTTGGCCGGCGGCAATGGCGCCAGCGACATGCCTTCCGCCGGCACAGGCGCCGATCAGGCGGACCGTCCGCAACTGGTGGAAACCACGCCTCCTCCGCCCTTGCCCGCACCCATCGACGAAAGCGCATTGCCTGTGGCTCCGGAGGCAGGTGCTTCGACCGCGTCCGGCGCCGTTGCACTCGCGCCGGGTGACCAACCGGTTCCGCTCAACGGACAGACGCCGCCTCCGCGTTACCCTAGCGAGGCACTGCGCAGAGGCGAAAGCGGCACAGTGCTGGTACGGGTGGAAGTGGACGCCAACGGCGCTCCGGCAGGCGTGGCGCTGGTACAGCGCAGCGGTTCGCGCGACCTCGATCGCGCGGCCATGGAAGCGGTGCGCAAGTGGCGTTTCATGCCCGCGCAACGCGATGGCCAGGCCGTCGCCGCGAGCCTAGTCATCCCCATCGATTTCAAGGCCGACCAATAGCTTCCGAACCTGAACGGCCTGGGCGCCAAGTAGGCGCTTTCACGGTGCCGTGACGCTTTCGCAACAAACCCGCGTGCAAGACTCCACCTGTTCATTCACTTGTTCAGGGAGGTCAAGTATGTCCACACCCAATCCGAACGACCCTGGTTACAACCGTGTCGACCCCGATGCCCCCGTTGTCGCGCCGCCTCGCAACAGCAGCGCATTGCTCTGGTTGCTGGTGCTGGTGGCGCTGATCGCACTGGGCCTGTGGTGGTATGGAAAACGTCAGGCCACCGAAGCCGTCGATACGTCAGCTACCACTCAGCAGCCTGCAGTGGTCGGGGAAACGACACCGGCCCCCTCGGTAGTGGCGGAAAAGAAACCGGTGGCGAAAAAGCCCGAAGCAAAGCCAAAACCAGTCACCAAGCTCACCCGCGATCCGTCGCCGCTGGCTGGCAATCAGGCGCCGAAGTACCCGCCGCAAGCGCTGCGCTCAGGAGTGGAAGGCAGCGTAAGCGTACGCGTCGAAGTCGACGCCAATGGCAATCCCACCGATGTCACGGTGGTGGAACGCAGCGGCGAACGCAGCCGCGATCTGGACCGGGCGGTGACCGATGCCGTGCGCAAATGGCGGTTCGAGCCTGCGATGAAGGACGGCAAGGCCGTAGCCGGCGCCGTGGTAGTACCGGTGGAGTTCAAGAGCCAGTAAACGATCCGAAACCGACGCTTCGCGCCAGCGCATCGTAATTCGGGAACGATGTGGCCACATTGGCCACATCGGAGATTTCGATTTCCCCGGACGCCGCCTGGGCGGCCACGCTGAAAGCCATGGCGATACGATGGTCGCCATGGCTGTCCACCGCACCGCTTCCGATTTGGCCGCCAAGGACGGTGGCACCATCAGGAGTTTCGTCCACCCGTATGCCCAGCACGCGCAAGCCCGCCGACATCGAGGCGAGACGGTCGGATTCCTTGACCCGTAGTTCGGCCGCACCGCGCACCACCGTGTTGCCTGTGGCGCAGGCCGCGGCGACGAACAGAGCGGGGAATTCGTCGATCATGTCCGGCACGATTTCCATCGGCACTTCGATGCCATGCAACGGCGCATGACGCACGACCAGATCGGCGACGGGTTCGCCGCCATGCTCGCTGCGGTTTTCTTCCGTGATGTCCGCACCCATGGCCCGTAATGCGATCAGTAATCCGGTGCGGCGCGGATTCAAGCCGACAGCGCGCAGGCGCAGTTCCGAACCGGGAACGATGCTGGCGGCCACGATGAAAAACGCCGCCGAGGAAAAATCGGCGGGCACGGCGATGTCGGTGGCACGCAGACGCT
>Ga0307513_10006000_pt1 | contig 15957 bp, 17 predicted proteins | sample 15_EM_MG_FD_202174 | JGI IMG/M metagenome (GOLD analysis project Ga0307513, IMG submission 202174) | Populus trichocarpa ectomycorrhiza microbial communities from riparian zone in the Pacific Northwest, United States - 15_EM | ecosystem: Host-associated > Plants > Roots > Unclassified | place... | reverse complement strand
ACCCTGGTCCTCGACGAGGCCGACCAGATGCTCGACCTCGGCTTCATCCACGCGTTGCGCAAGATCGTGAAGATGGTCCCGCGCCAACGCCAGACCCTGTTCTTCTCGGCGACCATGCCGCAGTCGATCCGCGAGCTGGCCGACCAGTTCATCAAGGACCCGGCGCTGGTCTCGATCAAGCCGGCATCGACCACCGCCGAGCGCGTCGATCAATATGCCACTCTGGTCAACCAGGCCGAGAAGCAGGCGCTGCTGACGATGACGCTGCGTGATCCGTCGTTCGAGCGCGCGCTGGTCTTCACCCGCACCAAGCACGGCGCCGACCGCGTCGTCCGCCTTCTCGAAGGCAATGGCATTGCGGCCAACGCGATCCATGGCAACAAGAGCCAGGTCAATCGCGAACGCGCGCTCGCCGCGTTCAAGTCGGGCGAAGTGAAGGTGCTGGTGGCGACCGACATCGCCGCGCGCGGCATCGACGTGTCGGGTGTCAGCCACGTGATCAATTTCGAGCTGCCCAACGTCCCCGAGCAGTACGTCCACCGCATCGGCCGCACCGCGCGTGCGGGCAATGACGGCATCGCGATCAGCTTCGTGGCCGATGACGAGCGGCCCTATTTGCGCGATATCGAGAAGCTCATCCGCCAGAAGGTGCCGCTCAAGGCGCTGCCAGAGAATTTCCTGGCCGAGGCGGCGAAGATCGTCTCGACCCGTTCGAAGCAGTCGGTCACCGCGCAGCAGGAGCGCGACGAGCGTCCGCGCGGCCCGCGTGGCGTTCGCCCGCCGCGCAAGACGCACGAGGCGCGGCCGGCCAATCCCTATGCCCCGCGTGGCCGGGGCGGCAATCGCCGCCGGGGTCGCGGTGGCCAGGGCGGCGGCGGCGGCGGCCGCACCCAGGCCAACGCCTGATCGGAATTCTTCCCCGCAGCTTCGGCGCGAGGAAGGGTGAGTAAAGCGTATCGAAAGGGGCGTCGGAGCGATCCGGCGCCCCTTTTTTTGCGCGCCTTACACTGACCCTGCCCCGGTCGGTTTCGATCGGATCGCCTTCAAGGGTCGAGCCGCCTCGTCACGAACTCGATCTTTGGGCGGCTAAAGCGCATGCCCGCCCAACTGAACAGCAGCTTCCTCATGAACCGAAACGGAAATCGCTTCGCGCGCGGCACGTCGCCAGCCGGCACCTCGCCTTCCGGCAGGTCACCGAGCATCATATAGACCTCGATCGACGGCCTGGTGGACGGCGGCAGCAGGATGCGCACCACGCTCACCCAATGCCCTGGCGTGAAATCGAGGAACATGTAGCTGTTGCAGCAGGTCGCGACGATGCGCCGCGTGGCGCTTGCCGGCGTGAGCCGATACTCGGCCAGCAATTCGTTCCCGCGCACGCATTCGACGTCATTCTTGCGCATCAGGACGAAGTCTGTGCCCCCGTCGGGCGTCAACACGGCCGACGCGCCAGGAAGATGCTCCAATGTCCGTCCCGCGGTCCGGCAACTGTCGCAAAAGCAGCGGGACGTGATGATCGGCGCGCCCGTCGCCCGCAGTTCGACCTGTCCGCATCGGCAGGAAATCTGAGAAGAAGCGTTCGATCCTGACATGGGCGACCTCCACAACTAGACTGTACAGTCCAGTTTGATTACGGTCAAGCGCGTGCTAGGCTGATCGCATGGGGACGACTTCCGAACCGGCGAGCAAACCACGCCCCGCGCGTGCGCAGCGGTCGCACGACGCAATCGTCGCGGCGGCCACGACCGAGTTTCTCGAGCGCGGTTTCGATCGCACGACGATGGACGAGATCGCGGTGACGGCGGCGGTCTCCAAACAGACCGTCTATGCGCATTTCGCCAGCAAGGAGGTGCTGTTCCTCGCGGTCATCCGCACCGCGACCGGCGCGGGGACCGACAGGGTGCAGTCGGGCATCGACTTCGACGCGGCCGTGATCGATCCGGAACGCACATTGCTCGATTTTGCCGAACGCCAGCTTCGGGTCGTCTCCGATCCGCGTTTGCTGAAATTGCGCCGGCTGGTGGTTGCCGAAGTGCCGCGTTTCCCCGAACTGGGGCAAGCGCTGCATGCCGCAGGTCCGGCACGCGCGATCGACGGATTGCAACGCCTGTTCACGCGTTTTCGCGACGAGCGATTATTGGCGATCGCCGACCCCGCCAGCGACGCCGCCTTGTTCAACTGGCTGTTGATGGGCGAACCGCTCAACAATGCGCTGTTGCTCGGCGACGGCAACTATCCGAGGGGAGTGGCGATCGAGGCTCACGCGCGCAACGTGGTTGCGTTGTTTATCGCCGCCCGTGGCGGCGTTTCACGCTGAATTCTAGCGCTGGACCTCGAAGCGGAGCGGTTCGGGCGGGGCCATCAGCATCGGCATGGTGCCGCCGCCCTCGACCAGGACCTGATCCAACGGCACCGCATCGGCGGGCGCGTTTGCCGCGAAGACCTGCACCAGGCGGCGACCGGTTGCGGGAACGAGATCCTTCGGGATCGGCACTGGCCGGCCACCCAACGCCGCCAGCCACGCCGGGCGGCCGAAGCGGTACGAGCGGCGCGGATGGACGACCTGAAGATCGGCGGCCTTCGCATAGAGCCCGAGGACCAATGGCTTGCGCCCGGTGAAGAATATCGCGGGGCGGTTGCCGATCCTCGCGGCGGCGAGGTCATAAGCACTCCGCGCCGCCACATCGGTTATCGTGGCTTGGTCGATCGTCAGCGGGTCGACCCCGGTCATCCGCTTGAGCCGGGCCGCCATCCACTCGTTCCCGCGCACGCGTGTTTCTGCGAGATGGCTGACGCCGACATAGATGAACACCTTGGCCGCGGGGCGTTTGGCGAAGATGGCGGCGCGCAAATTGTCCGCTTGCGCCTGTTCGCGCTCCGCAACGCCGCCCGATTTCGCCTGCGCCGTGGTCGCGTCATAGGCGATCGGCTCGTATCCCAGGGCAAGCGCTTCGCGGAGAAAGCCGGCGAACACCGGATCGCGCGCGTAGGCGCCCGTCCCCAACCGGGCGAAACCGTCCGCCTTGAGCTGCTCGACGCCGGAGCGGGGGTCACCCGCGATCGGGTAGGGCCGAATCGCCTCCACCGCGAGGATGGAATAGCCAAGTGGACGGAGCGCGCGCGCGACTTCCAGCCCGAACGCCCGGTCGCGCGGGCTGCCGTGCGCTTCGTTCAGGATGACAATGCTGGTGGCCCGGGCCCGGCGGATGATTTCGGCAATGGCGTCGCGCGGCGTCGCGGCGGCGATCCTGCTTGCCCATCCACGGCCGAGCATCTCGTCCGTCTCTCCCCTGTCAGATGCTGAGGGATCAAGTTCGTTGGTCATGAAGGGCAGGAACTGCTGCCAGACCTGAAGCGCAATGGGATCGCGGACCGTGCCGTCGGGTGCGTAAGCGGCACGCTTCAGGCCGTCGATCGCCGCCAGATAGCGACCGCGAGCGAGTTCTTCCTGCGCCGCCGCGATCGGCGAGGGAGGCGCCTTCTGTGCCCGCAGGATGGCCGCGCCCGATAGCGCGATGCCGGTGAGCGAGGCGATGATGGCGATCCGCTTCATACGGCCTTTCTAAAGGCCGCTCGGCGGGCGACCAATCGCGTTCTTCGCCGACAGGAGAGACTTTTCAAGTGCCGGCGCACCCTTGCACGGCCGAGCGCCCACTGTACGCTGACGGCAACCGATCAGGAGCTCTACCTTGCTGAACCGCCGCGCTTTCTGTCTCGCCTCGACCGCCGGTATCGCGTTGTCGGGCACCGCTTTCGCCAGGCCCGCGGGGAGCGCGGATGCCGTGCTCGATACGACGCTGGAGGGTTTCTACCAGGCGGCGCTGGACGAGAGCCCGATGCTGGCGACCTCGCTCGGGCTCGATGCCGGTGCGCGCGTTGCGGCCAAATCGCGGCTCGACGACGTCTCGCGGGTCGCGGTCGCGCGGCACAAGAAACTGGTGAGCGACGAGCTTGCCCAGCTCAAGGCGATCGACCGCGGCCAGCTCGGCCCGGTCGCGGCGATCAATTACGACGCCGCGCTCTATGACCTCGCCGGAACTGACGCGGCCAACCGCCGGTTCGACTATGGCGGCGGCGGCGCGGGCTCGCCTTACGTGCTCAGCCAGATCAACGGCGCCTATACTTACGTTCCCGATTTCCTCGACAGCCAGCACACGATCGCCACCGCCGCCGATGCCGAAGCCTATCTCGCGCGCCTCGACGCCTTGGTGAAAGCGATGGACGATGAGATCGAGCATGTCCGCCACGACGCAGGCCTCGGCGTGGTCCCACCCGATTTCGCGATCGACGGTGCGCTCGCGCAGATGAAGGTGCTGCGCCAGCCGGCGGCCGACTCCACCCTGGTCACCTCGCTTGCAACGCGAGCCGCCGCCAAGGGCGTAGCCGGCGACTGGCAAGCGCGCGCGGCCAAGATTTATGAAGGCCGCATCGTTCCGGCAATCGACCGCCAGATGACGTTGCTCGCCTCGCTCCGGCCCAAGGCCGTGCACGATGCCGGTTGCTGGAGGCTACCTGACGGCGATGCTTATTATGCCGCGTCGTTGCGCGGCGCGACGACAACCGATCTGTCGCCGGACGAGGTCCACAAGATGGGCCTGGACGTGACCAAGGAATTGTCGGCGCGCGCGGAAATGCTGTTCGGCAAGATCGGCATGACCAAGGGGAGTGTCGCCGAACGCTATCAGGCGTTGTTCAAAGATCCGAAGTTTCTCTACCCCAACAACGACGCGGGCAAGGCGAAGGAGATCGCCGACCTCAATGCTTTGGTCCAGTCGATGCAGGCGCGCTTGCCCGCCTATTTCGCGACGCTGCCGCGCACCCCGCTCGAGATCCGCCGCATCCCGGCCGCGACCGAGGGCGGTGCCTCGACCCATTATACCGAGGGCAGCCTCGATGGATCGCGGCCCGGCATCTATTGGCTCAATCTGCGCGACACCGCGGAAGCGCCGTTCTGGGACATGCCGACGACGACCTTCCACGAAGGCATTCCCGGGCACCATCTTCAGATCACGTTGCAGCGCCAGTCGGACCTGCCGATGTACCGCAAAATCCTGTTTTTCGGCGCCTATGTCGAAGGCTGGGCGCTCTATGCCGAACAGCTTGCCGACGAGATGGGCTTCTACAAGGACCAGCCCGCCTGGGAGCTCGGCTATATCCACGACGCGCTGCTGCGCTCGGGGCGGCTGGTGGTCGATACCGGCATCCACGCCAAGCGCTGGACGCGCGAAAAGGCGGTCGAGACGCTGAGCGGGATCGACGGCGACCCGATCTCGCTGTCGGGGCAGGAGATCGAGCGTTATGCGTGCAGTCCGGGCCAGGCGTGCAGTTACATGACCGGCAAGGTCACCATCCTGCGGCTGCGCGAGAAAGCAAAGAAGGCACTGGGCGCGAAGTTCAACATCGGCCAGTTCCACGACGCGCTGCTGCTGTCCGGCGCGCTGCCGCTCGCGGTGCTGGAGGCGCGGGTGGATGGCTATATCGCCGCGGCCGGGAAGGCGTGACATGACGCAGGTCGCTGGAGGATGCCTGTGCGGCGACGTCCGGATCACCGCGACGGGGCAGCCCTATCGGGTCGGCATTTGCCATTGCCTCGATTGCCGCAAACATCATGGCGCACTGTTTCACGCCTCGGCGATTTTCCCTGCGGACGCAGTGACGGTCGAGGGCGAGACACGCGATTTTGCCGGGCGGCATTTCTGCCCCCGCTGCGGCTCGTCGGTGTTCGGGCGTAGCGGGGATGAGGTCGAAGTGAATCTGGGCGCACTCGACGCACCCGACCAGTTCACGTCGACCTATGAGCTATGGACCATCCGGCGCGAGGCGTGGCTGCCGCCTTTCCCTCTGGTGCGGCGATACGAGCGCGATCGAGAGGGCACGGGCCGCTCCGAGCGATAGGCGGAACCGCCGAGGGCGTCGACAGAGCTAAATCCTCCCCATCATCGATGGGGAGGGGGACCGCCGACCGCAGGGCGGTGGTGGAGGGGGTGGGCCACCACGGACTCGCTTGCCGCGCTCCCCCTCCACCAAGCCGCTGCGCGCCTTGGTCCACCTCCCCGTAAACGGGGAGGATTTCAACCGTTCTGCTAACCCTGCAGGAACGCGATAACATCCTTCGCGAACCGTTGCGGTTCCTCGACGAACATGAAGTGGCCGTCCTCGGGGTAGAGCAGGAAGCGACCGCGCGGCAAAGCTTTCGCCAGGTCGCGTTGTGGTGCCTCAACCGCCTGGAAATCGTGGCCGCCGGCGATGACGAGCGTGGGCGCGGTCACCTTGCCGGTGCCGGCGAAGCGATAGCTCCACAGCCCCTTGGCACCGAGCGCATTGCCCAATTCGCCGGTATTGCCGAGACCGTTGGCCGAATCCATCGCGTCGACTTTCCGGCCGGTTTCGGGATCAGGATACATGTTGCGATGGATTGCCTCGCCCATCGCGTCTCCCTCATAAGCGCTGAACACATCGCAGCGCGGATAAGCGCCGGCAGTCTTGCCCTGCGCCGCGCGGGCGAAGGCGGCGGGGTTGCTCGCCTGGAGGCGCGCGCACTGGATGTCGAGCGCGCGCGGCAGGTCCGACACCGCGCCGGCGAGCACGAGATGTGCGACGCGATCGGGATATTTGGCTGCATATTCCAGGCCGAGGACCGTGCCGAACGAATGCCCGATCAGGTCGACCCGCGGCACACCGAGGCGTTTGCGGAGCGCCTCGATGTCATCGACTAGCTGCGCGATCGAATAATTGTCCGCGGCTTTGGGCCGGTCCGACCGGCCGCTGCCGCGTTGATCGAGATAGACCATGCGCAACCGTGCCTCGAGCGCCGGCCCGGCATAATGCGCGAAGGTCTGGCTGCCTTCGCCGGGGCCGCCGTGGAGGAAGATGACGGGCGTCCCGCCGGGCTTTCCCGCGACACGGTACCAGAGGTGGACGCTGCCGACGGCGAAGCGGTGTTGGCCGGTGGTTGTGGCGGTGGTGCGAGCCGAGGCAGATGGGGCGAAGGGTAGGCAGGCTGCGAAAGCTGCGGGGAGGAGGCGAGTCCACTTCATCTGTGGAGGTTCGGTGATCCTGTCGACCGAGGCAAGGGATTGGCGGGTCGGAGCGAACAAAATCCTCCTCATCGCAGATCGGGAGGATTTGCCCCGTTCAGCCCCTGAAGCTCAGCCATTCCTCCTCGGACGCGCGCTCGGTGCGCAATCGGTTGGCGGGTTCCTCCATGTCTTCATACCCGATCGCCATGCCGCAAAAGAGCATGCGGTCGGCGGGTGTGCCGAGGAATCGCTCGATCGTCTCCGGATACACCGCCCAGCATTCCTGCGGGCAGGTCGCCAGCCCGGCCTCGACCGCGAGCAGCATCACATTCTGGAGGTACATGCCGAGGTCTGACCATTGCGGCGGGCCCATGCGGCGATCGACCGTGCAGAACAACGCCGCGGGCGCGCCGAAAAACTGGAAGTTGCGCGCGAACCACGCCCGACGCGCCGCCTTGTCCTCGCGCGGGATGCCGACATGGCCGTACATCGCTTCACCTACCGCGAAGGTCCGCGCGCGGTAGGGCGCGACGAACTCCTTTGGGTAGATGTCATAGCCCGGCACCTCGGTCTCGCCCGCCATCAGCTTGGCCGCCATGATCGCCTTGAGCTCGGCCAGGCTGTCGCCGGAGACGAGGTCGACATGCCAGGGCTGGATATTGCCTCCGCTGGCGGCGCGCGCGGCCTTCGACGCGATGTCGCGGAGCAGCGCCGGGTCGACCGGGGTGTCGAGGAATCCGCGCACCGACCGGCGCGCCGCGATGGCATCGGAAACGTTCATGTCCGCGACCCTTGCCCGGTGCGCGCGGATCGGCAAGCGGCATCATATGGCAACGGCCCCGGACGCCACAGCGCGAACCGGGGCTGCGCCGCTTATTTGGCCATCGTGACTTCGGACCACAGCCCATCGTCGATGAACGAGCGGTACTTTTCGTACCCCGCCACCGCGATCTTGCCGTCGGCCTCGCTGAACTTGCTGAAAATTTCCTTTTCGATCATCTGGTCACGCGCCTTATCGGGCTCGAGCATCGCGGCGCTGGTGTAATGCGTCATGATCAGGACGCTCGGCGCACCCTTGTTGTAGCCGTTGCGAATGAGGAACTTGTAGGAATCGATGATCCCATGGGCCTTCATCACCTCGAACCCAGGGACCTGAGACTTGCGAAGGCCAGTCAGATAGTCGTCGACGTGATTGGGATCGACCTCGATGGCATTGATTTCCCACAATCCTTTTTGCGGCATGTAGTCGGTATACTGCTTGGCAATAGCGACAGTCGCCGTGAGACAAGCGGCCCCCACCGTCGCCAAAATAATGGCACGACTCATGGTAGTTCCCCTCCTGTTGATTGCAAGACAAGGGCCCCATTCTGGTTCTCACGCAATAAAAATCAGGTGGAAATGGATGGCTATTTTGATTTATGTGCCCAATCAATGCATTATCGGTTGCGTGTGCTACGCCGATTAGGGGCTCGACTCGTCCGCTGGGGCTGGGCAAGGGCGTGCCATGCCTCGTCCCGCACTCTGGCGCCTCGACGCCGCCGCCTATCCGCACCACGACACGGTCCAGACCCGATTCCAGGATCTCGACGTGCTCGGCCATATCAACAACGTCGCCTGGGCGGCGTTGTTCGAGACCGCTCGGGTGCGGTTCTATCACACGCTCAATAGCCTGGGGCCGGGGCGCAACCGCGGACTCGTCGCCAATGTCGAGATCAATTATCTCGGCGAGGGTAACTTCCCTGCCGAGATGACGATCGCGACCGGGATCGGGCAGCTCGGCACGCGGTCGTGGCAGACGTTGAGCCTCGCCTTGCAGGGTGGCGTGCCGCTGGCGACCTGCGACGTCACGATCGTCAGCACCGGCGTCAGCGAAACCGACCCCGCCTTTCGCGCCGAACTGGAAAAGTGGCTGGTGCGCGAGGGCTAGCGCCTCACAAGTCGACGATCACCGGCATGTGATCGCTGAGCGTCAGCCAATCCTTGGGATCGCCGACCCGCAGCGCCGACCATCCCGGTGATACTTGGCTGGCGTGCGCGAACACATAGTCGAGATGGAACGGCTTTGTTGGATTGCGGTGAAGGAAGAAAGTGGGGCGGCTCTCCGCCCCCTGAGGCTCGCCCGATGCGACATGATACAGGCTGACCAAACCGATCTCGCCGAGCCCTCGCACGCAATCCGAATGGTTCCAGTGTCGCGTCTTGCGGTCCCAGATCGCGTTGCTGTTGAGGTCGCCGCAGATCAGCGAGCCCGGTCCAAGAGCGGCGCGGTGGCGCTGCAGATACTGCCAGAACTGGCCGATATAGGAATAGGTCGACGGCATGATCGCCTGGGTCCAGACCGCGAGCAGATCGAGCCGGCCGTCGACCCTGACCGGCAGGAAATGCGCCAGCCCATCACCATTCCAACCCAGCGGCTCGATCGCGATGCCGTTGCGCGCGAAGACACCAACACCCTTGTGCTTGATCGCGCCGGTCCAGACGTGATTGCCCGCCCAAGCGGCATAGTCGCTGTCGGACTCTGCGGGATTCTCGCATTCCTGGACCACGAGGATATCTGCACCGAGCGCGTCGATCGCCGCGGTCTTGCGGCGCAGCGCACCGGCGCAGTTCCACGTCACGATCCTCATGCGGGCCTCATGCGGGCCTCATGCGGGACCCTTGCCGGCGGTCCGGCAGGCAGGGCTCGACCTGGATCGCGCGACGGCATCTGTGGATTCCGCCTACCCCAGGTCGAACCGGCGCGAGATGCGATCGACCGGGGTACCATCGGCGAGCGGGACGGCGCGCATGATCGCGTAATCGACGAACCCCATTTTCGTGTAGAATGCGAGGCCGCCGGTGTTGTCGGCACGGATCGTCGCATTGAGCACCCGGAGCCCGGCCGCGATCGCCGCCGTCTTGGTGGCGTCGAACAGCGCGGAGCCGATCCCGCGCGTCGTCACACGGCGGCGCGCGAAGGTGCCGATATCGCCCCAGCCGGGGCCGAGCTTGTCGCTCGCGAGCAGGATCTGAAAGCCCATCGGGCGGCCGTCGGCATCCTCGGCAAGGACGCTGATGATCACGCCCGGACCGTCGATATGCGCGTCGGCGAAGGCGTCTGGACTGAACGGCGTCTCATAGGCAGTGGTGCCGCCGGCCTCGACGATCTCGTTGAGCAATTCGGCAAGCGCGGCGGCATCCGCACGTACCGTCGGCCGGACATTCAGCTTCATCTCTCTGTCCTCGCACAACGCCGCACGCCTCGACATGGTTTGCGGCAACTCCTTCCATCATATTGGCCGGCTCCGCTCTTCTCAAAGCCGGAACCTGCGGACAAGCAGTCCGCGCGCGGCGAGCGCGTCGATGGCCGCGCCGTCATGTCCGGGGACCAGGATCAGCCCAGGGTTCGCCCGGCTGACCGCCGCGATCGCCCGCAATTCGGCGGCGACCGCGGCACGATCGTCGCCGCTGATCAGCCAGGTGACGTAGCGCGAGCGCTGGTGCTGGAGGCGGACATTGTCGAGCATCGACGCGACGTCGCCCATGAACAGGAATTCGTGGCCGTCGGCTTGTCGCACGTAGATCATCTGCGATCCCGGCGTGTGCCCCGGCGCCCTGATCAGCACTATTCCGGGCGCGACCGCCCTGATCGAAGCATAGTCGAACGGGCGCAGCGCCGCCCTGGCAGCAGCCGGCCAGCGCGGGGCCGCCGGGCTGTTGGCCTGCGCGCGGGTGAGCAGCAGATGGGGTAGATTGCGCATCAAATTGGGGCTGGTCAGCACGCCGCCAAGGTGATCGCCATGCTCGTGAGTGACGACGATCGCACTGGCCCGATCGAGCCCGCCCAGCACCCGGCGATACGCCGCGCGGTCGTACCGATCGGCGCCCGATGCCCGCGCGTTCGCCTCGTCATAGCCGGTATCGACGATCACCGAGCGATCGGGCGACACCACGCGGTAGCTTGCTCGCGCCAGATCGATCTTGCTCCAGTCGGTGCCGCTCACCATCGCGGTGCGCGGCACGGCGTCGTGCGATACGATTTCCAGTTCGATATGCGTGGGAAGGCTGCCCGGAACGCTCAGCGCTGCCGCCCGGATGGCCTGCAGGTCGAGCGCGTAGGGCGCGCGCGGTGCCGGGCCGGTATCGTAGAACAGCCAATAGACCGCTCCACCGGCCAGACAAAACAACCCAACCACCGTGATAGCTAGCCAACGCGCCAGTCGCCTCCGCGTCATCCCCCTCTCCCTCTCGTCCCCTGCCCCGACAAAGCGGTTTCTCGCCCTGCCTAGTCCTGAAACACCGCGGCGCGCTTCTGCATATTGGCGGCGACCGCTTCCATCATATTGGGCCGACCGATCACCTTGCCCTGTTCCTCGGTCTCGGCGGCGAGCATCGTCAGCGGGTCGGCATCGTGCATCATGTTGAGCAGACGTTTGTCGCCGCGGATCGCGTGCGGGCTGCGGCCCGCGATCTGGTGTGCCAGGTCCATTGCGGCAGCGTGAGGGTCATCGGCGAGGCGCGTCACGAAACCGTATGCCAGCGCGTCGTCGGCGCCGAATTCGCGCGCGGTGTAGACCAGCTCGCGCAACACGTCGTCGCGCACCAGGCTGCGCCACAAGGGGAAGCCCGCCATGTCGGGGACGAGTCCCCAATAGGTCTCGCGGATCGCGAAGCGGGTGGCCGGTGCGGCGATGCGGATGTCGGCGCCCGACATGATCTGGAAACCCCCACCGAAAGCGACGCCATGGACCGCGGCGATCACCGGCATCGGCAGGTTGCGCCAGCCCCAGGCGACGTGCTGCGGCAGGATCGCGCCCTGATCGTTACGCGGATGCTTCGACAGGCCCGACCCGCCGCCCTGCATGCTGGCCATGTCGAGCCCGGCGCAAAAGGCGCGGCCTTCGCCCGACAGCACGACGCAGCGGACGTCGGTACGCCCCGCCAGCCCGTCGATCGCGGCGCCGATGGCTTCGAACATCGCCGGGTCGATCGCATTCATCTTGTCGGCGCGGGACAGGCGGACGTCGGCGATCTGGTCGGCGATGCTGATGGTCACGCGGTCGTTCATTTCGCTCTCCCATTCGTCACCCCGGCGAACGCTGGGGTCTGGTGCAATATTCCCCTTCACGAGATGCCAGCGTTCGCTGGCACGACGGAGGGTCACACGATGCGCGATCCGCTCTCGCCCCAATAGCGGTCGCGGAGCAAGCGCTTGTAGAGCTTGCCGGTGGCATGGCGCGGCAGCTCGGCGGCGAAGTCGATCTGACGCGGGATCTTCACCCCCGACAATTCGGCGCGGCACCAGGCGGTTAGTTCCTCGGCCAGCGCGGGACCGGCATCGGCCATATCGGCGGGCTGGACCACCGCGATCACGCGCTCGCCCATGTCGGGATCGGGGCCGCCGATCACCGCAACGTCGGTCACCTTGGGGTGGGTGATGATGCGATTCTCTATCTCCTGCGGATAGATGTTCACCCCGCCCGAGATGATCATGAAACTCTTGCGGTCGGTGAGATAGAGGAAGCCCTCGTCATCGAGCCGACCGATGTCGCCGAGCGTCGTCCAACCCCTGGCGTTCGCCGCCTCCGCGGTCTTCGCGGGATCGTTGTGATAGGCAAACGGGGTGCCGCCCTCGAAATAGATCAGGCCCTCGCCGCCCGGCGGCAGCTCCTCGCCATCCTCACCGCAGATATGCGCGATGCCGTATGCCGGTTTGCCGACCGATCCCTTGTGCGCGAGCCATTGTTCGGCGGTGATCGAAGTCAGGCCGTTGCCTTCCGACCCGGCATAATATTCGTAGATCACTGACCCCCACCATTGGATCATCGCTTCCTTGACCGGGACCGGACACGGCGCCGCGGCGTGGATCGCGGCCTTCATGCTCGACACATCGTGCGCCAGCCGGTCGGCTTCGGGCAATTTGAGCATGCGGACGAAATGCGTCGGGACCCATTGGCTGGCATTGACGCGATATTTCTCGATCAACGCGAGCGCGGCCACCGGATCGAAATGCTGCATCATGATCACCGTGCCGCCCAGGCGGTGAACGGTCATGCACCAGCGCAAGGGTGCGGCGTGATACATCGGCGCGGGGCTGAGATAGATCGTGTCGGGACCGAAACCGTACAGCCCCTGCGCCAGCATCGCCAGGACATTGACCGCGGCGATGTCCGGATCCTCGGGCAAGGCGACGCGCACGCCCTTGGGTCGGCCGGTGGTGCCCGACGAATAGAGCATGTCGACCCCGGCGCGCTGGTCGGCGATCGGCGTGTCCGGCTGTGTTTCGAGCGCGTCCTCGAGGCTGTTCCAGCCGACCATCGAACCACCGAGCGCCAGCCGGCCTAGGTCGGCGATGAGCGGCCCGAGCTTTTCGGCGATCGGCGCCAGCGCGGCCGAGGCGACGACCAGCTTCGCGCCCGAATCGCGGACGATATATTCCGCTTCTGGCGCGGTCAGCTTTGACGAGATGCAGACGTAGAACAGGCCGGCGCGCTGCGCTCCCCAGGTCAGTGCGAAATACTCGGGGACATTGTCCATCAGGATCGCGACGGTGTCGCCCACCGCGAGATCCCGCGAGCGGAACAATTGCGCGACGCGGTTGGACCGCCGGTCGAGCTCGGCATAGCTCCACGTCTCGCCGGTTTCCGCGACGATCAGCGCCGGTTTGTCGGCGTCGGTCCGCGCATGGACGCTGGGATGCATCCGCCTCTCCTTACATCATTGTCAGCAAGGCTAGCCGCTCGCGGCGACAAGGCAAGAGCCGGCGTAAGCAGTTGCGCCGCGCGATCGCGCGTGTAGGGCATGGCGACGATGAGCCAGGGCTTTCAATTCGACCCCGCGCGGTTCCTCAACAGCCGGCTGGGCCATGGCGGCGCGATCGGCATCGGTTATCGCGCGCATGGCCCCGATTGGGCCGAGCTCGACCTGCCTTATGACGAGCGGCTGATCGGCAATGTCGAGAGCGGCGTGATCGCCTCGGGCCCGATCCTGTCACTGATGGACATGGCGACCAGCCTGGGCGTGTGGCTGCGCGCCAATGCGTTCGTCGCGCATGCCACGCTCGACCTCAGGGTCGACTATCTGCGGCCCGCGACGCCCGGCAAGACCGTGATCGGGCGCGGCGAATGCTATCGGCTGACGCGATCGATCGCATTCGTTCGCGGGCTGGCGCATGACGGCGATCCGGCCGACCCGCTGGCGCATGTCGCCGGCACGTTCATGGCGCCCGAGGGCTATCCGCGATGATCGACCGGCTGCCTCCTTATGCGCAATTGCTCGGCCTGACCGCCGAGCGCGACGGTGACGGCGCGCCGGCGCTGGTGATGCCATTCGGCAACGATGTGCTCGGGCGCCCCGGCTTCCTGCACGGCGGCGCGATCAGCGGGCTGATGGAGATGGCGGCGATCGTCGCGCTTCACTTCGCGCTGGATGGCGAGGGCGGCGGCGAGATCAAGCCGATCAACGTGACGGTCGACTTCATGCGCGGCGGCCGCGACAAGCCGACGCGGTCGCGCGGCGTCGTCACCCGATTGGGCACGCGCGTCGCCAATGTCGAGGCGACCGCGTGGCAGGACGACCCCGCCAAGCCGATCGCGGCGGCGCGGATGAACTATCTGATCGTGCGGCGGTAGGCACGGCATTCCGCGGTCGCATTTGGAGACGCCGTTAGCTCTTCGGCGTCAGCCGCATCAGCCGCCCGTCGGCGCCCTGCTCGCCGTCCTCGAGCAACCAGATCGACCCATCGGGCGCCTGCGCTATATCGCGCAGCCGCATCCCGAAATTCCAGAAATCGGCAGAGTTCGCCGTGTCGCCGGAGGGCGTCACATGCGCGAGACCGGGAGTCGACATCGCGCAGATCAACAGCGATCCCTTAAGCGCCGGGAACATATTGCCCGAATAATAGATCATGCCGCCGGGCGAGATCGACGGGTTCCACCACAATTTGGGTGCCTCGAGATCGGGACGGCTGGGATGGTCGGGGATCGGCTGGCCCGAATAATTGTCGCCGTTCGACACGATCGGCCAGCCGTAATTCTTGCCCGGCAGGATCAGGTTGAGCTCATCGCCGCCGCGCGGACCCATTTCCTCTTCCCACAGCTTGCCGTCGGGAGCGAAGACCAGGCCATAGGGATTGCGGTGCCCGCTGGTCCAGGTCATCGCCTCGACCCCACCGCCGTCTTTCTTGGAAGCGTCGTACATCGGATTGCCGACCGCGGCCCTGCCGTCGAGCGTCAGCCGCAGGATCTTGCCGAGCGCCTGTTTGGGGTCTTGCGCCGGAGTGAAGCGCTGGCGCTCGCCCGAGGTCAGGAACAGATATTGCCCGTCGGGCGAGAAGGTGATGATCGACCCGAACTGGCCGCCGGGACCGTTCGATCCCGAGCGCCAGATCACCGACAGGTCCTCGAGCTTGCGCCCGGGGACATCCAGTTTCGCGCGAGCGAGCGCCAGCGCGCTGCCGTCCGCGCCCGATTCGGCATAGCTCAGATAGACGATGTGGCTGTCGACATAGGTCGGCGCGATGGCGACATCGAGCAACCCGCCTTGCCCGCCCGTCGCCACCTTGGGCACACCGGCGATGTCGACCACCTTGCCGTCAGGCTGGCGAAGCTTGAGCGCGCCGGCCTTCTCGGTAACGAGCAGACCCTGGTCGCCCGGCAGGAACGCCATTGCGAAGGGAGCGTCGAACTTGCCGATATCGGTGACGGTGAATGGCGCGGGCGCGATCGGGAGGTTGGCGCGTCCCGTGGTCGCCGGGACGTTCCTGATCTCAGGTTCGCGCGGCGAATTGCGCGGCACGCCGCCCCTGGTTATCGCCGATTGGCCATTGGCCTGGCCACCGGTCTGACCCGAACAAGCCGTGACGATCAGACCGGTCAACAATAGCAGGCGACGGATCATGGCAATGTCTCCAGGGGGGAGGGGCGAGCGACGCTGGCACAACGCCTTCGCATAGCATGGG
>Ga0307513_10005999_pt1 | contig 15957 bp, 29 predicted proteins | sample 15_EM_MG_FD_202174 | JGI IMG/M metagenome (GOLD analysis project Ga0307513, IMG submission 202174) | Populus trichocarpa ectomycorrhiza microbial communities from riparian zone in the Pacific Northwest, United States - 15_EM | ecosystem: Host-associated > Plants > Roots > Unclassified | place... | reverse complement strand
GTATTGACTCTGATCTCCCGCCATCGTCTACAGGTAAATTTGGGGTAAGCAATCCTATAACCTGGCAGAAATGAAAGGTACCTGAAGGGTCAAGCAACCGTCTGTTGTCAGAATCTGGGAGTGATTCTGGTCACCGTGGCTCGGGAATAGATAGGAGTTGATTTCGAAAGAAATTTCCTTTAGCTGATGCCTGTTACCCATATCACCACCACCACCACCACCACCACCTGGGCCACCACCCTCGCCACCGCCACCACTACCGCCACCGCCACCGCCAAATAACCATTCCCACCACCCTCGGCCCCCATCACCATGGCCACCACTATCTTGGCCACCACCATAGCCACCACTACCTTGGTCACCACCACCATAGCCACCGATACCCCGACCACCACCATCCTGACCACTAGGTGGAGAAGAATTCATCACGGTCATAGGCGGCTTCCCACTAGATCCGACATGTGCAAAATTTAAAGCAGTGAGACGAACAAGTTCGTTAAATTCCAAAACAGTTCCGTCGTCCTTATATGTCGGTAGGAGATACGAAGAGGACTCCGTGAAAAGCATGGAAGAGAACGGGGAACAAATTTTTCCCAATTCAGACAACAGAGGAGAGCTGGCGTTTACTTCTGTGGAGACAAAAATATGAACCTGTTCGAGATGACCGACACCTGATTTAATGAGAAGTTCGTCGAATCCGGCAAGAACAACGTAGTCAGATTCTCGAATACCCGAACGATGAAAGGCGTGGTCGATCAATGTAGAGTTTTTTCTTGCATGTTTTAAAGCATCTTCAGCCGCAAACCAGTGGATGGTTATTTCTGGCAGGCATTTTTATAGAACCAATAGACAACATTGGACAACACGTGAACCTCACCAGCAGATTCTGGCTTGGCGCCATCAATAGGGCATATAATTGATTCCCAAAACTTATCTAATCGTATATTCGTCAACCGCATTTAGGTAAGAGATTTTAATATGTTACCTTGCGCTGAGAACTTCAACAGGGTATCTGCCACCACCTCACGAACCCGAGGGTCACTATGGCTGTGGAGGGTGCTGATTTGTGGAATGGCAGATGTAATCAGCTCACGAAATGCAGCTACAGCTATGTCAACAACACCGTGGTCAGAAAAATTAATATTCTACCTTGCCGTGAGAGTTTCCACAATGCATCTGCACCCGCCACACGAACATTAGCATTCTTCTCACCCAGGAGGGCAATTATTTTCAGTAGAACAAGCTGGATTAACTCCTGAAATTCGCCTACAGGTATGTGAGTACAGATATTAGAGACAGGACGTCAGGTCAGGAAATTAAATATCTCACCAAACATTGAGAGCATTACCAACATATGTACACCTCTCTCACGAGCATCAGGATTTTGATCACGTAAAAAAGAAAGGATCGGCGAAACAGCAAGCTCCCTAAATTGGGCTACGAGTATGTTAGCAACATTTAAGCCGGAAAATTTAAATATTACCTTGTTTTGAAAATGCTAACAAGGCATCAGCCACACCATGGTTGCCACAGGCTAAATGGGCAATAAGCTCGGGAATGGCAGGCTGGATTGACTTCCAAAGATCGACTATCACTGTGTCAGTGACATCAGCATTGGAGAACTAAATGTGCTACCTTCCTGTGAGAGATTCGACAACACCTGTACTCCAGCCCCACGAAGATTTTCATCGTAGTCGTAGGCGTGTGTCAGGAAGTGAATCAGGTGGGGAATAGCAGACTTCATTAACTTCCGCAGTCCAGCTAAAACTATATCAGGAACATTCATGCAAGAAAACAAGATGTACTACCTTCCTGTGAGAGATTTGACAAGACGTCCGCCCCAGCCTTACGAAGACTATCATCGTTGTCACTCAAGAAGCCAACCATTTGTGGAATGGCGGATTTCATTAAATTCCGCAGTTCAGCTACAACTATATTAGCAACGTTCGTACAAGAAAACAAGATGTACTACCTTCCTGTGAGAGATTTGACAACACCTCCGCCCCAGCCTTACGAAGACTATCGTCGTTGTCATTCAGGAAGCCAACCATTTGTGGAATGGCGGATTTCATTGAGTTCCGCAGTCCAGCTACAAATATTAGCGACGTTCATACAAGAAAACAAGGTGTACTACCTTCCTGTGAAAGATTTGACAACACCTCCACCCCGGCCTTACGAAGACTATGATCATTGTCACTCAGGAAGCCAATCACCCGTGGAATGGCGGACTTCATTGACTTCCGTAGTTCAGCTACAACTATATTAGCAACGTTCATACAAGAAAAAAAGATGTACTACCTTCCTGTGAAAGATTTGACAACACCTCCACCCCGGCCTTACGAAGACTATGATCGTTGTCACTCAGGAAGCCAATCACCCATGGAATGGCGGACTTTATTGACTTCCGCAGTTCAGCTACAACTATATTAGCAACGTTCATACAAGAAAACAAGATGTACTACCTTCCTGTGAGAACACCCCCACCCCGGCCTTACGAAGACTATGATCGTTGTCACTCAGGAAGCCAATCACCTGTGGAATGGCGGATTTCATTGAATTCCGCAGTTCAGCTACAACTATATCAGCGATGTTTGTACAAGAAAACAAGATGTACTACCTTCCTGTGAGAGATTTGACAACACCTCCATCCCAGCCTTACGAAAACTATCATCGTTGTCACTCAGGAAGCCAACCATTTGTGGAATGGCAGATTTCATTGAGTTCCGCAGTCCAGCTACAACTATATCAGCAATGTTCATACAAGAAACAAGATGTACTACCTTCCTGTGAGAGATTTGACAACACCTCCACCCCGGCCTTACGAAGACTATGATCGTTGTCACTCAGGAAGTCAATCATCTGTGTAATGGCAGACTTCATTGACTGCCGCAGTTCAGCTACAACTATATCAGCATCGCTCATGCAAGAAAACAAGGTGTACTACCTTCCTGTGAGAGATTCGCCAACACCTCCGCCCCGGCCTTACGAAGACCATCATCGTTGACACTCAGGAAGTAAATCATCTGTGGAATGGCAGACTTCATTGACTTCCACAGTTCAGCTACAACTACATCAGTAATATTCATGCAAGAAAACAAGACGTACTACCTTCCTGTGAGAGATTCAACAACACCTCCGCGACCTTACGACGATTTTTACCGTAGGTACGCGTCAGGAGGAGAATCATCTGTGGAATAGCAGACTCCATTGACTTCCGCAGTTCAGCTACCCATATTAGCAATGTTCAGACAAGAATAAAAGATGTACTACCTTCCTGTGAGAGATTCAACAACAGGTTCACCCCGGTCTTACGAAGGTCATCATCGCTAACACTCAGGAAGCCAATCATATGTGGAATGGCGGACTTCATTGACTCCCGCAGTTCAGCTACAACTATATCAGCAATGTTCATGCAAGAAAACAAGATGTACTACCTTCCTGTGAGAGAATTGACAACGCCTCCGCCACGGCCTTACGAAGACTATCATTTTCAGTACTTAGGAAGCCAATGATCTGTGGAATGATTTGTGGAATGGCGGATTTCATTGACTTCCGCAGTTCAGCTACAACTATATCAGCAATGTTCATGCAAGAAAACTGGATGTACTACCTTCCTGTAAGAGATTCGACAACACCTCCGCCCCGGCCTTACGCAGATTATCATCGTTGACACTCAGGAACTCAATCATCTGTGGAATGGCGGATTCCATTGACTTCGCAAGAGCGGCTACAACTACATCAGCAACACTCAAATCAGAAAACTAAAGACTTGCCTCTCTTTGAGAGCCTCGATAATGCCTCTGCACCACCATAACGGCCATAAGAGTCGTTCACTTCTATGAGGGCAATAATTTGCGGAATGTACTGCGACATCATATGAAACAGAGCTATAACTTCGTCAACCACGTTCAGGTCTGGAATTAGATATATCTTACAGAGATCCTGCAACAGCTCTGCACCCGTTATACGAACACCTGAGTCTCTATGACACAGGAGGCCAATGATATACGGAATTGCAGACCCAATCGACTTCTCCATCTTGTCTAGAGCTGCATCAGCAGCGTACGGGTCAGAAATTTTGATATCTTACAATTCTTTGAAAGAGTCTGTAAAACAACTTTACACGCCTCACGAATATTATCATCAACTACACTCAGGAGGGCAATAACTTGTGGAATAGCCGACGCGAATGACTCGAGAAGTCTGTCTATATCAACATGAAGGCAATTCATTTCAAAAAACTTAATATCGTACCTTTCTCCGGGCTCCAGTGGAGCAATTTTTCGAATTTTGTCGTTTTAAAACCGTCATTCCCAAGGCTGATGATGTATGGAATGGCAAACTTCAGCGGGTCTCCAAGTTCGACTACACTTACAATGGCATCAACAATACGCATGTCAGAAAATTGGATATCCTACCTTGCTCTGAGGGTTTCGATGCCCCATCTTCGCCCGACTCACGAAAATGGCGATTGTCGACGCGAAGGAGGATGGCGATAATCCGTCGGATAGTGGACTGCATTCCACCCTCCGGTGCCCCAGCTAGAACCACATCAGCAACGTTAAAATAAGGAAAATTGAGTTCCTACCTTCCCTTTTGTCGTTATACGCCGCCCCACTAGTATTTTTATCACGCAGGAGGGTGAGGATCTCTGAAATGGCGACCTTCAGGGACTCCCCAATTTCGGCTACCACGGAGATCAATAACATGTTGCTCAGAATATTATATATCTTACCTTGTTCTAAGAGTTCTTGCAAAGCACTTTCGTCCACTGGAAGAAACAGGCTCTTATCGACAAGGAACCTAATCGACTCCCTAAACACATCATCTAGTCGAACCTTCATTACTAATGTTCAGGTTAGAAGATCATGTATTTTACCCTGCTTTGACCATTTCCTTGCTTCATTTGTGGCTCCTTGAGCCATAAACCCACCGAGCATAGGCTTTTGTGGAATGGAGGTAGCAAACTTGTTAGAAACAATATTGATATCATTAAAGCAGACATACCTTGCTCCTAGTATCAGAACCATCCTATAGTGGTGACAACATTGTCATTTCGGCATCAGATGAAAAGTGGACAACAGGGCATACCTTACTGGGTTCATTACTGAGCTGGCCTTCGGCTAGTTTTGGGTTGGACATCAATGTCGTCGTAAAGCACTATGATTGTTCAGTTCAGAAAGGGGTTTCCTGCTGTGCGGCGAACGCGTTGGCTGGGGGGTTGTTTATAGATAGGTCGATAAGACGTACAGCCTCGCTTTCTTCAATGTTGCTAACCCTTAACCTGCACTAGTCGGCCCGTGAGCAGCTTTCAAATAAACGCATACATAGCATGTCGAATATACATAACTCCATATGTAGGACATGTGGTCAGTTGTTTTTGGCACGATCTTCCCAGAGAGGTGGAACTTACGCATCTCTCACATCGCCTTCGCTGTCATCGTTTTAGTACCAAATCTTCACTACTACTTACCTCCGACTCTGTATATGCCGGCGAATAGTGAGGCCATCCCGTCAACCCCAGTGAAAAATCCGTCGAGCTGGATCGCGTAAAATGGGTCGTGAAATTGAGTCCATCAAAATTATTCAAGTGATGTCGAGCCCTATTTGCTCGACGGTAATTGGAAATTGGTCAGGGTTTGATAGGAATTTCGGGGATGCGTGTTACATGGCCATGTTTTCGTTCATTTTAAGAAAGGAAAAGAAGGAGGATTAGTCAGCCGCTGGTCATGCAGGCTCGTGACTTGCTTCGATAGGACAACATTTAATGCCTGGGCCCTGTACGTTCCATCGCGACATTTCATCGATGCGAGAAGCGGGGCCAGCCAGGCCGTTGTCATGAGCCTTCATGAGCTGTGGGTTTTCCGAGCGGTTGCCTCTCCACAATGTTTCCAGCTATTTCACTTCAGGACAACTTCAGGAATTGGGGCACAGGAGAGCGCGAGCGCAGTCGAAAGTGTCATTGGAATGAGTGTGTTATCGGGCAGCTCGATGACATCACGGCTTGGTTGAATTTGGGTAGGATTAAAGGTAAGGGAATTCGGAAATACCTGCTCTATTGCCGCAAAGATCTCTGACGATTGAACCAGGGTTTTCATCTTTTGGGATATGAGCTCCTGTGATGCATGGACATTGCGGACATTGACACATTGCTTGTCTTTCCCCAAGACTTGGCATACGACGAGAGGACGTCAAGAAAACACAAGGCTGGTCTTCAAGGTCTTCATCTCAGGGAGCCACATCTCTAAGCGCTTCGTTTTTGCAAGAGAGGTCTTTCATGGCCTCTGTCTTTGGATGCGAATCTTTGATATCTGATGTAAGGCTTTCGGGTCTTTGAGTCGAAAAAGGTTGGTCTTTCTTATCTTGAGGTCTTGGTTGTGAGGGCTATGTGTTCTGGGAGGAGATTGTCATAAGATATTCCTCAGCTGCACCACCCGATTCCGGGGTAATCTGTACTTGAGTTATCATATGTATCAATTAGAATGCATACTCATGTACGTGATGGTCTACGCATTTATTTACATAAAATGTCCGGAAAGCATCAGGGCTCGACCAGGGACATCCACATTCCAGTATCTGCACACGGTGTGTTACCGATAGTTGAATACCAGGAGACCAAAGCACACGGAAAGTGGGTCTTGTTGTGACGAATGGAAAAAAAAAATTGTGATACCCGCGCTGCCAAAATGTACGATTACTGATGCATACGGGGCCCACAACTTTTGAGGTTTCTTACCACAAGCTTCGTTAACAGAGAACTCTACCATGTTACGACTAGTCGCCTTCGGACACGCTATTCGAAGTTCCACTTCCACTGGCAGACGAGCTTTGTGCAGCAATTTGTGCAGCAGTTAGTGCAGTAGTTGGGGGCTCAGTGAACGGAACTGGTTTTGGCCCATCAAGAGCATACGCCGTCCCAATTTCCACGCGAGATGACGAGATAACCCGCAAGCGAGGGTCGCCCCAAGTATTCTGGTCGGGTTCGAACCCATCAGATACGAAGGGAAGCATCTCAACAGAATACTGGAGGTCGAAGATCAACATACGTCCCACACGTGGAAGAAATATTAAAGTGTTAACACCTACCTCGACCAAAAACAGCGGACACGAAGAGCTCGGCTGCAAATCACTCTCCAAATGGATCTCGCCTTCCAGATGACGAACATAGGTATCTTGCAGGACGCCTTTCGTTGGCGGTACCCACCACTTGGCGACGCCCATCTCATTGTTGATAGATTTTAAGGAGCCGGCTTTGCCTGAGCTATCTCCAGCAGGGGGTACTATCCACGTATAAGGAGACGAGGGGTCTTCTCGGCCAGCGAATAGCTCGCTATCCTGCTTTCCTTCTCTGCTCGTGGAGCCAGGAGGTGAGAAATGCTGCAGCCCACGCATTAAGCGAACGAAAGGAGATTTTGGATTGGAGAGGGAGCTGAGAGCATCGGAGTCATCGCTTGAGAGTGTCAGGAAGCACGGTATAATGTATCCGCGTGTGTAGCAGAGCTGCAAGCAAAAACGATTAAGGATAGGCTATATCGGTAATAACTAGAAATTATGTAAACCTACAGGTGTTGCAAGATGAAGCTGTTTGATAGCGTGATAAATAATAATCCAAATACAGAGATAGGAACGGGCATACCGTGCAATCTACTTGGACTTGTCGCCCGCTTAATTTCCCTTTGATCGCGGATTTGGGCAGGGCAAACCATCCTTCTGGGTCTTTCAATGGGCCTGGAGGCAGAGCAGTTGTTTCATATGCTTCTCTTCTCTTCAAGGAAAACGGCGATGGTTTCAAGACGGGTACATAAGCTATATTTGTATTGATCCTAGATACATTCCAGGGTTAGCTGGGAAGCCCACTTGAACTGGAACCAGAAGCATACGCACTTGCTATCCGGCCTGAAGCGGCCATGAATGATACGGACAAGGAGCTCATATTGCACTCGCACGCTAACATTTCGCTCGGCAAAACTTCCAGGTGTTGGGTAAAATAAACCCGGGGATCCCACTGTACTGGATACTTTCGGTTGTGGAAGAACAGTACGGCGCTTCTCGGAGATATTACCGGCTTGTGATGGAGAACTACGCTGGACTGAGGTCGTATCCAGCACCGAAGATCGTAACTTCGTTTCCCGCATAGCAACTGGTGGTGACGGTGTCGGGGTATCTGTGCTGGAAGGGTCTGCAAGAGGAATTGGTGCCAAAGGGAATGGAGACACAACGGTCTGGACATTGGAGAATGCATCATTGTCAATGTGGGATGGGAATGGGAAAGAGAAGGGGAACTGATATGACCCCGACAGCCTTCCGTCACTCTTCTGAGTTGGGTATCGCGGGTTTCCCATTGATTTATGCCATATATTGTGCTTGAAGAGTAGGAACCTTTGGATCTCCATAGCCAAAGATCCAGTGAGTATCGTACCTTGGACCTGTAAATTGGGTCTTTTGAGTGTGAGGAATCAAGAGCGGAAACTTCAAAACATACCGTAAGGATGATCTGTTGGATGGTTTGTGGCGCATCGAGCTCGAGCTCGAGCATTCCAGTAATATTACCACCCTCTATGAATGTTGGAACATTCCGTTTGGCTGATTGAAAATCATGAACAAGACCGGCAACGGATTCCGGGGTAAATGTGTATAGCGTTGCCCAGCTGTTGGGTCCTCCAAGTGGGAAAGAATTTTCGATATGGTGTTCAGCCCCACCACCCACTAGAAGTGGGAAAAAATGTTCCATACGGCTTACGTCTCCACCATCCGTTAGATTTCTCGATATATAACTGGGCGGCCTCGTCGATTGACTGATGCTCGAAGTTCTGGAGATTGGAATCCGGGGCAATGGTCGAAATGGGCGATGTTGTTGGGGAGGGGCGACAGGCTCTGGATCGCTTAGAGGGACGTTCGACGATCTCGGCGTTTCATCCGATTCAGTTCGCTCCTCAGGCAACACAGCAGAGTATGCCGGAAGGACTGTAGCATTGGGGGTAACGCTGGTCATCGAAGCGGCGTCAGGCTCAGAGATGTTCGACGATCTCGGCGCTTCACCCGATCCAGTTTGTGCTTCAGGCAGCACATCAGCGTAATTCGGAAGGGTTGTGGCAATGGAGGCAACGCTGGTCGTCGAAGCGTTAGATGATGGACGACGGAAGAAAAACCTTCTTCGGGTCGGTGTAGCTGAAGATCCCGCTCCGTTGAACATATTTTAACCAGGATGGAAGTCGCAGAGAATATAAGCTAGGGCAGAGGTGTATTCATAAAGCGTTCTGGACTGAACTTTGCGGTTGGTGATGCGTTGAGTGGGTGAAGGGCTGTGTTATTCTCCGACATCATAAGAACTGATGAGGTACGTTATTTAGAATCCAGTGCTGGTGCCGGTGGTGGATATGGATGATGAATCGATGATGGTTCAGTGAAACGATCAAGAAGGAGGAATCGTGGGAGGCCGGGAAACGGGCCGCCAAAAAAAATCTAACCAAAATTCAATAATTATCTCTTTTCACCGTCCGCAAATGTTGAGTTCCAACATAAGCGATCCATTCGTTCTTGCGAGCTATACTTCATCTTTTCGCGGGAAGGTTCAGCAGAGAAACACACCAGGGGTTTACGCTTCCTCATACAAAAGGCCGAACAAGACTAATGAGTTCGTGACCGTCGCGGTGCAGGCAGATGGTGTGCACGTCCTTGATGTACGTTTCATTTTGTGTCTGTAGTACTTCTCAATTTTACTTCTTAACCCAGGTCTCTACTCTTCACCCATCAGTATCCCGTACTCTCGGGCCATCAACATCATTTGCTTGTCCTCCCTTGACCTTGCCATCTGCTTCAAGTTCGACAACGTGCGCAATCATATCTTCATCTCCAGAACTCCCATCATTGGAGGATGCTGGAAGAACTTTGTGGGTATGGGATGGTGACGTGGCTAACGCCAAACAAAAAGAGAGAAGGAGTAAAACCCTAGTAAGTTTTTGAGTTATTGTGTGGGCGCTCGAGTTGATGAGAAAAAGTTTACAAAAAAAAAAATTGTACAAGGTCTCTATTCTTGCGAAGAACTACCTGGGAGGATAGCTGCTTTATCCACAACTGGAGATATTGAAGTGATAGACACCGAATCTCTAGAAGCCAGATCTTCCATGCCTTCCTCAAAGTCCTCAACCAATACCCATGCTTGGCTATTTTCAGCCCGTACAGCTTCGTTATCTAGGGCTAACAGCGGTGCTACCCTGGTCACGCTCTCTTCGGCATCAAAGACGATACATCTCCGAATCTTGGCCATTGACGAAGCGGACTCAATATCAGAGGAGCATGAATGGGAAATACCTATGGATGCCGAGGTACTTGCAGTCTTGTTGAGTTTCAATGCTTGATCTAACCTTTCTCAGAAGTTGGCCAGTGTTTCGTGCAGCTCTTCTGGAATTCTGAGCGTGTTAAGTGTGTTTCAACTGCTTTAGTGTCCATTATGTTTCCTTACTGGCTTTATAGGCATAGATGGCGTGTGGAACTCGTATAGGTTATCATCGGAATCGCCGACGCCTCTATCATCTCCTATCTACCTCTCCGGATTCTCTTTTCTCTCCACCTCTTCTAAATACCCCGTATCTCTGCTCGCCCTAACCTCATCCCATGTCCTTCTCGCCGCTGTCGCATCGCAAGAAATCAACCTCCTACTCTGGGACCTACAATTCTCCGTCCTCCTCTCCTCACACACACTTTCGGTCCCTTCCGCGCTGTCATCTTCTCAACTCCATATCCGCTTACTTCCAGGTTCGCAAACTACCACAAAAAACAAAACCTATGTCGCAGGTCAAGCAATCCTCATCTTATCCTCGATACCCACACAGGATTCGTCGACAAAATCGACGTCCGTCCTGTTAATCGTTCCTTATTCGGTACCAGCCACTTCAACGATTGCTGCCGCTATGGGACGTGGAGGAGCAGGCAGGAAATGGCTTCGGGATTCCGAAGAACGAACGTCGTCGGAAAGCGTGAAGCCCAGTGCCGAGGAGACTGCACGAATAAACCTGTTGGCGACGATGCGGACCGCGATGCAAGGTGGAAGACCACAGGCTGCTGTCGCTGCTTTCATGAAATGGGCACCACAAAGTGACGAGGTATGTCTTCCGATAACCCAAGGGAGTAGTTACCGATATTGATTTCAAATTTAATGGAGACAACGCCGGTTACGCTAGATTATAACTTTGTGAAGGACATCCTTAACATCGTTCTCAGCTCGGACTCGAAAACGAATAGTGCAGCTGCATACTCGCCTGACATTATTCAATATCTTCTCAAGCGACGCACAGTATGTAGCGCGATGGTACAAATACCTGGCGCACTTTTAGGCGCACTGCGAACAAAAAATGACTGGGTAGGTCTCTATTATTCGAATTCTTTCTGGCCTGGCTGAAATTTGGTACCAGAAATCTATCGAACTGGCGTTCAGCACCGTTCTAGACATCTCCGAATCAGAGCTCATGGAGACCTTACAAACAGTGGTTTCACGGCATCGACAAACTACCGCTGCTGCTCGAGACGCGATGGATGTAGACTCTCCTCCATCCTCTGGCGATACTGTTCCAGCACTGCCCGTGTTCCTGCAACAAGTTTTAAACTATCCGACATCTCGTGGTCCTCTTGTCATTGCCTTTCGAACGTACATGAAGGAAGCCGAAGACATGACGGCTATGCTCGAAGTCTTGAACACGTGGCTTCTCAGACGGTCGAAGATGGACGAGCGGCTGTTACCATCTAAAAAGGATCTGCGAAAGACGGAACAAGGTGTATGGGTTGTTGCCGGCCGCAAAGGTGACAAAGACAAGAAGGAGGATATCCCATCCCTGGAAAAGGTGAATTTCCACCATACATCGCGTCGGAAATTCAAAAATCACTGATTTAAAATTGAAAATCGAAACAGATCATCGAGATTCTTCAAACCATGCTCGACGCGTCTTTCCTTACACTGTTACAACACCGACCTTGCCACAAAATTCTTCGTAGTCTGTCTGCGCATCTGAAGCCCGAAATCGAGTTCGCCAATACGATCGAGGGTCTGCGTGGGTTTTTGGACCCGTTTGCCCTTGCACAAGACAAGGCGGTGAAGGAGTCCCTTGTGACACCGCAGGAAAGGGAACGAGAAAAGCAAAAGGGTGATTGGAGGCAGAGAAGGAAGGGACCCGGCGCTGCTCCTGGGGTAGGAGCTGATATCGGGGTGTACAAGCTGGAGGAGTTGGTTCTTTAACTCTGTATTTTACTTTCGGTCGAACGGGAATCAGGCACTTTATGGCACTTTATTTTTTTTGGATATTGTGGCATTTCTCGTAGCTTGTCGAATTGATAAATACTTGAAGTACAAGTTGTTGGCAGGCTCCTTGTCATGGAATAGATTCTTCAGGTATCCCATCTGAAGTTTGAGCCAAGGGCAAAATCACGGTTTCAATTATCTAGCCCATGATAGTAAAAATTTCCATGAATCTCAGTATAAACATGCATTAAGATAAAAAAAATAAAGATGAGAGTGACAGTGTATGATTTAACAGATAAATTCAAAGGCACAACAGGAACGATGAACAGCATGAGAACAGTTAAAATAACATAAAATTATCTCCAGGGTCACTACCGAGGGATTGCTGGATAACTCCTGCCTCGCGAGCCCTATACTCAAGAACTATATCTGCATGAGTGTCTATCTAGCAATCGACAAGTTCAACTTATATACGCACTTTCTTTCAAATTAGGACAATCATGGGCTATTGGCGTAGTGAAACCGGGATCCACATATTCTAGTCCGCCGGATGGCGCAACTAAGGGAGCATTGTTGGTATCTGGCCAGAATGGCAAGTCTGTTGGTGGTTGAAGACGAGTTTGGACCTTCTCCCGGACAGAGCTAGCTTTGGGGAGGGGTTGAGGCAAATCCACCGTCTTTTCGGGGTGGAACTGGCAAAGACCCTTTTCTCGAAAGGCGATGAGATAACCAGTCGATAAAAGATGAGAAGGCCCAGCGCTCGTGCGGATGAAAACTGAAAAGAAAAAAAATGAGTATCGACTTCTCACGAAAACAATCAAAAGCGAAGGCGTACTTGTCACAAATCGCAAATCGAACCCCATAATTCCTCCTAGGCCTTTATACTCTGCGAAGTTACCAGCCTCCCCTTTATCTGGATTCCATACCACGTTTCTTGACTTAGGTGTGGATTTCTTGATGATCTCCTGTTCTTGTTCGGCAAAAAGGATTATGTTCTGTCGTAAACCTCCGCCTCCGGGTAAATATAGCGTTTTATCGGTACATGGCCCTATACGCTGTGTTGAAAAGGACAGTCAGCTCAATTTCCAAATCAGACGGTTTGGTTTATTTACGTACCAATGTGTAATGCCAGTGCCCCACTTCGTGGGCGATTGTCATCTTCAACAATGCCTCTACAGCCAATGTTTGACGGTCGTTTGGGCAACGTGCCATGCCGTCCGCCCATTTATCAACCAGATCTTTGTCGATGGAGATGTACGACAACATATTTGGTGTGCGCTGGTGGAATCCGTGGATTGATGGATCCAAATCCGTGATGAGGACGATATCGGGCGGTGTTTGGCGTAGCTGGGTACAGATGTATTGTCGGCAAGCATCAGGAACGGTGTCGATACCAAAGAGTAGCATCGCATAGGCATCCATCAGCAGTTCGCCCTCGCCAGGGGTTGTGATTTGGTGCCAGAATTTTTTCACAAATGGAACGAAGATATGGTCGTCTCCGAGTTTTTGGATGGGTGGCTTATCATTTCTGATTGAGCTTTCCTCGGAAACGAAAACTTGACCGGTGGATGTTGGAATGATCATAGTGGTAATCTGAGTGGCGTGTTGAGAGGGATAATTTTGCGGGTCTGGTATAAATACTGTCTGCATCGCGAGACATTTGGTATTTGGAAATCCCCTTTCCAATAGAAACCCAGGGTTTCAAACAACGTCGACGACATCGAGTAAGAGGTAGTTGATCGGTCGATCACGACCATGACCTAACGCGTACAGTTCTTTGTTTTTCGGATATTGTGTCCCCGAAGTACAGTTGTTGAGTATCTTGTCATGGTGTTGTCATGAAATGTCAATGAGGGTTTTCCAGTCCCAATTTGGGGTTAGGGTTAGCATTGCGATTTGGGACCAGTTATGCACCCGTCACCGTAAAGATGTTACTTCGCCCTTTATTTTCTCAGTTGCTGAGGCCAACTACCACGCGTCTAGCGTGCAACCGGACTAATCATTGGACCCACCGTAGGCAGCTTCCAGTTGGAACCCAAAACTTCCACACAAGCAGCGTCGCTCGCGACAGCTCGTTCACCAACTTACTCGCGGACGACAACTCACCAGCGGTTCAAGTGTCTTCCATATCTGAGGCTGGTATCCAATTAGCAGACGGTCTTGTCCTTCCAGGAGCATGCGTTTTCTTGGAAGGCAAAGTCTTTCTGTGGGACGTGCCGGAATCCACAGTGGCATCGAAAACCAGGGACGAGAGGTGGAAAGGATGGGGAATAGAACGATTTCAGCTTTTTGAAGTCGTAACGCCTAGACCAGGTATGATGTGTTTGAGGATTTTTGTTCCTCGGGATTGCTGATATTTTCTTTTACTTTTATTTTCAGAGATACTTCTTCTCGGAACTGGGAAGACACTTGTCCAACCCCCGCCGTTTATGCGAGACTATCTCAACGGCCTCGGTATTCAATTAGACGTGATGGATACGGTATTTTGTTCATTTCTTTACTATGATGTTACCGTGGGTTGACAAATCTCATCGATATTCCAGCGTAATGCTTGCTCCACATATAACTTGCTAGCAGAAGAAGGCAGACGCGTCGCCGCGGCACTACTTCCATTCAAGCCATTTAAATGGCAAAAGACAACGGGTACTGGGACAAAAATACAACCAGGTTCATGATTCCAATGCAGCAACACCACGAAATCGCCTTAACCATTCGGCTAAAATCAAATCACTAGGGTCCACGTTGCCAGCTAATTCCTTATCAAAATACAACGATTGAGATGGTCAAATTACATGAACGGCTGGAGACGACACCAATCCCAAACGAATCTACATTCTCTCCTCGTCTTCAGGAGCCTTTCGTTTTCCTTTGTTGGAAGTTGAGGCTTGGGTTTGGAGTTGTTCATCTCCTTCATCATAGAGGGATGGAAGTGTGTATGTTATTGGCAGAAGGTCGCCTGTTGAGTTATTGCATCAGGTCGTAGCAGCAATAATTGTGCGATTTATTGAAACACAAATGTGATCGATTTATTTGGACATATATTTGGACAGAGAGCAAACTGGAAAGTAAAAAGAAAATCTGCTTACCTGTCGCCCTATCTCTGAATTGTAAGAAGAGAGTTTCCCAGCCAGAAAGACCAGCATCGCGAAGTGTAATTGAGGCATTCAAAACTTCGAAGGCTCCCGTGGGTTTTCCCTTCTCTTTGACCGCGCGACACAATTCAAAATCTTGCTCGGATTCGACATCAAATTCTGGGGGTTCCATAGCCATCACATCTAATGCATCTGGTGCAACATTTGACTTGAGGGCAGATAACGTTTCGATCTTGATTTCACTAATCGACGTCGCAGGTGGAAACCCAGAAAGTAATATTGAAAGTTTGTGCGATTTTACGTGGATATGATGGGCTTTAATCACACGGGGAGGCTGAAAAAATTCTTATTCGTCCCAGGATGCGAGAAACGGAGGCTTACCATGGTCAAAAATCAGAAGAGAGACGCGTCTGAGTCGCGTCGTGTAAGTGTTCTTTTTCGCACTCCGAATGTACAATTCCCATAAATCACGTGAGCATTTAAAGTAAGGACCCGGATGAAATTCGTGGATAACCAACGCCGGCGTCGACAATGAGCAACACTATTCAAGCAGGGTCTAGTTTCCCTACCAAATATGTCGACCCAACACCCATGCCAGCGAGCGTACCTCACGTTGAGGAGGTTGGCGCTACG
>Ga0307513_10005998_pt1 | contig 15959 bp, 17 predicted proteins | sample 15_EM_MG_FD_202174 | JGI IMG/M metagenome (GOLD analysis project Ga0307513, IMG submission 202174) | Populus trichocarpa ectomycorrhiza microbial communities from riparian zone in the Pacific Northwest, United States - 15_EM | ecosystem: Host-associated > Plants > Roots > Unclassified | place... | reverse complement strand
TGCGCGGCCGTCCAGGCGGTCACCCAGCCGCCGAGCGACTCGCCGGACAGGTGTGCCGAGTCGATGCCCAGGGCGTCCATCAGCCCGAGCAGGTGGTCGGACAGGACGTCGATGGTGTACGGCTTGTCCGGCAGGTCGGACCAGCCGTGGCCGACCATGTCGTAGACCGTGACGCGGAAGTCCGCGGCCAGTCCCGCGATGTCACGGGCGTAGGCCTCCAGATGCCCGCCGGTGCCGTGCAGCAGGATCAGGTCGGGGCCCGACCCGGCGCGCAGCACCCGGGTGCGTACGCCGCCCACGTCGACGTGCCGGAGTTCGTGGTCCACGTCGGCCAACTCGCCCCAGATGCTGATGTGTTCGGGCAGCGTGCTCATCGCGGGTCCTCTCCGAAGCGGGCCCGGGCCTCGGCGACGGTCGCCAGGCCCGCGCTCTGCCGCCGTCCGACGCCCAGCAGTCCGAGCAGCCGGGAGTTCTCGATGGTCAGGAACTCGACCGGCTCGGTGGCCGAGGCGTTGTAGTGGCGGTGCCAGGTCCACGGCGGGGTGTAGACGAAGTCGCCGGCCGACCAGGACTCGGTCTCGTCCTCGACCTCGCTGTACCCCTCGCCGCTGATGACGAAGTGCACCGTCTCGTGGTGGTGCCGCTGCATGTCCGAGCTGAGCCCCGGCGGGATGGTCTGCCGGAAGATCTCGAAGGTGGCGGTCGGCAGCTTCCCGGCGATCGAGAGCGTGGTCGGGTTGTGCACCTGGTCGGCCGGCAGCGTCTCCAACTCGGCCGCGCGTACGACGACCGGGCGGGCGGCGCCGGGCCGCACCGTATCGGAGATCGCGCCGAGGAAATCGGCCAGCGCGAATCCGTCTCCTGACTGGGCCATCAGATCGTTTCCGTCCTTCCGCCGTCGACCGTGAGCACGGTCCCGTTGATGTAGCCCGCGTCCGCCGAGGCCAGGAACGTCACGGCCGCCCCGATCTCCTCGGGCCGCCCGGCCCGGCCGGCCGGGATGCCCGCCGCGTCCGCCGCGTCGAGGTCCTCGAACGCGACCGCGGTGGTCCGGGCGCGGGCGTCCAGGATCTCGCGGCGGCGCTCGGTCGAAGTGGCGCCGGGCGCCACACAGTTGACCGTGACCCCTGCGGCCGCGAACTCCCGGGAGAGCAGCTTGGCGGCAGCGGTGACCGCGGACCGCACCACCACGGACGTCGCCAGGTCGGGCTGGGGCTGGCGCACCGCCCCCGAGGTCACGAAGACGACCCGGCCGAAACCCCGCTCGGCCATGCGCGGCAGGGCGAGCCGCGCCAGGCGCAGCGGACCGAGCAGCAGCAACTCGAAGGCCTGCTGCCAGCGTTCGTCCTCGACTTCGAGGATGCGGCCGGGCGGGGGGCCGCCGGCGTTGAGCACGAGGACGTCGAGCGCGCCGTACCGGCGCTCCACCTCGTCGAGGGCCGCCACGGCGGACTTCGGCTCCGACACGTCGTTGACCAGCGCGTGGACGGTGCCGCCGGTGTCCCTGCCGAGCCGCAGCGCCGCGGACTCCAACCGCTCGGCCCGCCGCCCGGTGATGACGACGCGGTGGCCCGACCGCAGGAGCTGTTCGGCGACGGCGTACCCGATTCCGGCACTGCCCCCGCCGACGAGGGCGTTACGAGCGTTGATGGCGGCCTCCTGGGTTTCGGCACCGCTGGTTCCGTGCGCCGGGGTTCGCGGGCGGCGAGCGTGCGTGCCGGGCGGTGGACGTCCGGCTGGGTACGGCTGGGTATGTGAGACAGGCTCTGAGATCTCCGGACCGGGGCACCGGTCGCGACGGGTCTATCGTGGCCCGCATGAACCCGGGAACCAACGTTGAGTCCCGCTAAGAGGGACGGCGATGCTCAGGCCACGGGCAGCCTCGACCGCGCCGCGGCGATCCTCGGCGCCTTCGACGCGGCGCACCGCGACCTGACCCTCGCCGCCCTGGTCGCCCGCAGCGGTCTGCCGCGCTCCACCGCCCACCGCACCGCCGACCGGATGATCCGGCTCGGCTGGCTCGACAAGCCGAAGGACCGGTACCGGATCGGCAACCGCCTGTTCGAGATCGCGAGCCTGGCCCCGATCCGGCTCCAGCTGCGCGAGGCGGTGCTGCCCTTCTTGCAGGACCTGCACAGCGCGACCAAGGTCACCGTGCAGCTCGGGGTGCTCGACGGCACTCAGATCCTGGTCGTCGAGAAGATCACCGGCCACCGGCCGATGCCGATGCTTTCCCAGGTCGGCGGGATCATCCCGGCGCACTGCTCGGCGCTGGGCCGCGCGATTCTCGCCTACAGCGACACCGCGACCATCGACACGGTGCTGGCCGCCGGCCTGGAGCGCAGGACGCCGCGCACGCTGACCGATCCGGTGGCCGTCCTGCGCGAGCTGACCGCGATCCCGCCGCGCGGCTGGGCGGTCGAACGCGAGGAGGGCAACATCGGGGTCAGCTGCGTGGCCGCCCCGGTCTTCGGCCCGCTCGGCGAGGTCGTGGCCGCGCTGTCCGTCACCGGCCCCTCCGGCCTGATCCGGGCACAGACGATCGGTCCCGCCGTACGCCTGGCCGCGGCGGCGGCGTCCCGGGCCTACTGCTCGCGCCGGTGACCGCCGCAGACCGTCGCCGACGGTCGTCGACCGCCGCTGACCGGACCGGAGTCCCGCCGGGCGGGACTGATGATTGCCGATCGGGCCGCGCGGCCCGCACGCTGTGAGCGCCGGCACACACCGACGGCTCGCCGGTGCGGCGACCTCAAGGAGACGACGATGACTCTTGGCGGCGGCTACATGCTGCCCTCGCGCGAGGGACAGGCGATCGCGGCGATCGGGCTCGGCATCACGACGAAGACCGACGGCGCGTCGACCCGTGACGCGTACTCGCTGTTCGAGTACACGATTCCCCCTGAGACCGACGGGCCGCCCCCGCACCTGCACACCCGCGAGGACGAGTCCTTCATCTGCCTGGCCGGACGCCTCGACGTCCATCTCGGCGGCGAGGACTTCGTCCTCGAACACGGCGACTACCTGTACCTGCCGCGGGACGTGGTGCACGCCTTCCGCAACCCGTACAAGGAGGAGTCGCGGGTGATCTCCGTGGTCTCGCCCGCCGGGCTCGAGCGCTACTACCAGGCGCTGGCGGACATGCCGCCCGGCCCCAAGGACATCGCGCTGATGAAGAAGATCATGGCCGAGTTCGGCATCGAGCTGCAGCTGCCGCCCGAGGTCGCCCAGCCATGAGAATCGCGATCATAGGAGCCGGCTTCGCCGGTCTCGCCACCGCGAAGGTGCTCACCCAGGCCGGCCACCAGGTGCGGGTGTTCGACAGGTCCCCGGACGTCGGCGGTGTGTGGAGCCGTACCCGGCGCTACCCGGGCGTGACGACCCAGAGCCCGAAGGCGCAGTACTCGCTCTCCGACTTCCCCATGCCCAAGAGCTACCCGGAATGGCCCAGCGGCGCCCAGGTTCAGGCCTACCTCGCCGCGTACGTCGACGAGTTCGGTCTCGAACCGGCCCTGCGCCTGAGCACCGAGGTGACGGCAGCGCACCCGTTCGGGGACGGCCGCTGGACGCTCGAGACCCGCGACGCCGGGGGAGCGGAGTCCGTCGAGACGTTCGACCGGCTCGTCGTCGCGAACGGGGTGTTCTGCGAACCCCTGGTCCCGGCGTATCCGGGCCTTGAGGAGTTCACCGAGGCGGGCGGGCGGCTGCGCGCGGCCACGGAGTTCCATGACGCGGAGGAGGCTCGCGACCAGCACGTCCTTGTCGTCGGGTACGGCAAATCGGCCTGCGACGTCGCGGCGGCGATCAGCGGCGTCGCCGCGAGCACCGATGTGATCGCCCGTCAGCTGCTGTGGAAGGTGCCGCGCAGGATCGGCGGGTTCCTCAACTTCAAGCTGCTGCTGCTCACGCGGCTGGGCGAGGGACTCTTCCGCTACCTGCGGCTGCGCGGTTTCGAGAAGTTCCTGCACGGCCCGGGCAACGGTCTGCGCCGCCGGATGATCAACTCCATCGGCTCGGTCTCGGTACGGCAGTTCGGTCTCGCGAAGCTCGGCCTGGTGCCGGCCGGGCAGATGGAGGACATCGTCCGTGGTGCCATCGGGCTGGCGAGCGAGGGCTTCTTCGAGGGCGTCGCGGACGCGACGGCAGCACGCACCGCGCCGACCTGGTGCTCTGCGCCACCGGCTTCACCCAGGGCGTGCCGTTCCTGCCCGAGGAGACCCGCCGACGACTGCTCGACGAGCGCGGGAACTTCATGCTCTACCGGCAGATCCTGCCCCTCGGTGTTCCCGGGCTCTACTTCAACGGCTACAACTCGTCGTTCTTCAGCCCGCTCAACGCCGAGATGGCGGCCCTCTGGATCGCGGCCGACCTCGCGGAGGCGGTGGCGCTGCCCGACCCCGAGGCCATGCGCCGGGCCGTCGTCGAGCAGCTGGCGTTCATGGACGAGGCCACGGACACGCATCACTGCCGCGGAACCAAGATCATCCCGTTCTCGATGCACAACGTCGACGAGGTGCTCGGCGACCTCGACCTCAACATCGGCGCCACGGTCCGGGCCGCGCACTGGCTGGGCGCGGTCAACCCCGCGGCCTATCGGCGGGTGACCCCGTCGCTGTTGCGCCGGCTGACACCGAGCGGGCCGCGACCTGGGCCCGGCTCCACATCCACCGGCCTGACACCTGTGGACAGCTTCTCCGGAAACGAAGAAGTGCCCTTCGACCGGCGCTGACGGGGTGGCAACCGCACGCTGTGGCGGTCCGGTTCCTGCCCGAACCGGCCCGTCACAGCGTGCAGTTGCTCGGCGCGGACCAGGTGGCCCTGGTGGCCCTGGCGGGGTGCCGTCACCATGCCGAAGGACGCCTTCAGCGGTTGCAGCGCGTTGCTCGCGCACTCGGCGACCGCCTGGTCGAGGCCGGTGTCCAGGCCGGTCGGCACGAGGTGGTCCGCGGTCCGCGCCACCGGGCCAAGGGAATCGCCGAACAGTTCGGTGGCCCGCTGCCGGGGTACGACGTCGATCGGTGTCCTGGGAGGGAGCGGTCGGCCTGCGGGACGGCGCGGTCGGGCGGGGTGGCTCTGGGCCTGGGCTCGGCACGCGGTGCCCGTACGGCGGGAGAGACGGGCGTTCACGTGCAGGTGACCGACCTCCAGGAGCTGCGGTGCCCGTACGGCGGGAGTGACGGGGACCGGAGTGCGGGGCGCCGAAGGCGTTGCCCGCACCCGGCGGTGTGTCATGCGGCAGGCAGGGCGGCCTTCCAGGCGTGGTAGTGGCGGGTGGGGTCGTCGGTGAAGGAGGTGTGGCGGGGGGTCCAGCCCAGGAGGCGGTGGGCCTTGGCGCTGGTGACCAACTCGTCCTGGTCGGCGGCCAGTTGCAGCATGCCGCCCGCCTCGGCGCTCTCCAGGGCGATCTCGCCGGTGTGGCCGGCGGCCCGTACGGCGCTGCGCTGCATGTCCAGGGCGGTCAGTCGCTGGTCGTCGGCGATGACGAAGGTCTCCCCGTCGACGGAGGCGGGGTTGTCGAGGATGCGGACGTAGGCGTCGGCGAGGTCGTCGACGTGGACCCAGCTCCAGCGCTTGGCGGTGTCGCCGTAGAAGACGGGGCTGCCCGCCTCGGCGGCGGCGAACCACTGGCCGGTCATGGAGGTGCTCGCGGGGCCTCCGTACATGAACCCGGGACGGACCACGGTGTGGGCGAGGCCGGAGGCGGCCAGCTCCTTCTCCAGCGCGAAGCGGAAGCCGATGGGGCTCTCGGGGTTTCCGGGGGTGTTCTCGTCCATGAGGGGCAGGCCGGTGCGGCCGTAGGAGGAGATGCCGGTGGTGAAGACGAGGTGGCGGCGGCGGCCGTCGCGCTCCTGGGCGGCGAGCAGTTCGGCGAACAGGCTCTGGTCGCCGCCGACGGGGTTGGTCATGTCCAGCAGCAGGTGGACGACCGCGTCGGTGCCGTCGAGGTGGTCGCGCCAGGTCTCCGGCTTGGAGAAGTCGCCCTCGACGGCGGTGACTTCGTCCGCGGTGAGAGCGCGGGCCGCGGGGGCGGAGGTGTCGCGCGCCAGGCCCAGGACGGTGTGTCCGGCGCGGGCGAGGGCGGCTGAGACACGGCGGCCGGCGTAGCCGGTGGCGCCGATGACGAGGATCTGCATGAGGAGTGCTCCGTGTGCGGTGTCGGGCCGGCCGCGGGTCAGGCGGCGGGCGTGGTGGTGGCGGAAGTGGTGGCGCCAGAAGGGGTGTTGGGCGTGGTGGTGAAGAACCGGGCGAGCCGGTCGGCCGTCCACGTCGGGTTGTCGGCCGCGAAGGTGTGCGCGGCCCCGGGGACGGTGTCGTGGTGCACGTCGGTCGCGGCGGCTCGGGCGCCCGCCAGCAACACGTCCTGGGGCAGGCCGTGTTCGCCGTTCAGGACGAGGACGGGCATGGTCAGGCGGTCGCCGGCGCGGGCCGCCTGACCGTCCTGGACGAGGGTGGCGTAGTGCTCGAAGCCGCCGCGCATCGCGTCGGGGCGGGTGTGGGCGCGCAGCAGGTCGGCGCGGTCGGCGTCGGTGATGCCGCCGCCGGTCATCATCGACCAGAAGCCGGACAGGTACTGCTCCTCCTTGCCGGCGGTGAGCATGGCGGCCAGACCGCTCTGGGCATGGAAGCCGAAGTGCCACGAGCCGCCGGTGGCGGGGTTCATGTGCTCCTCCAGGCCGTAGCCGGGCAGGAACGCCTCGCTGAGCACCAGCCGGACCACGTCGTCGGGGTGGGCCTGCGCCCAGGCGTGCGCGGTCATCGTGCCGACGTCGGTGCCGACCACGAAGGCCCGGTCGTGGCCCAGGTGCCGCAGCAGGCGGTGCAGGTCCTCGGCCTCCTCGCGCTTGGTCCAGTGGCCGGCCGGGATGTGTGAGTCGCCGGATCCGCGCAGGTCGGGCGCGATGACCGTGAAGCCTCGTGCGGCGAGCAGGGGCATCAGCGCCCGCCACTCGATCCAGCTGAACGGCCAGCCGTGGATGAGGACCACGGCGGGCCCGGATCCGCCGGCCACGTAGTGGAGCCGGTCGCCGTCAATACCGCCGACATCGGCGACGGCGTGCTCGAATCCGTCCGGTGCGGGTGCTCGGGGAGACATCTGATCACCTCATACTTAATTAGTTAAGCAAGCATCACAGCACTGCTTGCTTAACTAGTCAAATACAGTGGTCGCATGGAGCCCACCGCCGCTGACACCTCCGCCACCACTCCCACCAGTCCGACCACTCCCGCCACCCCCACCAGTGATCCACTGACCGCCGACGAGCTGCTGCTGTGGCAGAGCCTGGGACGTCTGGTCCACTCCCTGCCGCGCACGCTGGAGCAGGACATGGCTCGCACCGGCGTGACCATGACCGAGTTCGCCGTCCTGTTGCTGCTGAGCGAGGCGCCCGACCGCCGCATGCGCATGTCCGCACTCGCGACGGCCTCCGGCGTCACCCCGCCGCGCGTCACGCGCATCATCGACGGACTGTCCCGCCACGACCTGGTGCGCAAGGAACGCCACAGCCTGGACGCACGCGGCAGTGAAGCCGTCCTCACCGACGCCGGGCTGCGAGCCATGCACGCGGCTCAGCCCGCCCACCTCGCCAGCGCCCGGCGCCGGGTCCTCGACCACATCCCGGCCGACCTCCTGCCGTACATCGCCGAAACCCTGGCCAGACTCGCCGGGGACCCGCATCGACAGCAGCCCTCCGGGACCTCCGCCGATAGCCGCTAGCCGGGGATCACAGGTCCATGGAGCGGCTGATGATCTCCTTCATGATCTCGGAGGTGCCGCCGTAGATCCGCTGGACGCGGGCGTCGGCGTATCTGCGGCAGATCACGGACTCCCACATGTAGCCGTGGCCGCCGAACATCTGTAGGCAGTCGTCGACGACCTGGCCCTGGAGTTCGGTGGTGACGAGCTTCGCCGCGGCGGCCTGGTCGGCGGTGAGCGTGCCCCGGTTGTGGGCGAGGACGCAGGCGTCGACGAAGGCCTGGGCGGAGGTGATCCGTGCCTGCATCGAGGCCAGCCGGAAGCGGGTGTCCTGGAACTTCGCCAGTGGACGCCCGAAGGCGGAGCGCTGCCTGGCGTGGGCGACCGTCTCGCGCAGCGCCGCCGCGGCGTGAGCCACCGCGCCCATGGCGACGACGAGCCGTTCCAGGGCGAACTGCCGCATCAGCAGGGCGAAGCCCTGGTCCGGCTCGCCGAGCACGTCGGCGGCCGGGACGTGGACGTCGTCGAAGAACAGCTCGGCGGTGTCCGAGGTCCGCAGGCCGAGTTTGTCGAGTTTGCGGCCCCGGGTGAAGCCGGGGGTGCCGTCGGCCACGAGGAACAGGCCGATCGAGTGGTCCTCGCCGGTGCGCGCGGCGACGACGACGAGATCGGCGTTGATGCCGCTGGTGATGAAGGTCTTGGCCCCGTTGAGCAGCCAGCCGTCCCCGTCCGGGGCGGGCACCGCGTGGGTACGGATGGCTGCCACGTCCGAGCCGGTGCCGGGCTCGGTGATCGCGATGGCGAGCAGTGTCTCGCCGGAGACCGCGCGGGTGAGGTGCCGGGTCTTCTGGTCCTCGGTGCCGAACTCGGCCAGGTACGGGGCGACGATGCCGGAGTGCAGCGGGACCGCGAAGCCGGACTCGGCGACGTTCGCCAGTTCCTCGATGACGATCTGCTCGTACCGCAGGTCGGCCAGGCCCAGGCCGCCGTAGGCGGGATCGGCCCACGGGCACAGCAGGTTCCGCTCGCCGGCGAGCCGCCAGATGTCCTTGCCGACGATCCCCGCGCGCTCCCAGCCGGCCTGCCTCGGCACGACCTCGTGCTCGATGAAGTCACGGCACGCGGTCCGGTACGCCTCGTGGGCGTCGTCGAAATATCCGTCTCTGATCACGGTCGGACGGTAGGCGGGCGGCACGGCGGGCCGTCATGACCACAGCGCTCACAGTCGTTGACCCGTCCCGTCCCGTACGATCGGCGGTCATGCCCGCACCTCCCGAGGACGACACACCTCCCGTGTACGGCGCGCCGACCCGCTCGGTCGCCATCCACCACGTGCGGGCCTCGCTGCGCGGAGCCGAGCGGCAGGGCGTGGACATCACCGCCCTCCTCGAACGGGCGGGCATCCCGCCGAGTCTGCTGGAGGTGCCGCTCGCCCGGGTGTCGCCCCAGCAGTTCGCCCGGCTCACCAAGGCGGTCTGGCGGGAACTCGACGACGAGTTGCAGGGCCTCGGGCCGCAGCCCCTGAAGGTGGGCACCTTCGCGATGATGTGCCACGCCGTGGCGCACTGCCCCGATCTGCGCACCGCGCTGGACCGCGGCAGCGCCTTCTACCGGCTGTTCCCCGGCGGGCCCCGGTTCCAGCTGGAGGAGAAGCAGGCGGAGGAGACCCAGGAAGCTCGGGTGGTCTTCGACCTCACCGGCTTCGACGACCCCGATCACTACCTCGCCGAGTCCGCCACCGTCGTCGCCCACCGCTTCGCGGGCTGGCTGATCCGCCGACGGATCAACCTCACCCGGGTCGAGTTCAGCCACCCGGCCCCGCCGCACGCCCTCGAATACGACCTGCTCTACGGCGCCCCCTGCACCTTCCGGGCCCCGCGCACCGCCCTCGTCTTCGACCGTTCCCTGCTCGAACTGCCCGTACTCCAGGACGAGTCGGGACTACGCACCTTCCTGCACCGCGCCCCGGACGACGTACTCGCCCGCCTCGACTACGGCAGCACCGCCGCCGCCCAGGTGCGCCGGCTGCTCGGGCGGTCGCTGCCGGACCGGATGCCCGACCCGCAGGACGTCGCGGCACGGCTGGCGGTGAGCGCGCAGACCCTGCGCCGCCGGCTGGCCGCGGAGGGCACGTCCTTCCAGCAGATCCGTGACCAGCTGCGGCGTGATGCGGCCATCGCGGCGCTCGCCACGGGCACCGTCTCCATCGAGGACATCTCGCGGCGGCTGGGGTTCTCCGAACCCAGCGCCTTCCACCGCGCCTTCAAACGCTGGACCGGCTCCGCTCCCCGCTCCTACCAGCCCGGCGGCTGACCGACCCACCGCAGAGCGAACGCCCGGGTCAACGACCTTGAGCACCACGGTCACGGCACCGTCCGCCCCCGGCGCGTACCGTCCCGTCACGTATTGAGCACTGAGCATCGTGCAAGGAGAGGTACGGCATGACAGTGGCCGAAGAAGCGGGGCTCGGGCGCGTGGGGATCTGGACCGCGTGCCTGGACGCGGTGCCTCCGGTGGCGGTCGGGCAGATCGCGGCCGAGCTGGAGTCCCAGGGCTGGGGCACCCTGTGGTTCGGCGAGGCCTACGGCCGGGAGGCCTTCACCCAGGCAGGGCTGTTGCTCGCCGCCACCGGGCGCATGCGCGTGGCGACCGGCATCGCCAGTATCTGGGCCCGCGACGCGGTCGCGGCCAACGCGGCGTCCCGCACGCTGTCCGCGGCGTACGGCGGGCGGTTCGTGCTCGGGCTCGGCGTCAGCCACCGGCCACTGGTCGAACGGGTGCGCGGCGGCAGCTACGCCAAACCCCTCGCCGCCATGCGCGAATACCTCACGACGATGGCGGAAGCGACCTTCTACGCCGCCGAGGCCGACGCACCACGCCCGCCCGTCCTGGTCGCCGCCCTCGGCCCCCGGATGCTGGAGGTGACCCGCGAACTCGCGGACGGCAGCCACCCCTACCTGGTGACACCGGCACAGACCGCCGAGGTACGGGCGGCTCTGGGGCCGGACAAAATCGTCGCCGTCGAGATGGGCGCCGTACTCACCCCGGACCGCGAGACCGCGCTGCGCCGGGCCCACGCCCACCTGGACATCTACACCGGGCTGCCGAACTACCGCAACAACTGGCTGCGAGGCGGCTTCGACGAGACGGACCTCGTCCGCGGCGGCTCCGACAGACTGGCCGAAGCACTCGTCGCATGGGGCGACGAAGCGGCGATCCTCAGCCGCGTACGCGAGCATCTGGCAGCCGGAGCCGACCACGTCTGCGTGCAGGTTCTGATGGAGTCCCCCTTCGAGGTACCGACCGAGCCATGGCGGGAACTCGCACCCGCGCTCGTGGGCGCGTGAACAGATGGAGCTGTCATGAAGGACGAGCGGGAATTCTTCTCACCGGACGCCATGCCGTGGCGGGCCGGGCCGCAGGCCGGGACCGCCGAGAGGATTCTGAGCAGGGACGACGCCGATCCGGAGGTGCTGACCCGGCTGGTGCGCTGGGAGCCCGGCCTCGACACCTCGCCCTCCGGTGTGATCCGGCACGAGTGGGTCGAGGAGGTGTATCTGCTCGAAGGCGACCTGCACGACCTGACCCTGGACCGGACCTTCCGCGCCGGAGACTTCGCCGCCCGGCCCCCCGGCATGGAGCACGGCCCGTACCGGACGACCGGCGGCTGCGTGATGCTGGAGATCCGCTACCGCCCGTAGAGCGTGCGCCGGAACCCCCTACCGCACCAGACAAGGCCGCTTCCCGTCGAACTCCCACCCCGGCACCAGGTACCGCATCCCGATCGCGTCGTCCCGCGCCCCCAACGCCCGCTCCCGGTACAGCTCGTGCGCCGCGTGCACCCGCTCCATGTCGACCTGGACCCCCAGGCCCGGCGCGTCCGGTACCGCGATCTCGCCGTCGACGATCCGGGGCGGAGCGACCGTCAGGCGTTCCAGGCCCTCCTGCCAGATCCAGTGGGTGTCCAGGGCGTTGTACTCGCCCGGGGCCGCCGCCCCGCAGTGGGTCACCATGGCCAGGGAGATGTCGAAGTGGTTGTTGGAGTGGCAGCCCCAGGTCAGGCCCATCGCGTTGCACAGCTGGGCCACGCGCACGGAGCCCTGCATGGTCCAGAAGTGCGGGTCGGCCAGCGGGATGGAGACCGACTGGAGGGCCAGGGCGTGGGTGAGCTGCCGCCAGTCCGTCGCGATCATGTTGGTCGCGGTCGGCAGCCCCGTCGCCCGGCGGAACTCGGCCAGGATCTCGCGCCCCGAGTAGCCGTCCTCCGCGCCGCAGGGGTCCTCGGCGTAGGCCAGCGTGCCGTTCAGCGGCGCGCACAGCTCGATCGCCTCGCGCAGCGACCACGCACCGTTCGGGTCGAGGGTGATCCGGGCCTCCGGGAAACGGTCCTTCAGCGCCCGTACGGCCTTGACCTCGTCCGAGCCCTCCAGGACCCCGCCCTTGAGCTTGAAGTCCCGGAAGCCGTAGCGGGCGTGGGTGGCCTCGGCCTGGCGGACGATCGCCTCCGGGGTCAGGGCCTCCTCGTGCCGTACGCGGTACCAGTCGACGTCCGAGTCCGGCTCACGGACGTACTCCAGGTCCGTCCGGTCCGGGTCGCCGACGTAGAAGAGGTAGCCCAACACCCTTACGGAGGCGCGCTGTTGGCCGTCGCCGAGGAGGGCCGCGACCGGGACGTCCAGGTGCTGGCCGAGGAGGTCGAGCAGGGCCGACTCGACGGCTGTCACCGCGTGCACGGTGGTGCGCAGGTCGAAGGTCTGGGCGCCGCGTCCGCCCGAGTCGCGGTCGGCGAACCGGGCGCCGATCTCCCGCAGGACGCGCTTGTAGTCGCCCACCTTCGCACCGACGACCAGCGACTCGGCGTCGCGCAGGGTCCGCGTGATCTTCTCGCCGCCCGGGACCTCGCCGAGGCCCGTACGGCCCTCGGAGTCGGTGAGGATCACGATGTTGCGGGTGAAGTAGGGGCCGTGGGCGCCGGAGAGGTTCAGTTCCATGCTGTCGCGGCCGGCGACGGGGTAGACGGCGAAGCCGGTGACGGTCGGCTGACTCGTACTCATCGAAATCCTTAGGCGCGGGGACAGGGGCAGTGGGTCATTGGATGCTGAGGATGTCCAGGGCCCACTCCGCCGCCAGGACGCCGCCCAGGCCCAGTACCGCCAGCACGGTCGTGTAGCTCGTACGGACCTTGATCGCCTCGACGACGGAGAGGTTGAAGTACTCCTTGAACAGCCAGAAGCCCGGGTCGTTGACGTGTGAGCAGGCGATGGAGCCGCAGGCGACGGCGAGGACCATGATCTCCGGGTGGACGCCGCTGCCCGCGAGGAGCGGCAGCACCACACCGGAGGCCGTGACGACGGCGACCGTCGCCGAGCCGAGTGCCACGCGCATGATGACGGCGATGAGCCAGGCGAGGACGATCGGGGAGATGGACCAGGTGTCGGTGGCGTCCTTGATGTAGTCGGAGATACCGCCCTCCACCAGGACGTTCTTGAAGGCGCCGCCCGCGCCGATCACCAGCAGGATCATCGCCATCGCCTGGGCCGCCGACGTGCAGGACGCGCCGACCTCCTCCAGGCTCCGCCCGATGCGCGGACCGAAGGCCCACACCGCCAGACACAGGGTGAGCAGCAGCGCGATCGGGGCCGAGCCGATGAACGCGACGAAGTTGAGGAACGGGCTCTCGGCGGAGGTGGCCAGGTCGGTCACCGCCGCCCCCGCTATCAGGACCACCGGGAACAGGGCCACCGACAGCGACCAGCCCAGGCCCGGCATCTCCTCGTCGGTGAACTCGCGCTCGCTGACCAGGCCCTTGGGGATGGCGGGGTCCATCGCCCTGACGAACGGGAGGCGCGGCCACACCAGTGCGATGAGCGCGCCCGCCGGGACGGCGATGAACAGGCCGTAGAACAGGGTCAGTCCGACGGAGGCGTGGAAGGTGGCGGCGACGGCGGTGGGGCCGGGGTGCGGGGGCAGGAAGCTGTGCATCGTGGAGAGGGTGATCGACATCGGCAGGCCGACCCAGAGCAGTTTCGCGCCGGTGACTCTGACCAGGGTGAACGCGATCGGCACGATGATGATGAAGGCGACCTCGTAGAACATGGTCACGCCGATGAGCATGGACGTGACCACCATCGCCACCTGGACCCCGCGCGGTCCGCCCGCGTCCAGGAGCTTTCCGGCGATCCGCTGGGCGGCGCCCGAGTCGCCCATCACCCGGCCGACCATCGCGCCGAGGCCGATGGTGAGCATGGTGTCGCCGATCTGCCCGCCGATGCCGTCGGCGAGGACGTCCGGGATGGTCGCCACCGGGATACCCCGGACCAGTGCGACCCCGACCGCGACGAGGAGCAGCGCGGCGAAGCCGTTGAGTCTCAGTCTGGTCATGAGGAGCAGCAGGATCAGAACGCTGATGCCGACCACGAGGAGAGGCATGTATCCCATCCCTCTATGTAGATGATGTCTACGTATGGAGATGGAGGCTAGGTGGGTGAACGGACAGGGGTCAATGGAAGTGACACGATGAGTCCATGCCGGAGAAGAGAGGCGAGAGAGGCGTCCGCAGTGTGAAGTCGGCGGCCCGGACCGTCGCGCTGCTGGAACTTCTCGCCGCCCGGGGCGAACAGCCCTCGCGCCTGGACGAACTCGCCGAGGACCTGGGCGTGCCGCGCAGCAGCATGTACCAGTTGCTCCAGACCCTCGTCGACTGCGGCTGGGTCCGCTCCGACGTCACCGGCTCCCTCTACGGCATCGGCATCCGCGCCCTGCTCACCGGCACCGGCTATCTCGACGGCGACCGGCGTGTCCGCGCGGTCCGTCCCTACCTCGACGAGGCCTCGGACGCGCTCGGCGAGACGATCCATCTGGCCCGGCTCGACGGTCCTGACGTCGTCTATCTCGCCACCCGCGAGTCCCACGAGTACCTGCGCACGATCAGCCGCGTCGGGCGCCGTGTTCCGGCCCACGCGGGTGCGTTGGGCAAGGCGCTGCTGGCGGAGCGTTCGGACGCTGAACTCCCGCTTCCTGAAGGGGAGTTGGCGGCGCTTACGCCCAATACGCACACCAGCCGGGCCGCGCTGCACGCGGATCTGGCGGGGGTGCGTGAGCGGGGGTACTCCGCGGACCGGGAGGAGACGGTGACCGGTATCGCGGGGTTCGGGTTCGCCCTGCGGTACGACGTGCCGGCGACCGATGCGATCAGTTGCTCGGTGCCGGTGGCGCGGCTTACGCCCGCGCACGAGGTTCGTATCGTCGCCGTCATGCGGGAGGTCCGGGCGAAGATCGAGACGCAGTCGCCGGCTGCTTCGGGGGCCCCTGACTGGCGTTGAGGACTCTGCGGGCTTGCGCGGGTCGTTCGTCCGCGCGCCCGGTGGGGGCTTGTCGCGCAGTTCCCCGCGCCCCTGTCGGGGCGCTACGCGCACCCGATCCCACCCGTGCCGGTCGGGGTGCTGGGCGCGCCCGACCCAGCCCGCGCCGGCGAATCCCGTACGGCGGAACCCGTACAGCTACGCCAGTGGCACCCTCGTGAATCGCCCCGCTGTCCTCAGCTCACCCTCGATCCGGGACGCCGTCCCGTGCAGCTCAGGCAGGATTTCGTCCACGCACTGCTCCGCCGTGCGTCGGGTCGTGTGCATTTCCACGCTCACCGCTGCGACCACCCGTCCCGTACGGTCCCGTACCGGGACCGCGATCGATCGCAGGCCCTCCTCCAGTTCCTCGTTGACCAGGGCGTACCCCTGCTCCCGCACCTCCGCCAGCACCACCCCCGTGACGGCTTCGTCCGATGCGTCTGCGTCAGCCAGCAGGACTCGGCCCATCGAGGTGGGGTGTGCCGGGAGGCGCGTCCCGACCGTGATGTTGGCGCTCATGATGCGTCGCGTCGCCACCCGTGCCGTGTACTGGATCTCCGCCCCCGAGTCCGTCGTCGTCAGGACCGCCAGTGACGCCGACTCCTGTACGCGGCCCGCGAGTTCGGCCAGGTGCGGGGCGGCGATCTCGGGCAGGGACGTGCGGGAGAGGGGCGGGAAGCCCAGGGACAGGACCCTGGGGGTGAGGGCGAAGGTCCGGCCTTGCGACTGCACGTATCCCAGGTGCTCGTAGGTGATCAGGGCTCTGCGGGCGGTCGCCCTCGCCAGGCCCGTCGCCCGCGCGACCTCGGTCAGGGTCAGCTCGGCGCGGGACTCGCCGAAGGCGGTCAGGACGGTCAGGCCCCTGGCCAGGGACTCGATGAACTCCCGGCCCAGTTCCTGCTTCGAGGCCCCGGTCCAGGCCGCCA
>Ga0307513_10005997_pt1 | contig 15960 bp, 11 predicted proteins | sample 15_EM_MG_FD_202174 | JGI IMG/M metagenome (GOLD analysis project Ga0307513, IMG submission 202174) | Populus trichocarpa ectomycorrhiza microbial communities from riparian zone in the Pacific Northwest, United States - 15_EM | ecosystem: Host-associated > Plants > Roots > Unclassified | place... | reverse complement strand
TGAACAGCGTCGCCTCGAGGTCCGGATCGCGCGTGGCCAGCGCCTCGACCACGGCGAGTCCCTGCTTGATCCAGAGGTGGCCCTCGTCGAACTTGGCCTGCGCGGCCGACCACGACGTCAGCGCGGCGACGATCTGAAGCTCGGCCCGCGTGTCGCGTCCGGCGCGCGCCGCGAAGATCGCCTCCTCGAGGCTGTGGTGCGCGGCGGCGGGGTCGCTGGCCAGGCGCTGGAGCAGGCCGAGGCGATACTGCGCCTCCGCCTCGAGCGGCCGGTACGCGAGCGCGCGCGCCGCCGCCGCCGCGGGCATGGCGATCGCGAGGCCGTCCTTGGCCTTGGCCGCCGCCTGCAGCGCCTTGACCTGGGCGAGCTGACCGCGCAGCTCGCGCACCCGCGCGCGCGTCACCGGATCGGCCGGCGGTCGCACCGGCGCGCGCAGCCCGGCGACATCGGCGCACTGGCGCAAGGTCGACAGCGCCGCGGTCAGCTGCGGCACGCGCAGGACGATCGCCGGATCCGCGCCGGCCAGCAGCCCGACCTCGGCCGCGAGCTGGGCGCGCCAGTGGTCCAGGCAGTCCATCCGCAGATCGAGGACCTCTTGCGACTGCTCGCCGCGCACCTGCGTCGCCTCGCAGGCCTCGGTGTGCATCGCGATCCAGTCGCCGGCGTAGCGATCGAGGCTCGCGGCGAGCTCGGTGAACGTGCGCTCGGCGTAGGGGCGGCCGGTCGCGGTGAGCGCGGCGTGGACCGCGCGCTTGCGTTCGTCGTCCCACACGCCGGCGAGCTTGCGCTCGGCGCCGCGACACAGCAGCGCGCCCGGCGCGCGGGTCGCGCGCAGCACGAGCAAGCCGGTGACCAGCGCGACGGCGGCGAGCACCGCGACGGACCTCGCCCGGCGCCGCGGACGCAGCCGCTGCTCGATCGCGCGCGTCATGTCCGCCAGCGAGGGCCAGCGCAGCGCCGGATCCCGCGCCAGCCCGCGCGCGACGATCTGCGCGAGCCAGCGTGGCACCCGCGCCGGCGGCGCGCTGTCGGCCTCGCCGGCGGTGGGCTCGGCGCCGGGGTGCCGGCCGAACAGCGCGACGTGCAGCGCGACGCACACGCTGAACTGATCGGCGCGCGCGTCGAACGCCTCGCGCCGCAGGATCTCGGGCGCGATGTAGCCGGGCGTCCCCGACACCGCGACGCTGGCCGCGGGTCGGTCGTCGAGCGACGCTGGCTCGTCGGGCGCGGGCCTGCCGGTCGCCGGCTCGTCGGGCGCGGGCCTGCCGGTCGCCGGCTCGTCGAGCGCGAGCGCGCCTGTCGCGTCGAGCTCGCCGATGATGCGCGCCAGGCCGAAGTCGGTGACGCGGACCGCGCCGTCGCTGCCGATCAGGACATTGGCCGGCTTGAAGTCGCGGTGCACGAACCCGGCGGCGTGCGCCGCGGCGAGCCCGGCGAGCGCCTTGAGGAACACCTCGGCGATGTCGCGCCAGCGCCGCGGCTGCGCGCGGAGCCAGCTCGCGAGCGTGCCGCCCTCGACCAGCTCCATCACGATGAAGATGCGGTCATCCACCGTGCCGATGTCGAACACGGTCGCGACGTTGGGGTGGCGCAGCTTCGCCATCGTGCGCGCCTCGCGGACCATGCGCGCTCGCCCGGCGTCATCGCCGACGCGCGGCCGCACCAGCTTGATCGCGACGCGGCGCTCGAGCTCGAGATCGCGCGCGGCGTACACGATGCCCATCCCGCCGGCGCCGAGGCGGGCCTCGATGGCGTAGCGCGCGGCGAGCAGCGTCCCGACGATGCCGTCGTCGCCGGCGGTGATGGCGGCGACGCGATCGGCGCGGTCTTCGACCGACAGCGTCGCGCTGTGGGGCTCGTCCGGCCGCTCGCGGCGCGTGGCCTGCAGCTCGCTCGGCCCGTCGTCGGCCTGCTTCATCGCGCCTCCCACCGTTCGCCCGCCACGGGATCACTTTAACGCGAGCTGCCGGCTCGAATGAGCCTCATGTGAGCCGGCGGCGGCTACTTGCGGAAGGCGGCGACGTCGATGCCGAAGCGGTGGATCCAGCGATAGATCTGCGTGCGCCGCGCGCCGAGCTCCTTGCCGACGGCGACGACGTTGCCCTGGTGCGCCGTGAGCGCGGCGACCAGGCGCTCGCGCAGCGCGGCGTCCTCGGGCCCCAGCGCCGGCGCGGGCTCGCCGGGTCGGGCGGCGCTCGTCCGCGGGTGGCGGATCGCCTCGGGGAGCTGCGGGAGGTCGATCACCCCGTTGCTCGCGAGCGCGACCGCGGTGCCCAGCGTCTTCTCGAGCTCGCGGATGTTGAACGGCCAGTCGTGGCGCAGCAGCACGCGCAGCGCGCCGAGCGAGAGCCGGATCGCGCGGCCGTCGCCGGCGCGCGCCAGCAGCGCCGACGCGATCAGCCCGAAGTCGACCAGGCGCTCGCGCAGCGGCGGGAGGGTCAGCGAGAAGCCCAGCAGCCGGGCGTACAGATCGTGACGGAACGCGCCGCGCTCGACCAGCGTCGCGAGGTCGCGCAGCGTCGCGACGCACAGCCGAAGCTCGACCTTGACCGGCCGATCGCCGCCGACCGGCGTGACCTCGCGCTCTTGCAGCACGCGCAAGAATGCCGCCTGCGCGGCCTGCGGCAGCTCGCCGATCTCGTCGAGAAACAGCGTGCCGCGATCCGAGCTGCGGATCAGGCCGAGGCGATCGCTGGTCGCGCCGGTGTACGCGCCCTGGCGGCTGCCGAACAGCTCGGCCTCGAGCAGCGTGCTCGGCAGCGCGCCGCAGTTGACCGCGACGAACCCGCCGGCGCGGCTCGACAGCTCGTGCAGGGCGCGCGCGACCAGCTCCTTGCCGGTGCCGGTCTCGCCGAGCAGCACGACGGATACCGGCGTGCGCGCGATCTGCGCCAGCGCGGCGAAGCCGTCGGCGAGCGGACCGTCGAACGTCGCGAGCCCCGGCGGGAGCTCCGACGCGTCGCCGGCCATGCGGTCCGCGGCGGCGCCGGCCTCGACCGGCGCGACGCAGAACATCAGGCAGGTGTGGCCGAGCTCGAGGAGCGTCCCGTCGGTCACCACCGCGCGTCGGGTCACGGCGCCGTCGACCACCGCGCCGTTCTTGGAGCGCAGATCCTCGAGCACCCAGCCCAGCGGCCCGCGAAACAGCCGGCCGTGATCGGCCGACATCCGCGGATCCGGAATCCGGATCTCGAGCGTCGATCGTCCGCCGTCGACGGCGCGGGTGGCGCGGCGCGGGCCGCGGCCGAAGCTGACCTCGTCGACGTCGTCGAGCAGGTGGCGCGACGACGGCATCGCCGGGTCATCGGCCAGCATGACGACGACCATGTACGGCCGCGCGCCGTCGGCCTGCGCCTCACGCTCCGGACGAAGCGGCACGCTGCTGATCGTCGATTCCATCTCCGGGGCCTTGGGCGGAGTGTAACGCACCGCCACGCGGGGTTGCTTGCCGGGCGCGCACGTCGCGGCGCCGGATGCGCGATCGGGACCGCGCTGGGTCGGCTCGATCGATGTTTGCCACTTCTCGTCGGAGAACGCGCTCGTGAGCGACCCGATCGAGCGGCCCGCCCGCAGGAACACATTGATTTCCGGTCAACGTTCCTGTCGAGCTCGATCGAGGGGACGACTGCGCGTCGCGCCGCCTTGCGGGCCGGCTCCGACCGGTCGCCGCCGTTCAGTGCTGCTCGGACGGCGCCGTCGGTACACAGCCCATCACCGAGGTATCGGTGTCGACCGTCGGCGGCGCGTCCACGGTCTCCTGCTTCCGCATCCCGCCCAGCACGCGGCCCAGCGACGGACCGTTCAGCGTGCGAACCACCTCTGCTCTCAATACCAACTTGCCAGTGGATAGTGCTCTCTTCATCTCGATTGTCCTGGTGAGTGTTTGCGTCGAGTGACTCGACGCCTGCGCACGCTGCAACCGATGTGCCTCGCGGTCCTGCCTCGCATCCGACGCAACGTCCCGGATGTTCGTCGTCATGACTGCACGGACGCGAGTCATGTCTCCGGACATGTCTCCCGCGCGGCCGTGGCGCGGCTTCGTCGCACCACGGGCGGGCTTCGTCGCGCGCGGGCGGGGCTCGGTCGCAGCGCCTGCGGCGGCCGCGCCGAGGCTGGCTAGGTTGAGCCTGCCGTCCAGGAACCTATCGCCATGAAATCGAGCCTCTGTCTGTTGCTCGCGGCCGCCGCGTGCACCTCTTCTTCCCCGTCCACCACGATGACCGACGCCGAGCTCCAGCGCGTGGTCGCGCAGCGCTACGCCGGCGATCGCACCGCGACCTGCATCGCCGCCGCGGTGATCGACGACGGCGTCCACCGCGCCCAGCTGTGCGCCGATCCGGCCCACCCGCGCGTGCTCGACGCCGATGACGCGTTCGAGATCGGCTCGGTGTCCAAGACGATGACCGCGGCGCTGCTCGCCGACCTCATCGACCAGGGCAAGCTCGCGCTGACCGATCCGATCGCGCGCTACCTGCCGGCGGAGACGTCGGTGCCGACGTTCCAGGGGACGCCCATCCTGATCTCGCACCTGGTGACCCACACCTCCGGGCTACCGACGGTGCCGTCGGGGCTCGCCGGCGGGCAGCCCGACAACCCGTACGCCGCGCTGACCGACGACGCGCTGCTGGCGTCGCTCGCCGACGTCACGCTGGCGCAGGCGCCCGGCGCCAGCTGGGCGTACTCCAACTTCGGCGGCATGCTGCTGTCGTACATCGTGACTCGCGTCGCGGGCCACGACTTCGAGACCACCGCGCGCGACCGGCTGTTCGGGCCGCTCGGCATGGCGCATGCCTACGTCGCGCATCCGCCGGCGGGCACCCGCGCGCTGGTCGGTCATCGCTCGACCGGCGAGGCCACCGGCGCGTGGGACTTCGCGCCGGATCTCGCCGGCGTCGGCGGTGTGCGCGCCACGCTCGACGACATGATCGCGTATGCCCAGGCCCAGCTCGGCCGCGGCGACGCCCGCACCGTCGCGGTGCTGGCCCGGACCCACGCCGCCGTCGACCTCGGCATGCCGCGCGCGGCCGGTGTCCCCGACATGGCCATGGCGTGGATCCGCGCGTCGCTCGACGGCCGCGCCGTGCTCGTCCACGACGGCGGCACCGGCGGGTTCTCGTCGTTCGTCGCGATCGATCCCGAGGCCGATCGCGCGATCGTGCTCCTGGCCGACACCGAGCTCGGCAACGTCGGCGGGCTCAATGACCTGGCGCTCCACCTGCTCGATCCGACGGCCGCGCTGCCCGGGCCGCGCACCGTCGTGGCGTCCGACCCGACGCTGATCTCGGCGCTGGTCGGCCACTACGAGGTCGCCGACTTCGAGGTCGAGCTGATCGACCGCGACGGCGCGCTGGTCGCGGTGCTGCCCGACGGATCGAACCTGGCGTTCGAGCTCGACAGCCACGGCGACTTCTTCACCCACGACGTCGACATCATCCTGACGCCGACCCGCGCTGCCGACGGCAGTCAGACATTTGCCCTGATCCAGGGCGGCGCGCCGGTGATCGCGACGCGCCTGGCGCCGTGATGCCAGGCCGCGCCGGAGTGCTAGCTTGAAGACGACGCGCATGGCCGCCTCGATCGATCTCGATCAGCCATTGCCGGGCGACGTCCTGCAGCGGGTGCACACCGGGCTGCTGGCCTACCGGCGCTATCCGGTGTTCAGCGCGCCGTGGCTCGGGCGGCGGACGCTGCGCTATCTGCTGATCAGCGGCTCGCTGTCGCTGCTGGTCTGCCTCGGGATCTGGCTCGGCCGGCGGACGTTTCCGGCCGAGGTGATCGTCTACTTCACCGTCGGGTTCACCGCGATCGGCTCGACCGGGCCGGCGCTGGCGACGCTGATCCGCCACCGGCGCTGGTCGCTGCGCCGCGAGCAGCCGCTCGTGATCGCCGCGCTGGTCGTGGGCGTGATCGCCAGCGCGGCGATCGACGGCTGGGCGTCGAGCGGGATCGACGCCGCGCTCGGGGCGTCGCCCCCCGCGGTCAGCGCGCTCACGGGGCCGATCGCCGCGCTGCTCCAGATCGGCGCCGGGATCGTGATCTACGGCCTCCTCGGCGGCGCGCTCGCCGTGCCGCGCTACTTCACCGAGCTGCGGCGGCTGACCGAGCTGCGCCACGAGCAGGCGCTCGCCGCGCTCGAGGTCCGCCACCGCGAGCTCGACGCCCGGCTGGGCCTGCTGCAGGCCCAGATCGAGCCGCACTTCCTGTTCAACACGCTGGCGTCGGTCCACGCGCTGATCGCGAGCGAGCCGGCGGCGGCGCAGCGCCTGGTCCACGCGCTCGTCGGCTATCTGCGCGCGACGATCCCGCGGCTGCGCGGCGACGCGGCGCGGCTCGACACCACGCTGGGCCAGCAGCTCGAGATCTGCGCGAGCTATCTCGAGGTGATCCAGACCCGGATGGGCGGCCGGCTCGACGTGCGCGTCGAGGTCCCGGCGGCGCTGCACGGCGCGACGTTTCCTCCGCTGCTCTTGATGACGCTGGTCGAGAACAGCGTCAAGCACGGCATCGAGCCCCGGCCGGGCCACGGCTGCATCACCGTGTGCGCGCGCGCCGCCGATGGCGAGCTCGAGCTCGAGGTCCGCGACGACGGCGCCGGGCTGCGCGCGGTGACCGGCGGCGGCCTCGGCCTCGCCAACCTGCGCGCGTCGCTCCACACCCGCTACGGCGAGCGCGCCAGCTTCGCGCTGACCGGCGGGATCGACGGCGGCGCGACGGCGACGGTCCGGATCCCGCTCGAGGTCGCGGCGTGACCGCCCCGATCAAGCTGCTGGTCGCCGAGGACGAGCCGCCGCAGCGCGCGGCGCTCGAGGCGCTGCTGCGCGAGCTGTGGCCCGAGGCCGAGCTGTGCGCGTCGTGCGAGGACGGCCTCGCCGCGCTCGAGGCGTTCGAGCGCGAGCGGCCCGACGTCGTGTTCCTCGATCTGCGGATGCCCGGGCTCGGCGGGCTCGACGTCGCGCGCGCGATCGCCGGCGCCGCGCATGTCGTGTTCGTCACCGCGCACGACGACGCCGCGATCGCCGCGTTCGAGCAAGGCGCGGTCGATTACGTGCTCAAGCCGGTCGGCCGCGAGCGCCTGGCGCGCACGATCACCCGGCTGCGCGACCGCCTCCACGCGGCGCCGCCCGCCGGCCTCGACGCCCTGGTCCGCCGGCTGCGCGACGAGCTCGCCCCGCGCGGCGGCGCGCTGCGCTGGATCACCGCGACCGTGCGCGACGCGGTCAAGCTCTACCCGATCGACGACATCCTGGCGTTCCAGGCCCAGGACAAGTACACCCGCGCGCTGACCGCGAGCGACGAGGCGCTGATCCGGACCTCGCTGCGCGAGCTGGTCGGCCAGCTCGACCCCGACGTGTTCTGGCACGTCCACCGCAGCGTGATCGTGCGCGCCACCGCGATCGACACCGTCCGCCGCGACGAGCTGGACGGCTGCCGGCTGACCCTCAAGGGCCGGCCCGACGTGCTGCCGCTGTCGAGCGCGTTCTATCATCGCATCCGCGCGCTGTGACCGTGCGCCGGCGCGCGCCCTCAAGCGAGCTCGACTCCCGAACACCCGCGGTTGCCGACAAGCCATTTTGCTAGACTCGTGGCACGTGAGCGCTGCCACCAGGCCCGAGGACGCGTTGCTGATCGAGCAAGCGCAGGTCCTCGACATGATCGTGCGGGGGCAGCCGCTCGGCGAGGTGCTCCATGCGCTGTGCGGCATCGTGGAGCGCGAGGCAGCGTCGCCGGCGCACGCGACGATCGCGCTGGTCGATGCCGCCGCCGAAACGGGCGCGCGTGCGGAGGCCACGTGGTCGACGCCGATCCTGGCGTCGAGCGGCGCGGTGCTCGGCGCGTTCGGCACGTCGTTCACCGAGCATCGCGAGCCGGTGCCGCGCGAGCGCCGGCTGGTCGAGGTGCTCGCCCGGGCGGCCGCGCTGGCGATCGAGCGCGATCGCGCCGCGCGCCAGCTGCACGACATCACGCGGCGCCAGCGCTTCCTCGCCGAGCTCGACGCCGCGACCCAGGTGTTGTCGGAGCCCGCGGCCGTGATGGCGACCTCGGCGCGCCTGCTCGCCGAGCACCTCGAGGCCGACCGCTGCGCCTACGCCGAGGTCGAGGACGAGCGCGTGTTCAACATCACCGGCGACCACACGCGGGGTGTGCCCAGCATCGTCGGGCGCTGGGAGGTCGCGGCGTTTGGCCCCGCGTGTCTCGACCACATGCTCGCTGGCACGCCGTACGTCGTCGAGGACGCCGAGGCAGATCCGCGCATCACCGGCGACCACCTCGTCGCGTACCACGCCACGACGATCCGCTCGGGGGTGTGCGTGCCGCTCCACAAGGCCGGCCGGTTCACCGCGGCCATGGCCGTGCACCAGCGCGTGCCCCGGCGCTGGTCGGCCGAGGAGATCGAGCTCGTCGGGGTCGTCGTCGGCGGCTGCTGGGAGGCGCTCGAGCGCTCGCGGGTCAGCCGCGATCTGCGCGAGAGCGAGGCGCGTTTCCGCGCGATCGTCGAGGCCACGCCCGAGTGCGTCAAGCTGGTCTCTGCCGACGGCAGGCTGGTGCAGATGAACGCCGCCGGACTGCGCATCATCGAGGCCACGGAAGCCGAGGCCGTGACTCAGATCATCTATCCCTTCATCGCGCCCGAGCATCGCGACATGTTCCGCGCGTTCAACGAGGCCGTGTGTCGCGGTCAGGGCGGCACGCTCGCGTTCGACGTCATCAGCGCGGCGGGGACGCGGCGGGCGATGGAGAGCACCGCGGTGGCGCTGCCGGCGCCGACCGGCGGCTTCATGCACCTCGCGGTCGCGCGCGACGTCACCGCGCGGGTCGCCGCCGACCGCGCCGTGGCCGAGAGCCGCGCGCGGCTCGACTATGCGGTCCGGCTGTCGGGTGTGGGGTTCTGGTACTGCGATCTGCCGTTCGACGTGCTGACCTGGGACGCCCAGGCCAAGGGCCACTTCTTCATGCCGCCGGACGAGCGCGTGACGATCGAGACGTTCTACGATCGCATCCACCCCGAGGACCGCGAGCCGACGCGCGAGGCGATCGATCTCTCGATCCGCGGGCGCCAGTCGTACGACATGGTGTACCGAGCCGTCGATCCGAGCACCGGCGCCATCAAGTGGATCCGGGCGCTCGGTGGCGCGGCCTACGACCCGGATGGCGCGCCGATCCGGTTCGACGGCGTGACGGTCGACGTCACCGCGCAGAAGCACGACGAGGAGCGGCTCGGCGGCGTCGCGCGTGCCGCCCTGAAGATCCACTCGACCAGCTCGCTCGCGAGCGTCGTCCGGGTCGTCACCGAGGAGGCTCGCGCGTTGATCGGGGCCCACCGCGCCGTGACGGCGGTGGTGGGCAACGGCGGGCCGCTCGGCGCGGTGGCGCACGCGGCCGCGCACCGCGGCCAGGTCGAGCCCACGGTCGATCACAACGCGGTCAACGCGGTGATGGAGCGGGTCACGCGCGCAACGCGGGTCACGCGGGGCGAGCTCGCGGCCGGCCCGCCGTGGCCCGATCTGCTCGGCGGCTCGGGGCCGGCGCGCGGCGTGCTTGCGGTGCCGTTCGTCGGCCGTGACGGCGATCCGTTCGGCTTTATCGAGATCTCCGACAAGCTCGAGGGTGAGCTCAGCGCCGCGGACGAGGCGATCGCGATCCAGCTCGCGCAGCTCGCCGTCGTCGCGATCGAGAATGCCCGGCTCTACGATCAGCTCCGCGATCAGGACCGCCGCAAGGACGAGTTCCTGGCCACGCTCGCCCACGAGCTGCGCAACCCGCTCGCGCCGATCCGGACCGGCCTGCACGTCCTGCAGCACGAGGTCACCCCCGAGCAGTCGACCCGCGCGCTCGAGATGATGAGCCGACAGCTCGTCCACCTGGTGCGCATGGTGGACGACCTGCTCGAGATCTCTCGCGTGACGCTCGGCAAGATCCAGCTTCAGCGCGCGCGGGTCGATCTCCGCGCCGTGCTCGACAGCGCGCTCGAGACCACGCGCTCGCTCGTGGAGGCGCGCGGCCACGAGCTCGCCGTGCGCGTGCCCAGCCAGCCGATGCCGATCGACGTCGACCCGACGCGGCTGTCGCAGGTGTTCGCCAACCTCATCAACAATGCCGCGAAGTACACGCCCGATGGCGGCCGGATCTCGATCACGGCCGAGGTCTCGGGGCCGACGCTGAGCGTGCGCGTGCGCGACACCGGGGTCGGCATCCCGGCCGACATGCTGCCGGACGTCTTCGACATGTTCACGCAGGTCGGGCAGTCGATCGAGCGCTCCCAGGGCGGGCTCGGCATCGGCCTCACGCTCGTCCGCCGGCTGGTCGAGATGCATGACGGCACGGTGTCTGCCCACAGCGATGGGCCGTCGCTCGGCAGCACGTTCGTCGTGACCTTGCCGCTCGCGCCTGCCCAGGACACGACGTCAGATCCCGAGGACGTCGAGCCCATCGCGCCCGGCCTGCGCGTGCTCGTGGTCGACGACAACGTCGACGCGGCGGAGATGCTCGCGATGCTGCTCGAGCTGCGCGGTCATCAGATCTCGCTCGCCCACAACGGCCGGCGCGCGCTCGAGCTTGCCGCCGAGCTCTCGCCGCAGGTGATCTTCCTCGACATCGGCCTGCCTGGGCTCAATGGCTACGAGGTCGCGCGCCAGATCCGCGCCGGCGCCGGCACCCCGCCGATGCTGGTCGCGCTCACCGGGTGGGGCACGGACGAGGATCGGCGGCAGTCCGCGGCCGCGGGCTTCGACACCCACCTGGTCAAGCCGGTCGACCTGGCCAAGATCGAGGCCGTGCTGGTCGAGGTCCGCCGCCGCGCACACTGACTCGGCGCCGGGTCGCTGCCGAGACCTGGCTGTTACAGCGCGGCGTTCAAGTCGTGTTCGACGGCGCCCAGCGTGGCGTCGACCTCGGTCGTATAGGTCTCCCAGCTCGACTCGGGCGTGCTTGCCGACGCATTCAATCGCGCCCAGATCGCATCGCGTCGCGCCTGGAGTCCAACCAGCGCATCTTTCGATTTGGCGTCGGTCCTGGTTCCGAGCTTGCTCAGCAACGCGTCCAGCTTGGCGAGCCGCTCGGTGATCGAGGCACCGTACGCGGTCCGCGCCTCGACGACAGTCTTCGTCGCGGTGCCGAGCTCCGCGCGTTGCTCCCCGAGCTTCTTCGTGTCCTCCAGCAGCTTCTGCTGGGTCACGGCGAGCTCTCGCTGCCTCTGCACGACGGCGCCTTCTCCGTTCGCGACCTGCTTGCTGCGCTCGGTGAGCTGGGCCTCCGCCGACCGCAGGTTGCGACCCGCCTTGTCGGTGTCCGCCCCGTTGTCGGCCCTGCCGCAGCTCATGGAAACGCTCAGCGCTACGAGAACCAGGGTCGTCACGGGAAGGTGCATGTCTCTCGACGGTGCAAGCCGGTGGCCGCGGCGAACGCGACGGGGCGCGGCAGAATCGACCGAGCGGAATGGATGCGCCATGCCGCAGCGCTCATGTCTGGTCATCACCACCCGACGGCCGAACGCCTGGACGCAGGAGGACAGGGCGCTGGCCGGCCTTCGCGGGTGGGCGCCGTATTGCACATGTCGGAGGCCTGAGAAACGCCTCGCACCCAAACGACGGCGTCGGGGAAGGCACGGCCATGGGTAGCTCACCGGATTCACCGAACGAGGAAGCCTCGCTGCAGCGGGCGCTGGGACAGAGCGAGCTGGTGCAAGACAAGGTCGCACAAGCCGCCACCGATCTGTCGTCGGTCAACGCTGTGTTGAAAGACGAGGTCGCGGAGGGCACGCCGGTGGCCAACGTCAAGCAGGCGCTGGAGCAGTGCGAGGCAGTCGAGCTGAACGTTCAGGAAGCCGCCGAAGAGCTCGTCGCCGTCAATGACGCGCTTGCCCTGGAGATCGACGAGCGCCACCGGCTGGAGCAGCGTCTCGCCGAGACCACGGCGGCGCTGTCGGTCAGCCGAAGCAAGGAGCGTCGATCGCGCCACACCGCGATGCACGACGCGGTCACCGGGCTGCCAAACCTGAGCCTGTTCAACGATCGCTTGAGCCACGCGCTCGCCCAGGCGAAGCGCCATCGCTGGCGCCTGGCGGTGCTGTTCATCGACCTCGACGACTTCAAGGGCATCAACGACCTCCACGGGCACACCGTCGGCGATGAGCTCCTGCTCATCGTCTCCCAGCGCCTCCAGGCGGCAGTGCGCGCCAGCGACACGGTGAGCCGGCGAAGTGGGGATGAATTCCTCCTCCTGATGCTCGAGGCCAAGGAGGAGTCCATGGTCGCGGTCTTTGCCGCGGGAATCGCGACGCTCATCGCGGCGAGCTGCGACATCCGCGGGCTCTCGCTCAACGTGACGGCCAGCATCGGCATCGCGCTCTACCCCGACGACGGCATCTCGGGCGACGTCCTGCTCAACCACGCCGATGCCGCGATGTACGTCGCGAAGCAGCACAAGCAGGGCCCGGTGTTCTATCGCAGCGTCGGGCAGACCGACGCCGCGAGCGCCTTGCCAGGGCCGCCTGATTCGTAGCCGGTCGGGGTCGAGCTTCGGGCGCGAGCGCTGGAGCGTACCGTCGCTCGCCGAGGCGTTCGCCGGCGACGCCGAGACTCTGGCCATGATCCGCGCCGGCGACCCCGCGTTCTGAGCATTGGCACGTACTCGAATTGCCAGTTCCTCAGCGTTGTCACGGTGTACTCCATCACTGGGACGTGGGCCCCACGCAGGAATTCTTCGAGCCGCGCACGTGTAGCGATGATTCTTCGATCGCCGTGATCCGGGACACGCGGAGTGCGCGGTCGCCGCCGCGTTGGCTCGACCTCCGGTGATCGCGGTGTATAGCTGGAGCGAGTCAGGGGGCAGAGTGCACACACGCTGGATCGCTGTGGTTGGATTGATGATCGGGTGCAAGCAGGTAGCGGATCCATCGGCCGCGCCGTCGGCTCCGGTGCCTGCGGTCGCGCCCGCTGCGGTCGCGCCGGCGATCCCTCAGGGGCATGCGGCCGCTCCGGCCGGGGACTGCACGAGCCAGCGGGCCGTCGCCGCCCAGCACCCGACGGAGCCGGGCATGGACCCTTGCGAGCAAGCGCTCGACAAGGACCTCGACGGCGATGGCTTGCCCGAGCTGGCGGTCTCGTGCCCGTTTGCGACCGGCGAGCGCAGCTACACGATCTATCGCCAGGCGCCCGCGGGCTGCTTCACGCGCCTCGTCGAGCTCACCGGCGCGGGCTGGGATGTCGTCGCCGGCGGCGCGCGCACCGCGGGGTTCCCGAAGCTCACCGTGTGGCAGCCACCGTCGCGGAACGACGGCGATCTTGTCGACGAAGAGTACGTCTACGATCCGCCGTCGCGTGCCTATCGCGGCGGCGCACGATCGCGGACCGACGGACCGAACGCCAAGCAAGTCCAGCTCTCGAAAGCCGTGGGCCGGATCTCCGGGATCCTCGGGATCTCGGTCGGCGAACCCGGGGTGACCGGGGTCCCGGCGTGCTGCCTCGATTGTGAATCGCTGGTACCGGAGTTTCAGAAGCTCGCGGCGCTGGCGACCCGGTTCGCCGCCCCGATCGGCGCGGCCGAGCTGCGGGCCGCCGGCAGCGCCGTTCGCGCGACCCGATGGACCGAGCTGTTCGAGTCGACCGCGTACAGCGCGAAGACCCGCAAGCGGTTCGTGAAGGCGGTCACCGAGGTCGCCGATCAGCTCGACGCGGTCGCGACGTCACTCGCGGCAGGCGACGACGCCAGTCGCCTCGCCGACAAGCTCGCCGGCGCAGTCACCCGGCTCATCGCGGCCGCGGGCCAGCTCGGCAACGAGAGCACGAGCTACTGTGGGAGCGACTGACGTCGTGACCCCACCACATCGCGCGCACCTCGAGCGGCACCAGCGAGGTCGATCGTTCGCTGGCGCCGGCATCACCGCGGCCGCGATGGTGCTCGCGCTCGGGGTCGCCGGCTGCAGGTCATCCGATCGCGTGCCAGCCTGCGCGGGGATCGCCGCGCCGAGCTCGTTCGCATACTCCTGGGAGCTCGCCCCGGACTGCCGGGTGATCGTCTCGAGCCCACCGGCCGTCTCGCGGATCGAGTGGGAGAGCTGCCCGACGCGCACGCATGGTTGCCGACACATCGAGTTCCCACGCGGCCAGGGGCCAGAGCTCGGGTACATCTATGGACCGAGCGGCGGCTTCGACGCGTCGGGGGCCGCGGTGGTGGGGCTCACCTTCGACGATGCGCGACCAGGCAGCAGGCGCCACATCGTGCTCCGGGCCGACGGTAGCGTGCCGGTCGCGATCGATGAGGTCGAAGCGTCATGCCAGCTGCTCTGGCTGAACGTCGGCGCTGGCTGGACCGTCGCCGCGGCCAACGCGCCGGACGAGCGCACGTGGCGCGAGCTGTCCGGACCGCTCGACGTGCGCGCCGCGACCGACCTGCGCGCGGCGCCATTCGCGCCCGCGACGTCTGCGGTCGCGTACGACGGCCCCGACTACCTGGAAGGACCATCAGGCTCTCCGTGCAGCTACGAGCACGCCGGGTTCGGGACGCCGCCGCGGATCCGCCAGCGCAATGGGCGCGCGCTCGCGCTCGATGCACCGCCGATCGGACCGAAGGCGTTGTTCACCATGCTGGCGCACGACTGCACGATGGCGATCGCGCTCGTCACCGAGCCCAACGAAGGCGCCACCTGCTTCGACATGCCGGGCTGTGGATCGCGCGTCACCCAGATCGCGATCATGCCGGTCGTCCCCTGACCTCGTCGCGCTTCCGCGCGCCGAAGCGCAGATCGCCGCGCCGCGCTCTCCGCGATCTACGAGTGTGGTCAACGCGTGACGGGTGACCAAGTTGCCGATGGGCGCTGCGGCGGAAACAGCGCGCCTGGCCATGCTGCCTCGTGGGACGAAGCTCGCGGCTCGGGCAACTCCCAGTGCAGCGGGCCCATGGCCACATCGCATGTGTCGCAGGACGCCGGAACGAGTGCGCGACAGGAGGAATCGACGGCGACCGGCAGCTGCGATACCTCGCCGAGCACGCGTGACGTCTCGAGGTCGACAATCACGCGGTCGATCGCGACCGTGCTACGTGACTGCGCTTCCACATGGCCGTGGACGCCCGGCAGCGCGGTCACTTCACCGGTCTTCGTGTTTGTAATCTGATAGGAGCCAGGCTCGCCGGATAGCACCTGGCCGCCGAACGACGCATGCTCGCCGCGCGGCCGATCGACGTTCCTCCTCGGCAACTCGGGCCGCTTGGTCACGATCTCGCCGGTGTCAGCGCGCAGCCAAGCGGGCGCGATCGTGGGGCTGATCGGATGTCCAGAATTCGCGTCGTAGCCGTGGCGGCCGTTCTCGAACGAGTTGCGGCCACGCAAACGGATGATGCTCGATGTCTGGCCGAATATACGTGAGCTCCAGCCATGGGCTCGCGAGCTCGGTTTCGATTTGAAATACAGTTCCGCGACAGGCACCGCGCGCTCGGACTGTGTGGCGAGCGTGCGGACTGCCACGCCGCCGAGCCGGCGCGCATAGACCATGTGCCTACCGTCGGCATCGAACGCGGCGACGCTCCGCGAGCCGCTTGCCTCGCCTCGGGTATCCGCGTCACTGAGTACGTGGTCAACGCCAAGGACGTCGTCGATCAGCACGAGTGCGCCTTCTCGAGCCACGACGAGCCAGCGATCGTCGCTGGACGACGTCACGAAGCCGTCGATATTCGCCGCGCCGAGCGATACCAGGAAGCCGCCGCATGACGTCCTCGACCCTCATCCTTTGCCTGCGTTACCATCAACCGGCGCCGTCCCGTTCACGCCGAACCAATACACCCACAAAGCTCCCCTCGACCGCATCAACGAGGCCTTCGATCTGATGCACGAGGGCACCTCGAACCGCACCGTGATCGAAGTCTAGCGTCCCGCGATCCAGCGCAGCGGCCCGATGTCCCACCACTGCATGTCCGGGCCATCCACATCGGCGATGAGCCGGGGAACACCTCGCTTGCGTTCGACCG
>Ga0307513_10005996_pt1 | contig 15960 bp, 14 predicted proteins | sample 15_EM_MG_FD_202174 | JGI IMG/M metagenome (GOLD analysis project Ga0307513, IMG submission 202174) | Populus trichocarpa ectomycorrhiza microbial communities from riparian zone in the Pacific Northwest, United States - 15_EM | ecosystem: Host-associated > Plants > Roots > Unclassified | place... | reverse complement strand
TTGTTGTTCCGGACCTCGCCGATGCTGGCCTTCGTGGTGCTGGCGGGCGTGCCGATCCTCGCCCTGGGGGTCGGCCCGCTGCTCGGCCGGGTGCAGTCGGCGGGCGCGCGCTACCGCGAGCGGCAGGGCGCTCTGGCCGCGCGACTCGTCGACGTGGTCGGCGGGCTGCGCATCCTCAACGGGCTCGGCGGCAAGCAGGCGCATCTCGCCCGGTACCGGCGGGAGTCGAGCACGCTGCGTGACGCTGGCTACCGGGTGGGCGCGGCGGCGAGCTGGATCGGCGCGCTCGGTGAGGGCCTGCCCGGCGTCTTCCTCGCGGTGGTGATCTGGCTGGCCGCGCGGCTCGCGGCGCAGGGCAAGCTCACGGTCGGTGAGCTGATCGCGGTGTACGGCTACACGGCCATGCTGGTCATCCCGGTCAGCGTCATGATCTTCTGCGGCTTCGACGTCGCCCGCGGCCTGGTGTCCGCCCGTCGCGTGGTCAACTTCCTGCGCCTGCCGCCGGACGACCCGGCCGGTGTCGCCGGGCCCGCCGGCCCGGCCGTCCTGCGCGATCCGGCGTCCGGCGTGTCGGTGCGGCCGGGCCGGTTGACCGCCCTGGCCAGCGCCCGCCCCGGCGAGACCGCCGCGGTGCTCGAACGCCTCGGCCGGTACGGCCCGACGGACGCGACCTGGGGCGGCGTACGCCTGGACGACGTCGCCCAGGCCGAGGTCCGGGCCCGGATCCTGGTCGCGCAGCACGAGGCCGCCCTGTTCGCCGGCCCGCTGCGCAAGGTCGTCGCCGGCCCCGAGGTGCCGTGCGACGACCGGGTCCGGGACGCGATCGAGGCCGCCGTGGCGCACGACGTCGGCGAGCCGGACCACCCGATCGAGTGGGGCGGCCGCAACCTCTCCGGCGGCCAACGGCAGCGCGTCCGGCTGGCCCGGGCGCTGCACGCGAACCCGGAGATGCTGCTCGCGGCGGAACCCACCTCGGCGGTGGACGCGCACACCGAGGCCGCGATCGCCGAGCGCCTCGCCGCGGTCCGGGCCGGTCGCGGCACCGTCGTCGCCACCACGTCGCCGGTGCTGCTCGACCGCGCGGACATCGTGCACTACCTGGTCGACGGGCGGGTCACCGCCACCGGGACGCACCGCGAGCTGCTCGCCACCGTGCCCGGCTACCGGACCCTGGTCACCCGCGTGTTCGGCGAGGACAAATGACCGCCGTGCTGCCGATCGCCGACCAGCGGATGGTCGGCCGGGCGGCGCTGCGCCTGCTCGCCGCCGACCGCCGGATGGTGGCCGTGATGCTGGGCCTGAACGCCCTCGCCGCGCTGGCCGCCCTGGGCGGGCCGTGGCTGCTCGGCCGGATCATCGACACGGTCGCCGGGCAGGGCGGCGGGGCCCAGGTGGACAGGCTGGCGCTCGCGGTGCTGGCCTGCGCTTTCGGGCAGACCCTGCTGTCGCGGTACGCGCTGGCGGTCGGCTACCGCTTCGGCGAGCGCACGGCCGCCCGGATCCGGGAGGGCTTCCTCGAGCGCTCGCTGGTCCTGCCCGCCGCGGTGGTCGAGCGGGTGCCGGCCGGCGACCTGGCCGCCCGGGGCACCACCGATGTGGACGCCGTCGCCACCACGCTGCGTGACGATCTGCCGGAGGTGTTCATCGCCACCGTGCAGATGCTGTTCATCATGGTCGCGGTGCTCGTGCTGAGCCCGCTGCTCGGCGCGGTCGGCGTGCTCGGGCTCGCCGGCATCTGGTTCGTCACCCGGTGGTATCTGCGCCGGGCCCGCGACGCCTACCTGCGTGAAGGGGCGGCGAACTCGCAACTGGCCGAGGAACTGGCCGCGACCACCGCGGGCGCCCGGACCGTCGAGGCCTTCGACCTGCGCGAGCAGCGCCTCACCGAGGGCCGCGCGGCGATCGCCGAGACCCGCCGCACCCGGCTGGCCACCCTGCGACTGCGCAGCGTCTTCTTCCCGACGGTCGAGCTTTCGTACGTGGTCCCGGTCGTGCTGGTGCTGCTGCTGGGCGGCTTCCTCTACCTGCGGGACGCCGTCACCCTCGGCACGGTCGGCGCCGCGGTGCTGTATCTGCGGCAGTTGGTCGGCCCGCTGGACACCATCCTGATCCGGATCGAGCAGGTGCAGAGCAGCAGCGCGTCGTTCGCCCGCATCGAAGGCCTCGCCGCGGTGCCGGTGGCGGTCAGCCGGGCGACCCGTCCACCGGACGGCGACCGGATCGAGGTCCGCGGCGTGCGCTACGCCTACGACGCCGGGCGCGACGTGCTGCACGACGTGGAGCTGACCGTACGGCCGGGGGAGCGGCTCGCCGTCGTCGGGCTCTCCGGCGCCGGTAAGTCGACCCTCGGCCGGCTGATCGCCGGTGTGGACCGGCCGGCCGCCGGCACGGTGACCGTGGGCGGCGTGCCGATCGCCGACCTGCCGCCGGACGAACTGCGCCGCCAGGTGGTGCTGGTGACCCAGGAGCACCACGTCTTCCGGGAGTCGTTGCGGGACAACCTGATGGTCGCCGCGCCGGACGACGTGCTGCGCCGGGCGCTGCGGACGGTCGGCGCCGACTGGGCCGTCGACCTGGACGCCGACCTCGGCGAGCACCCGCCGGACGGCGCCCAGGCGCAGCAGCTGGCGCTGGCCCGGGTGGTGCTGGCCGACCCGCACACGGTCATCCTGGACGAGGCCACCGCGCTGCTGGACCCGACCGCCGCCCGCACCGCGGAACGGGCCCTGGCCGCGGTGCTGCACGACCGGACGGTGATCGCGATCGCGCACCGGCTGCAGACGGCCCACGACGCCGACCGGGTCGCGGTGATGGACGGCGGCCGGATCATCGAGCTGGGCAGCCACGACGAGCTGGTCCGCGCCGGCGGCCCGTACGCGTCGCTCTGGCGCTCCTGGCACGGCAGGTCTACATCGGAGAGTCCCTGAATCAGACGAACTGGTTCTTGTCGAAGACGGTGGCGTGCCGTTCGCCGTCGGTGTTCGAGTGGAATCCGAAGGCGAGCCGGGAGCCGGTCGGGGCGAGCCAGATCGCCATGCCCTGCGGTTCCCGGCCGGGCAGCGTCGTGCCGGCCGACGTCTCGAAATCGTCGACAATGGACTGCCCGGTGCCGTTGAGGTCGATGGTGGTGATGAACGAGGTCGGGCTCACCTTGCCGTAGAGCAGATAGGCGTAGCGGCCGAGCGCGGTGTAGCCCTGGAAGTCTAGCCCGTCGGTGCGGTCCGGTATCCGCCGCTCGAACTTCCGGTAGTCGGTGGTGACCCGGCCGGCCCGGGCGTCGGCCATGGTGAACCCGACGATGCGGGCCTCGGTCGAGCTGACCCTGTACCGCACCAGCAGGCGATCGGACCACGGGTCGATGGCCGGCTGCGGGTTGACCATCGTGTCGCCGATCGACGGGGTGCGATCCTGGATCGAGGCGTCGGTCTGCGCGAGGGTCGCGCCGTCGACGAACTTGAACCGCCCGACCTTGGTGCCGAAGGTGCTCTCGACATTCACCTGCCATTCGGTCCAGAGATAGACGGATCCGTTGTAGGGCTCCACGCCGATCGACACGCCGTGCCCGAAACCGTGCAGGGCCATGGCGCCCAGCTCGTTGCCGGCGGTGTCCGTCTTGGTGACCCAGAGGTCGCCGATGTTCTTCGTTTCCTCGTTGTCGACGTTGCGCTGCAGGAAGTAGATGTGCTGGTTGAGATTGTCGTACCCGAAGGACTGCATGACCCAGTTGGCGTGCAGACTCTTCTGATCGACGGGACGGTCGCCGGAGCCGGGGAGGTTGAACCGGGGCGAGTCGTCCACATTGGCCCGCGCCCTGGCCGGCGCGACGAACGGAGCGGAACCGATCGCCACGGCCGCGGCGAGACCGCCGCCCGCGCGCAGCAGGCGCCGTCGGCTGAGCGTCGGCTTCATCGGATCAACCCTCCATAGTCATTGGCAAGATCAGGCGGCCCAGCATAGGACGATCCAATCTGTCGTGCCGCCCCGCGCCGCCGATAGGATTCGCGCCGTGAGTCCTGTGCTCGACGTCCTGGCTCCGTCCGAGGTCGACCGGTTGGAGCGCCTCTGGGGGCTGTTGCTGGCGCACCACGATCGGCAGGCGCCCCACCTCGCGGCACTGGGCCCGCTGCGTCCACCCGCGGAGTCGTGGCGCCTGCGGCGGCGGCAATACCTTGAGTGGCTGACCGAGCCGCTCACTGCGGTGTTTGTCGCGCGGGACGGGGATCGTCTGGTGGGCTATGCGGTTGTCCGTGTCCTGGACGCGCCGGGTTCGTGGCAATGGGGGGATCGGGTCGGCGTGCTGGAGACCCTCGTCGTCGAGGACGAGGCGCGCGGCGCCGGGGTCGGCCGGCTCCTGCTCGGGGCGGTGCGTGAGCGGCTGGCCGACGCGGGTGCCGAGGTCATGAAGATCTCCGTCATCGCGGGCAACGCGGGCGCACTGCGTTTCTACCAGCGGGAAGGCGCCGTCGACTTCACGACGACGCTGGTCATGCCCGTCTCGCAGTAGCGGTGCGGCCGGGGCCCGCGCTCTGCCTCACTCTGCGCAGCGGGAGATTGACCTACAGCTACGGGTTTCACTTTCCGTACGGGGCGAGGAGGGCCGCCCCACCGCGGGCGGCGAGTGCTCGCCGCCCTGACGACCACCCTGGCTAGCTCGTCGCCGTCGATTCCAGGAGGCGGGCGAGCCAGTCGGTGCGGGTCCGGCGGGCCGCGGCGGAGACTTTGGCGTGGGGGAACAGGGCGTCGAAGCCGTGGAAGCCGCCCGCCCAGACGTGCAGCTCGGCCTGGCCGCCGGAGGCCCAGATCGCGGTGGCGTAAGCGACGTCCTCGTCGCGGAAGACCTCGGCGGTGCCGGCATCGATGTAGGTGGGTGGTAGGGCAGACAGGTCGGTGGCGAGGGACGGGGAGATGTACTCCGACACGTCGGTGGTGTCGGGCAGCAGTGAGCGCCAGGCGAACTCGTTCGTTTCGCGGGTCCAGACGCCCGGAGTGCCGGCGAACTGGTGGCTGGAGACGGTCGTGTTGCGGTGGTCGAGCATCGGGCAGATGAGGACCTGGGCGGCGATCGGCGGGGTGCCGCGGTCGCGGGACATCAGCGTGACGCCCGCGGCCAGGCCGCCGCCGGCGCTGGTGCCGGCCACCACGATGCGGGCGGGGTCGATGCCCAACTCGGCGGCGTTCGTGGCCGTCCAGTGCAGGGCCGTGTAGCAGTCGTCGGCCAACGTTGTGCCGGTGAATTCCGGGGCCAGGCGGTAGTCGACCGTGACTACGATCGCGCCGAAGCGGTCCAGCCACTGCAGTGGGATGTCGAGCTGCGCGAAACGGTCGCCCATGACCATCCCGCCGCCGTGGAGCCAGTAGATGCAGGGCGCCGGGGCTGTCAGGTCCTTCGGGCTGAGGATCGTCAGCGGGATTTCGGTGCCGTCCTGGGCTGGGACGGTGACCTCGCGGCGGTCGACGGCGCGGTTCTCCAGCAGCGGCTCCAGCGGGCCGGAGGAGTACGGGCGGATCTGGGTGAGTGACTCGGCGTCGAGTGCCGTGACGAGCGGGATGTCGGCGAGGAGGGCAGCGAGTTCGGGGTCGATGGAGATCATGATGCGGGGTCCATTTCGTCGTGAGGGGTCGTGGGACGGTTAGAAGGTGGCCTTGCCGCCTACGGGGACCTCGTCGGTGTACTGCGACTCGCCCGCCAGCAGCGGCTGCAACCGTGCGACCAACGTCTGCGCGGCCTGCGTCGCGAAGAACTCGGCGTGGGCCGCGCGGCTGGTCCAGCCCTCGGTCACCGAGACGACGTCGCTGTTGCTCGCCGAGCGGGTGACCAGGAAGACCACGCAGTCCTCGTGCGGCAGCGACGGCGCGGCCAGCAGCAGTTCGACCAGCTCGTCGCCCTTGCCGGGTTGGGCGGTCATCGTGGCGTGGAAGCCGTGCATGGTGATTCCTCCTTGTTGTTGATCGACGCGGTATGTCGGTCCATCAAGCAAAGCACCACAAGCTGCTGAAACGTTAGAATGATGCTCTCCGATGCTTGCCTGATCCTCTCGTTGTCACGAGGATCGGTCCGTGGTTCACTCGGTACATGAGCCTCGAGGAGCTGCGTGCCCTGTGCGACCGCCACGCCCGGCCCGACGGCGCTACCGCGATCGACGGCGTGCTGGTGTCCAAGGTGGAACACTCGACGCCGCCGTCCGCCTCCATGTCCGGCACCGTGCTGGCCCTCATTGCCCAAGGGGCCAAACGGATCGCGCTCGGTGATCGTGTCTACGAGTACCGCGCCGGGCAGTACCTCATCGCGTCCGTGGACCTGCCGGTCACCGGGCACTTCATCGACGCCACCCCGCGGGACCCGGCGCTCGGGTTCGGACTGGTGCTGCGGCCGGCCGCGGTCGCCGAGTTGTTGCTGTCGTCCAGCCCGGCCGACCTGCCGCCCGCGGCCGCCGGAGTGCCATCGGGGCTGGCCGTCAGCGACGCGCCCGGCGAGCTCGTCAACGCCGCGGTCCGGCTGCTGCGGCTGCTCGACCGGCCGCGGGACATCGCCATGCTCGCGCCGCTCATCAAGCTCGAGATCCTGTGGCGGGTCGTCACCGGCGAGCAGGGCACGGTGGTACGACAGCTCGGGCTGGCCGACAGCGGGCTGACGCACATCGCGCGGTCGGTGCGCTGGATCCGCGAGCACTACACGCAGGCGTTCCGGGTCGAGGACGTGGCCCAGCTGTCCGGCATGAGCGTGTCGGCGTTCTACCGCAACTTCCAGGCGGTCACCGCGATGAGCCCGATCCAGTTCCAGAAGCAGATCCGGCTGCAGGAGGCGCGACTGCTGCTCGCCACGCATCCCAACGACGTCACCGGGGTCGGGCTGAGGGTCGGCTACGACAGCCCGTCGCAGTTCAGCCGCGAGTACCGGCGCCGGTTCGGGGCGCCGCCGAGCCAGGACGCGGCCCGCCTGCGCGGCGTGCCCGCCCAGTAGCGCCTTTCACGCGAGGGAGGTGCCAGGGGTGCCGAGGCCGTCGACCACCAGTCCGGAAAGGCCGCCCGGCAGGGTGGCCGCGAGTTCCGGGTCGAACTCGTCGTCGATGAGTACGAAGACGACCGTGGCGGGCTGATCGCCGCGGTTCGCCCAGGCGTGGTCGGTGCCGCGCTGGACGACGAAGTCGCCGGCGTGACTTCCGTAGTGTCGAGGATCAAAGTGATCTCGCCGGCGAGCACGATGCCGTAGTCGATCGACGCCGTCCGGTGCATCGGCGACTGGAGACCGTGCTCGTTGAGCTGGCCGGGGGCGAACTCGTTGACCCGGATCTTCGTGCCCCGGGCCGGAGGCGGTACGGCGACGGGCCGCAGCGTGGGATCGGTCGTCTCGACCGCGGTGATCCGGGCGGGGGCTCCCTCGGTGTTCCAGATCTCGTGGAAGCTGACGCCGTCCTCGGGTATCTCGCAGCTCACCGGCACCGGGCCGTCGAAGACGACGACCGAGGCGCCGTCGGGGGTGTGGCCGGTGACCACCCGGCGAGGTGCGTTGCGGCCGCTCATGCGTGACGCGTCAACGTCGGGCGTCCCATCGGCCCAGCTCATGACTTCTCCATCCCGGACGGCGGTTGCCGTCATAGTCAGCCCGAGGCCGGCCCACTATGCCAAGCGCGGAGTCGTCGCCATGTCCGATCGTTGGCATCAATGATTCGACGGAATCAGTCGAGGGCATCCTCGACGGTGACCGCGACCTCGTGAAGGAGGCGGCGCAGCCACACCAGAGCCGGATCCTTCTCGCGCCGTACGTGGTTCAGCACAGGAGCACGGCCACATCGACATCCTGTACGCCAACGCCGGCGCCACGCGCTTCCACCCGCTGGAGGAGGTCGTCGCCGAGGAGTGGGACTTCGTCCTGCGCCACGAGCTCGACGTGGTCTTCTACCCGGTCAAGCACGCCTGGCGGCACCTCAAGGCCTCGTCCAGCGCGGCGGTCGTGCTGGTGGGCTCGACGGCCGGCATGACCGGCTCGATGACCAACGGCAGGGTCGCCCACACCGTAACCAAGGGCGGCGTGATCGCGCTGACCAAGCAGCTTGCCGCCGAGGGCGCTCCGCACGGCATCCGGGTCAACTGTGTCAGCCCCGGCATGATCGAGACGCCCGCCTCCCGCGGCGACGTCCTCGCGGACAATCACCCCATGCGGCGCATCGCGGAAGCGATCCCGCTCGGCCGGATCGGTCGTCCGGAGGAGGCCGTACGCTGTGCGCTTTTCCTCGCCTCGGATGAAGCTTCCTACGTCACCGGCGCCAACCTTGTCGTCGACGGCGGCTGGTCGGCCGTACTTCCCGGAGCCGGGGTGCTCGGATGAGTCTCGTCCCGGACCACATCGCGGTCTCCGTTCCCGACCTCCCCGGCGCGCGGGAGTGGTACGCCGTAGCCTTCGGGCTCGCGCCCGGGCCGGCCTTCTCGATCGGCGGATCCGCAGTGTCCGGCGCGGCGCTGCGGCACGACTCGGGTTTCCGGGTGGAGCTGTTGCACCGCGACGACGCGACACCGGGGCCGATGAGCACGTCCGGCCCCGACGAAGCGGCACTCACGCTGGGCTATGGGCACCTCTGCTGGCGCAGCACCGACGTGGCTGAGGCTCATCGTCGGCTCGTTGCGCTCGGAGCCACCTCACGGGTGGCACCGCGCCCATCGCCCAACCGCCCGGGGGCGACGGTGTGCTTCCTCAACGACCCCTGGGGAAACCTCATCGAGGTGCTCGACCGGCCAGAGGAGGGCGGCCCGGCATGAAGGACGGTACGCCGTGACCATGGTTCTTGACGACGAGACCGTGCGGGCGGTCTTCGACTGGCGCAGCGCGGTGGCGGCGCTGCGCGAGGCCTACCGCGCCCCCGGCGACGACGCGCGCTTTCCGGACCGCGGCGTGGCCCGCGGCGACCGGGGGTGGCTTCGCACGCTCAGCGGCGTGCCCGTCGAGCCCGGACCGATGGGAGTAAAGATCATCTCGGCGGCGCTGGGGATGGGCCAGGTGTTGTATCTGATCCCCCTGTTCGACCAGCGCACAGCGGAGTTGGTCGCGCTTCTCGACGGGCACTCCATCACGGGCTACCGGACCGCGGCGACCTCGGCGCTGGCGTCTGAAACGCTGGCCGCACCCGGAGCGCTCACGGTGGCTGTCATCGGCTCCGGATTCGAGGCGCAGAACCATCTCCGTGCGCTAGCGGCGGTCCGGGAGCTCAAGTCCGCGCACGTCTACAGCCCACGCGGCGAAAGCCGGGCTCGCTTCGTCGCGGAGCTGGCCGACCTTGCGGTCCCCGTCTCGGCCGCGGACTCCGCCGAGGCCGCCGTCAGCGACGCATCGTTGGTCCTGTGCGCTGCTCGTTCGCGGGACGAGACACCTACGCTGCGCGGTGCGTGGCTGCGGCCCGGCATGACGGTCGTCTCGATCGGCTCGACGCTTCCCGAGCAGCGCGAGGTGGACGTCGAGGTGCTGGCCCGGTCCGACGTTGTCGTCGTCGACGTACTGAACGAGGTCCTGCACGACACCGGAGACGTCATCGCGGCTCGCGCGGCGGGCATTGATGTCGCCGGCAAGGCCGTTCCGCTGGCCGACTTGATCGGCGGACGCCATCCCGGGCGCACAGACGGGCGGCAGATCGTCCTTTACAAGTCGGTCGGATCCGCCGTCCAGGATCTCGCCGTCGCAGGCATGTGCGTGCGCAACGCGGCCCGTCTCGGGCTGGGAACCGACATTGCGATCAACATCCATCCAGTGCAGAAGTGAGATGCGGGCGAAGCCATGCCTGACTACACCCGTACCGAAGCTCGTGAATGGGCCCGCGAGAAGCTTGTGGGCGCGTAACTGGATAGGTGCCTGATTTTGGGTGCGTGAGATGCGCCCGTCGACCGGACGCTGAGCCGCTACGACCTGGCCTACGACGCCCAGCTCGTGCTCACGTTCGCCGGCGGCAGCGAGACGTTTCTGCCGACCGGACAGGCCATCACAGCCGGGGAACTGCTGTCCAGCTATGTCGAGTTGTCCACGGTCGCCGGGCGTCGCCAGATCGGCCTGCTTGCCGACAGCACCGCCTGCCTGGCGAGCGCCCGGCCCGGCACCAAGATCGCGGTCAGCATCGTGTCGTTGTGACCCGCGTTCTCCAGCCAGCCCCACGACGCCGTGCGCTTCGTCCAGGACCGGCTCTGGGCCGACCGCAGCGACGTCGTCGATCTCGTCGGTGCGTACGCCGGCGGCCGATCGGGGCCGCGGTGGATCTCTACCCGCCTCGAGCTCAGCGTGCGCCCGCCCGCGTGAAGGTGAGGGTCCCGGTTCACGGCCCGTGGTCCAAGAACGAGGGGTCAGAAGTCGCCGGTGCTGCGGCGCATCTCCGTGATCGAGTCGATCAGTGCGGTTACCGCCTCGGGTGAGATCCATGGTGCGGCGAACACCTGGTCGTTGAGGTCGGCGGTGGCGGCCTCGGCCAGCTCGCGTCCGGGCTTCAGCAGCTCGACGACGGTCGAGCGGCGATCGTCGGGGTGCGGGACCCGCCGGACCAGGCCGGCCGCCTGGAGCCGGTCGACCGCGTTGGTGATGCTGGTGGGGTGCACCTGGAGGCGTTCGCCGATCAGGGCCATCGGGAGCGAGCCGCGGCGGCTGAAATACAGCAGCATCAGCACCTCGTAGCGGGCGAAGGTGATCGCGTACGGCTTGAGCACCGCCTCGACCCGGGCCAGCGCGATCTGGTGGGCGCGCATCAGGGAGGTGACCGCCGCCATGCCGTCGGCCGCCGGGGCCCAGCCGTGCTCCGCCCACAGCCGGCGGGCCTCGGCGATCGGGTCGGGGGGAAGGCCGGCGCTGCTGGACACGAACGTCATCGTAGCGGGCCGGGCGATTACATGGACGTCCGATAGTAGGACGACCTAGTATTTGCCCATGAGCCTTCACGTGCCGGCCCACCCTGTCCGTTTCGTCACCGCGGCGAGCCTCTTTGACGGGCATGACGCGGCCATCAACGTCATGCGGCGGCTGCTGCAGGCCCAGGGCGCCGAGGTCGTGCACCTCGGTCACGACCGCAGCGTCGAGGAGGTCGTCACCGCGGTGGTCCAGGAGGACGCGCAGGGTGTGGCCCTCTCGTCTTATCAGGGCGGCCACGTCGAATACTTCGGCTACCTCGTCGAGCGGCTGGCCGAGTGCGGCGCCGCGCACGTGCGCGTCTATGGCGGCGGGGGCGGCACGATCGTGCCAGCGGAGATCGCCGGCCTGGCCGGGCGCGGCGTGCGGATCTTCAGCCCGCAGGACGGCCAGCAACTCGGCCTGCCCGGGATGATCAACGAGCTGATCCGCGAGTGCGACGTCGACGTGTCGCGCCAGCCGGTGGACCTGCCGGCGCTGCTGGCCGGGGACGAGACCGCGCTGGCCCGGGCGATCACCGTGCTGCAGGGCGGTGCCGACCCGGCACTGGCGGCGGCGGTGGGCGAGGCGGCCCGGGGGCGTACGGTGCCCGTTCTCGGCATCACCGGCACCGGCGGCTCGGGCAAGTCGTCGCTCACCGACGAGCTGGTCCGGCGGTTGCGCCGCGACTCCGAGGACAAGCTGCGGGTGGCCGTGATCGCCATCGACCCGACCCGGCGCCGGGGCAACGGGGCGCTGCTCGGCGACCGGATCCGGATGAACAGCATCGCGCCCGGGGTGGTGTACTTCCGCTCGCTGGCGACCCGGCGCCAGGACGGGACGGTCCCCGCGCACCTCGGCGACGTCATCGCCGCGTGCAAGGCCGCCGGCAACGACCTCGTGATCGTGGAGACGCCGGGCATCGGCCAGGGCGACGCGGCCATCACCTCGTACGCGGCGGTCTCGCTCTATGTCATGACGCCGGACTTCGGTGCCGCCAGCCAGCTCGAGAAGATCGACATGCTGGACCTGGCGGACGTCGTGGCGATCAACAAGTTCGAGCGCCGCGGCGGCGAGGACGCCCGGCGCGACGTCGCCCGGCAACTGGTGCGCAACCGGGAGCAGTTCGGCACGCCCTGGCACGACATGCCGGTCTTCGGCACCAGCGCGGCCCGGTTCGCCGACGACGGTGTCACGGCGCTCTACCACGAGATCAAAGAGCTGCTTTTCGCGTACGGGATAGAGCGCTTCTCCGGGGTTTTGCCGCCGGTCGCCGGGCGGGTCTCGACCGGGCTGACCTCCGCCTTGCCGCGCGGCCGCGAGCGATATCTGTCCGAGGTCGCGGACACCGTGCGGGGATATCACGCCACCACGGCGGCGCAGGCGGCGATCGCCCGGCGGCGGCAGCACCTCACGACGGCCCGGGACCTGCTGCCCGGCGAGGCGGCCGTCGCGCAGCTGTTGGTGGCCACCGAGCGGGAGCTCTCCGGTGACGTCCGCGAGCTTCTGGACGCCTGGCCGGCGACCCGCGAGGCATACCGGGGCACCGAGCTTGTCTATCGGGTACGGGACAACGAGATCCGCACCCCGCTCACCCGCGAGACGCTTTCGGGCAGCGTGCTCCCGCGGGTCGCGCTGCCCCGCGACTCCGACGACGGCGAGCTGGTCCGCTTCCTGCGCTCGGAAAACCTGCCCGGCGCGTTCCCGTTCACCGCCGGGGTCTTCCCGCTCAAGCGCACCGGCGAGGCGCCCGCGCGGATGTTCGCCGGCGAGGGCGACGCCTTCCGCACCAACCGGCGCTTCCATCTGCTCAGCGCCGGGCAGCCGGCGACCCGGCTGTCCACGGCCTTCGACTCGGTCACCCTCTACGGCCGCGACCCCGATCCCCGCCCCGACGTCTACGGCAAGGTCGGCACGTCCGGGGTGTCGATCGCGACCCTGGACGACATGCGCGAGCTGTACGCGGGCTTCGACCTCTGCGACCCGAAGACCTCGGTCTCGATGACCATCAACGGGCCGGCGCCGACGATCCTCGCGATGTTCCTGAACGCCGCGATCGACCAGCAGATCGCGGCCTTCGCCGCCGAGCATGGGCGCGACCCGGAGCCCGGCGAGCGGGCCGCGATCCGCGCCCGGACGCTGTCGACCGTCCGCGGCACCGTCCAGGCCGACATCCTCAAGGAGGACCAGGGCCAGAACACCTGCATCTTCTCCACCGAGTTCGCGCTGCGCTGCATGGCCGACATCCAGGAATGGTTCATCACCAACCGGGTGCGCAACTTCTATTCGGTCAGCATCAGCGGCTACCACATCGCCGAGGCCGGGGCGAACCCGATCAGCCAGCTCGCCTTCACGCTCGCCAACGGACTGACCTATGTGGAGGCGTACCGGGCGCGCGGGATGGACGTGAACGACTTCGCCCCGAACCTGTCGTTCTTCTTCTCCAACGGGATGGACGCCGAGTACACGGTGATCGGCCGGGTGGCCCGCCGGATCTGGGCCGTCGCGATGCGCGAGCTCTACGGCGCCGACGAACGGTCGCAGAAGCTGAAGTATCACGTGCAGACCTCGGGCCGGTCACTGCACGCCCAGGAGATGGACTTCAACGACATCCGGACCACCCTGCAGGCCCTGTGCGCCATCTACGACAACGCCAACAGCTTGCACACCAACGCCTACGACGAGGCGGTCACCACGCCCACCGCCCAATCCGTGCGCCGCGCCCTCGCCATCCAGATGATCATCGACGCCGAGTGGGGCCTGGCCGCGACGGAGAACGCGTTGCAGGGCTCGTACATTGTGGACCAGCTCACGGATCTGGTGGAGGAGGCCGTGCTCACCGAGTTCGACCGCATCTCCGACCGCGGCGGCGTGCTCGGCGCGATGGAGACCGGCTACCAGCGTGGCCGGATCCAGGACGAGTCGATGCTCTACGAGCAGCGCAAGCACGACGGGTCGCTGCCCATCATCGGGGTGAACACCTTCCTCGGCGCGCCGCGCGACGGCGGGCCGACCACCGACTTGGAGCTGGCCCGGGCGACCGAGGGCGAGAAGCAGTCCCAGCTCGATCGGCTCGCCGACTTCAAGACCCGGCACGCCGCCGACGCGCAGGCCGCGCTGGAACGCCTCAAGCAGACCGCGAGCACCGGCGGCAACGTCTTCGAAGCCCTGATGGAGGCCGTCCGGCACTGCACTCTGGGCCAGATCACCGAGGCGTTCTTCGAGGTCGGCGGCCAGTACCGGCGCAACGTCTGAGCGCCGGGCGGTGCGATACTCGCGGGACGTGACGTCCCACTACCCAGGAGCCCGCCCGATGTCCGGAACCGATGTCACCAGCCTGATCGCCTTCGACTCGCTGCTCAGCGAGGAGGAGCGGCTCATCCAGAGCACCGTGCGCGGCTTCGTGACCAAGGAGGTCCGGCCGTTCATCGCCGACTGGTTCGAGCAGGGCAAGTCCCCGGCCGAGCTGGCCCGGGCGCTCGGCGACCTGGGCCTGCTCGGGATGCATCTGACCGGTTACGGCTGCGCCGGCACGAGCGCGGTCGGCTACGGCCTGGCCTGCCTGGAGTTGGAGGCCGGCGACAGCGGACTGCGCAGTTTCGTCTCGGTGCAGGGCTCGCTGTCGATGTACTCGATCTGGAAGTACGGCTCCGAGGAGCAGAAGCAGCAGTGGCTGCCCCAGCTGGCGTCGGGGCGGGCGATCGGCTGTTTCGCTCTGACCGAGCCCGACTTCGGGTCCAACCCGGCGGGCATGCGGACCCGGGCGGTCCGCGACGGCGACGACTACGTGCTCACCGGCAACAAGATGTGGATCACGAACGGCAGCGTGGCCGACGTCGCGACCGTCTGGGCGCGCGCCGACGACGGCATCCGCGGCTTCCTGGTTCCGCGGGGCACCAAGGGTTTCACGGCCTCGGACATCCACCACAAGCTGTCGCTGCGGGCGTCGACGACCTCGGAGCTGACCCTCGACGAGGTGCGCCTGCCGGCGTCGGCGATGCTGCCCGGGGCCCGGGGCCTCTCCGGCCCGCTGGGCTGCCTGAACGAGGCCCGGTTCGGCATCGTCTTCGGCGCGATGGGCGCGGCGCGGGACTGCCTGCAGACGGCGGTGGACTATTCGCTGTCCCGGATCCAGTTCGACCGGCCGATCGCGGGGTTCCAGCTCACCCAGGCCAAGCTCGCGGACGCCGCCGTGGAGTTGTCCAAGGGATTGCTGCTCGCACTGCACCTGGGCCGGCTCAAGGACACCGGCAGCCTGCGACCCGAGCAGGTCAGCGTCGGCAAGCTGAACAACGTGCGGGAGGCGCTGACGATCGCCCGGACCTGCCGGACGATCCTCGGCGCCTCCGGCATCACGCTGGAATATCCGGTGCTGCGGCACGTGAACAACCTGGAGACGGTGCTGACCTACGAGGGCACCAGCGAGGTGCACCAACTGGCCATCGGGCAGGCGCTGACCGGCATCTCGGCGTACCGCTGAGGAGCTACGCCAGGACGAGGGCGAGCAGCAGGACGGTGAAGAGGACGCTCTGCGCCGAGTGGGCCGCGATGCCGATCCACGCGCTGCGCAAGCGCCGGGTCCCGTAGGCGCCGAGCGCGCCGGACAGGACAGCGGTCGGCATCGACCACGGCTGGTGCAGGTGGTAGAGGCCGAAGAGCACGCCGTTGGCGATCCAGTCGGCCCGGCCGAACACGCCGCGCATGCGGGGCAGGAGCAGGCCGCGGAACAGCAACTCCTCACCGAGCACGGTGTTGAACAGGAAACAGGTCACGCTGAGCGCCAGCAGGCCCCAGTTGCCGCGGAAGGCGGCCTGGCCGTCGGCCGAGCCGAGGAACTCGCCCAGATCGTGCCCGGCGGCCGGGGACGGGTCGATCCCGGGGAGCTGGATCAGCGCGAAACCCACGACGAACGGCAGGATCCACAGCCACAGCCGGCCGCCCCGCCGGGTCGCCGTGGTCGGGGGATGCAGCCAGAGCGCGTCGCGGATCGCCCGCCAGCGCAGGCTGCGCTGTTCGTGACCGACCAGCGCGAGAACGAGGATGAACTGCCACACCAGCCCGGCGGTGAGGGCGGCGAGCAGGGTCACCGCCGAGCGCCGGTCGGTGCT
>Ga0307513_10005995_pt1 | contig 15961 bp, 21 predicted proteins | sample 15_EM_MG_FD_202174 | JGI IMG/M metagenome (GOLD analysis project Ga0307513, IMG submission 202174) | Populus trichocarpa ectomycorrhiza microbial communities from riparian zone in the Pacific Northwest, United States - 15_EM | ecosystem: Host-associated > Plants > Roots > Unclassified | place... | reverse complement strand
CATCTCCACAGACACGTTCTTGGGTGGTACAGGCTTGCGCAAGAGCTAAATGACAACGGCGTCGAAGCAATTTGTGTATTTGATGGGAGAGAGCGAAGCGCTGCAAAAGCACAAGAGGTGAGCGACACACGCTCTTGTCCACTTTCCCACCCTTTAACGGTGATCAGAACGAAAGAAGGCGTGCAGTACAGCGCTTGACCGTTGCCCGAGGATCACTGGAACAAGACCGTTTTCAACGCCTCCGCAAGTTGAAAGATGGCGTAGAGTGTTTTCAAAATCTTGACGTTTACCAACAACAAGAGGTCATCCATGGTCTTAACATCGAAACTGGAGAAAAAGATGCCTGTGCGACCCTCCTTCAAGAGGATGTTGTTCTTACTGAGGAGAAGCCTGAGGAAACACCTACAATTACGGAAGAGGACCACCCTGCCAAAGTGGTTAGAATGCTGTTTTTATTATATATTTTCACCATTAACATTCAATATTTAGGATGAGATATCGCCTCTCCTTCCGTCGCCTGACCCAGGCAGCCTTGCCACCTTATTTGCCTCTCTCCATCTCGACTATAAAGCAAATGTTGCAAAATCATTCTCTCTCACCGTCGACTCTATCAGCACACAAACTCAGAAGTTACCACCAGCCGACGCCGATGACGAGACTGAATCCGTCATGACGAAGGCGCAACATCAACTAACGGTGGAGGAACACAACCTTTGGAATCACTTGGCCACCTCGCTGGCTTCTCCGCCACCTGTGTTATCGGACCTTGTTGAGGAAGAACTTGATGCTTTGGTTGATAGGAGCCATACCATGAGAGCTTCTTTCCAGCGACGCACCAATTTCCCAAATTCTGGTACCTATAGAGAGTCAAAGGAAATTCTAACAGCGATGGGTATTCCGTGTATCGATGCGACAGGCGCCGTTGAAGGGGAGGCTCTTGCGTCTTCTATTGTGCTCCGGGGACTTGCTGATTATGTGGCAAGCGAAGACACGGTGGGATCAGCATCTATCCGTTTCTACGTTTCTACATATACTTATAGTTGGTTCAGGACGTTCTCGTATATGAAGCCCCTCTAATTAAGAATATAAGCAGCCGCTCGGAACCCCTCGTTGTCGTTTCCGGAGAAGACGTTAGGACATCGCTCGAGTTGGATCGTCCAGCCTTCGTCGACTTCGCCCTGCTTTTAGGGACCGATTTCTCGCAGCGAATCAAAAATTTAGGACCGTCAAATGCCTATCAACTCATCCGCAAACATGGAACCATTGAACAAATTCTTGAAGCTATTGAAGCACAACCCAAATACACACTCAAAGTTTCTCGAGACGTCTACCTCGCCCAAGTCCAAATCGCACGAGAAGTCTTTGGAACACTGCCACCAATACCTCCTGCAAGCGCGTTGGAGGCTGGCAAGAAGAGTGATGAAGATATTACAGAAATAATGCAGCGCCATGGGTTTGAGTCTGCGCTTCTGGGCCATGTTTCTGAGAACTGGGATTATACGGTTGCCTACGATATTCTCTTGGGTGGGAACTCGTTTGAAGACGATCCTCGAGCCCTATAAGATTCTAATTGGCATACAGCATATAGTATATCTTAGCTTGGATACAACTAATCTACAGGATCTATGCAGTACACTTAAGTTGGCGAAAGTAACACCCTAGAGGCTGTTAGTGTGCCTGCTGGTTGTACTTCCAAATGTAGGCGGTGAACATGCTCATCAGACCGCTTTTGGCATTTCTGGGGAGAGTAGACAGCTGTAGACAGCCACGGGGATTGGCCAATCTACAGATGTCCTCTTCCCCTTTGCATGTTCCGGTCCAAGGAGGCTACTCTGGATCTGGTGTTCGAAATATACCGCGATTCGCGGCCACGCAGGCAATGGTCGGTGCAAGACGGATCGGAGATGTTTCTTGCGTTTCGCCCGAAAATGGCCGACCCCCTTAATCATCACACAACGGCCGTTCATTCAACGCGCCTCGGACTTTGAGGCCATCCATAAATGACTAGAAGAAGGTGGCGTATCTGTATTCCAGGAGGCGCTGTTGTACACAGTCGGCGGCCGATAGCACGGCGGATTAGTGTTCGGGCGAACGACTGTAGAAGTCCATCAGACCTCGTTGAATATAGATCCCTGGGTGAACACTCACGAAATGCAACAAGGCATTCGGAGACAAAAATACTAGGCAAGAGCCCCGTTTGTAAGTAATGATTGTGCATGTCTTATCGAAATCCGGACCCGGTGGTGTTTGCATAGATAGAAAAATTAAAAGCCCTAAAAGACGGATCATTTTAAATTCTTGAAGATATCGAATAAAGTCTAGCTTGCGGATAGTTGACATGTCAGCATTGACAATATCCAGAAATGCCTGGATTCCATGCCACCGGGCAACTAAGGACTTACGTGGTCCATAGATTAGTAACGGCTCCGGCTGGAAACGAGCGTAAGCGTAGGGAGAAGGAAACGCATTTTGGTTTAGCATCCTCCATGCCCTGCGGTGGATTATGAAAAACTGGCATTCAGTGAAAATATAGCTTACGCCATGAGCAATACCAGTGCCTAAGCGGTCGAAGGAACTCAATATCAATCAGCAGATCGATATTCCTGGTCAAGGGAAGGATCCTAAACGCCGTTTCGTCAGACGTCGCACAACCGGCACGCACTTGCCTGTGACCCATGGCCAGGGGAGGTATCATGGCCGTTAATGCAGGACCAATAGGCACAGGGGACCACATTGACTAATTTTCGGGCTTACAATTCAGAACAGTTAGTTTGGGGGTATTCCTCAGCCTTTGGGACCCTGAAAGCAACATCTCTGAGGCGCCCCATCCCAGTATACCCAGGCCTTTTAAACCATCCCGGGAGGTACTAAGGAACAAGGAGGGAAGAGAGAGGGCGAAGAGATGTTGTGGCTTGACTGTTTGTGGCTATGCAAGTGGCCGTAGCAAGTGGCTGTGACCGCTTCTTTATCAAGAAAGATGTTCCCACGCTTTCACTTTTCTAGCATATTTACATCTTCACTGTCCATCTATTTGTATTCTTACCCCATTGTGAAAAAAGCAACATGTGAGCCATATTATATATATGTGAGTCAATTATACATACATGTATTAATACTGTATTTCTCCCTGATCTTTCCTAATCTTTTACTGATTGAGTACTGATCCAATATTGATCCAATATCTTGCAAATAGACGAGGAAAAAGATATGCAGTGATTGCGGTCCATCTGCAAATTGAACAAAAAAATTTTGCAACTGATGAGAGAAAATCCAGCTTTTATCCAGGATAATGAAGATCCTGATTGGAAATCTGCTATGTGAGTATCTGGTTAGAGATGTAAATTAGTTCACTTATTCTGGGTACTTTGCTTGTATTGTAAATATATTAAATAGCCATGTAATTTTCAAACATTGTATGATTTTTTCTGTAAGACTTGGACCAGAATTGAGTTAGTTATATTAATAACAAGAAAAATACATTTTTTGAGTCAGGGTTAGATAAGATAAGATCAGTCCCTCTCCTCTTTCCTTTTTAGTATATTTTCATAATTATTTATAACGCTCACAAACAGCGGAGAACTACCCAGGTTCTGGCCAGAACTAGGGTGTCCTCGGGTGATTTCTCTTCAAAAAATTACTTTCCAGATTGATGAGAAAAACGAAGGGTGTTCCAGCAAATGAGTTTGGGTAAGGGAAGGAAGAAGAGAAAGTGGGCTTCCATCATGGTGACGGCGAAAAATTCCCGAGTCGTAAAATCCACCTGTCCATGTTGTCTCCAGGAGCTCGGCTGAGGGTTTTCCCCCCATTTTACTGGGTATTAAAGAAAGGAAAAGAAAGAAAAAGAAATCGAAAAGAAAGAAATGGAGAGGATTAGTCAGCATAGCTTCCCCTAGCCACCCTCTTGATTTGAAGGTGCTCAACATTGATAAATGCTATCCTTTGTACCAACCGTGGATAGTACAATTTTTTCTCGCGCGCATGCGCGCGTGATGACTTCTGATCTGAGATAATATTTGCCGTTTCCATCGAAATATGGAGCTCTTGTGCTCAATTCTTGCTCCTTCGTGCTAAAAAATTATGAATCGCGCCCTTCTATGTGATTTTTATTGTCTCGAATATTTTTACATTTTTTCCTTCACTGTGGAAGCCATAACTTACAAGGGCGAGAAATGCTGAGCAGTACAAGTAAGAAGATCACGTGGCTGCATAGCTACATGAAGTTATGTTCCTGGACTCTGGAGTCGAGTCTCATCGGGTTCAGCCGTTTATTCCAGTGTAAGTGAATTAAGAAAATGCTCTGAAATATGATTTTTTAATTTATGAACTTGCGAAAAATCCTGCCGCGCGCTAACGCGCGGATTCCGAGATAGGTGTGAGAAGTAACAATGAGATTTGTCTATTCGATCAAAAATACAGTTTCTGAACTAAAATCTGCTTTAGCAAGTACAGTATGTATTTGGCCATTTCCCCAAAATACTACGTAGACGAAAGTGTAGGAAATACGGAAGGCCCACGGGCTTACGCGAGGTGGTGCAGGGTCTTGGTCATCCGAAATTGGCAGTTGCAGATAACATTCAAAGCTCGCAACCATTTTGCAACACATTGCACGCAATTTTGAACTGCCAATTTCATTTGAATTACTTATTTCTAACTGTGTGCAAATTTTCAGAGGGTAAGGGTGACTATGTGGCTTAAGAAAGACGAAATTGTCTCATAAAAGAACGCTTTAGCGTTGTCCCAGATAACTACCCAGAAAAACAGGAGGTAAACCGATGATTATGCTTTAAAATAGGTCTGAAGGCCCAAGGATCTAAGAAATAAAAATGAGAAAGAAAAACAAGCGAAGTGCTTGCCGAAATTCTCAGAGACACGAAGAACGAAGATATGAGCCATTCCGGGTGGCAGTGTTGGCAGATAACCGGCGGATAACAAGGGTCCCAATCATCTGCAATTGACAGTGGCAGATAACATCCGGAGCTCGCTATCACTTCACAGCAGGTCGCGCACAATTTTGAATTGGCAATTTTATTCTAATTACTTATTTCTACCTGTATGCGACATTACAGAGGGTTAGGATGACTGTGTGGCTCAAGGGAGGCGAAATGGCCTCAAAAAAGAACATTTCGGCGTTTTCCGGGCAGATAACAACCCAGCAAAACGGGAGGTAAACCCGGCTGAGCTCGGTTGCCAATTTTCTTCTGTGCTTTTGTTGTACAATTCGTCTGCCGATTGGTAAGTTGGTGGTATTTGCCTCTGTTATTCCAGAATCCTACCTAAAATGCAATGAGCAAGATCCGGATTCCCAACACGTCCTCCAAAATGTCCTCCAAAATGTCCTCACCACAGGAGAAATGTAAGGAAATGGACCTTCTAGAGGGGCCCGCTCGTTCACTTACACTAGGATAACACCGAGTGAGCATCCACCCAAACCTTCATTGAAAATGGATCATCCGAGTCGGCCTTCGAAAGATTCGATTCAAACCGAAAAAGGCTGACACAGTTGGGCCATTTTTGCCACTGCGGACTCGGAGCCTGAGGCCTGCCGATAAAATGCACGGCAAATTCAAACGACCTGCCAAAGGATCTTGACCACTAGTCCGGGGCACCACAGTGACTTAAGTACCTTGGGGCAAGTAGAATGTAAAGCAGCCGGCGGCCGACATGCATCGCCATGTGAGTATCACGCGTTTATGTCTTGATCCGCATCGCCTTTGATCCGCATAGCCATATCCGTAGACTAACATATGTACGCGTAACGCAGCTCTTCATTCACACCCAGACACACACAGCTCTGGGTACACAAAGGATTCAGATTAATGTTGACTCTTGCATATTTCGCTATTTCTGGCAGAGTCAATTTATCTGAGCGACATGAATCTTCCGGAGTGGAGCGGAAGCGACGTTTTTCAGAATGCATTACATAATTTCTTGTGCTTGACATGCTGTGTCAATGACCATATTTGCAGACGCTTTGGGTACATATGTAGTAACACACGCCATAATTTATTGACCGGATTATGTAGAATCGTCTTTTTCTTTCGATCTGAAAGGTCTGGGAACAGTACTGGAGCGTCAAGCTTAAGCGTTCACACCAAACGTCGTCGAACGAATTATATCCACTGACGGATTTCCGTCAGTGGATAACTTGAACTTGAACCCGAGGATCCAGTGTAACGCCCGATATCTGGGTTACCTCGATCTTGCTACCAGTGCTAAACAGGCAAGTCTTATCAACGACTCGCTCGGGAGACTCCAAGTACCTAGGTTCCTAAAAACGCAATGTCATGCTATTTACCCGGTTACTATGACCATTTTCGGTGACCCAAGGATGGTTGTACTTGGTTTCCTGTTTAGTCTGTTGTTTGTCCCTATGGGTGCTGTACTTTGCCGAAGGCCAGTGTTAACGCTGGCTTTGGAACAAGAGAAGGTATTGGGTAATCCTATGATACAATTGAAAACTATTGAGCTATTGCTACATTTCGGATTGAGGGGGTATATGGTGGTATAGTATGGCACTCTATGACAATGCAAAAGTCGTCTAGCTCCGGATTCGTTTAATTCCTGGACGGACGAGCGTCCCTGAGAGGGTGGATGGGTTTAACACCTGTAGGAAAAGAAAACGCATCCTTCGCTCGAGGAAGGATTATGCCACATCCTGAAAAGCGAAGTGTTCAGGAAGGAGAGGACTATGGGTCTCTTCGAGTACCCTACACCATAGATTCCTCTTTCGCTGAGCGGAGCCACCGACTTGAGAAGGATGGGCGAGGCAGTTGAATGCGGGACGTAGCATATTGAAATGCGATCAAGGCGACGAATATCGCGCCGATGCAGAAGAAAGCTTGAGGAAGGCAGATATGCTGGCAAACAATGAAGCCCCATTGAGATAGGAAAGCAATGATGCTATACAGGAAGAAAGCCTTCGGGAGGGCGTACGCAAAGGCTGCACCCTGCATACCGAAATACTTTGATCGAATCGCCTCAAGATAGGCATGAGCTGGGGCTGCTCCGGCCATATCAAGTTCTTCGTGACGATGGATAAGAAGTACTGAGGTCAAGAGACTAAGACAGGAAAGACTGCCAGAAACGTAAGCGAGAAGCGGGGAGACAGGGAGGAAGAAGCATAAGATATGAAGCCTAGATAGGATGATCAAAAATTAGTAATTGAATCAGCGGTGCTGGAAGAGTACACACAAAAGCAATGCGGCCGAATTGAAGCTGGATTGTTGCCATCCCTTCATACAGGATGTCATGAAGACATCCCAGGCATGTCCGTAGACAAATTCATCGACGAACAGGGCCTCAAGACTGTTGGCGTATTGGTCGGCGGCCCGAAGAGACAAGATGGAGATGAGAGATTTGGTCCATTGAATTTCTTGCCCTTCGTTAGCTATAATCGAAATTTCCCTGGAAAGTCGGGATTGCTCTTCGCCGTAATGCGTCTCATATCGGGCATACACTAGAATATAGTCAGGATGATGGTTTAGCGCGGAGCACTGTCCGACTTACTTATTATGGACCATAATCGGCCAACAATGGAAACCGTGCGCCCGTCGTTAATTCGGTCTGAGAAAATGGAATTAGACCAGGGCGATGCAGAAAGTTAGCGTTCCTCTTACCTCGTGAAGAAATTAAGAGGCTACGAAACTTTTCGCAGTCCGTGCTATTGTATGGGAAAGTTGATTGTGTAGAAGTGAGATTATCTATAGTGATTGGGCATTGTGAGGTTTAAATATGAAACACCAAATTAAGATTTGCTTACCAAGAACAGCATGCGAGAAAATATCAATGAGATCGTCGATTGTCTTGAGAGGAAGACCACCAATGTGCATGCAAAAATTTTCGATGTGAGTCCAATATTGAGCTTCCAGCAGGGTTTCTAAGATAGAATATCAGGATGCTGTGGAACCAATCGAAAAGGTTAGGCTTACTTAGATGCGAGGAAGAAACGACAGGCAAAATTCCAAGTTCAGAAGTGCCATATGTGTCAAGCCAGAAGAGCGTTCGGACACCATGATCCACGAAATAGTAGTTGCAATCATTGCCATCAAGTTGAAGGAAGAGCTCTGTATGGTCTGTGAACGCGAAACCCTTTTTGGACGCTTGTTCCTCAACCTCTATGACCCAAGCAGAGATGCTTTCGGCGGTCACGGGATTATAAAGATAGGACTCTGTCACGACGCGTAGACCCGAGTTCCGGTGGAAGTAGATTTTGCCCTCTGGATGAACTGAATCCGACCATTGCGGCGGAAGGTAGGTTGGCCTGGTGGTGAATTGATTTAAAAAACACGAGAGTGGATCGAAAACACCACTCACAAGGTTGAGAGAAATTTCCCAGGCTCAATAGTACAGCTTGAGCGCTGAACTCTAGAAATTAGAGAAATTTAGTGCTTTATAAATAGGTTGACAGTTGAACCAACGCACTTGTTCGCAACTTCATACCTAGCTGTTCGTTGTGCTACAATGGGATGAAGGGATCCAAGATTTGGGGAAGCATCCCGAGAAATTTTCACCGTTCCTCTCTGTTCCATTCGTAGAAAGGGTGTGGCAAATGTGAGGGAAGGTGGGAATGGCGAAGACCTGCCTTTATATCCCAAAATTGGAAAGGCACTGTAACCTGCACGAACTGATGACATAAGACACTGCCACACACAACCGGAACCACTGACACTGCCCCTCGCGTCAAATAATAATTCCACACGTTCGGAGCAATAGTATGTATTCCCTTTAGCTGGCTGTGATTCTCAAAATGTAGATCTCCTTTTTACTCCGCACCGGCATGTCGGGTGCTTTGAGGTAGTCTCGCCGGTGACCGCCAGTTCACACGTCACGAAGCAGTGAATTACCGTATTCGACTTTTATTAGGGTTGTCAGACCCCAGCTATCGCATGCCTGCAGAAATAACAGGTCATGGTGTCCCAAGGTTAGTAGTTGGGTACTATTACAGGAGGAGTATTAATATCTTCTGCAGAGCGCTTGAAGAGCCGGAAACAGATTTACAGCCAAATGTGGACCCAACCGCCAATCATGATCATAGCCAATCGCCAACTGTTTGCGCACAAGAGTTAGACGCCGATTCAATGAGGGAGGAGGACACTCTCGACCTACCTAAATTATCAGAAAACGATGGATCCGAGGGCAATTCGAACCCAGATAATGAACCCACTCCCTCACAAGAAATCTCAAAACCGGGTATGGCGATTACATCGCTGTGTTGCCTTTCCGCTCATGCTTTCACCCCAGTGCTAACGATCGACGAGGATGAAGAATTCCGCATAAATGAAGTTCCGCAGGAAGGAAATTCTGGTGATTCTGGAGGCGATGATTTGCCTATTTTCGAAGGGTGAGGGTAAAATCTTCATTTCCCCGGAGTCCTCTAATATCGTTCATTTCAGTGGCTTGCCCAGAGGCCGTATTGTATCTTCTGTCGCTGGCCGACCTCCTCCTAAGCCAAAGCCGCGCCCAAAGTAATCGCCTACCCAATCGAATTATTCTCTCTCAATCATGAAGTCCATCTTCCCATCCTGAGTCCCATACTTACTTCGATAATAACTCCTCAACAAGTTATCATGAAGTAGCCTACCTATGAGTACCCGCACCTTGAACGCAAAACCAATGATTACTGAAGAACTCGACTGCACAGCCTCCTGAAGATGCTACTGTTATTTCACATCGGACGCCACACATATGTCGACCCTTTTGATCGGGTGATCGGAGCTGTATACAAAGCCATGCTGCCATCGCCCGCACACTGCGTTCCGCTGTCGAGGTTACCAATTACTTACACAGTCACACGAATCCCCCCTTCTTTCAAGTTGTCGAATACAACAAGAGTACAACTCCAAGTGGGTTATTCGCCCCTAGCATCGCAATGTATCTGACGTTGGTTGTGATATTTGTTGCGTACTATGAACATGTGCTCCAGGATTTGCTCAAGTTGCGTGTCCAGGTTCAACTTGAACAGCCATCAAATTAAATTAAAGAAAGGCTGGTGGATGCATTCAGTGGCACCTGTCTCACCTTCACCTCCTTGTATCGAAACCATAGACGCAGAAGTGAGATGAAAACCCAAGACCGTTTAATTGTTACCCAGATCTTGCCATTAAATGGGTACGTGCCACTCCCGGCAGCGCATTGAATTTGATAACTTCAGCCTTGGATAATTGCTAGTTCCCCTTTTCAGATAAAGCCATAGACGAATTTCAACCTATGTGAAGGCATAGGATTGTTGTGTCTAAAGCTTCCGCCACCAATTGCGATGAACAGCACAATCGCCGATCTTGACAGCGTCTCCGATGTACTAGATATATGTATCTGCTTGATTGAAGTCGATTCCTGGTAACTATGTGGATTTTTCACGTGATTCATCGCATCTCAGTACATACTCAGCCCACACAGTGCTGTTAGACGGATCACTCATCTCTCTGACTCGGAGCCTGTGCCTTCACATGTTCCTCTTCTAATATCGTCGCTGAGAACAGCTATCCTGTTTTTGGTTGAATGGAACCTCGACTCTGGCTCAGCCGCTTATGTCGTGGGTATCGCAAAGCGTGCGAGGTGTCTGAAATGCCCAGGCCTTGCTTCTGGGGCGCTAAACCCACTCAGCTGACCATCGCTTATCGGTGCATCTGTATTCATGGCCGTTTCTTCCCCTTGTTCGCGTCTCGCTATTTTTACCAAATGGATTATTTAAGACACCTGTCATGGTATGGGTGGAAAGCCGTTCAAAGAGCTCGAGCCGTCCTCTTCTTTGTGCACTAATCACGCAATATACAGTTTTGTCATGGCCTGGTGCCAGATTCTATATAATTCAGCGCCTAACTTCGAGTCACAAAGACTCTTTACCAATGTACAACTACATACACCCGAACAGAGATAACAGGGGTATCGGAGGTGCTATCATTGGTGGCGTCGGGTGAGTCTCATTAGTTGCAGTGAACCCACTCTTATCATTGCACATCTACTACTCCGATCCTCGTCTATAGGCAGGTTGTCAGTGCCTACAGCCTACGTCCAGCGAGCCAGGGTACTACGAATTTCACCGCCCCACCTCCCGCAAAGTTAGTGCACCATCTGCTTGAGGTCTTTCCGACCATTGAACCCTTTCTGTTTTCCATCCAAAGCAATCCGCCCTCTGTTTCGCCAGGCAGCAGTCCTGAGTCGAAAAACAACAAACCTTCACCAGCGTAAGTTTTCATAACCCTATGAACCTTATCAATACTGATCGACGGCGGGCTCTTTAGGTTCCGTCCCAAGGGCAGAATCACAGGCCCGGTCAAGGGTTCGTCGGATGTCAAGTCCACGAGTAAGCCCAGCGGAGGATCCACCAAGTCCACCAAAGGATTCCCGGACAAATCCGACGGAGAGTCCCCTCCTCCTTCCGGATCCACTGTTCAGGCAGGATGAAGAGATAAATTACTTCTTAACAATGGACCCCGGTCAGCGGAAAGTTCGAATATTCGAATGTTATGAGGACTAGGGGCCGACGCTTAACACCTTGCTTGACTCCGAGTCGGAAATTTAAATTAAGCAGGTCATGATCATTGGGGGGATTCCCTTCCATCATTACCATTCTACTGTGAAACCGACCCGTCGAAATCAGAACAGTATTTAAGATCTTTTTCTTTTGTTTTCCTTCATGTTGTCCCGATAAATCGAGTTTAAAGCGGGGCTTTACGCAAGTTCAATGAACGGCAACATGCGGACTTCAAGTTCGAGCATACACGGGCAATAACACTCGTCACAAGTCACGGCGCTTAGACAAAATATAGTTGTTAATAAACCTCCCAACGATCTGCCCCCCAGCGGCAATCTCATTAAGTCTTACTCACTCCCTTGTGAGATTCCCCAGACTGTTCTTAAAGGTTTTGTCTAGGTCCTGGCATCTCAGACGATTTTTTATCTCACCCCTGCTCGCAAGTCCTAGCCTGCTCGTTCTTATTTCATCAGTTTTAGTCATATTATCATTTCTATCGTTTCTCTCATACTATGACCGATGGACCCGGATACCAGACCCAATCTGACTCTCGGCGTACTGATAATAAATTGACTGAGCGTCCCAGACCCTCTAACAAACGAGTCTCCCCTGCTGATGAAGAATTGGAACCAGAACAGCCTGTCGAAGAGGATGAATTTCAGTCCAGCCGAACTGAACTCACTGCTGTCATCTCGCAATTACGAGACTCTAAACTCTCTAGATCTCGAGCTATCACCAAAATTAGCTCTATCATTGACAACAACTCTTCAGTTGCAGACCCCGAAAAGAAAAAGGCAATTGACTTATATCTCTCCGAGCTCAGTTCAATCCAACTTGGTAAATCAGCTTGACCTTTCATTACTGGACACAAAGAGAATGAAGCTATTGACGACTCCGTCTTTGACATGCTTGACCAAATTTCAGCAAAAGGTAAACGGTCTCGAGAAGGTTCGGTCAAATCCGATGATCCTGACAACTCTCCTTCTAAGAAACGAAAGTTCACTGAAGCTGAGCTGCCACCCAGTTGGGCCAACCCAGTCTCTACCAATTCCAATGACTCCAGCTTCTCCAAGACTTGCAAGCGAATCAGAGTCTAGCTCCGGGATGTCTCTGGGGCTAGAGCTATCATCTGCATGTCCCGAAATGCTCCCACTGGAATTCCCAACTCTCAATGGGACTGGATACTCTGGGGAGAGGTCCTCGATCTCAACCATTTCCTCTCCTCTATCCACTGCACTACAGTTAATGAAGAGGGAGAGACTCACATTGGCAACACAAAAATCAGCTTTGGAGTGGCTGACGTGAAACGGTGTATTACCACGGCTGCTGAGTGGTCTTCCACATGGCAACTTGCATCTGAAGCCATTGAATTCGCCTTCCCTCACTGCTCACGAGAACTCATTAGTTACAGGAAATTCATCTCTGGTAAGTTTGGAGCAAAACACTCTAGTTCTCACTCCCGAGTTATACTCTACGACATTGCCATCTGCAACATCGTTCAGGGAGGCCAATGTACTTTGCTCACCAATCAACAGCTTCACATGCATTTCTATTTGTCCATCCTCATGCCCGACGCTGTTATCCCCAGTACTGCCACATGCAAGTCAGGTCAGTCCTGTGCCGGCGGGAGTGGCAGTAGCAAGGTCAACATCTGCAACAGGTTTAATGGCATTAACGGTTGCCCCTCCGACAACGATGATTGCCGCTACCGCCATATCTGCAAGAAATGCAAGAGAGCCAGACACAGGAAAGAACAATGCCCCAAATAAATCATATCAGGATATTTTGGGCACTAGGCCTAGGTATCTTTGTTACAACCTATGGGATTCGACTACACCTTTTCACCCCACAGTAGCAGACTGGTCAGAAACTGCTATTTCTCTTCCCTCTCCCCCTCTTCCAGAACTCAATGATCCTGATCATTCAAAAAATGATTGCTGACAACTCTCACCTCTTTTGAATCATCACTCCAATCAATGTGGATCGTTTCGAATCTCTTCTTTCAGATCATCCAAACCCACCTTTCATCAAATCTGTTTGCACCGGCTTACGACACGGTTTTTGGCCTTGGGCTGATACACAGCGTGAAGGTTATCCCTCCATCTATGATGGTGCTAGACCTACTCCCCTCAATGAGAAGAAAGCTGCATTTTTGAGAGACCAACACAACATTGAGATCAAAAAAGGACGGTTCTCTGCCTCTTTTGGCACTGACCTTCATGTACTGTATGCCAGTGCATGCGGTTCCCAAACCCAATTCCTCAGATCTCCACATGGTGACAGATCATAGCGCCAGCCCATTCTCTCTCAATAGCATGGTCAACCATGACTTGGTTACTGGTTACCCCTTGGACAATATGACTCACTTAGGGGAAATGTTGATATCCCACCATTTCTCTAATGTCCACCATCAGAAGACTGTCATCTGGAAGTCAGACATCGCCTTATGCCTCTCCACCCTCACTGGCAGATCAAACAGATTAACAGTGAACACTGTCGATGGTCTACGCTATGTTGATAGGAATAATCCTTTCGGTAACTCTAGTTCAGCTGCTATTTTTATCTCATTCAATAGCCTCATTGCTTGGATCACGAGGCACAAACGAGGAATCATGAACCTGGCCACGTACATCGACAATTCCTCTGGTTTTGACTATGAGGATGACCTTCTGCCTTATGAACCCTATGCCACTTCATTCCCCCGTCACCAAACGATTCTCCTCCAACTGTGGGACAAGCTCTCTATTCCCCACAAGCTTAAAAAACAGATCTTTGGGCCCATTATCCCCGTTATAGGCATTAACATCGACCCAAACGCCATGACTCTCACGCTCTCTGCAGAATGCCAGTGTGATCTCTGTGACACACTATATGCTTGGGCTATTAAACCTGTGGGCCGCAAATCCAACTACCGCCTGAAGCACTGGCAGCAGATGGGAAAATGGATTAATTGGGCCCTTAATGTCTTCCCCCTTCTCCGCCCGTGCCTCAATAATTTTTATCACAAAATCTCTGGAATTCATGACCTGACTCGTTGTATTTGGGTTAACAACTCAGTTAGGGATGACCTCTCCTGGGCAGCTCATCATATCGAGTCCACCAACGGTATTTGGATGCTTTGGGCCTCGAATTGGGATCCCCTTTCCGCCAATTTCATAGCCTACTGTGATGCCTGTCCTGAAGGTCTAGGCTATTGGTTCCTTTCTTCCTCACTAGGCTTTTGCGCTCCCACACCTGAGAATCCCCCCACCTCTGCCATTTTTTACTTCAAGGCTATATGCATGCTCTGTGCCCTTCAGAACATCTCTATGAGGGTTGAGCCTAATTCCAGAATTGTCATCTACACTGACAACTTGAACACCATCCAGATTTTTAATTCCCTTGCCTGTCTACCCACCTATAACCATATCCTTTGATGCTCCATGGACATTTTGATCGCCAATGACCTCGACCTCCGAGTTCTTTATATCCCCGGTGATCTCAATGTCGTCACAGATGCTCTGTCAAGATGCCAGTTTGGCTGAGCTCTCGATGTTGTCCCTGATCTCAAGGTCTCACCCTTTCAACCCCCTCGATGGACGCTGGGGGCAGCCAAAAAATGATTCCGGCACTGACCATTAGGCCAAGGCAGCATAAGCACGAGCATTGGTCCCTTGAGTGTCTTCACCATGAATGCGCTCTTGCACTAGGCGAGGCAATCGACCTCTCCACTAGACAGAACTACAGTTCTGCCCTTAATTCTTACTTGAACTTCGTTCTCCTCCATGAACTCCCCGTCGAACCCACTGACGACATGCTCTCTCTGTACACTGTCTGGGCTTCTAGCTACATAGAACCCAGATCCATGGATTCCTATCTCTCTGGTATCTGTCATCAACTCAAATCGTACTTCCCCGACATTCACGCTGCCTGTTCTTCCCCACTTGTAAAATGAACACTATGTGGTTGCAAGCGCATGAAAAGCTCTCCCATCAATCACAAATGCGCATTAACCCTCAAGGACCTAGGCAGGGTTATCATTTATTACTCAAAGTCCACACTTCATAACGACATCCTATTCGTGGCTATGTTGCTTACTGGGTTCTTCGCCCTATTACACTTGGGCAAGCTCACTTTGCCGAACAATAAGTCGATTTGTGACTGGCAGAAGATCATGTGTAGAGATGCCATCTGCGTCTGCTAGTGATTGAAAGTCCGGTCCGGTCTTGGTCTTTGACCTCCAGGGGCTGAGACCGAGACCGAGACCGGTCCACCAAAGTCCCAATACCTCAAAAAACCGGACTGGACCGATCAAAGACCTCAAAAAACCGATCAAGACCGGTCTGGACCGGTTGCTGGTCCTAACCAGTCTTAATCGGTTGAAGACCGGTCTTTCGTTGAAAATAAGACATACATTCATCAACAAAGTTTGTTGGGGTTAATATAAGCTTTCAAATGAGCCCAAGAACGCTCAATATGGTTGGAAATTGAATATTCTACAATAATATT
>Ga0307513_10005993_pt1 | contig 15963 bp, 19 predicted proteins | sample 15_EM_MG_FD_202174 | JGI IMG/M metagenome (GOLD analysis project Ga0307513, IMG submission 202174) | Populus trichocarpa ectomycorrhiza microbial communities from riparian zone in the Pacific Northwest, United States - 15_EM | ecosystem: Host-associated > Plants > Roots > Unclassified | place... | reverse complement strand
GGTGTCGCCGTGCCAGCCGTCGACGATGACGGTGACGTCGATGTTGACGATGTCGCCTTCGCGCAGCGCCCGCTCGCCCGGAATGCCATGGCAGACGATGTGGTTGGGCGAGATGCAGGTGGTCTTGGTGTAGCCGCGGTAGCCCAGGCAGGCCGGGATCGCGCCGTGGTCGAGGATGAACTCGCGGGCCAGGGTGTCGAGCCTGTCGGTGACCGCGCCGGGGACGACGTGGGGCGTCAGGATGTCCAGGCACTCGGCGGCGAGCTTGCCGGCCGCGCGCATGCCGTCGAAGTCGGCGCCGCCATGCAGCTTGATCTGGCCGGTGCGGTGCTCGCCGTCGATGAGGTCGGTGGACATCTGGTCTATCCCGCGGCCGCGCCGCGTTTCTGCTGAAGGGTGATCTGGCGTTAAGTCGCTATGATAGCACGAAAGTTCAACCGGCGCTCAGCACCGTCATCGTCAGTTCCTGGCGGAGCCTGAACCCCAACGCCTCGTAGAGCGCGATGGCGCCGGTGTTCGTCGCATAGACGTGCAGGAACGGCGTCTCGCCGCGCGCCCCGATGCGGGCGGCGACGATCCGGCTCAGGGCGCCAGCATAGCCGCGGCCGCGGGCGTCGGGATGGGTGCAGACCCCGCTGACCTCGGTGAAGCCCGCGGGCTGCATGCGCTCGCCGGCCATGGCCACCAGCCGGCCGTCCTGCTTCACCCCGATGAAGTCGCCCAGCCGATGGGTGCGGGCGAAATAGGGGCCGGGTTTCGTGAGGATCGCCAGGTCGTACATCTGCGGCGCGTCGGCCTCGGTGAGCGCGACGACCTCGAAGGCGGGCGTGCCGGCCGGCCCCGGGGCCTCGGCGATCATCTGGTGGCAGGGCGCCTGGGAGACCACGATCAGGCCGGGCGGCAGGCGGACGGGGTTGGCCTCCACCAGCGCCGTGTCCCCATGGGCGGCGACCAGGGCGGCGAGCGCCGTCATCGCCTCGTCGCCGTCGTCGGCCGCGGCGGCGAACATGGCGCAGGACGGGTCGAAACGGAGCGCCCGTGCGCCGCCCCTGGCCAGTGGCGCCTGGCGGGTGGTCAGCGCGGCCCAGATCGGGCGGTCGAGCGGATGGGCGGTCATTGCGGCGTCCAGGGGACCTGCCCGGCGATCTTCACCGCCTGTGGGCTGATCTCGCAAGCGTAGGCCAGCACCTCGACGCCGTTGGCGGCGGCCTCCGTCAGGCCCCTGGCATAGGCCGGGTCGAGCTCGGCGCAGGCCGAAAAGGCCTCGCAGTCCATCCGCTGGATCACGAACAGCATCACCGCGCGCTCGCCCGCCTCGACCATCGCGGTCAGCTCCTTCAGGTGCTTCAGCGAGCGGGCGGCGACGCAATCGGGGAACTCGGCCAGGGCGCCGGCTCGGCGCAGGTGGCAGTTCTTCATTCACCCGTCCCTAATACACCGTCCTTACGAAGGGGCGGTGATGGCCAAGGCTTACGCATATTCGCGCTACTCGAACGCGACGCAGGGCACCGGCGACTCTATGCGGAGACAGCTAAAAGGCTGTTTCGATTGGGCCGATAAACACGATCTGGAATTGGACACCACACACCGGGACACCGGGGTCAGCGGCTTCACTGGGCTCAATCGCATCAGCGGCGCGCTCGGATCGTTCCTCGTGAAGGTTGAGACCGGGGAGATCGAACGAGGCTCATACCTTTTGGTGGACTCGCTGGACCGCCTGAGTCGGGAGAACGAAACCCGCGTCTTGAACATGCTGACCAACCTGACCCTCGCCGGGATCAAGGTGGTCAACGTCGCCGAAGACCATGTGCTCGATGAGAGAGCAGGCATGGTGGATTACATGCGCGTGCTCATTCACGCGGCGCGCGCCCACGAAGAGTCCAAGGAAAAGGCCCGGAAGGTCGCAGCGGCCCATGAGGACTCGAAGCGAAAGGCCCGCGAGGAAGGGCGGGTCTGGCACAAGACCGGCCCGCATTGGTTGAAACCCGTAGTCACAGGCGAGGGCAGGACGCGCGTCATCACCGGCTGGGAGAAGATTTCCGAGAAGGTGCGCGTCGTGGAACGGGTATTCGATCTGATCGAAGCCGGGCTTGGCACCACCGCCATCGCCGAACGCTTCAATGACGACAAGGAAGAGACGCCGCACAACGGCAACGGCTGGCACCATTCGACCGTGCTCGAAATCGCCAAGAACCGCTGCGTGCTGGGTGAATATCAGCCGAAGTTCGCCCGCAAAGGCGACCGGGCTTCGCGCCGTCCTGCCGATGGCGAAGCCATACCGGGCTACTACGGCAAGGGTATCGTCGAGCCGGATCAATTTTATCGGGTTCAGGCGATCATCAAGAGCCGCGCTCCCCGCAGCGGGCGTCGCGCCAACGTCCGCGAGTTCAACAACGTCCTGATCGGGATCGGACGGTGCTACGAATGTGGCGGCAGGATTGGCATTCACGTCGGATCGCGTGAGCGCGAGGCAAAGTGGAAACGGTCGGACGTTCTCGTCTGTGGCAACAGCCGTCGCGGGTTGTGCTCCAACAAACGCCGCTATCGCTACGAAGAGTTGGAAGTAGCCCTCCTGACCAACATCAGCGAGTTCGAGCCGCCCCAGCCCACCAAAAATCAGGGCAAGGTGCGCGCGGCTCTCCAAGCCGCCATCGGCCAGCGTGAGGATGTGGCGTTCAGGCACGCCAACGTCATGAAGCTCGCCGAAGCGTCCGGGGACATCGACTTCATCCGCCGCAAGAACGAACTCGACGCCGACCTGAAGGCCATGGACAAGGCCATTGCCAAGCTGCGGGACGAAGAGAAAGAAGCTGGCGCCGGAGTGCCCTACAGTGACCGTCAGGAAGCTCTACAGCGGCTTTCGACGCAGATGGCCGCCAGTGTAGGGGAAGAGCGTTATCGCCTGCGTGCGGCCATCTCTGCCAGCCTGACGACGCTCGTAGACTGGATTGACTTCGATCCTAACGGGGACGTTCGGGTGATCCTCGCGGGCGCAACGGTCGCCTATCGGTTCAGCTTGGACGCTGGGCTCTCTGGGCGGTTCCAGAGGATCGTGCTTCCGCAGCCGTTCGCTGCGTGACGAGAACGGACCCTCTTTTGATCCGTCAGTTTGCCATTCGGAACATCGTCGCCTCGTTCATATCCTCAAACTCGAACCGCGCGATTCCGATGTCGGTCAGGATGCGCCGGAACCAGCGGCGCCGAGTGTTGTGGCAACACCAGAGTTCGGCGGCGGCCCTGCGCTCGTCGTCGCCGAAGCGATTGAAGTCGAGTTGGAGGTCGATGCGATAGGCGGTCTCGAACGGAGGGGAAGGCTCGTTCACACCTGTGACGACGCGCTTCAGCGCGTCCTCCGGCCCAACGACGAGCAGATCGCCGCGCACTTCATGGGGACCAACGACGAAGGCGGCGGCTACATCGGCGATCCCATTAGCCACGCGGAACTGAACCCGCTCCCAAGGAAACACGCCACCGCACGGCAGCGGCGCCTGCGTGAAAGCGACCTTGCGCCAGTGACGCAGTTCAAGCCGGTCCACCTTGTGCTTGGTGATGATCCACTGGCCGAAGGGCTTGTCCTCGCAGTCCGCTAGGTGGAGCCGGTCTCGGGCTGAAGCCGGAACGAGGCAGGGGATGGTCGGCGGGAACACCACCGGCGGTTCATCGAAAGTCCAGACACCGACCGTGAGCCATTGTCGCGGCGCGTTCTCATCCAGCCACGCATGGGGTTGACCCGGCTCCGTCGTGAGAGCCAGCACATACAGGTCCATGCGACCTCTCTGTCATCAGGAGGCAAAGCCCTCCCACAAGAAGTCGTCTCATGACGCTGAAACTGGTCAACCAAATACACCAGACTATTTCATTCAGAAAATTGGTGTATGGTTATTTGTATTAAAATTATTCGATGCGAATGCTTATGACTTTATACCATGAAGCGACATTGTTCGTCCGAGATTAGGCAATAGCTTCGCATAGCTTCGCATTGCGGGGCGCCCGACGCTCCCGCTGTTGAATGTCGGAAAATGTCCCATCGCATTCGAGTCGATGCTGGTTCAGCTACCGACGCGCCTGCGAGGTTGGATCAGGCGAAAAAGTCTTCCGCCCACACGGTCATCCGTTCGTCGGTGGCGAGGTGCTGTTCTTTCAGCACGTAGCCGACCGTCGTCCGCAGATCGTCGATGATTTCGAGGCGATACGATCCCGCCGGAACGATGTCGTTCCACGGCCCGCCGCGTTCGCTCGGAAACAGGCGATGGAAGTCGAGCAGCCGGGCAGGTGGAACGCGGATCAGTCCGTGAGCGTGGAGGTTGCGCTCCACGTGCTCGAAGAAGAACACCCCGGTCGTGCGTTGATCAGGCTTCTTGTGGAAGCGGGTTCCCAGAAGCCTGCGGTCAACGCGGGCAAGCAACGCGCCGACATCCTGCCGCGCCCTTTCGACACTCATTTTCGCGCGTGGCGGCGATCTGACATCCGAATTCCAGCAGAGGGTCAGCACGTGGGTGGACGGCAGCTTGGCATAGAAGTCAATCAGGCCATCTTTGAAACGGCCTCTATTCCGTCCAGCGAAACTCAAATGTTCAGAGATATTTCCCACAACAATAACCCGATCAAAAACAAATATTATCAGTAGATCATACTACCGGACAATATTTATCTCGGCTCTATTGAAAATGTGCCTTCTCGGTCTGGATAAATACCAAAGCGATGGAGACCTGAAAATGAGAGCCTACGAAGTATTCAACGAAATGAGAAATCGAAACCTCACGACATCGCTCCGGGCGTGGTCGCAAGAGTGGTTGGATCGGGCGCAGAACTTCGGCGCCACACATCAGTCCGAACCCCTACCGCCGGATACGGCGATCCGGCTGCGGCGCCGTCTGGTTGAGGCCGGTCATCATGATCTGGCCGCGATGGTGCTGCTGTCCATGCTGGGCGAATACGAGAAGCCCCGCCGTGCTCTGCGGCGGTCACGATGACGATGCCCGAGATTGCGGCAAAGGCCCGCGCACAGGTCATGGCGCAGACGCTGTTCAGCTTGCGACCGATAGGCTTGGTCGAATGGATGGGGATGGTCGAGGATTATTGGGAGGACGGCTGCTGGGACGGATCGGTGTTGTAGCTGACGGCAGTCCGATCCATCCTACCGGCGCCACGTATGTCTCGATGAACCCACGTTCAAATCGCGGGAATTTGACCCGTCCCCAGAGGCCTCGGAATGAGACGAGCCGCCGCATCAGCGTTGTTTCTGCTTGCCTTGCTTCAGGGCATCTGTAGCGCATTCGCAACTTGGGCTCTCTGGCGTGAGGTCTCGGGGCTCGATCCAATCTCTACGTATGCTGGATTGCCGTTTTTGGTTCTCGGGTTTCCTTGGTGTTTCGCAACTGGCCTTATTCCCAACGATGTCGGCGGAGCCATCGGCATGGGAGTGTCAGCAGCCATAAATTTTGCGCTACTCACGTTCTTCGCCGCGCGGGTTTGGAACGGACATCGGCACAAGCAGCGGCCAGATAAACGGACCGCTGCTTGGGTCAGAGGTGGGTCGAGGGTATGGAAAAAGTGGGATATCAGCAGGTGAGGCGAGATTAATGCGGCAATTATATGCGACGGCTGTGGCGTTCGTTATTACACTTTCTCCCTCGGCCCTTTGTGCGGCACCTTTTGCTGCCTTGTATCTCGACGGGGAGGGCTTTCAGTTAGCTGATCTCGCGGAAATTCATAAAAGCCAGTCACTTGTTCAATACAAAACCGTGACGGTGACTCGGCTCGCCCCTCTTGTGGCAGATGGTCCCCTTGAGCAGATGATTCATAGGAAAGAAGCTGACTGCGATGGGGCGCGGGTGAGGATCGTCGAGATGGCCTTACAGGTGAAGGGCAAGGAGCCCGAAGTTCCGCCGTGGTCGGTTGGTGTCAATGATTGGACAGAGATCGACGAAGCTGAACTCCGTCTTGTCTGCTCCGGCGACACGAAGGGCAGACAAATCTTCCGCACCGTGGGCGCCGCGCGCGCCGCCATGATCGAGATGTCAAAGAAGCCGGAATAGGATGATCCGGATATGTATACTAATCAGACGGCAAGAAAATGAGACGTGTAGCTCTCATTACCCGTCGAATATGGATGACAGAATCTCCGATTACCTTATCCTATAATCTATCTCCGACATCGCGGAGCGCAGATAGGTTTTCGGATGCTGATTGGATATTCACGCTGTAGCTCATCGGGGCAAAATCATGCCTCCCAGATCGACGCGCTCGAAAAGGCCGGATGCGACCGCATTTTCGCCGAGACGGAGAGCGGGACGCGGGCGGATCGGGCTGAACTCGCCAAGCTGTTGGAGTTCGCGCGGCCCGGCGATCAGGTGGTGGTCTACCGGCTCGACCGCCTCGCGCGGAACCTGCGCCACCTGCTCGACATCGTTGACCAGATGACCAAGCGTGAGATCGGTCTGAAATCCCTGACAGAGGCCATCGACACATCGACGCCTTCGGGGCGGCTGGCCGTCCACCTGTTCGCCTCCATGGCGCAGTTCGAGGCCGAGCAGGTGAAGCTCCGCTGCGCCGCTGGCAGGGCCGCCGCCGTGGCTCGTGGTCGGATGGGCGGGCGTCCCCGTGCGATGGACGACACCAAGTTGCGGATCGCGCGCACGCTGATGGCCGACGACCAACTCTCGATGGTCCAGATCGCCGAACAGGTCGGTGTGGCGCCCAGCACGCTTTACCGGACGCTGCCGGGTGGGCGGGGGGCTCTGGAAATGCGCGGCGCCACGGCGCAGTCTGCGGCTTTGGCCGGGGAAGTGCGCGCTTGAGCTTCATCTTCTACGACACCGAGACGACGGGCACGAACAGCGCGTTCGACCAAATCCTTCAGTTCGCCGCCGTTCGGACGGACGCCGATCTTCAGGAGATCGAGCGGTTCGAGATTCGCTCCCGGCTACTGCCCTACGTGGTGCCGTCGCCGCACGCGCTGCGCGTCACCGGCCTGACCATCGACCAGCTTCTCGATGAGGCCCACCCGTCTCACTACGAGATGGTCGGCCAACTGCGGCGTGCGCTGGGGGCTTGGTCTCCTGCCGCCTTCGTCGGCTACAACTCGCTTCGATTTGACGAAGAGTTCCTGCGGCAGGCGTTCTACCAATGCCTTCACCCGCCCTATCTGACCAACACCACCGGCAACCGGCGGGCTGACGCGCTTCATCTGATCCGCGCCGCAGCCGTGCTCCACCCGGAGCACATCGTCGTGGCGCAGAGCGACAAGGGCGGCCCCAGCTTCAAGCTCGACCGGCTGGCCCCGGCCAACGGCTATAACCATCCCAACGCCCACGAGGCCATGGCCGATGTCGAAGCCCTGATCTTCCTGTGCCGGATCGTGCGCGACCGCTGCCCGCAGCTATGGACGCGGTTCCTGCGCTTCGCCGACAAGGGCGCCGTGGCCGACTTCATCGGGCAAGAGGACGCCTTCCTGCTGATGGAGTTCTTCCCGGTCCAGACGGGGCGGTTCGTCGTCACCGCCATCGGCCAGAACGCCGTCCAGCCGAACATCGCCTACTGCTACGATCTCGCCGTCGATCCTGACCAGCTTCGCGGCCTGAACGATGCTGAATTGGCTACGCGCATGACACGGGCGCCGAGGCCGATCCGCAAGGTGAAGAAAAATGCTGCGCCGTCCCTGTGCCCGTTGTCCGAGGCGCCGCCGGAACTGCTGGGCGGCGTGAGCCCGGACGAGTTCGTGCGCCGGGCTCGTCAGGTGCGATCCGATCCGGCGTTGATCGAGCGGCTGGTCGCTGCGGCTACCGCGACCGAGCCGGTCTATCCGTCGTCGCCCCATGTCGAACGCCGCATCTATGATGGCTTCTGGTCCAACGCCGACGCACGCAAGCTGGAAGCCTTCCATACCGCGTCATGGGAGGATCGGGTGGTGATCGCTGGCGGACTGGAAGACGAGCGGCTCGCGTGGCTGGCCCGGCGACTAATCTTTGTCGAGCAGCCACATCACCTCACGCCCGAGCATCACGACGCCATGATCGGGCAGGTGGCGCGGCGCCTGATGGCTGACGCGGCGGATTGCGGTGGCTGGACCACGCTGCCCAAGGCGTCGAGCGATCTGGCGGCTATGATGCCGGGGCTCGCTCCCAGCGACGCAAAGCAGTTCTCGGACCTCGGAGCGTATTTCCGCAAGTTGGTGGCGGAGCTACCAGCCGCAGTCGATTAGAGGTTCTAACCGACTGCGGCGGATGGCCATCCTTCGCTTAAGCCAACACCTGTTCAGAAGGTGGCGAGAGCGTTTGAGAGAAGACTGCGGAGTTTTGGATCGCCAGTTCCACGGGCAGGTCTTTTTCTTCCCAATCCAGCGGTTCCAAGGGAGGCGCCGGGACGTAGAGAAAGTCCGCAAATTTGGTGGACAGTTTCCGGGCGGTCTTCACCAACTTATCAAGATCACTACTCGCGCCAATCACCGTATTGGCCCCCTCAATCCCCTTGTCTCCATCTTCGCAGCCAATCAGCAAATAGAGGCTGCCAGCCGGGAGCTTCTTTTCTTTCTTCGGGGCAATGGCGATAGAGCGCAGCCGGGGCTTCTCGGTTGCCGGGTCGATGGCGTTCTGAAGTTTCGAGCGAACCTCGTCCGCGTATTTCTTCAGGTTGCGCGACGCCTTATCGCTGGGTTCAAATCGACGTTCGTGTTTGGCGAGCGTGATCCCCATTGTGGCGACCTTGATCAGATTGACCATCACGTCGCGGCTGGCGGGGTTCTTGTAGCGGGGGATTCCACCAACCTTCGCCTCGGAGAGCCGTGCCGTCACGTTGGCCTTGAACACCTTGTCCCAAGCCTCTTCGGTTATCGGTTCGGGGTAGTCCTTCAGCGCATTCTTCAGGACGGTCATTTGGCTGCCTTCTGCCTTCGTGATGGACTTCCTGCTGGCGTCAATCGCCGAGAGATTGGCGAGGATGGCATCGACCGCGCCAGCAACGATCTCCATTTGCTTAACCGGATTGACATTCTTAAAATGGTTTAAGGTGCCATCTGCGTCATGTTGCTTATTCATCGTAGTATGTCCTCGTTGGCCGAGTGGCAATATGCTCTCTGTCGCCGAAAACAAATCTATCAATATATTTAAAAATGGCCAGTTCCACTCGTGGATACATACATTTATACTATTCTAGACATACATTTCCACAATTTAACTGCTCATTTCCACTTTTGGTGGCGGAGTGGGCTCGATGGCCTATGTGCGGAAAAAGGACGCCCTCAAACGGGAGTTGGCACGTCGTCTCTCGACGCGGCTCAAGCGGCGCATTGATCCGTCCGAGATTCTGGACCGCAAGGAAGCCGCCAAGCTCGCGGGATTGAGTGAAAATCACTTCACCAATGGCCTGACGGGCAATTTCCCCACCTACTACTTTGCCGACGAGATGAGGTTTGGCCCCGAAGGACTCATGTTGTTCCTGCGCTCGGATGTGGAGCGCAGACTCTCATGGGGGAACGAGAGGTTGGAGTGGCCGCCGGAGTCGGACGAACCGTCCACCGATGACATGATCAGGCTCTTGGGGGGATGGACGCCCTGACTGGCGAAATCGCCAGATCATCTGCGCCCGGTGCCGCTGCGTATTATCGCCGCCACGGAATCCGGCCCGCGATCCTCACGCCATCGACGGCAACATCACAGGTGTAGACAAGCACCTCGACACCCGCGTTAGCGGCTTGAATGAGCCCTCCTGCGAACGCTGGGTCCAGATCATGACAGGCGGTGAACGCCTCACAGTCGGTGCGCTGGACGACGAAGAGGACAACAGCGCGATCACCCTCGGCGACCATGGCTTCGAGTTCCCGCAGATGTCTCAACGAACGGGCGGCGACGCAATCTGGAAACTCGGCGAGCCCTTTTGTCCTTGTTAAATGGACATTTTTCACTTCCAGCCAAAGTCGATGATCGGGCCGAAGTTCACGGTGTAAATAGGACTGGACATTGTTGACCTCGAGCCAGCAGGGCGCCCGGTCCGGCGCCTCCAGCAGGAAGTCCACGCGGGAATTGGCGCCGTAGCGCACCTCGCGCCGGTGGCTTGTGTAGCCGGTGAGCTCGGGAATCGCTTCCGCCGCCAGCGCCTCGGCGGTGAGGCGGTTGGGGTGCATGGTGTTCAAGCCCACGGGTAGAAACTTTCCATCATGGCTTGATGCTTCGACCAATTCCCATGTGTAGGGCAGCTTGCGTTTCGGGTCTGGCGACTTCGAAACCCAGCAGGTCAAGCCGGGCATGTTCAGTCCGATCATCGCCCCCGGATTTGGACAATGGGCGGTGATCTCGGTTCCATCGTCGAGCACGATGTCAGCGAGGAATCGTTTGTAGCGTTGGACGAGGCGACCTCGGATGAGTGGCGTGGGAAACAGCATGGCAGCAAGGATCACTAAGGCGGATCGTTCGGCAAATGTGGGTTCAGCCAAACGGCATGGTTCATGGCGGTTGAAATCAAAGCCATGAGCCCCATGTCAAATTTCTTGAAGGGAAAACGCCATGGCGACGCTAACCATCGACTCTCGATTGAGGACCGAGTTCTGGCGCCTCTGGCGTGAATACGCTGACGGACAGACGGCGGCAGTCGGAGGGACGGGCGGCCTCGTGATCTTCCAAGACCCTTTTGAGCAAGGTCCCAATCAGAATGGCCACATCGTATTTCGTGAGGTCTCCGAGGCTTTTCTTGAGGAAGTTCGCGCGAATAACTTCACGATCCTGAAGGTCGAGGAATAGCTCGCCTCTCCTAAAATTGGTTCGGCTTTATCGGTGCCAACGGTCGCGGTTGGATGATCGTGCAGGTGCCTTGGCCGAGTGTGTTGGACTGCACCGTGCTGTCGAGTTTGTCGTCACGCATGGTGGATTGGCCTAATTCGGAAATTTCGAGGGTCTTGCGGTCAATCGTTCTCATGTTCTCAATGTGGCTTCGAAATTTTCCATCCGGGCCGGTGTAATCTTCCTTCACCTGCATCACGATCACGTCGCTTCCGATGGCAGCGCCACTCAACTCGTAGAGCGATTGGCGAGCCGCATCGTATCGCTCGAATTTCTGCCTTCTACCGGGAGTGAAGCGGAACACGAGCGACCGGTCATCTGATGTGTTCGACTCCCGCGAAGCCGAACCTTTCTCCGCCAATGAAGATGTTTTGGCTGTCCAGTCACACCGAAGCCAAGTCGGCGCAGCGTCGGCGTTCGGAGCCCCTTGAGCAATCGCTTGTGGAGCAGAACCCAAGATCAAGATTGCAAGGAAGACAGGGAGCGAGCGCATGAAAAAACGATTCTGGGTCATCCAAGGATTTGATGGTTCTGAGTCCCTATACGAAGGTGAGTTCGCCTTCAGCCGGTATTCTGAAAAGCAGATGACCGAGCTACTCCGTCTTCTGGTCGCCAAGGAAGCGCTGTCTGCCCGTGAGATTGTAGAATCCATCGGTCGTAAGAGCACGGGCTTGCTGGAGGTGCATCGGCAGATGGATGGAAAACTATTCATGTGCGGGCAAGGGATTCACTTCGCCGCCCGAGTGACTGAACGCTGAGGGGAAGTTCATGAACCTCAGCAAATGGGCGGCGGCACACCCGTCCTTAAGTCCATGGGGGCGAGTTTGCTACGGCTTGCGGTCGGCTCAAGGACGAGCGCGCAGCGCTCGTCGCGGCGCGGCCGGCTGCAGGCCGGTCCTTGACCCGCCCGCAAGCCGCAGCTCCAATCTGACCATGGGCTAAAGGCTTTCCAGCATTCTAGAAGAATGGCTGTCGGAACTCTGGCGAGGGCGTGTGCGCCGAGCGGTCTTGGCGGCGACCACATTCCAGACTGTCATCCCGGAAGACGCGTGAGCGGCTATCCGGGACCCATAGACACCGAGGCGCCATGAGGGGCGCCGCGGCGCCGCTGCGGACGGTTCTGGACGGGGGGTGTCTATGGGTCCCGGATACGGGCTGCGCCCATTCCGGGATGACACCTTGAGGGGGGATAGGCGGCTTGACCCATCCGAAAGCCGTGGCTCCAATCTGGGCGTAGGCTAAAGACTCTGCGGCATTCTAGAAGAATGGCTGGCGGAACGCGGGCAGAGGCAGCGGACGGATGACTGAGGTATCGAACCAACCCGTCACCGCCGCCGTCCTGATCATCGGGGACGAGATCCTGTCGGGGCGGACGCAGGACACCAACCTGCGCGACATCGCCCGCTATCTCGGCGTCCATGGGATCGACCTGGCGGAGGCCCGCACGGTGCCGGACGTGATGGAAGAGATCATCGCGGCGCTGAACGCACTCAGGGCGCGCTATGACTATGTGATCACCACCGGGGGCATCGGGCCGACGCACGACGACATCACCGCCGATGCGGTGGCCGCGGCCTTCGGGGTGGAGCTCTACGAGCACCCGGAGATCATCGCGCTCATGCAGGCGCGGCCGGGGATGGAGCTGAACGCGGCGCGGCGGCGGATGGCGCGGGTGCCGCAGGGCGGCGTGCTGGTGCGCAACCCGGTCGCCGGGCCGCCGGGGTTCAACATCGGCAACGTCTTCGTGCTGGCCGGCGTACCCGCGATCATGCGCGGCATGCTGGAGGACGTGGGCCCGCGCCTGCGGGGCGGGGTGGTGACGGTGTCGCGCACGGTGCGGGTGGAGGGCGCGGGCGAGGGCGTGATCGCCGCGCCCCTGGAGGCGGTGGCCAAGGCGCATCCGGCCATGTCGCTGGGCAGCTATCCGTTCTTCGGGCCCGAGGGCTATGGCTCGAACCTGGTGCTGCGCGGGCGCGACCCGGCGGAGCTGGCGAACACGGTGGATGAGCTGATCGCCGCGCTGAAGGCCGCCGGGGTCGAGCAGGTGGGTGAAGTCGACGCCGGATGACGGCGCGATTTGCGCCGCAACGCCCCTCTTCACACCTGTGGATAAGTCTGTGCACTATCGGTGGATCAAGCATCCTTGCGGATGCCGGCGACCGATGGGGGGCCACGGTGAAGACGCTGACGGTGATGTCCCGCAAGGGCGGGGCCGGCAAGACGACGGTCGCGGTCAACCTGACCCTGGCCGCGCGCGCCATGGGCGTGAAGGCCGTGCTGGCCGACGCCGACCCCTTGCGCTCGGCCTCCGAGGTCCTGCGGGACCGCAAGGACGCCGCCGGCCTGATCTTCGAGACCGCGGCGTCCAAGCTCTTCGCGCTCACTGAGGCGTCGCGCCGGGCAGGCGCGGACCTGCTGATCATCGACACCCCGGCCGCGCCGGAGGCCGACGTCGCCGAGGCGGTGAAGGTCGCCGACCTCTGCCTGGCGGTGTCGCGCCCCACCTATCTCGACCTGGCCGCAGCGGTGCGCTCGGTGGCGATCATCCAGCGGCTGGGCCGCGAGGGGATGATCGTGCTGAACCAGTGCGCGCCGGCCCGCAACGGCGTCGAGCCGCCGGCGGTGGTCAAGGCCTTCGAGGCCCTGCGGTTCGCGGGCCTGCCGGTGACCCCGGTCGCGCTGCGTTCGCGGATGATCTACCAGACCGCCTTCGCCCACGCCCGCTCGGTGCTGGAGATCGACAAGGACGGGGCCGCCGCCACCGAGGTCCTCGAGCTCTTCAAGGCGGTCTGGCGCCGGCTGGGCGGCGAGATCCGCAAGCCGATCCGCACCGCCAACGACGACCTGCGCCGCCCCGCCGGCCGCCCGAGCATGGGCTATCTGAATCCCTGAGCGGACCCGGACGCCCTCGACCGGAAATCCCTTTGCCGGTAAGCCTTGGCGGGCGCGGGGGCCTGGCGGAACCGGTAGACGCAAGCGACTTAAAATCGCTCGGAGCAATCCGTCCGGGTTCGAGTCCCGGGGCCCCCACCAACCCGCAGCGCCGATGGGGCGCCGGCTAGGGTCCGTACTCAATACCGGTCATCCCCGCGAAAGCGGGGACCCAGGCTTTTCGTGGTTTCAGAAGCCTGGCGTCGCCGCGGGAGCTCAGGTTGAGCAACAAAAAACACCTGGGTCCCCGCTTTCGCCGGGATGACCGGGTGTTGTTGGGGCCCAAGCCATTGAAATTGCTCGAACCCAATTGAGTGCGGACCCTAGGCTTGCGGCCGGATCTCGCTCCGGTCGTTGGCGGCCTGCTCGCTGGCCACGCCGGCCGGGTAGCGGAAGCCTTCGCCCTGGCCGTTGGAGGCGGCCAGCTGGCGCTCGACGAACGCCCAGTTGGCGACCTCGCCCAGCCAGCGCTTGAGGAACTCTTTGCGGTCGTTCTTGTAGTCCAGGTAGTAGGCGTGCTCCCAAAGGTCGCAGACCAGGAGCGGGAAGAGGCCGTCGCGGATCAGGGTGTCGTCGGCGTCGTGGGTGGAGATCACCTTCAGGCCTTCCGAGCCGGTCACCAGCCAGACCCAGCCCGAGCCGAAGTGCTCGAAGCCCTCGGTGACGAACTTTTCGCGGAAAGCGTCGAAGCCGCCGAACGCCTTGGCGATCCCGGCCTTCAGCGCTTCGGACGGCGCGGGCGCCTTGGGCGTCATGCTCTCCCAGAAGAAGGCGTGGTTCCAGGCCTGGGCGGCGTTGTGGAAGAGCTTGGCGTCGCCCTTGCGCTGGGCCTCGCGCACGACCTCCTCCAGGGCGCGGTTCTCCAGCCCGGCCTTGGCGGCGAGCTCATTGGTCTTCTCGACATAGGTGCGGTGATGCTTGTCGTGGTGGGTGTGCAGCGTGTCGGCCGACAGGGCGGGTTCCAGCGCGGCATAGGCGAACGGCAGCTTGGGCAGAATGAACATGTGGGGGCTCCTCACGGAGAATGGGAAACCCGCGGGGCGCGCGGCTGTTCCAGCGGCGATCAGGGCGCGAGCGCCCTGGGCAGCAGCCCGGCCAGCAGGTCGGCGACCTGACGGGCGCCCGGTGCATCGGCGAGCAGGTCCTGGCGGGTCTCGAGCTCCAGATAGTCGAGGCCGCGTGGGCGGCAGTGGAAGGGCACGGTGAAGTCGACCTCGTCCATCCGGTAGGGCTGGTTGTCGCCCACGAGGTCGGCGCCGACCTCGGCCTGCAGGACCGCCAGCGCGGCGCGGGAGAAGGCGGAATCCCCGGCGTGCAGCACGCCGAACCGCCAGGGCCGCGCAAAGCCGTTCATGGTCGGGGTGAACGAGTGCAGCGAAACCAGGATCGTCGGCAGGCCGCGGGCGGCGCGGGCGTCCAGTTCGGCCGCGATGGCGGCGTGGTAGGGAGCGGCGATCTCGTCGACGCGGGCCTGGCGTTGGGCGGGCGAGAGCTTGGCGTTGCCCGGGATCACCACGCCGTCGCTGATCCCGGGGATCGCATCCGCGCGGCCCGCGTCGCGGTTGCAGTCGATGACCAGGCGCGAATAGCGCTGGCGGATGAAGGTGGCGCCGAGGCGCTCGGAGAGGAAGGCGCCCAGGTCGGCGATCCCGATATCCCAGGCGATGTGGCGTTTCAGCTCAGGCGCGGGGACTCCAAGGTCCGTTAACCCTGACGGTACGAATCGCCCGGCATGATCGCCCAGCAGCAGAAACGGCGATGCGGCGCCCGGATTCAAAGCAATCCACGGCGACGCCTCGTCAGCGGCAAGGAGCCGCGTAGACCCGAACCCGGAATCGCCACCAACCTCAACCAATGCCCATCGTCTCCATCCGGCACCTGACCACCTACCGCTACCGCAACCCGGTGGCGTTCGGCGAGCATCGCATGATGCTGAGGCCCCTGGAGAGCTATGACCAGCGGCTGCTGTCCGCCGAGCTGACCATCTCGCCCGATCCCAGCGTGATGCATTCGGTGCATGACGTGTTCGGCAACTGCGTGGGCATCGCCCGCTTCCAGGGACGCTCCGACACCCTGACCTTCGAGAGCAATGTGCGGCTGGAGCACACGCCGCAACCGGCCTTCGCCGGCCTCGACGGCGAGGACGCCTACAGCGCCACCTTGCCGTTCGCCTACAGCCCCGAGGACCTGCCGGACCTGGCGCGCTCGATGGAGCGGCTGCATCCGGACCCGACCGGCGAGGTCGAGGCCTGGGCCCGTC
>Ga0307513_10005992_pt1 | contig 15963 bp, 13 predicted proteins | sample 15_EM_MG_FD_202174 | JGI IMG/M metagenome (GOLD analysis project Ga0307513, IMG submission 202174) | Populus trichocarpa ectomycorrhiza microbial communities from riparian zone in the Pacific Northwest, United States - 15_EM | ecosystem: Host-associated > Plants > Roots > Unclassified | place... | reverse complement strand
GTATGAAGAACAAAGGTGAGCAAGGGATTTGAACACGCGGTTTCAACTAACTGGTATGACAGGCTTCTTTGGCAATTTGAGGCAGCAAGTGTCCTCCAAACTAGGTCGCGAAGGTTCAAGTGTCGGAGATTCCCTAGAACGCTTGCTCCCAAAAAATACTAGCAGTTCTGACAATGGACTGGGGGGTCTCCAGACTCCCAGAGTGAACACATCTCCCGGGGATCCAAACGCGCAACCAACGCCGGAGTCTGAAATCGGTTGGTGACTTGGATTAGCTCTCACAAGACCTTGATGCTCACTTCCCGCCATAGGAGCAAATGTGGACCAAGCAATTCAAGCTTGCCGACCAGAATCAAAGTCACTCATTCATAACACAGAACAGATGCACAAGGTCAAAGAGATGCTCGACGATGGGTACTGCGACATTCAAGGGATGAATGGTGACCTCATCTTTGTTGGTTAGTGTCTCACCTTGGCCGTATCAATAGACTGCGCTGACTTCCTTTCAGCCGATATCCTTGATACGCGAGTGTATGCTGCAAAAGGTGAGTCAAAGGGCCTATGAACTCCCTTGGATGTCCTAATGGTAGCCTTTAGATGTTGCCAACCCGAAGAGTACCATTCTGGAGTCCAAACTTGAGCCCATCATTCGGTTCTTAGAGATGATCGTGACTCCCCTTAAAGAGATATATGGGATACCGAGCTCATCCGTTCACGTTTTTTACAATCTTGCTGGACCCACAATTGCGTTCAATCGCGATGGCGCCTTGTTCTTAAACCTGCGATACTACGAAGGCTGGCGTAAGTATAAGTCTTTATGCTCTCTCTCTACCACTCAAATTCGTTCTGCAGACGACCAGCAGGTGAAAAACGAGCAACGGCACAAGGCCCTCATTTCATGGTACTTCACATTAGCCCACGAGATTGCAGTGAGTTGCTCGTATCGGTTTTCTAGTGACCCTTGATACTTAAAGTTGTGCAGCATAACCTTGTGTCGCCACACAATGCCGAACACTCGTACTACATGTCCCAAATCGCACAGCGATCTTTACTCAAACTTCAAGAATACCTTCATTCATTAGGACCCTCACGAATTTAGCGGTTTAGATGTTCTATATTGAGAAATAATAGACAGGACAGAAGGATAGACTAGACGGATGGGTGCACCGGACAGACTTGGACAATATTTATGTAATCTGTAATGCAACCGGACAATATTCAGTCATCGAGGCGAGGAACATGCAAAGAGATCAAGGTCATCATCTGACGAAAGCCGACTTCGGTGTGTCTCCTGTCTCGCAGTTGAAGACGTTCTCAAACTTGACACCGGTCGAATCTCAAGGGGTGTGGCAGACTGAGATTGAGAAGACTCGATGATCTGCTTCAGCTGGGGAAGTGGAACTCTCGAACTACTCCGTGAATGGCCTCGTTTCGTCAGTGGTTGACAACTAGTGCTCCGCTGGGCGTTTGCCCTGTGGGAGCTTTCCAAAGGCCGCGTGACCGCGTTTTCCTTCGTGCTCCCGGCGGCCGGTTTGAACTTGTCCTCTGCCTCCTTGTCCCGATCGTGTGCCTCGCTTGAACCCTCGTTAGCCGAGAAGTAAATAGGGGAATCATCTTCGGTTCCGTTTTCGCTCGGCTGGTAAGTTACTTTGACTCGAGGACGTTTCACTCTCTTCCGCCGCCCTGCATCCTCCAACCCAGACACAGAGGATTCCGATGGACTTCCGTGCCTCGCCTTCACCTTCCTATGCTTCGCCTTCCCTCTCCCTGGTTCATCACGAGCCTCCCACTCGTCTGAATCGTGACTAGGACCGGGTTCCGAGGACTGCTTTCTCTTGCATTTGTATGGCCGGCGATGGTCCACATCGCCGGCGTGGAAGGACGCCACAGCATGCTCGAGGGCCTTTGCGAGGTTGATAAGGTGATAGGATCGTAAAGTGGATAGCCAGCATCCAGTGATATGGTCGAAGGTTACGAGAGAGGTTCTCAACACAAGAGAGGTAAAAAGGCGAGGAGACGCAACCTTCTCCAAAGTTTTGAGAGCATGAAGGATTTCTGAATGTCGGACCTCGTTGATCACGGAAGCCGTGAGGCACAGGGCGAGCAACGCTTCGCCTATCTTGGTCGACAGAACCTGTACCGAATCTGAGTTGACAAGTTCCCCTAAAGCGCCTGTAAGATCGAGAAGCAAGTCATGGGATGTGGCTGAGAGATCCGCAGGAAACCTCTGTACGAGATCGTGGGCTCGGCTAGTAAGCTTCTCCACAACCTGTGTTGACAATGAGGCATCAAAAGTTACGCTTGAATATTGGAAATCCCCCAATAGGAACGAGAGATGACGAGCCATACTACTGACAACTAGAATAGAGAGATGAAAATCTTGATCGAGGTGCCGGTATAGATGTGAGACTGCGCGGAACGCCCAAACTGTGGGATCCAATTCGTAGAAACTCGAGAGTAATATCCTAAAAAAAGCCGCGGCAGGTAGATACTTGGTGAAACTACTGTAGAGTTGCGTAATATGTCGTGTAGCATAGGGTTCGTTGATCAGGCACTGCGTCACTCCATTGGAGTCCGATTGGGGTGTGAAGTAGTACTGAACAATATGTTCGAGAAAGATTGATGACTGTGAAGGCCTTAGAAGCACATCACAAGATTTCGATGTCCCCATACCTCCTCCTGGAGCCCTGCGGTGAGGCATATTTGAAGTAGTGACGACCATAATTCGAGGAGGAAGACAGGAATTTTAAAAATGATGAGGTGTGCTGCATGTGCGACCAACGCATCCCTGTAAATTTTGTTTGAGTCGGTGTACACATGGATTGCTCCGCCTGGTCCCCACCTGCGACAGTGGATGGGTATCTCCTCATACCAATCACCAAGTGCGTCTGCATCTGAATCGCTAGATTCTTCTCGTTCTTCTGCAGGAGCAGCACGTCGTCCGAGGGTCTCCTCTGCTACATGTCGACCAATCATTTTGCTAGTGATGGCCTGAAGGGATAGGACCAGTTCGTTCGACACTGGCGGAGCAACTGCAAGGACTAGGTGGCGAAATGCATCTTCAACTGCTACTGTTGCCTCTGTGAACCCATACACGCTGGATAGCGGATGGTTGTCAAAAAGGCTAGCCCACGCTTTTGGGCCGCGTCGAGCCGAAGTTACCACAAAACCACGAAGACGGTGCTTCTTGGAATATGTAGCTCCAGAACCACGGTATACCAAAGCTTCGGGCATCGCATAGTGCTTATTCAAAATCCTTGCGAGAGTGTTGAGCTTCGTCTCCAGTGGACGAAGGAGCCGACGGATGCGAGAGACGGTTAAGGCGTCGGGTCGTGGATTGTGAAATGGGGACATTATCAGAGCATCGGACGTGAGGGCTGGGGAGTGTAAGTCATAAAAAATGCTTTGTAGAGATCCTCTCACCGTGGAAAGGGAGAGCGGGTCAAAGGGTATCACTCAGTGTGGTATGTGGCGATATGTATGAGTTATTCACTATGGTCGTAAGAGGCGGAAGCGGAAGGAAACAAGCAGTTTAAAACTCCGACGGCCAAACAATCGACTATCTTGGACCCCTCCCCTTCTAGCTCAACCTACACACCTTTCCGTAGTAGCTCTACTAGCCCGTTTAACACGCGTAGAGATCCTCCTAGGGCGCGTTTACTGAGCCCCTTGATCATCAGTCTCCAAATGTCGACTGAATCGCGCCTTTTCGGTGATCAAGCGATGGGTCTCATTGTCGAAGCCCGTCGTTCGGAAGCTGCGAATACTCTTCTCAAATATAATGATCCCGCCGTCCGGGCTGTATGCCGCGAAATACGCATGTTGGACACAGATCTCACGCGAGTTACTGCCGAATACGAGCGCGAAGGGTCGCAAGTTCCAGACGGTGTGGTGGCTGCCGCTTCCTTTTACCATGTCGCTCTCCGTCGCAATAAGCGCTGTGTCCTCGCATACCAGAACCATCGACTGGAACGCCTTCGTGAGCTGTACTGGGGAGCCGCAGGATCACTAGCGCACCTCCTTGGTGATCAAGATGTACGATCAAAGCTTTCACCGCACGAAGTCGACTTCCTCCGCAAGTACAACCAGATCGTACAGGAATATCGTGCCGATTTTGCAGACATCTTGGATGTCGTCTCCAATGTCACCGATCCACCAAAAGAACTTCATGTTGTCGTTCGAGTGGTCAAGGATTGTGGTACCATTCAGACGGAACTGGGGGCTATCGATTTCCAAAAAGGACAAAGGTTTATGGTGCGAAGATCGGATATCGAGCAGCTTATCACACAAGGTTTCCTTGAGGTTGTTGGGTAGGCGACCTAAGTATTCTTATTATGGTACTGACGCTGTGTTCTAGAAAGTGACCGGTGCTTCCACCCTTGATGATCTAATTACTCTATCCGTAGAGCGCGCAATACATGTTTGGTTAATCTCAGAAGGTACAACAACGTCAGCAGTGGTCAGGCGTGCGCAAAAACAACGGCCCTGGTGTTTCGAGTCCATGGTGACCACTCCAACCAAAGGCCCAAGGAAGAGGAGGGGCATACGTCTAACGTTACAAAAACAAGAACCCATTAAATGTGTCGATGAGTGATGGAATAATGATGCCGAATGAGGATTAGGAGAGGATGTTCATACGGAAGACAGGGCTCCACATATCAGGCCACACCTCGACCAACTCTACAAGGACGAGTTGGCGGACCCATTGCTGGGTGTCGATTCCAGTGAGCCGCCATTTGCCAGTCCAATCGCTCTTGGGATCGGAGGGTGCTCGGGCCCAAGCTTGCATCGTCTTTGCGAGATTGAGCGAAAGGTGATCATAAACGTCCAATATAGCCCGACTGGGGTCGACATCAACCATGAAGACAGAGAAGACATCGTGAAGGCCATATCCAGGCCACTGAAATCGAATGTCAGTCGCGTCGTGTGCGGGACGGGCAACTGAAAGGGTACCACACTCACATTCAAATACATGTTGATTCTACGCATCTGACGGTTGGGGGAGGCTACGGGGACTTCAATGGCTTGCAACGGCCACCCATGAGTATATTGTCCAAAGGGGGGGAGGCGCATAGGTGGGAGAGGCGGGCGATTTGGATCACGAGGTGACGGAACCAGGGATGGCTGGATGGTCATTGGCACCAGCTGGCCATGGAATAGTGCCGTCTTGATTGTAACCTCGCTCGGGTCATGCAAGGACGGTTGTTGAAGGATCAGGAGCGGGCCTGGTGATCGACACTTCGGGTCGGCTTCCAATTCCGCCAGACGACGCGTATTGGCAGCAACTTCAGCGGTACGAGTGTTGACGGTGAGGGTCGGACGTTGGCCGGGGTGATCCATCTCGAGGTGGCGAGGCATCGCGTGAAGAAACTCAAGCAAAGCCGAGAGGACGAAGAGGACGAACGGCGGGAGTGGGGGGGGTGAGCGGTGGTGGTGGTGAAGTGGACTACTGCAATAGCCAAGCCAAGGTGGGTTTTATAGCGATGGAGGAGACGGGTCTGGATCCAAATTTCAGGGGCAATTGGCTAGCGGCAAAAGCGGCCGGGAGAGTCGCTTCAAATGTGCCGCCACAACACGTTCTCGGAGCATTGGAGCATTGAGCAGGCTAGCGCCGATGATCGGTTTTCGGACGTCATTGCACGGCGCTTGTGCTTGTGACCTTGTGAGTAGATTGTGGCCTTAATGTGCATATTGTGTATATGCAGAAAGTGCGGCCTGAGCTTGCTCCGGAGGAAGTGAATGCCCTGGACGCAGGAACCAATGCACCCACATATTGCGCTATTCGGGTCACTAGTTCGCCGCCTATTTTTTCGATCCTCACCTTCCATACAGCCCCTCGCCCACTCAAACACAGTGCATCGAGTTTATTACGAAAGCGACATTGCGTCCTCCCGCATATTATTAATATTTTTCAGAACTCAATAAGATGCAAGTTCGGAGACTGAACCTGCAGGCACACCCACTTCGGTCTACAGCGGTCTACAGGCTCGGGTCGAGCCTTTGTCGACGTTAATATGCCAGCTGAAGATGATGTGCAGACCGGCTCTTTGCGTCAATTAAGTTTGTTAAACGCCCAGGATTAGGCGATGACCGCGGGGTGTGGGGTCCGTAATGAATACAGTTTATACGTCTATTCATTACCTACCAATACACTTTCTTTTTTGCCACGCGGAACATAACACCAACCAACTGGGTAAATAGTTTTCCGAACGGTCGAGACGTTCGGTCGAGACCATGCAGACCATGCGGGGGGCCACGCAGATTTCAGATTTCACAAGCGCCCTGACCATCCATTTTGCCCTCCGATATCACCTTTTAATTTCGCGGAAACCCCAAATGCTGATGCGATGCATGTAACGGCTGAAACTACTCTTTATTCCATAATCTGCGCATGTCGGGTTTCGAAGGCTCAAGGCACTGGCCAGGTACGCAGATGGCGTAGCCTACAACAAAGTTGTCAATGGCCAACCCATTCAATCAGGAGAGAAGGCGCAACGTGTGTCAAATCTCAATACGATAGGGACAGCCCGATGGTCAGGATTCGATTCGGCTACATTGCCATTTGAATGGCGCCCCCGGCCATACTCAGGGGGCAAACAATGGGCACAATGAGCCAGCGTTCGAGACATCTCGACCGAGTCTCTTTTTAAGATATGCAAAGCTTGACAGAAAAATTCGCCTTTCAGAATTTTACCCTCACTCCCGCGTTCGCGTCAATCCCTCAGCTCAGAATCGCAGGGATGACAGGCTCTTTGTGGCCAGCTGTCAATCTTCCGTGAAAAACATTATGCTGTTGTAAGGAGCAAGGACGTGCAACTATGCAGATGCGGCCAACCGAGTACGGGACGCAATACCGAAGCTTCTGTGTATGCCCTCTTGTACAACCGCAAACGTCTACGATGCAACCTCAAAGATTAGGTGTCTTCTTCTGGTTCTTTCCCGGTTACTTGACAAACTGAGTACAAGATGGGCTGGCATCTATCCGTCACCTGACCCGTCTCTTTGAATTGAGGGGCCAATATGGTTGTTTAGGATGTACGGCCTAGTTTTGTTATCGATCTACAAACCTATGCCTTGTAGAGTTCTCTCCTCCCGCTCCCTCCCCCGTCAGTTCCTTTCACAAATGAGAATCGCCCTCGTATTAATTTGGGTATCCTGTACTGATTGTATGCTCCCTTCCTCCACTGCCACATACATGTCAAATGTATAGTGTTCCCTCTCTGGGCGGTATCAACCTGTCAGGACGACGTTTTCCATTGTGTACCATAAACAAATACGCACATAATTGGAAGGTTTGAGAATTTCTGACACCACTTAGGAGCTGAAATGATGTGCCTGGTTTAGCATCGCATCTCCGATCTGATCTGTGTTAGGGCCTCACACCATACAGGCGACTTAACAAATAACTTGCAGCGTGGCAGTGTCCAAGAGAGGTAGGTGCCAGGAAGAACTCAGGGGCAATCGAGCCACAAAAACGTCTTGATGGGATGTATATGGGAGGGTATGAGGAATTAAACCATAATTGGCGAAGAAGCGAAATAAGACAGTAAGGGACAAGTTCCTGGGCCAAATAAGCCAAACCGCGGGCGAAGGGGGACGAACGGTGGCGCAACCGCCCATGGGTGCGCGCGTCTAGCACAGATAGCCGGGGAATTGAATAAAAAGGAAGGGGAACAGAGGAAGGATGGGTGGAGGATGACACATGGACTGTGTCTCAGGTGAAATAGGGAAAGAAATAAGCTTCATAGGCGCTGCACCTCTAGCATATCAATGTGTTACTACAAGCAGGTTCGGCGACATTCTTGAAATACCGGAAGACTCTTACCAGTTAGTTAACAAGGAACAGATAATTATATAGGCGGTGGATGTGGAGAGCTAATGATTATTTGATTCACTTCAAGAGGGGCTTAGATTACGCCGCAAACACACGGACTATTTGCTATGAATTATGAATGCCTACCAAATCGGGGGATCGCAATGACCTCGGTGCCTCCATCTCGCCGCTGATTGGTACGTATCTACTGATAATTTGGTTGATAAATTTGGTTGGTATGTGGCGTGGACCCCTTGATGCATAATTCACCGGATTCTTCAGATGTCATACATGTGACAGGAGCCCTCCCTTAAGGTTCTCCTTCTCCAGTCTCAGGTACTAGAGTGGGAGTGATTGGCATGCATGTTGTCTTTCTATCATGACGGGTCGCTTCGGCCCGGTATTTCAATCAAGAATTTCATTCACGCCTCACACTCAAGGAGAACGGCGATACTATTTCTACTGAATGGATACATGTACCTCACGCTCTTCTGAAACCGTTCCTCTCAGGGTTATGGACAACCCCCGAACTACATGTCACTTTAACCTTGAACCTCCAATCCGAGCATTCATATGAAAGTATAAAGGAAGAAGAGGCTTGCAACTTCTCTCTTTGCTTTATAGGCTCTTCAAATCGATCGACAGAAGGTGAAACGAACCGAAGGCACCAAGGGACATACGACTATCTCAAGAGACACACATTTGTTTACCTGTGACTCTATGACGGCAATACCCTTTGCGCGCTTACAGTGCCCCTAAAAGGGCGGTGAAGCTCACATGAATTAGAGAACCCCCCGAAGAGAAGGGACACGGTTAATTAATAGATGCAAGTATTCTTCAATTTGAGGAAGCCATGCCTAGCAGGCGGGGCACGTATTGCAGCTGGAGGACACGCCCCCGCGCCATCGCGGATTCGAGGTGGGGGCTCTCGGCCTGCAGGTGAACAAAGACGAACACGCATACCTGTGCTCGGGACTGTGCAACCATGCCTTGGTCAGCGGGGCCACAGGCGATTTGCGTGCGGCAGGCTGGATGCAGCGTGTTGTGATAGTTCAGATATAAACCTCGTACACCTTGTCACAGTACCCGTAGGCTCTTGTTAAATCCCTCCTCTACTCACCTACTCTGTACACCAGCCATGTCTGTCACCATTGTGGTGAGTGGAAACGGTTTGAGTAGACTGCAGTGGCTGACGAATCGGTGTCAACACAGCAGGATAACACTATTGATTGTCTTGAAGTTGCGTTGAACGAGGTTCAACAGCGCTTCATCGCGCACTCGAAATATCTCTCAGCTGAACGTGAGGGCCACCAAAGGCAGCTCCAAGATGCCCAGCACGAACTAGAATCAACTCAGTTGTCCCTTGGACAACAAATACACGACCTAGAATTCTCTGTCAAGCTGACACAGGACCAGCTCGCGTCGACATCCAGGTCCTTAGAAGATACCACCTCTCGCCTTCAAGCGTGCGACTCAGCTCTGGCCCATGCTCGTTCTCAGATCGGTTCTCTCACCGGCGAGCGTGACCAACTGCAGGCTGATCGCGAGGCCGCCCGCGCGGAGATCGACGAGCTCACCAGCACAGCGGCCGACTTACGCTCTCGTCTAGAGGCGCAGGAGAGAGAGAATGCGTCACTCCAGGCGCACGTCACGGAAACTGAGGCCCTTCTCGCTTCCTCTAACGAGACTGCCTCGTCGACTGAAGCCCAGCTCCGCGAACAGCTCGCCGACGCGGAAAGGGTCACGAAAGACCTGATCGAGCAGCACCAGGCTGAACAGAAGCGGATATCCGAACAGTACCAGGGGAAGATGGCCAAGATGGAAGCCAAGTACCGGTCGGTCGTCAATCGGAGCAACTCTGGCGATTCTGTCGGCGGCCCAGCCCGGCCACAAACACCGAACAGCATGGGCGACGCGGAGACTACCAGTGGCTTGTGGAATATGGCACTGTCTTGGAGTAGGCTAGCTTCTTCCCGACCCCCAAACGCTACAAGGGGCTAACTGTACCTTCTTCGTCCGCTCCCCCACTGCCTCCTCGTCTCTACTCACTCTTGTACCTGTGCGTGTTGTACTATCCTGTTGACAGGATCATCACTCATAATTTCATTGCCGTTCACCATATCAGTGCATCTTGGACTTGACCATGACTCTTAGTTTTGAACTGCGGTCCCCGCAAGGCCAAAGTGCGGTCACCCCCTATCCTCCCAGTTCACGATAAGTCAGTGGCCGCATGTTCCGTGTGGTTCTCGTATTTATGCCAGCATCCAGCAGCTCTCGCGGATCTTATGCCGTGATCACAGAATACAGGACCCCACAAATGACCCTCCGACATCGCCAAGCAAGCACAGAAGGTTTCCTTGTCTGAAATGGTGTGTGACGGTGCACCAGGGCGTTTTCCGACGGGTGTGGTGGTTCACCCTGTTTTATTGAGGTAATGTTGTACAATGGACCGCGCAATAGTCCCTTATGGACATGGATTGTATGATCTTCTTGCAATCAAGAAGTGCTACTTTCAAATCCTGTTGTGATGGCGTGATTCACCACCCAGACTCTCGGCCTCTCGTGTGGAGACTGGGAAATGTCCCTATGACTTGTCGATTTGAAAATCCCCAAACCACCATGTTCCGTTATTCTCGGTGGAAAACGCTATTCACCCGTGTGGGAGAACTATATATGCGCTTGGACACCCTTTCGCATGACGTACGGCATCGCCACTACTCGTTATCAATTCGAGTGGGTCCTGCCCTGTGGCCGCCAGTGCAACTGTCCTGCGTGCAATCAGGAGGCATGGGCGTGTCGAGTACGGTGCTATAAACTGGATAAGAGCTCGAGCCCACCGAGCACTTCCACTTCACCATCTCAACCTTCGCTTAATAAGTCCGTCTTGACTACTCAGGAGGTACGTTTTGCTTGCTCTCTACGGCCTCCAACGCAACTAAATCTTTGGGTAGGCCATGTACTCCGACTCTTTGTCACTCTCTTCTTGCGCGCTATTTTTTCTCCAGGCTCTCGTACACGCATTTAGCTCTAGGCCCTGGCAGGTCGCCTATGTTTGGTTGTGCAGCTACCCGTCAATCGCAGCTGCCCTAATCCGGGTAGGCATATCAAATTTATTCAATTACCCCTCATGGGGATCACTCACAACCCTCAACGTGCAGCGTGAAAACCGCCAGGACTCTGGACAGTGCCTCCACCTCGAACGCCGGCTGAAATCGCAAGGAGAGTACTACGTGGCCGCACTTGAAGCCGCTCAACAGACCCTGGCCGGGCGACTCGCAGAGCAAGCCCAGGTCTTTGAGCTCGAACGCTCGCAGTATAGGCACCAGCTCAACAAGGCAGAGGACGACTGTATCGAGTATGAACGAATCCTTGGAGATTATGCCGAAGAACTTGATTTCCACAAACATGAGCTCGATGGGGTTGAGCGATCGCTCGCGGAGTACACCCAAGAGCTGGAATCATTCCGCTTGTTACTGAAGAACACAGTTCGCGATTTTGCCGCACAGAGCAAGACGCTCGAATCCACCCGCTCCGACCTTGTCGCTGCCAAATTGCAGGCCGAGTCCTCCGCAGCGACCGTTAATACGCTTACTGAGCGCATCACGCAACTCGAATCGGAGCTCGGGGAGCAAACGTTCCGCGTGAACACTCTCAGTAACGAGAACGACACGCTCCGCGTCAAGCTTGACAACGCGGAGAAGTTCAAGCGGCAGGCTGACGCGTCGGTCGTCGGAATGCTGCATTCCGTCGCGGGGCTCAAGGACCGGTTGCGAGAGACGACTGAGGTAAAACGCCAGCTGCAGGCGCAGCTGCAGGACGCCAAGGCGTTCAAGGCAAAATTCTACTTCTTGCAGCAGGTGAGCGTAAACCGGGAGACGGAGCTCGAGGAGGAGGCGGAGCGACACGAGGCGGAAAAGGTCACCCTGCGCGAGACGCTTGACGTGGCCAATGCAAGTGTGCGGAGGTTGGAGAGCGAGGTTGGGGCGTTGCTGGCCAACAATAACATCCTCAGCTCGAAGCTGGTCAACCAGGAGAGGGAGTTCAAGAATAAGATCGAGTTATTGGAAAGAAAGTTGGAGGAAGAAAAGGAGGTCAAGTTTTCAAGCTTGAAGGCGACTCGCGGACCCACTTTTGGCCATATCCGCCTACCTAGGATCCCTTCGGTTGCGATGGCACGACGCTCGGTCGTATGATTGGTCTATTCGCACGGACACCGTGAACTTCAGGAAGTTCTTTGTGTTGGATTGCGTCCTCGTTCCCAATGGCTGGCCATCCATCCATCTCGATTACCCTCCGGCAGTTTTGTAGCACCAGATTGGCTGTAGTATCTCGCTACGGACGTTGTAGAATATAAGAACTCGTTTAATCACCAGATTTGAATTGGGTTATGTGCTGTACGTGACCTTCATCGATGTTCGCTTGTACCTGCAAACTTGGGGTTGATGATTTATCGTCGAAAACCTTCTGGTCTTATTGTTCTTGAGGTTCACGCTATACCGTACACCTTCGCTTTCTTCCCGTACACTCACCTGGCTCAACACAGTACATGCACATTGAGCGAAGGATTTCAGTCTGAACTCTCACCATAAGAAACCAGAACCCCAGCTCTGGTTCGTTTTCATCATCCGCGAGAGAGGGATATAACTTCGATTGTTAGGAACCCTCCGCACTACAGTTCCACTTATTCACACTGGAGTCTGGATGCCTGACGGTAGTCAGTTATCATCCACGTAGTTTTATTCGACCGTCGGTCTCTGTCCACCCTCGAGCAGCAGACATCTTTCCCTGACATGGGGACTGTACTAACGTCGGTGGTGGTGATAAGGTTTTCGTAGGAGCATACCCGAATCCCTTTGAGGGAGTGGTCGGGATCGCCCCTTCATGCTCGCATGGGTGATAATACCATGGAGGCCGAGAATGAGGACTGAAAGAAGACCTGGTTGTATTCTTCCCTTCAATGCAAGCTCAGCGAAGTTATAACACTATATATGATATTATATGTCTTCCCAATCTCTTGTTACAATAGGATCACCACGATTTCTTGAAAGGGAACGGTCGGGCTTCCATATCGAGTATCATATCTTCACAAAGTTCAACATACAAAGAATAGGCTTCTAACTGCTTTGCAGTGTGGACTGCTGCGAATAATGATATGGGGTACAAGTACGGAGTAGAGAGAGACCAGCGGCGGATAACGCAACACAGGAATAGTGAGCCTATACGAGATGGGGTGCAGGCCAGGTGCGATTGGCCGTCCGTGCCAACCGGGATGCAATGCGGAAATAACGCGACCTACAAAGGGTTGATAGCGGGAGCATAAAAACTGTGGCACAGCATGCTAGGGGTACGGAGAGTGTGGTAGGTGTACCGTGCACATTTACGACACCTGCCGGAGTCCACCCAGTGGACCAGCGGCGCCAACAGTAGCATTGCCTGAGCCTGAGCCTGAACCAGAACCAGAACCAGAGCCGGGGTCCTCACTGCCGTGGTGATGGTGATGGCCCATGCCGAGCAACGAGACGAGTCTCTGCCTCTTGCTACGCTTGCCCTTGGTAGCAGGGGGACTCTCAGGACTCGGTGGCGTCTCGGTAGTGGGTAGAGGGATACCCTCCTGGTCCCTATCCTGGTCCCGTCCTCTGATCGAACCGCTCATGCTGGACCCGGACACGCTCCGCTGCTTGGCATGCCCTGTCTCGGAGGCCACCCGCGGGTGGTGCGGATGCGAGCTGTCTCCACTCGCGATGAACCCGCCGAACGGGTTAGTCGGGTACGGGTGCAGCGTGGACCCGGCGGAGAGCGTGTGCGGCGGCGAGGGCTGCTGCGCGTGGTGGACCGACCGCGCGCGCTTGACGCCCGGGTCGTCGACGGTCTCGCGCATGTGGGTAAGCTCGTCGCTCTTGAGGTCGAGCTCCCGCTGTAGGCCCTCCGCCTTCACGGTTTCGTCCCTGAGCGCTTGCTCCAGCTCATGCACGCGCCGTGTCGACTCGGAGAGGGCGTCCTGGTCGGTCATGTGCTCCTGCTCCGCTTTCGCCTTGAAGTCTGCGTGCTCGTTCGATAGCGCATCGAGCTGCGAACGGAGGCGGGTTGCCAGCCCGTCGACTTCTTCGTACCGCGCGCGCAGAGAACCCATCTCCTGCATCAACGACTCGACCTGCTGGGCGTGCTTGCTCTTCTCGTGTGCGATCTCGTGCTCTTCGTGCTCTTCGGCGACTTTCTGTGCCTGCAAGAGGCCCGTCTTCTCCGCCTCGAGCGCATGAACGAGCGCCTGCAGCTCAGCCTGTTTCTCGCTGAACTCTTGTGAACGGGCCTCGGCTGCGATGAGACGGCTTCGCATCTCCTGGATCAAACTGTGTGCATCGGTCTTCAACGCCTCCACCTCAGTGAGCTGCTCGCGGAGCGCCGCATTCTCGGCGACGACCTCGCGGTAGCGCAACTCGGTTTCTTCGTTTTCTCCTTCGAGTTGGTCGAGCCGAGTCTCAAGCGCAGTGATGCGGGCGTGGTAGACGCTAATGTTGGCTTCGTCTCCGATGCGTGAAAGGCGGTGGTTGCTAGACACACGGAGCTCGTCCAGGTGTGCTTCAGTTTCCTCGAGGAGTCTAGCCTGAGACTCGAGTTGACTACGCAGGCGTTCGAATTCTCGCGCGTTCTCCTGGCGTTCAGATTCGAACTGCTGCGTTTGGGAGACGATGCGCTCGCGCAATTTGAAACTGTTGCTCTTGCTCACGTCGAGGTCTTTCTCGATCCGCGCGTATTTGCTGTTCCCGTCGGCAACACGTTGACGGAGAGTCTGAAGTTCGGTGTGTTCAACACGGAAGTCGTGCTAGATGGAGTGAATGATCAGATACTACGAACAGATGCGAGTAGAGCAAAGAATGGGGAAGCGGATCGTGCGGCTGGAAGGAGAGCGGGGTGGATGTCGGAGGGAATGAATCGCCGACGAGAGAAGCGGCTCAATGAGAAGACCGAGAGGGAGGGCGTTTACATCAAGCAAGATTTTCCAGAGAAGTCGACTGCGGTCGACCCATAGCTTGAGGGACTGGCCAGGGAGGAAACGGACGATATTGAATAGGAATTGCAAGACGATGAACGTGAGGAGAGCGAGGGTAGGCAAGGATTCCGAACCGAACTGAGTGAGACAGGAAGGGTCAGCGATGCGATCATTACTTGGGCCAGTCAAAAGTACTCACCCCAATGAGTCTCTGCATGTGTGTTGAGGCAGCGACAGACAAGGAACGGATATAAGTAGCTGGACGGACAATCTGGCGAGATGACGGTGGCATGGTAACTCGTGTGAGTAGAGGGCGGTCGGAGGGAGGTCCAAGACACGGTGTAGTGGCCGTCAGCCTCGACGACCGGTGACACATGCACCGGAGGGTGCATTCCACCGTTGCGTAAGTAATCAATTACTCTATGTACGTGGCGTATTTGGAAATTTCGTATGTGTCGGCGCGTCAGACATGCCATCACCGTCGCATCCGACAAGCCGAAACGCAAAGTGTGTATCAGTGGGTGTGTCCAAAGCGACGCCGAATAAGGCGGATATCCACTGGAGTGGAGACTGGACTCTCCGAGGGAGGCTTGCGGAAGCGGCTTTCAACGGCGGTGGTGGCAATCGAAGCAGTGCTATGACAAGCCGGAAGCCAGCCCTGAATCTCGCGGCATAAAGGCGTAAACAGTAAAGAAAACAGTAGTAAAACGTAATAAAAAGTAATAAGCAGCTCATTATTGATTTATCAGTCCGGAAACTGAACACTCACGGTGCCATCCCGCGAGCCGGACGCGTCTTCCAGTATCAGGGGCTTCTTAGTGAAGAATCAAACCCTCAGCTTCTTAGATCCGTGTCAACATCGATATTGAGCAAGGCTAGGGCTGTTTGGACGCATTGGTCGTCACATTTTACAAAACCTCTAGAGTGGATCCAGTTGAACCAGGATACCAGGGTCGAGGCAAGGATGCACAAGTCACTACATGAAGGACAAAGGTGTTGATACCGCTCGCTCGAGGAGATTGAAATTTTTGTTGTAGGTAGACTCCAAGCGAAGCGGTACAAACACGACTTTGATTTGGCAAACCAATAACAACAACAACAGCGGTAGTGGTGGTGGTGGTGGGGGTGGTGGTAGTACAACACGAAACATAATGTTACATAC
>Ga0307513_10005991_pt1 | contig 15964 bp, 20 predicted proteins | sample 15_EM_MG_FD_202174 | JGI IMG/M metagenome (GOLD analysis project Ga0307513, IMG submission 202174) | Populus trichocarpa ectomycorrhiza microbial communities from riparian zone in the Pacific Northwest, United States - 15_EM | ecosystem: Host-associated > Plants > Roots > Unclassified | place... | reverse complement strand
GACGATGCGGTCTTCGAGCGCTGGCAGCCGCTGCTGCACACGCTCGCCTCGCGGCTGTTCCGTGTCGGCACGCGGGTCGGCGACGGCGCGCGAACCAAGCTCGTCAACAACCTGCTGGCGGCCATCAACCTGGCCGGTGCGGCCGAGGTGCTGGCGCTGGCCGGCCGGCTGGGCCTGGACCCGGGTTCGACGCTGTCGGTGATCGAGCAGTCGAGTGGCCAGAGCTGGATAGGCTCCGACCGGCTGCATCGCGCGCTGGCCGGCGACGACGCGCCGCGCGCCCACATGGCGCTGCTGGCCAAGGACTCGGCGCTCGCGCTCGCCGCGGCTGGAGAAGCCGGCGCGGTGTTGCCGGTCGGCGAGGCCGCGGCGCGCCATTTCGCCGCTGCGCTGCAAGCCGGCCTGGCGCGTGCCGACGACTCGGCGCTGTGGGCCTGGCTCAGCTCTCGTCCGCCCGCAGCGGGAAGCGCACCGTGAACAAGGTGCCCGGTGCCGCTGCGCCGGGCCCGCTGCGCGGATGGGCGTCGGCGATGATGATCTGCGCGGCGTGCTGCTTCGCGATCCCATTCACGATCGCCAGGCCCAGGCCGCTGCCGTCGACATTGGTTCCGAGCGCACGGTAGAACGGCTGCAGGACCAGCTCGCGCTCGGCCGCGGCGATGCCGGGGCCGGTGTCTTCGACCTGCAGCACGAGCACCTGGCCGAACGGGTCGGGCATCACGCGGGCAGTGACGGTGCCGCCGGCGGGTGTGTACTGCAGCCCGTTGTCGACCAGGTTGCGGACCAGCTCGCGCAGCAGTACCGCGTGGCCCGACAGGTGCGCGCCGCCGCTGTCTGCCGGCGGGCCTTCGTAGCCGAGGTCGATGCGCTTCTCCAGCGCGCGCGGCACGAAGTCGCGCACCGTTTCGCGGGTCAGCTCGGCGAGGTCGACGTCTTCGCGCCGCAGCGCCTGCTCCTTGTCTTCGGCGCGCGCCATCGCCAGCAGCTGGTTGACCATGTGCGCCGCGCGCTGGCTGCTCAGCGCGATCTGGCGCAGCGAGTGTTTCATCGTCTGCGGGTCGCCGTGGCCGCTGTCGATTTCGCGCTCGGCCAGTTCGGCCTGCGTTCGCAGCCCCGCCAGCGGCGTCTTCAGTTGGTGTGCGGCATCGGCCAGGAAGTGGCGTTGGGCGGCGATCGAGCGGTCGAGCCGGGCCAGCAGGTCGTTGATCGCGCCGACCAGCGGCGCCACCTCTTCGGGCACGTGGCGTTCTTCGATCGGGCTCAGGTCGGTGCTCTCGCGCTGGCGAATGCGCTGCTGCAACTCGGCCAGCGGCCGGATGCCGCGCGCCAGCGCCAGCCAGACCAGCAGCACCGCCAGCGGCAGGATCACGAACTGCGGCAGGATCACGCCCTTGATGATCTCGGTCGCCAGCCGCGAACGCTTGTCCAGCGTCTCGGCCAGCTGGACCAGCGAGCCGGCGTCGCCGTCGGCACCGGCGCCCGGCAGCCACAGGTAGGCCACCCGCACGACCTCGTCGCGGATGAGGTCGTCGCGAAAGCGCAACTCGGCGGCGGCGCCGACGCTGCCGGCGGCGTCGATCGGCGGCGGCAGGTCGGCGTCGCCGGCGAGCAATTCGCCGCGCGTGCCGAGGACCTGGAAGAAGACGTTGTCGCTGTCGTCGGGGCGCAGCAGCAAGGTCGCCGCGCGTTCGAGGTTGCGCCGCACGTCGGGCTGCGCGCGGCCGCGGACCGAGACCTCCACCGACGCCTGGCGGGCGATCGCGCGCACCATCTCGCCGAGTTCGCGGTCGTAGGGGCGGTTGGCGATGCTCTGCGCCACCAGCCAGGTGAGCGCCACGCTCATCGGCCACAGCAGCAGCAGCGGGGCGAGCATCCAGTCGAGGATCTCGCCGAAGAGGGAGCGTTGTTCGCGCAGGGTCGGCATGGTGTCGACAAGGTCTCGAGTCCAGTGTAGCGATGCCGTCCGCGTCGACCGCCGTGGCCCCGGGGTCGCGGCCTGGCCGGCGGCACGTTCGTCAAGTCATTGACGCTGACCGCGGGTACCACCTACACCGCCAGCTTCCAGCTCGCCGGCAGTCAGCGTGGCGACACGAACACCGTTGATGCGGCGTTCGGCAGCACGACAGCCAGCTACACGCTGCTGTCGGCCGACCCGCTGACGCCGTTCTCGCTGAGCTTCACGCCGTCGGCGACGCGGAGCTACGACCTCAGCTTCACGAACCAGGGCGGCGACAACTTCGGCGGCTTCCTCGACAAGGTGCAGGTCACGGCGGTGCCCGAGTCGCAGACCTGGGCGCTGCTGGTCGCCGGCTTGGCGGCCCTGGGCGGCGTCGCAAGACGCCGGCGCTTCGCCGCTTCAGCCTCTCATCAGGCGGCGATCTTCTCCAGGCAGTAGCCGAGGCCGCGAACGGTGGCGATGCGCACCGGCCCCTGCTCGATCTTCTTGCGCAGCCGGTGGATGTAGACCTCGATCGCGTTGTTGCTGACCTCTTCGCCCCACTCGCACAGCCGCTCGACGAGCTGGTCCTTGCTGACCAGCCGGCCCGAGCGCTGCAGCAGCACTTCGAGCAGGCTCAGTTCACGCGCCGAGAGTTCGATCATCTGCTCGTTGAGGTAGGCCACGCGGCCGGTGGCGTCGAACGACAGCGGCCCGTGCTTGATGACGCTGGATGCCGTGCCGAGGCCGCGCCGGGTGAGCGCCCGAACCCGCGCCTCCAGCTCCTGCAGCGAGAACGGCTTGGCCATGTAGTCGTCGGCGCCGAGATCGAGCCCCTTGACGCGTTGTTCGACGCTGTCGGCGGCGGTGAGGATCAGCACCGGCACGCTCGACCCGCGGCCGCGCAGATTGCGCAGCACCTCGAAGCCGTGCAGCTTGGGCAGGCCGAGGTCGAGGATCACGAGATCGAACTCGTGCGACGCGAGGGCGGCGTCGGCCTCGCTGCCGCTGCCGACCTGGTCGACCGCGTAGCCCGACGCGCGCAGCGAGCGCAACAGCCCGTCAGCCAGAACCTGGTCGTCTTCGGCGATGAGGATGCGCATGCGGTCTCCTTGGGCGGCCTGTCGCGGCTCTGTTCGATTCGATTCTAGGCACGGATTCCGGCGCCGGGCTGATGCAGATCAAGCTCGCATCCCCCAACCGGGCGCCCCCAAAATAGCTGTACAAACATCCAGCTTCTGCCATAATTGCGTCCAACCCAGGAGGCCCCATGGACGCACCCGTCAAAGCGCTCAACACCGAAAAAGCCAAGGCCTTGCAAGCCGCTCTGGCGCAGATCGAAAAGCAGTTCGGCAAGGGCTCGATCATGCGCCTGGGCGAAGGCGAGGTCATCGAAGACATCCAGGTCGTCTCCACCGGTTCGCTGGGCCTGGACATCGCGCTCGGCGTCGGCGGCCTGCCGCGCGGGCGGGTGATCGAAATCTACGGCCCCGAATCGTCCGGCAAGACCACCCTCACGCTGCAGGTCATCGCCGAAATGCAGAAACAGGCCGGCACCTGTGCCTTCATCGACGCCGAACACGCGCTCGACATCCAGTACGCGCAAAAGCTCGGCGTCAACCTGCAGGAACTGTTGATCAGCCAGCCCGACACCGGCGAGCAGGCGCTGGAAATCGTCGATGCACTGGTCCGCTCGGGCTCGATCGATCTCATCGTCATCGACTCGGTCGCTGCGCTGACGCCGAAGGCCGAACTCGAAGGCGAGATGGGCGACAGCCTGCCCGGTCTGCAAGCGCGGCTGATGAGCCAGGCACTGCGCAAGCTCACCGCGACGATCAAGAAGACCAACACGATGGTCATCTTCATCAACCAGATCCGCATGAAGATCGGCGTGATGTTCGGCAACCCCGAAACCACCACCGGCGGCAACGCGCTGAAGTTCTACGCCTCGGTGCGGCTGGACATCCGCCGCACCGGCAACATCAAGAAGGCCGAAGAAGTGATCGGCAGCGAAACCAAGGTCAAGGTCGTCAAGAACAAGGTCGCGCCGCCGTTCAAGACCGCCGAGTTCGACATCCTCTACGGCGAAGGCATCAGCCGCGAAGGCGAGATCATCGACATGGGCGTCGAAGCCCGCGTGCTCGACAAGTCGGGTGCCTGGTACGCCTACAACGGCGAAAAAATCGGCCAAGGCAAGGACAACGCGCGCGAGTTCCTGCGCGAAAACCCCGAACTCTCGCGCGAGATCGAAAACAAGGTCCGCGAATCGATGGGCATCCCGCTGCTGGCCGCTGAAGTCGCCAGCGAATAGCGGAGGCCGGCCGTGGCCTTCGGCGCACCATCGGTCAAGGGGCGGGCGCTGCGCTACCTGGCGCAACGCGAACATTCACGCGCCGAGCTGACGCGCAAGCTGGCCCGCCATGTCGAAGACACGGCCGAGGCGGCGGCGGCCGCGCAGATCGCCGGCGCGCTGGACGAACTGGTCGAGCGCGGCCTTCTGAGCGAGGCGCGAGTGGCGGAGTCGGTGCTTGCCAGCCAGGGCGCGCGCTATGGCTCGCGGCGCTTGAAGCAGACCTTGCAGAACAAGGGGCTGAACGCCGAGCTTGTCGCCGCCACGCTGCAAAAGGCGCGGGCCACCGAACTCGAACGAGCCCGCACGGTGTGGCGGCGCAAATTCGGCACCCCGGCACAAGACGCCGCCGGGCGCGCGAAGCAGATGCGCTTCCTGGCGGGGCGCGGCTTCGATGGCGAGGTGATCCGGGCGGTCGTGCAGGGCGATATCGCCGACGAATGAGCCGCACCTGAGCGGGTGGTTCAGGCGCACGCCGGCGCTGGGCGGGATGCTGCGTCGCAGCATGCTACATTCGCCGACGCGCCTTTTCGCCCCCACCGATGACCCTTCCGCCCGCGGCGGCCCAACGCCAACTCAAGCACCGCCGCCACTTCGATGTGCAGGTCTATGCACGCGGCGACGGGCTCAGGGAAGTCGACGCCACGCTCGCCGACACCAAGACGAGCGACGCCCCTCTGGCCGCCGACGTGCGCCCGGCGGGCACGCCGATCCTGCACCCACCTCACCGAACTCGCCCAAGTCCTGCCGACGGCGGTGATCCAGGCCTTCGCCGGCGAAGTGATCGACACCCGCGGCCACGGTGCCGACAAGCCCTTCCAGATCGACCGCTGCCACGTCTTGCGCAGCGACCGCGAGGCGGTGCGCCTGCACTACCCGCGCTGGTACCAGCCGAGAAACTCCCACCCCGATCCCTCGAGGAGCCCTGAATGAAGATCCATGAATACCAGGCCAAGGAACTGCTGCGCGAGCACGGCGTTCCGGTCCCGCGCGGCTACCCGGCGTTCACCGTGCTCGAAGCGGTGGAAGCTGCGCAAAAGCTCGGCGGCAGCGTGCAGGTGGTGAAGGCGCAAATCCACGCCGGCGGCCGCGGCAAGGGCGGCGGCGTCAAGCTCGCGCGCTCGATCGACGAGGTCAAGACGCTCGCCGGCCAGATCCTCGGCATGCAGCTCAAGACCCACCAGACCGGCCCCGAAGGGCAGAAGGTCCGCCGGCTGCTCGTCGAAGAGGGCGCCGACATCAAGAAGGAGTACTACGTTGCCGCGTTGACCGATCGCGCGACGCAGAAAGTCGCGCTGATGGCGTCGAGCGAAGGCGGGATGGACATCGAAGAGGTCGCCCACGCGACGCCGGAGAAGATCCTGAAGGTCTTCGTCGACCCGCTGATCGGCCTGACCGACGCCCAGGCGCTCGAACTGGCCGCCGGCATCGGCGTGCCCGAAGCGAGCCAGCCGCAGGCGGTGGACGTGCTGAAGAAGCTCTACACCTGCTACATGGCAACCGACGCGTCGCTGGCCGAGATCAACCCGCTGATCCTGGAAGGCAGCGTGGACGGCAAGCCGGGCAACATCAAGGCGCTCGACGCCAAGTTCAACTTCGACAGCAACGCGCTCTTCCGCCACCCCGAGATCGTGGCCTACCGCGACCTCGACGAAGAAGACCCGGCCGAGATCGAAGCCAGCAAGTTCGACCTCAGCTACATCAGCCTGGACGGCAACATCGGCTGCCTGGTCAACGGCGCCGGCCTCGCGATGGCGACGATGGACACGATCAAGCTGTTCGGCGGCGAGCCGGCCAACTTCCTCGATGTCGGTGGCGGCGCCACCGCCGAGAAGGTGACCGAAGCCTTCAAGATCATGCTCGGCAACAAGAAGGTCGAAGGCATCCTGGTCAACATCTTCGGCGGCATCATGAAGTGCGACACCATCGCCGAAGGCGTGATCGCGGCCTGCAAGGCGGTCAACCTCAGCGTGCCGCTGGTGGTGCGCATGAAGGGCACCAACGAAGACCTGGGCAAGAAGATGCTCGTTGAATCCGGGCTGCCGATCATCAGCGCCGACACGATGGCCGAAGCGGCCACCAAGATCGTCGCCGCTGTCAAATAAGGGACCGAGAACATGAGCATCCTGATCGACAAAGACACCAAGGTCATCACCCAGGGCATCACCGGCAAGACCGGCCAGTTCCACACCCGCGGCTGCCAGGCCTATGCCAACGGCAAGAACGCGTTCGTCGCCGGCGTCAACCCGAAGAAGGCCGGCGAAACCTTCGAAGGCATCCCCATCTTCGCCGGCGTGAAAGAAGCCAAGCAGGCCACCGGCGCAACGGTGAGCGTGATCTACGTGCCGCCGGCGGGTGCCGCGGCCGCGATCTGGGAAGCGGTCGAAGCCGACCTCGACCTCGCGATTTGCATCACCGAAGGCATTCCGGTGAAGGACATGCTCGAAGTGCGCAACCGGATGAAGAAGAAGGAAGCCGCCGGCGGCAAGAAAACGCTGCTGCTGGGGCCGAACTGTCCGGGGCTGATCACGCCGGAAGAGATCAAGATCGGCATCATGCCCGGCCACATCCACAGGAAGGGCCGCATCGGCGTCGTCAGCCGCAGCGGCACGCTGACGTACGAGGCGGTCGCCCAGCTCACCGAGATCGGCCTCGGCCAGAGCAGCGCGGTCGGCATCGGCGGCGACCCGATCAACGGCCTCAAGCACATCGACGTGATGCAGCTCTTCAACGACGACCCCGACACCGATGCGGTGATCATGATCGGCGAGATCGGCGGCCCCGACGAAGCCGAGGCCGCGCGCTGGTGCCAGCTCAACATGAAGAAGCCGATCGTCGGCTTCATCGCCGGCGTCACCGCGCCGGCCGGCAAGCGCATGGGCCACGCCGGCGCGCTGATCTCCGGCGGCGCCGACACGGCAGACGCCAAGCTGGCGATCATGGAGGAATGCGGCTTCACGGTCACGCGCAACCCGTCGGAGATGGCGCGGCTGCTGAAGTCGATGCTCTGAAGCCAGCCGTACCGGGCGCCGACGCTGCGTATTTGTACGCACGTCGGCGCCGAGCGTGCTTGCCTAAACTCCCGGCCAACAAGTCGCGGCGGGATCGTCCGCCGCGGAACCCATAACACGCGGAGCTTGCATGGAAATCAGTTCGGCCGCCTTTTGGGCGGCCCTCGGATCCATCGTCTGGGTCAACATTCTTCTGTCGGGCGACAACGCGGTGGTCATCGCGCTCGCCGCCCGCTCGCTGCCGCCGCGGCTGCAGAAGCGGGCGATCTTCTGGGGCAGCGCCGCCGCCATCGTGATGCGGATCGTGCTGACCGTGATCGCGCTGGAGATGCTGACCTGGCCGTTCCTGAAGATCGTCGGCGGCCTGCTGCTGCTGTACATCGGCGTCACGCTGCTGCTCGAAGAAGAGGAAGAGCACGAGCAGGGCGCGGTCGGCGGCGAGCCGAGCATGGTGGCGGCGATCCGCACGATCCTGATCGCCGACCTCGTGATGAGCCTGGACAACGTGCTGGCGGTCGCCGCCGCCGCCAAGGGCAACGTGCCGCTGCTGGTGATCGGCCTGGCGCTCAGCATCCCGCTGATCATCTTCGGCAGCACGCTGCTGCTGAAGGTGATGGAGCGCTGGCCGATCATCATCACCGCCGGCGCTGCGCTGCTCGGCTTCCTGGCCGGCGAGATGTTGCTCACCGACCCGGCGGTCGTCGCCCGCTTCGGCGAGCAGTCGCACACGGTGGTCAACATCGCCGGCGCGATCGGCGCCTTGCTGGTGGTTGCGATCGGCATGACTTTGCAGAAGCGGCGCGAAAGCGCCGCCGCGGCCGCGAAATAGGCGAAACAGGTCGCGCATAGCCGCGCCCGCCCCAGCCGCCCCGGCGGCTGCTATGATGAAGATCGAAGGGGAGTAGCTCCTGCCGGGCCGACCAGGGAAACCTGGGCGCGCGCGGACGATGATAGGTCGTCAATACGAAGCGCAAGCTTCCGGCCTATCGGGCGATAACCACACACTCCAGCCGAGCAAGACCTTCGACGAACGCGTGCACTTCGCGGTGCCCGCGGCGTCGTTCGTCTAACGCCTTTGCTGGAGTCCGTATGGAACTGTTTTCGCCTACCTGGTTTACGGCCCTCGCGGCCATCGTCCTCATCGATCTGGTCCTCGCCGGCGACAACGCGATCGTGATCGCGCTGGCCGCCCGCAACCTGCCGCCGTCACTGCGCGGGAAGGCCATTCTCTGGGGCACCGTCGGTGCCATCGTCGTCCGTTCGCTGATGACGCTGGTCGTGGTCTGGCTGCTCCGCATCCCGGGCCTGATGCTGGTCGGCGGCCTGGGCCTGGTCTGGATCGCCTACAAGTTGATGGCGCCGCAGGACGGCGAGAGCCAGCACGGCGCGCCGGCAACCACCTTCCTGAGCGCGATGAAGACCATCGTCGTCGCCGACGCGCTGATGGGCGTCGACAACGTGCTGGGCGTCGCCGGCGCGGCGCATGGCAACTTCGGCCTCGTCGTGATCGGCCTGCTGGTCAGCGTGCCGATCGTCGTCTGGGGCAGCTCGATGGTGCTCAAGCTGGTCGACCGCTTTCCGGTCATCGTCTACCTCGGCGCCGGCGTGCTGGCGTTCACGGCGGCGAAGATGATCGTCAGCGAGCCGCTGCTCGACGCCTTCTTCGATGAATACCAGGCGGCTCGCATCGCGGCCTACGCCGTTCTGGTCGCCGGCGTGCTGACCGCCGGCTGGTGGGCCGACCGCCGCCATCGCACTGGGCCTGCCTCCTCCACCCATACCGCCTAGTCGGTGAACCGAAGGACTGTCATGGAAAAGATCGCGATCTTCGTCGACGACGTCGACCATGCCCGGCACCTGCTGACGCCGATGCTCGCCAAGGGCGCCGGCGATGTGAGCTGGACCGTCGTGGCCTGCGCGCCGCGCCTGACCCACCGGATCGGCAAGTGGGTGTCGCACAGCAACCGCGAGCAATGGCGCGCCCACTGGGCTCGTGCGCAGCGGAGCGAGCTCGAGCCCTTGTTTGCCGGCGCGAGGGGCCCACGCGAGTGGCTCGTCGCCCGCGGGCCGCTCGACCAGCTCAGCACCCGTCTGCGCGGCCGCCTGGGCGCCGACCTGCGGATCCTCGACCTGCGGCGGCCGAAGCTCGGTGTGACGCTAGCCCCGGTCAGCAGCGAGCAGGCGCCGGCCAGTGCCAGCCGCTGGGCGGCCCCGGTGGCGGTTTCGTCGAGCCTGGCAGTGGTGCTCGCGCTGACCGACTGAGCGGTCGCCGAGAGCCATCGAGCCCCGGGGCCTGTGATACGGTTCCGGGCTTGAACTCACATTCGGGGGCGGCCATGGACAGCGCCGAGTCGGCGGCTGGGCCGGCCATCAGCGGCTACCGCCTGCTCGGCCTGATCGGCCGCGGGGCGATCGGCGAGGTTCATCTCGCGATCGACCCGACCAGCGGCGCGCGGGTCGCGCTGAAGACGATGCGCCTGGCCGGCCATGCCGACGACGTCGGCGAAGCGCGCCGCTCGTTCCTGGCTGAGGCCGGCGCCGCCCGCGGCCTGGTCCACCCCGGCATCGTGCACGTGCTCGCCGCCGGCGAGAGCGCGGGCCAGGCTTGGATAGCGATGGAGCTGCTGGCCGGCTGCGACCTGGTCCGCTACACGCGCGCCGCGCGGCTGTTGCCCGAGCCGGTGGCGCTGCGCGTCGCCGAACGGGTGGCGCTGGCGCTGGTCTACGCGCACGGGCGCGGCGTGGTCCACCGCGACATCAAGCCGGCCAACGTGATGGTCGACTGGGCGGCCGATCGGGTGACGCTGACCGACTTCGGCATCGCCCGGCTGGCCGACGCCGAGCGCACGCGGACCGGTGTCGTGCTCGGCACGCCGGCGTACATGGCGCCGGAGCAGCTCGCCGGCGCCGCCGCCGACGCCAGCGGCGACCTCTACGCGCTCGGCGTGATGCTGTTCGAGCTGCTCACCGGCCGCCGCCCGCACGAAGGCGCTTCGATGGGCGAGCTGCTGCGCAAGGTGGCGTCGGAGCCGGCGCCCGACCTGCGCAGCCTGCGCCCCGAGCTGCCGCCGGCATGGGCTGAACTGCTGGCCAAGGTGCTTGCCAAGCGCCCGAGCGAGCGGCCCGCCGACGCGGCAGCGCTGGCCGAGGCCCTGAAAGGCCTGCGCGAAGGCGCCGAAGCAGGGGCGGCGGGGGTCGCGAAAGGACCGAAGTCACGTGACTGAGGGCCGTTCCCTTCGGCGCGGCGGGGCTTCCGATGCACAATCCGCCGCAAACCCACCCGCCGTCGCATTCCTGTGCCCATGACGATCGAGCTTTTTGCCGCCATCGACCCCGGCCGTGCGCGCAGCAACAACGAGGACTCCGTGGCCCTCGACGACGCTGTCTCGCTGGCCGTGCTGGCCGACGGCATGGGCGGCTACAACGCCGGCGAAGTGGCCAGCAACATGGCCACCAACTTCATCCGCACCGAACTCGGCCGCTGGCTGCGCGAAGCCAGCGCCCAGGCCAGCGACGCCGAAGTGCGGCGGGCGATGGACATCTGCGTCGACAACGCCAACCGGGCGATCTTCAATGCCGCGAACTCGAACCCGCAGTACGCGGGCATGGGTACCACGCTGGTGGTCTGCGTGTTCCGCGACAACCGGCTGCTGGTCGGCCACGTCGGCGACTCGCGCGCCTACCGGCTGCGCGGCGGCCGGCTGCAGCAGATTACGCGCGACCACTCGCTGCTGCAGGAGCAGATCGACGCCGGCCTGATCACCCCCGAACAAGCGGCGTTCTCGGCCAACAAGAACCTGGTGACGCGGGCCGTCGGCGTCGAAGACACCGTGCTGCTGGAGACCCACCAGCACGAAGTGACGCCCGGTGACATGTACCTGTTGTGTTCCGACGGGCTGTCGGACATGCTCGACGATGCGAGCATCGGCCAGTTGTTGCAGGCGCACGACTCGCTGGACGCGACCGGGCGGGCGCTGATCGATGCCGCCAATGACGCGGGTGGAAAGGATAATATCTCGGTCATACTGGTGCGCGCCTCCGGCGGCGCAAGCCCGTCGATCCGATCGTGGTGGCCGTTCCGGCGCTGAAATCGGTCGTTCGGCGAACAAGTCAGGATCGGCGCCGCAGAGCGTCATGCCCACCGCGGCCGGCGGCGGGCACATCTGAGGTCAGGCATGGGCAAGCTGGTCGTTTCGCTGGACGGAGTTGTGATCAAGGAAGTCCAGATCACGAAGGACAAGACCACGCTCGGGCGGCGACCCTACAACGACATCGTCATCGACAACCTGGCGGTCAGCGGCGAGCACGCGGTACTGCAGATGGTGGGCTCGGACGTCTTCATCGAAGACCTCAACAGCACCAACGGCACCTACATCAACGGCAAGGCGATCAAGAAGCAGCTTCTCGCGCACAACGACACCGTCGAGATCGGCAAGTACAAGATCAAGTTCCTGATCGACGAGAGCGGCGAGTACGAGAAGACGATGATCATGCGGCCGGGCGGCGCGATGCCGCAGCCGGCCTATAGCCCGTCGGCGCACCCGATGCAATCGGGCCACCCCGGGATGGGCGCGCAGACCTCGCCCTACAGCAGCCTCGGCGGCGGCGGGGCGGCGCTGACGCCGGCGTCGATCAAGGTGCTGAACGGCGCCGCGGCCGGGCGCGAAGTCACGCTGACCAAGGTCGTCACGACGGTCGGCAAGCCCGGCGTGCAGGTCGCCTCGATCACCCGGCGCCCGAACGGCTACGCCTTCGCGCACGTCGAAGGCACCGCACGGCCCAGCATCAACGGGGTGCCGCTGGTCGGCGATTCGGTGCCGCTGCGCAATGGCGATGTGATCGAACTCGCGGGCACGCAGATGCAGTTCATACACCACTGAAATCGGCTTCGCTGCGACTCGTGAACGGCTTCACGGGCAGCGCCAGAGTCGTGCCGATCTCCCCGTGCCAGGGGACGAAATGCGACTTCGACAGCTTGCGCGGCGGCGGCTCACGGCTCAGCATTGGCCCTCTTCGGCGGGTGCATCGGGCGCCCGCTTTCTGTTGCCGCCGCCTCCATGCAAATCCGCGTCCTCGGTTGTTCGGGCTCTATCGCTGCCGGCAGCCGGACCACGTCTTTCCTGCTCGACGATGATGTTCTCATCGACGCCGGCACCGGTGTCGGCGACCTGACGCTCGACGAACTGGCCGGCATCGACCACATCCTGGTCAGCCACTCGCATCTCGACCACGTGCTCGCCATCGGCCTGCTCGCCGACAGCGTGACGCGGCGCCGCAGCGCCGCCCGACGGCCGCCGGTGCGCGTGTGTGCGCTACCGCAAACCCTGGCCGCGCTGCGCCAGCACGTTTTCAACGGCGTGATCTGGCCCGACTTCACGCGGCTACCGAGCGTCGAGCGCCCGGTGCTCGAGTTCGTGCCGGTCGAGATCGGCCAGGTTCTGGCGATTGGCGAACGCCGCATCGAGGTGCTGCCGGCGGCGCACACGGTACCGGCGGTCGGCTACGCCGTGCTCGGTGCCGCGGGCGGCGCCTGGGTCTACACCGGCGACACCGGTCCGAATCCGGCGCTGTGGCAGCGGCTGGCGCAGATCAAGGTGCAGGCGCTGGTCATCGAAACCGCCTTCAGCGACGACGAGCATGTGCTGGCGAGCATCAGCAAACACCTGTGCCCGGCGCAATTGCGCGAGGAGCTGGCGCATCTGTCCGAGCCGGTGGATGTCTTCATCACCCACATCAAGCCGGGGGAGGTGGACGCGGTGATGTCGGAGATTGCGGCCCTCAGCAGCCCGCATCGGATTCATGCGCTGGTGTCGGGCAGGGTGATGCAGGTCGGCGGCTGAGGGGCCGGCCGGCCGGACCGGTCATCTTCGAGTAATTGGCTCATCAGCCTTACCCCGTAAAATCAAACTTTGCGGGGTAACTTGTGTCGACGTCATCGCAACCGTCGCCTTATCGGCTTCACGAACTCGCCTTCCGAACGCAGTACGCCGAACTGAAGGAACGCTCTCGTTCGGCCGGCCCACTTCTGCCGGGAACGCCTGGTCGCCTCGTGGTACGGGACGGCACGGGCCACGCATACTGGTACAGAGGGTACAACTCGGTGCCGGGCCTCGCGGTGGAGGACTTCGTATGCAAGGTGGGCGACGAAGAGGCGCTGGAAACGGCGCGGAGCAGCATCGAATTCGCGCAGTGGGCTGCAAGCCAAGTTCGCGACCTTCGGAAGTTGGAGTTCCAGGTTGCCGACAAGGGCGTTTCACGCGTACTGGTCGAGTTGCACAACAACGGCCTTTTCGCCGCAGGGCTCACCGTCGTGGGCACGCTGTGCTACATGGCCTGGTTGAACGAGCTGGGAGCGAAAGCTGTTGCTGCTCGAACCCAGGACATTGATCTCGCAAGGCGCCGAAACCTCAAACTGGCGGCACGGTTGCCATTCTTGGAAACAGTCCAGGCGACTCGGCTCAAATTCTTTGCAATACCGGGTATGCCCAGCCATGCCCCGTCGACCTCTGTCAAGCTCCCGGGGCGCGAAGGTCTGCGGGTCGATGTTCTTGCCCCTGGCGAGGCCTTGGGGACGGTTGTGCCGATTCCCGAACTGGCATGGCATGCGCAGACGATCCCTCATTTCGACTATCTGCTGCACGAACCCCGAGAGGCCGCAATTCTCGCAGGGGGACATTGTGTCCCTGTGAGCCTTCCTCAGCCGGAGCGGTTTGTCTGGCACAAGCTCTACTCGAGCGCGTCTCGACAGAGTTTTCCGGAAAAGGCAGAGAAAGACCTGATGCAGGCAATCACGCTGGCGGCGATCTTGACCGAACAGCAGGATGAAATTCTTGCCGACTCGCTTCAAGACGCGCCGTCGTCGATGACAGCCATTGTGAAAAAAAGACTTCCGGCAATTCGCCGCGCACTGTCGGGGCAGCCTCAGGTGCTCGAACAATTCGAACTTGCGTTGGGCTAGCCCTCGCGGCGACCGGCTCAAAGAGAGGCGAGGCCTGTCGTCGCAAGGACCCCAAGAGAGGGCAGCTCAGCCCCCGCGGTTTCGGACATCAGGCCACGCGGAAGTCAGGCAGCCATGCGATCTGGCCCAGGTGCTGGGCTTTGTCGAAGTAGCGGCGGTCGGCCGTGACGAGCGTGGCGCCGGGGGTCGCGAAGGCGACTGCGTGGTACAAGGTGTCGAAGAGGTGGTGGCCGAGTTGGCGGGCCAGCGCGATGGCACTGGCGTAGGCCAATGTGGGTTGGCCCCAGGTAATGTCGAGCGCGGCAAGGTTGGTCACGTCTTGCAGGGCGCCGTCGGGCTTCACGCGGGCCAGTACGGCGGCCACTTCGGCCAGGAAGTGCGGGGGTTGAAACAGCTCCAGGCTGCCTTGCGCACTGGCGCGAAGGATGTCGAGGGCCGGTTCGATGTGGTCTTCTCGCAAGGCCCAGTCACCATCGACAAACCATTTGACCGCGACACTCGCATCAACCACGCAAATCACATCCGACCTTCGTCGCGGGCTGCGTTGAACCGTGCCGCCGTAACTCGCGGCGCGGTGGCGCGGTCGGCCAGAATGCGATCAACGGCACTGCGGTGCTGCTGGTGGCGCTGCGCCCGGTCGACCGCTTCGCGCATCAACTCGGCGATGACAGCGCTCTTGTTCTGCCCTTGAAAGGTGGTGTTGAAGGCTTGCTTGACGTCTTCCGGCACGCTGAAGTTGACGATGGCCATGGCAGTCCAAGGTTGTTGAAACTTTCAACAATATTGTCATTGAGCCTGGGCGCAAATGTCAACAACCCGCAGCTACCAGAGCGTCTGCGTACCGAATTCGACGAAAGCCGGGTCGAGCGTGACGAGGGCCGTTCGTTCCAGTTCGCTCTGCGCGGCCAGCATGCGGTCGAAAGGGTCGCGGTGGGTGGCTGCATAGCCGCCCGCGAGCAAAGCGTGGTGATGGTCAATCGCAAGGTGCATGAAGCCGTCAGCCATCACCATCTCGGCGAAACGTGCCGCTGCCTGCGGCACGCCGGCAAGCTTGCCCAGCCGCTGCTTGGTGGCGATTTCCCAGGCACTGGCGGCACTCACGAAGATCTCGTTGCGGACATCGGCGATCGAATCCCGCGCTGTTGTGCTGAGGCGCTTGTCGTCGGTCAGCCACCAAAGGTATGCGTGCGTGTCGAGCAGAAGCCGCATCAGCGTGGATCCCACGCATCGAGTTCCTCCTGCGGCAAAGGCTCGAAGAACGAACTGTCCAGCTGGCCGGGCAGCCGGCCCGGCCGCCGGTGGCCCGCCTCAGCCGCCAAAGGCAGCAGCCGCGCGTAGGGCTTGCCGGCCTTGGCCAGGATGATCTCCTGGCCGGCATGGGCCTGGTCGAGTAGCCTCGACAGGTGCGTCTTGGCTTCGTGGACGTTGACGATGGTGCTCATGGACGCGCTGGACTAGACTAAAAGACTAAGTCTACATTGAACCTAGACACAGCAGTTGACGTGCCGCCTGAGCCGGTTTTCTCAACGCTGGCGCGTGGTTACGTTGATCTGGGAGACTCACCGGATGGGTGAACGCACAGAGTTGAGCAAGTCGGCGCTGGCTTTGGCCGGCGAGGAAGCGATGGTGGTCCAGACAATGGGCGGCCGCATGCACGTTCGCTGGGACGAGACCGCCCGGGCGACGCCGCACGGGCAGTTGGTGTTCTT
>Ga0307513_10005990_pt1 | contig 15965 bp, 24 predicted proteins | sample 15_EM_MG_FD_202174 | JGI IMG/M metagenome (GOLD analysis project Ga0307513, IMG submission 202174) | Populus trichocarpa ectomycorrhiza microbial communities from riparian zone in the Pacific Northwest, United States - 15_EM | ecosystem: Host-associated > Plants > Roots > Unclassified | place... | reverse complement strand
CGCGGTGTAACAGACCACCCTCAAAACAATACGAAAATATTTCTGAGCCTGACCTCTTTGAATTATTCTGTCAACTAGAATAGACATTACATCTTTGGTCTACGTTCAGCAGAGCCGCGATCGACCCTTGTCCGCTAGGGCAGGGGTCATGCTCTGCTTTCGAAAGCCTCCTCTACTTCTAGATTCATTCGCTGACGCCAATTACCTTACAGCAACGGATAAAGGAATCAGCGACCAAACCCCCGGAGATTATGGTGTTCTCCCACCAGTCCTTCGGCCCGACTGGTTTATTTCTGGTCTCTGTGTAGGTATGTCTGGCTTATGACTCCTCTAGACGTGGGACTCGGTGCAAGACGCGTGCGCAATGGGTGTTGGCCCAAAGCCGTCTTTCGACAGTCATTTGCGCTCCTTCCGCTTCCTCCGGCAACTCCAGCAACTCCAACAGACATACACTGTTTGTGCAAGTGACAGTACTGGTATATTTGAAATGTCGGCCACACCACTGAAGCAAGTCTTGCTCGAATTCCCGGGTAATGTGATAGGTTTTCAAAGCAGCTCATTTGGGTGGAGAGAGTGCTCTGCAAGACGTGTTCATTTCTGGAAAAGACAAGTACAAGTAGCGGTAACTGACGACGCCAAGATCCGTTTCGTCCTCGATAAATCACCTCCTATTAACGCTCTGGTTCACTCGGTTTCAACCCAAGAGTATTCAACCCCAAGAGTTTCCCATGTCCTCCTCGTAGACCGCTAATCGTGATGCTCGCGACGAGGCAAAAGATTCAAGAACGGCAGCGGGTCCTGCATCAAGAGGATTTTGATGCCCCTCGCGTTGAAGGCGAGGAGGGTCAGTCCATTCTTTGCGAGCATGCGCGGCTGCCAGCCTTGCGGTAACCGTTCTTCGATGAGCCAAGTGCGGAGGTCGTCCACACTGTTGGTCCATCACAACAATATCAGCAAGGACAATCATATAGAAGACAAAGAGCGACAGAGGAGCGTGGTATGTAGTGGGGAGAGAAGACTAGTACGCACTGTCCACCAAAAACGTGGTCCATAATCGCATTGTTGTTCGCAGAGAAGAACTTGTGAATGAACTTGAGGGTGTACTGCCCATTGGTACGTTGACTGTCGCGTCTGCGTTGACAGGTGTACGCGGCGATGTCAGTGGTCGTCAAAACCTACAGGACGGCGGTTTGGTTTAGTCCTTGCTTCTTCCCCTCAACACGACTCGTTGAGTCCACGGGTACACACCTTGACCTTCTGCCGACCGATCGTCGCAGTTCCGCTCGCCGAGCGCAGGAGGCCGTTGATCACGTCGACCGAGGGCACGCCCTGGTCGGGTTGGAAGAACGCGTCCTCGCGGGCGATGCTGGCGTCGTGCTCAATAACATTGTGCGTATTGAGGTCGGAGAGACTCATGCTGTCCTTCCAGTAGTCCTTCCCGAAGAGTTTTGCAACGTTCATTGCGACCTAATGAAGATGGTTCGTCAGCTAACTCAAATTAAAGAGGAATACGTGGTATATACGCCAATACACAGAGTCGGGGAGAGGTTGTACGGCGTTTGGATAGCTTTACTCAGTTCGACGAGGGAGATGTTTTTGCCATCACGGGGGAGGATGCCTGGAGGACGCGTTAGCAAACACGCGCAGTTTTATATTCTGGGTTGTTGGGACGTACCGTGGTTGGCAAGGGTGTTCAGAGCGGGGCAGGGACCTCGAGAGTCACTGGGGGTGGGAGGCAAGTAGGCGTGCAGCGACCAGTCGCCTGACAAATCAGGTGAGATCACGTGCCGTGGTGACTTCATACTACTCACCCATGAATCCGGGTGCACCAGGAGGGATGACATGCCTTGGATCACGCTTTGGACTGACCCAATTGTCGATATTGAGGTAGAGGTCCCAGGTCTGCAAGTAGGCGGTCCAGAAGAGACCCTTGAGCTTTGCGACAATGGCATTGGCAGTGAGCACATTGAGGCCGAGCACGAAGCGGACGGGATAGGACCAGTGCATCTTGTGGGGATGGGGGAGGTCGAATGGGGATCGACAATGTGTATCATATCGTTTATAAGCCACGGAAGTGAGGCATCGAGAGACTGGCTGGAGACGTTGTAGTGGCATTTGGATATCGGAATCAATTCAACGTGCCCTTCGGAAAGGTGGTCCCCCCGCGAAGAGTGCTCATATCTTGTGTCATATCTTGGGCTTCCGAATGCAATCCTCCGCGGCGGATTGGTCGCCTGTCGGAAGTCGGCCGCCTCGCGAAAGCCGGTGCCTCGCATTGACCAACCAGATCAATTGCATTTTGGGCAGCGAGAACGATGCATTTTGGGCCGCGACAAGAAGGCGATTCAGCTCGTGAAAATCACCCTCGCTGCAGATCCTTACTTCTTGTTATTAATGATATTATTATTACGTCGAGTTTTCTTGGTGTATTTCTTGTTACAGTCATTTCAATCGTTAGATTAGCTTTTCTGCGGTAATCTTGTATCTTGGCTTGTCCACAACTCTCCCGTTCTCCACCGCCTGTGGCACTCCAGTCTTTGTACAAAGAGGCGGCTCTCTGCTCACCGTTCTCGACGTCCCTTGACACCAAGTCTTGTTTGATGTCCCGGTGATGTGATCCGCGAATGCGGGGCCAAGGGGAAGCCGATCCCTGCGTTGCCCAGTCCAGAGTTAGTTGCACTGCACGCAGTGTGTGCTTGGGTGGCACACAAGTCTGAGGCCGCCGAGTACTTCGCCAAGCTCAAACAGGATGCGGAAGAGACGACCGTGCTAGAAAGTGATGTTAGTTCTGCTTGTCTTCTTCATGGTCTATTGAGCTTTACTCGTGTTCATGTAGGGAAACGGCTGCATTAGTCATTTATTCCAGGTATCGCGGTCTAGGTTTTGCAACTAGAGTCTTAGTCATCTAGTACACTTGGTGCTTGTGGTGTATTGATTGCTATTATGCATATACCTTTCATCCGCCGGTGGTTCAATTGTTGTTGTCCGCAATGGACGACTCCAGGAACCACCAAGCTGTGGCTCCGTTGACACTGTACTGGTACTATGACTCTCTACAACCTCCTCAGCTATCACTAATAACGTCCTGAACAGCACCTGGCGATCGTAATGTCCGATACAGGAACGATTCTGCGCATCGGACTGTCCAATGAACGTCAAGATTAAACCCTGACAGGGCTTCCTGTTCTATGGGTTACACGAGGTTTTCATTACTCCACCGTCATGTTAGACCGGCCAATGGCTAGGAATGCAAAGTTGGCGGGACGGACTCTCCTGCCATCCAGAATTGTATTAAAGGTATCAGTATGAACCAAGAAATCCATCTAAGTTTGTAAGGCACTACAGAGTGCAACATTCCAACTAATGAAATGCTTTGACCGCAGCCACAGGCGGGTCCATTGGGACAAGTGAAACAGACTCCAAGAAAAGCTCTTGGTATAGCAAACAAGGTCTCGCTATGTTATACGCAGAGCCATGTCCGTGTATGTGATATTCTGTGAGGTGGGTATGCTGGATCAGGCGAGGCGACCCTGAAATGATACAATGCCAACAGGGTGGCCAATACACCGTGCAACGTGCGAAGATTGATCATCTTGCTTCCAAATGCGGCAGGTTGGTCGCTTGTCGGGCTGGCTCGGTTCGGGATTCCCGGTGTCTGATGCGTGTTGACCAACGGGCTGACCAGGTGCATTGTTGATGAGTATTGACAGTTGAGCCCACGCGAATAGGGTGGCAAAGCCCCTTCAGCCTCGTGAAAATAAAGTTTCGTCGCTGCAGACGGAGCACAGAAATCCATAACTATTTACCTGGTATTAGTAGTATCATTATTACACCGAAATCTTTCATTAAAATCATTTAAAACGTTAACTTTACTTTTTCTGGTTTTCTGGTTGTGGTAAGCTTCACAAACTTTGTTTCGCTTGGACTTGTCCACGACTCTATCGTTCTCCACCGCCTGTGCTACTGCAGTCTCGTACGAACCCAGCTCTCTGCTCATCGTTCTCAACGTTCGCAACATCATGTCCGACGCCGCCTCGCCCACCCAGCGTATCGTCCCTGGTGCACCGCCGCCCACGCCTCTTTCAAAATCACAGCAAAAGAAAAAACGCAAGGTCGCGGGGGTGAAGCGTCCAGATGGCTCGGACGGCCCCGACGTCGTCAAGCCAAAAGACGCCGCCCTCATCGACCATGTACCCACCGCCGACAATACAGATCCTGCTCTTCTTGCCTCCCCAGAAGAAGCCGCCGTCGCTGCTGCCAGCGAGAAGGCGGCTGACATTGCGCCGTCCATTATCGAACCCATCCTCGCTAACGCCCCCAAAAAGACGAGCGCGGTCGTTGAACTTGTGAACAAGCGTTACAGGGCCCTGACTAAGAAAATTGTACGTGTACTATTCACGCTCTTTTGTTGAAAAACCGTATCCCGGCAGCCCTGCGCGTCGCGTCGAAAGTCGGGTGACGCGTCACGAGAGGCGCGTGCCTGGTCGGCGAAGCATTTCAAGGCTCAGGAATACGTATGAGCTCGTGTAGCACCCGTGCATGAGGCCTACACGTCTTTACAGAGCGATCGCAGTGTTCCCGACCGCTCTCAAGATCATAACCATAACATTCTTGAGCCTGACCTCTTTCCCTACGGCCAAACTACCAGAATAGACACTATATGGCTTCTGTTGCTTAAGCACGTTCAGCAGAGCCGCGATCCACCCTTGTCCACCGGGCAGACTAATCTCGCTCTCCTTATGAACGCCTCGGCTACTTCTAGAATTATTTACTGACGTCAATGTTCCTTGCAGCAACGGATAAAGGAATACTCGACCAAGCCTGCGGTGACCCTGAACGAAGATCAAAAGCGGAATGTGCAAACCCTCCCTGCCCTTGAGGCGGTTATTTTGGAACTCGAAGATGTCCGGAAGGCCATCGAAGTAAGTATTTCAGCCTCCCAATCTGCGTTGTCGAAACTGACTCGCTATTTCAGGTACACGAAGGGGAAGAGGCTGTATCGGAGGCCCGTCGTCTCGCCGAGATCGAAGCCGTCGTAAAACAGCGTATCGCAAAAGCCGTAGCAGATACCACCTCGGCCACCAGCTCGCGCGCCGTCCAACTCGTCAACCTCATTCGCGTCCTCCCCGAACTCAATGCCTCTGGTGATTCGGCTATTGCTCAAGCCTCGGAGGTACTGCTTGCACACCACGAAGGCACCGCGTCATATGTTGAACTTTTCTTAACCGGTAAAGGCGAATGTCAGTGTGAACCTGTTTTTCCACTTGAGGGAATTACCGTAGTAAATGGGCTTTCTAGATTCTCACATGTCCACAATTCTCGAGGAACACCTCCACTTCAAAGCCCGCACGCCCACGCCCACCCTCCCTGCCGACGAACCTACCCCCGCTGAAGAACCGGCTGAAGCCGCAGAACCAGAGCCTGAACTCCCGGTCGTAGGTATCCCAGCAACAGCAAGCATGACGGGCTCCTTCCACTTTATGCAAGAGGACGAGCTCGAGGAGCAGACGCCGTTTGAGGAGGGTGCAGAGTGGGTGCAGCACCCCGAGCAAGAGCAAGGACATCAACACGACGATGTTTCGTCCACCGCAGCGGTACACGAGAGCACCACGGCCAGTACTCTCGACTGGTCCGCAGAAGACGAGCACGGCGACTCGCTCCCACCCATCCAAGGCCTGCACGCGCACTTCGGCACGCCGCAGGGCGACGCAACGCCCGTGGCTGCGCCGACTGCTCTACCCCCCGTGGACGATGGGCAGCCCGCTGCACCCGCCGCGGAGAGTGCGCCCGAGCAGCAGCAGCATCAACAGCACACCACAGCGACGGGGGGCGGTGGGTACACGAGCACGGGCCGCGGCGGGAGACACCACCCCGAGCCAGACTCGGAAGGGTTTGTCAATATCCCCACGAAGCGGCCCCGGGGTAGTGGCGAGCACCGCGGCGGGCGTGGGCGCGGTGATCGGGGAGGCTACCGTGGCCGTGGTGGGGGTGATTGGAGGGGTGGCCACCGTGATCGTGCACTGGGAGGCGAGGGCGTCGAGTACGGCAGCAGTGGCGAGCAAAGCGACCGTGGCCGTGGTGGCTGGAGGGGACGTGGGGACCGTGGGGACCGTGGTGACCGTGGGGATCGTGGTGATCGTGGTGACCGTGGTGAACGCGGTGAACGTGGTGAACGCGGTGAACGCGGTGAACGCGGTGAACGTGGTGAACGTGGTGAGGGGGGACGTGGAGAGTACAGGGGCCGTGGGAGGGGGGACTGGAGAGGACGTGGTGAGGGCTTCAGAGGTGGGGAGCATCGCGGTCGTGGCGAAGGACGTGGAGGTGGTGGTAAAGTCATTTCTCCAACAGTGAGGGATACCTGCTGACCCCTTGTGATAGGTTACCGTGGTCGGCCTATTGAAGCCCAGTAGCTTGAAAACGTGATGGCGCGCGTATTCTGAGCGTCCAAGTTTGTTGATACGCCCTCACCATCGTTGCCTCATCTTATCTTGCTTGTCGAATGTGCTTTTGTTTGAAATTTATCCAGTTGTTTTCTTGCACCGATGTACGACACCTTGCGAGACTGAGATGAGTTCTCCCTCCTCAAACTCGACGACTGCCTACAGTTCGCCCATCTTAATAACTGTCTAGCCATCCTTACAATACGTGCATATATGTACATTGGGCCCCTTATCCGCCAACCAACCACGATGTCACCACCTGTTCAAGGCTGGGTTGAAACCGAAAGACTCCAACTGTTTGTTCAACCACGTCCGTGAACCCATTAAAACTGACTCTCGTATCTCCAGGACGTAGCCCCTTTCCATATAGCCTGTTCTGTGTTGCCAAGTCCCTCTCGGTATTGCATCATAAGGGCAACAACAGCAGGATAGGCCATGAGTCGCTTGAAATCATCGGCGGTTGGATGAGGACTGATCGAGCAGCCGTCTATGAATGCCTTGGTGGCTACACCTTAAGAAAGGTGGCTCGGGAACTCTGCCATGAAAGCACGTCGTGCAATCGCTCTAGCTTTACTGCACCTTGTCGCAAATGAGTCAAATGTGATGGCAGTTAGGGTGGCATGTAATACCTCATCTATCGAGTATTTGATTGCCACCCGCATAGCCTGTGGGCTATACGATGGGAATGTGCAGGATATAGTCTGGAATTCTGATTTAATTGTTCAGCCGGAGGAACCATTACTGGGACTGCATGCCCTTACGGTGGATGGAAGATCCCCATCAGTGCCTCAAACTGCTTGAGGCTGTCTCTCAGGGCGATCGGCTCCTCGTCTGCGTGCTTTTTGATATTTCGGGAGTATTGTGGTAGGCTAACCATGTTCGCGAAGGCGCTCGATTCACTGCTGACGAAGAGTCGCTTATAGGCTCTAAATAGCTTATCGCCAACATTTTGCTCAGGTAATTAGACACGACAACGCCTAATAATGATCGGCCGCTCACCTGAAAGAGAACATTCCCATCTTCGAAATAGTACCTCTCATGCTGAGCCACCGTGATGCAGTTTGTGGATTGGGGCGGAGCGGAGCGGAGAAGTGAGGAGGTAGGCCCCGTCAGAACTCGCGGAAAACGGGGAGGAGGCTGACGACTTCCTTCGAACACTGAAACCTTCGGCACTCATAGTGTACATTTGAATATTTTATATTTTGTAATTGGGATGATCACCAGAAGCAGCGCGTGCGTCGCCCAGCCGGATTGGGTCGACAGAAGAGGCCTCATCCGTAGTCTCGGCGAAAAAAGCGCCTTTAACTCGGCTGAGGGCTACATGCTAATATAGTTCCGCGGGTGGTCTATTGAACCCAGTAGCTTGATTCGCTCTGAAAATATAAATGTCCGCGTATCTGCGCATTGAAGCTCATAATGTTGATATTCCACCATTGCCCCATCTCATCTTATGTGTTTGCTCTGGCCTTTAGTTGAATTCAGATTTCCAGTTGCTTCTTGCATGTGGTTGAGGCGAGTTTTCCCTCCTCAAACACGACCATTGGTACCACCAATTCACTTGCAGTTGTAAATATGTTGATGGTCCTTAGAGCTCGCAGCACCATCCCGACTCCGAAATGCATTCCAAACCGTCGTCTCATCCATCCATTGCCCATATGGACACCGAACCTATTATCTGTCAAGTAACTACGCACTTCGCCAAGTCTATAGATTGAACCCGAGAAGCTTGAACTCTTCCACTAACCATGGACCCTCTCCTGCGAATCGCGCGGCCGGTGCAAGCCCCTCCCAATCAACATCGTAATTTAAATTTGCACTTCTCCATGGGGCGTTGTTTCGGTCCCTATATCCCTCTCGGTATTGCATCATAAGTGCAAGGAAGTTAGGATAGGGAAGGAGTGGCCTCAAATCATCGGCGGTTGGACGGTAATTGATTGAGCAAGCTTTCATGAACGCCTGGATAGGGAAAGGCCCAGAAAAGTAGGTTGGGAACTCCGCGACGAAAGCTAACAATGCAATCGCTTTGGTAACCCCTTCCCCAACTGGTATGCATTGAATGACTTTTGTGATGGCGACTTGTACGTCATCCATCGAATATTTGACTGCCATCCGCATAGCCCGAACATACGTGGCAATGGGAATATCCAAGACGTTGTCCAGGAGCCTATGTTGACGTTAGTTCAGCCCATGAACCATTGCTGGATTTGCACGCCCTCACGGTGGATAAAGGACCCTCATAAGTGCTTCAAACTCCTCAATCCTTTCTCCCTCCAGGACGATCGGCTTCTCGTCTGTCTGTCCTTCGACCTCCTGGGAGTGTGGTAGGCTAAACATGCTAGCGAAAGCGCTCGATTCACAGCCCATGAGAGCTCGTCTATAGACTTTGAACAGCTTATTTTCAACCTTGGCCCGGTGATATAATTAGGCGCCACAAGGCCTAATAGTGAGCGACCACTCACCCGGAAGATGGCATTCTCATCTTCGAAATAGTATTTCTCGTGCCGAGCCGCCATGGGTAATCTTGTGGCTTTGGTGAGATTGGGGAGGAGACGGAAAAGCGGAGATGCCAGCTCCGTCAAATGTTGACGCTGATAAGCCGGGAAGAGCCTGACGCCTTAGAAACATTGGCACTTATAATGAGTATTTATTATCTATAGATTTTTTGGTTAAGGTGACCGTTCTTTAGGACTTACGGTACCAATAGAACAACACACGGCACTCATTCCTTACTATGGAAAGAGGACACTATCAAATGTCATTCGAACTGATATGACCAACAAGTAATGTCAGTACTTGAACAAATTAGTGAGGCCGGAGGTAGGCTCCGTCAGAGTTAGCGGAAAACAGGGAGGCCTGATGACTTCTTCGGAACACTGAAACCTTCGGTACTTATAGTGTACATTTGCGATCTCTATATCTTGTAATTGGGTTGACCACCAGAGGCAGCGCGTGCGTCGCCGAGCCGGGTTACGTTAGGTCAGCGGGTGGGGCCCAATCCGTAGTCTAGGTGAATAAACCGCCTTCAACTGGGCTTAGAGCTACATGCTAATTTCTTACAATAGAATTACGCGGTTGATCTATTGAACCCAGTAGCTTGATTGGCCCTGGAGATAGAAATGTCCGCGTATTCTGCGCAGCGAAGCTCATGACATTGATATTCCACCATTGCTCTATCTCATCTTGTGTGTCTGCTCTGGCTTTTGGTTGAATTCAAATTTTCCAGTTGCTTCTGCATGTTTCTCCGTCATGTGTGGTTTAGGCGAGTTCTCCCTCCTCAAATCCGACCATTGGCGCCACCAATTCACTTGCAGTAATGAATACATTGACGGTCCCTAGAGCTCGCAGCACCATCCCGGCTCCGCAATGCATTCCCAACCGTCGTCCCATCCATCCTTTGCCCATATGTACACCGAACCTATTAATCGTCGAGTAGCTACGCACCTCGCCAAGTCTATGGATTGATTCCAAGAGACCTGAACTTTGCTACTAACCAGCGACCCCCTCCGTTAAGTAGCGGGTCCACTGCTTCCCACTTCAAATCAGCATAGTTTGTGGGCGTGTGTACCCATTTGGCATTATTTGGGTTAGCACGTCCCTCTCGGTATTGCATCATAATGGCAAGGAAGCCAGGAAAGGCAAAGAGAGGCTTTAAGTCATCGGCGGTTGGATGTTGAGTGATTGAGCAAGCGTTTATGAACATCTGGATAGCGAAATTCCCAGGAAGGGAGTCTGGGAACTCCGCGACCAAAGCCAACAATGCAATCGCTTTGGTAATCCCTCGCCCAGCATGCATGCGTTGAATGACATTTGTGATGGCGACTTGTACATCATCCATCGAGTATTTAGTTGCCACCCGCATAGCCTGAACGTACGTTGCAAGAGGAATATTCATGGTGTTGTCCAGGAGCCTATGTGGACGTTCGTTCAGCCGATGAACCATTACTGGATTTGCACGCCCTCACGGTGGAAAAAGGACCCTCATAAGTCCTTCAAAATCCTCAATCGTGTCCCCCTCCAGGACGATCGGTTTCTCGTCTGTCTGTCCTTCGATCTCCTGGGAGTGAGGTAGGCTAAATATGCTAGCAAAAGCGCTCATTTCACAGCCCATAAGAGCTCGTCTATAGATTTTGAACAGCCTATCGCCAACCTTGGCCCGGTGGTATAAGTAGAGGCCACACGGTTGAATAGTGAGCGACCACTCACCCGAAAGATGGCATTCCCATCTTCGAAATAGCATTTCTCGTGCCGAGTCGTCATGGGTAAACTTGTGGCTTTGGTGAGATTGGGGAGGAGACGGAAAAGCGAAGAAGCAGGCTCCGTCAATTGTTGAGCTGATAAGCCGGGAAGAGCCTGACGCATTAGAAGTGTTGGTACTTTTAATGGCTATCTGTTATCTATGCATTTTTTGATTAAGGTGACCGTCGAGGGGACTTACGGTTCCAATAGGACAACACACGGCATATCTCCGTACTCATTCTTTACTATGGAAAGATAACACTATCAAATGTCATTCAAAACTGATATAACCAATAAGTAATGTCAATACCTGAGGAAATTGCCCTACTGGACAACAAGCTGAGATTGAGATGGAGCCCAAAGCTGCAAGGTCAACACGTGCATGAAAGCCCTAGGCCCACCACTTCAATGGTCACCCAGAGCCTGAAGGGGATAATTTTGTCGTCCTTTCTTTGTATCCAGCCAACCAGCGAGTTGAGGAAGGATAACCCATTATCATTTGTCAACTAGCAATGCGGTTCTAGTGTGGGAACGGTGACCTCTCCAGTCCGTCAGTTATGCGAGGAACTGCAATATAGATTTTTGAGGGAAAATGTAAGGTGGCAAAGGGTGACGTCCAGCGCTGTGTTCTTTTTGCGGGTCATAGTCCGCAAAGATGCCCGAAAAAACGGTACCAGTTTTCGGCACCGAGAAGCGATTAGGCGCGCCGAGAAGCAAGAAGCGAGACCGACATCAAGCCCCGACATCAAGCCCGCCAGCGAGGCCGTCAAACTGCCCGGCACGGCACTTGTGTCGGTCGGTCGGGGAAAGTAGAAACAGGGCGCAGACACATATGGCATGGTTTGGGGGATGAGTCATGGCCGAGGCGAGGCATAAGGACGAGACGGATCACAACAAGGTGTCAATCACCTTGCACCCGGCTCCTTCTGCAACCCTCGCTCTGATTGCCTTTCACAACGTACAGAGTCACCAGCAGGCGCTCAGATCGGTACAAGAACACCCTCTGAACTTACTCGTCTCGCTCAAGACCCGTCGTCGTCGTTCAACATGTTGGCCACACTGTCGCCCATCCCAATCCCAATGTTGCCACACTCAGCCGGCGCTCAAACTGCTATAGCTACTCGGAGAACAGCATCCAACTTTGGTGCGCCACACTTGAGGCGGTCATCGACGCCATCGCCCCACGCGCCCTCGCCGGAAAGACTTGTCCGGCACGCAACGGCCCCTGAGCCTCGCGCCTACACACCGCACCCTTCGAGGAATAAGAGGAAGGCCTCGTTCCATGAGCTCTCACCCGAGGTCGCTGAGCGACCCTCGAAACGCCCCAAGATTGAACAACCCCACTCAGGTACGGTGGCAATCTACTTTGCAGAAGGCGGATGATCACGAAACTAATGCATAATGAACCTGTTGTAGGTACAGAACCAATGCATATGGAGAAAGTGCAGAAAAACGCGTCGCGCCGTGCCAGTCTGTCTCCCCCCCAAGTCCCGACTCCGGAAATGAGCCCGGCTCCACCCGAAGAACCACCCGTCAAATCCGCCAGTCTGCTCTTTTTGGAAGCTCAGCGTGCAAAGCTGCCCACTATTGCCATCCCTGATTTCATGAAGAAAGACAAGCTAGCAGGCCGGCTGCGATGGGAGCAGGCCCAATGCGACATCCACGCACACCCACGCCGCACCGGCCGGCCGACCCGCCCCCAGCTCCCCTCGTCCCTCTCGGGTGCCCTACGTGCGCCGGGCACGTGGTCGAACCCCGCCGTCGCGCTCCCGCACCCGCAGCAGGACGCGACCCAGGCGTGGTGCGCCCGCACCGTGCACAGCGCGCGCACGCGCCCGAACCTGGTGTACGACCCCGCCGCGCCGCGCACGACGCCCGCGGCGCGCCTCGCGCGCTGGACGATGTTCCCGCAGGCCAAGCACGCCACGCCCGACCTCCGCCGCACGTGCACCCTCCTCGCGTTTGGCGTCGACGCGGGCGCGTACATGAAGAGCGCCGGCGTCCGCGCTGCGTGGATCAAGCATGAGGCGATGTATGGGCGTGCGAAGGAGTGCGACGAGGATGCCGAGACGGAGGTGTTGACGGAGATTTTGGACAACAACGCGTATTTGCCGGGTACCAACACCCACGGCTCTGCTTGGCGCCGCCCCCCTCCGATGCTATTTGAGGAGACCGAACATGACAGCTTCTTTGCTCTGCGCCGGGGGTCGGCCTGCATCTGGCCCGACGAGGTCGAGGTTGACGAGAGTGGGGACGTCATCATGTCTTCTTAACACGTTCAAATTCCCATCGCCGTCTTTCTTGCTATTAGCGTGGCCCGATCGCACATTCACATGGGTTCCATTTCCAGCGGTGGCAGAGAGTTGGACTGACCATTGCCCGTGCACGTTGGCTGCTCGTTCGCCCACTGCCACCGCTCACACCGAAGCATACACTCAGCATCTTAATCGCCTAGACCTCGACTTCATTATCATTTTATTACACATACTCTCACGTCTTTGCATTACATCCATATTCGGCATCATTCCTCTGCACCGGTACCGCTGATATGCATTCAACTGCTGTGTGTCTGACCGTGCAAGGACCTGTATACCTCCTATTATTTACATTTGGCCACTTGCTTGATTTACTGCACGCTAGTATCTCCCTCGGCTGCTCTGCAATGATGGTCATTGTGTATGCCTCGGCCCTTTTACCCCTTGGCTATTACCTGTTGCTTGTATTTTGTGTGCCTTGGGTTGTCGAATCCGAATGGAAAAGTTGTTTATCCTCACGGCCATCGAGAGGCGCGAGAAAGGCCAGGGCTGCATAGGCGAATGGAATAAAATGAGAGGTGGCCCGAAATATGAGATGAAAGTAAAATATGGCAAAATATAACATACGGCATATGAATTGCATGAATTGCGCGCTTGAGACTCTACCCGAAGTCCGAGATCGACGGGATTGACATGAAAATTAGTTGTTGCGGACGAATGGGAATTAGGGTAGATAGATCACGTGATGGGATTTTGTAAGAGAGATTAGTGAAAATTTGTGATAGCCGATCCGAGACCTGTGGAGAATTACAGAGATTGCACAGGCGTTGGTGGTGGCAATTTGATGGACGCCGGGGTGGAACGGAGGAGAAATTCCTTAAATTATATTACATCTACATTTTAAAAATTATTATTGTTTTAGCAAGACTGCACGCGACTGGGCTCGGCGAAGGAGCAGAGGGAGGTGGTAACGCGGGTGGAATTACAGCAGCCAAGGATCGATCCGGAGGACGGGTGCCTGGATAGTTGACGACGGGGGGAGGAGAGAGACGGAGCCGAGAGAGAAGACGAGAGGAGAGAGTGGGGGCGGTCCCACGAAGGTTTCGGACCAATTGTGCGGGACAAATCGCATTCCCCCGTCTGTCCCGGCACTCTGACCGGCACCACCAAAGCACAGCACAGCAGAAGAGCCAGAAGAGCAGTTGTAGCAAATCATTTTACACATGCCCCTTATTTTTTCGCTCCTCCCTCCCCTCCACTACTACTCCCCTCCCTCCGCTCTGACCGCCAACCACCTCGTCAATCGTGCCACCTAGCCTGCGCGAGTGCGCCCGTTCAAGCGATGGGAAACTGCATTTCCACATCCACCGGTGCCTCCCTGGCCTCCCAAGACCACTCAGCCGTCCTCAATCGCGGCGCAGAACGCCAAATGCGCGAGGCAAGCCGCACATTACCAACCATATATTATACTCACACATCGCTCACTTGCGTTCTTCTACGCGTCCCCCAGGCCAAAAAGGAGCTGACAAACACCGTCAAGGTACGCACCACTCACGCCGAGGCTGAGGCCCAGCCGCGCCACCCCCGTCCGTCGATCCTCACAGGTTGAGGGCCGCCCTCCCAACAGGTCTTGTTGCTTGGCACCGGAGACTCTGGCAAGTCCACTATCCTCAAAGTATGTCCTTAGTCATCGCTCTTCCCTTGAGCCTAGCCACTCACCGTCGGGAACGCCACAGCAAATGCGGGTCATCAACTCTATCCCTTGGACCTCGACCGAGATCGAAAGCTATCGTCAGATAATATGGGATAACCTCATCGAGGGCATGATAAAAATCCGTGAAGTCATGGATGAACTTAGTATCGAGACCTCCGAGGATAATATGGTACGTCGGGTGCTCGTTCCCTGTCCTGTGAAAGGATGCCCTGTTCTTACACAAGCCCGTTTTGCGCGGTGGCGTCCACTGACGAGCGGTTTTGCGCCCCACAGGCGCTCTTTGACCAAGTCGTTCGCGCATTCGAATTGGGAGGTCAGCAGGTCTATCCAGCACGGTACCAACGCATCCTTCAGACGCTGTGGGAGGATTCTACAGTGCAGAAGGTGCGCGCCCGTTCACTCGGCTCACTCTCTCTCGCCCGCAACTCAACGCGAATCGATCCTCTCCCAGGCTGTCTCAAAAGGCAGGAAACTCGCTCTCCCAGACAAGTACGTCCCCGTATTACGGCACTGACATGGGTATCACCTAACCCCGTTTAGCCTTTCCTAGTACGTGTCGCGATGCCGCTCGCCCCGCAGTTGTACCGCCCTAACGATGGGAACGCTAGTTTCTTCAACGATTTACCGCGTCTCTTCAACCCGACTTATGTCCCCTCAACAGATGTGCGTCGTCCCTGTTGCGTCATACCCTCCGCGAAGCTTCGATTCTTCGATTCCCACCCCACCCTTCTTCCCCGGTACGACGAGCGCGGCGAGCTTATCCCAAACCCCCCCTCCTTCCCCCGCAGGACATCATTTTTGCGCGCGCACGGACGATGGGCATCTCCGAGATGCACTTTGCAATGTCCGGCACGCCCAGGAAGAAGCTTGTCATGATCGACGTCGGCGGCCAAAAGTCCGAGCGCCGCAAGTGGATACACTGCTTCCAGGACGTCACGGCGGTCCTGTTCCTTGTCTCGCTCAGCGGGTACGACCAGTGTCTCGTCGAGGAGCGCAATGCGGTAAGTATGTCCCTGCACGGCGGTCCCGGGCAGACGGAGAGAGGGAGGCAGGGAGGGTGGTGGTGGTGGACGGCGGCTGATCGGTTTGGCAGAACCAAATGATGGACGCCATGGGCGTCTGGGACTCGATATGTTCCTCTGAGTGGTTCAAGGACACATCGTTAGTACGTGCCTGCCTCTAGCCCAGAAGCCAAATACGCATTCACTAACTCTATCACCGTGCAGATCCTCTTCCTCAATAAAGAAGATCTGTTCAGGGAGAGAATTCAGTACTCGTCCATTCGCAATTTTTTCCCTGTACGGCCGAGTCCTCCCGCAG
>Ga0307513_10005989_pt1 | contig 15965 bp, 14 predicted proteins | sample 15_EM_MG_FD_202174 | JGI IMG/M metagenome (GOLD analysis project Ga0307513, IMG submission 202174) | Populus trichocarpa ectomycorrhiza microbial communities from riparian zone in the Pacific Northwest, United States - 15_EM | ecosystem: Host-associated > Plants > Roots > Unclassified | place... | reverse complement strand
AAGCTGATCGAGACCGCTCGCGATCCCAAGGCCGGCCGCTATTCGGCCTCCAAGGGCATCGGCGGTCTGCGCAAGGCCATGGCCGGCTATTACAAGCGCCGCTTCGGCGTGAACTTGAATCCGGACACCGAGGTGATCGCCACCCTGGGCTCCAAGGAAGGGTTCGCCAACCTGGCCCAGGCGCTGACGGCGCCCGGCGACGTGATCCTCTGTCCGAACCCGGCCTATCCGATCCACGCCTACGGCTTCATCATGGCCGGCGGGGTGATCCGCCACGTGCCCGCGCCGTCGCCGGAGGAATACCTGTCGGGGGTCAGCGCGGCGATGCGCCATTCCAGCCCCGCGCCCAGCGTGCTGATCCTGTCCTATCCGTCCAACCCGACGGCCCAGTGGGTGGACCTGGATTTCTACAAGGAGGCCGTGGCGCTGGCCAAGAAGCACGACCTGCTGGTGCTTTCCGACATCGCCTATTCCGAGATCTATTTCGACGACAACCCGCCGCCCTCGATCCTGCAGGTGGACGGCGCCAAGGACATCGCCGTCGAGGTCAATTCGCTGTCCAAGACCTACGCCATGGCCGGCTGGCGCGTCGGCATGGTGGTGGGCAACGAGCGCATGTGCGCGGCGCTGGCGCGGGTGAAATCCTATCTGGACTACGGCGCCTACACCCCGATCCAGGTGGCCGCCGCCGCGGCCCTGAACGGCCCGCAGGACTGCGTGGCCGAGATCCGGGCCATCTACAAGAGCCGCCGCGACACCCTGGTCACCTCGATGAAGCGGGCCGGCTGGGATATCCCGGCGCCTGCGGCCTCGATGTTCGCCTGGGCGCCGCTGCCCGAGGCGTACAAGGAGGCCGGCTCGATGCTGTTCGCCAAGCTGCTGATCGAGGAGGCCGGCATCGCCGTCGCCCCGGGCGTGGCCTTCGGCGAGTACGGCGAGGGCTATGTGCGGATCGGGCTGGTGGAGAACGAGCACCGGATCCGCCAGGCCGCGCGCAACGTGAAGAAGTTCCTGGCCAACGCCGACGAGATCCTCGGCCGCGCCCACAACACCCTGGCCGCCCAATGAATGAACGGACATTGCGCGTCGGCGTCGCGGGCCTGGGGACGGTCGGCGCCGGACTGCTGGGCTTCCTGGCCGAGCGGCCGGACTTCGCGCCCGCCGGCGGCCGCGTGGTGGTGAGCGGCGTTTCGGCGCGCTCGAAATCGAGGCCGCGTCCGGTGGACATCTCCAGCCTGGCCTGGTTCGACGATCCCGTGGCCCTGGCGCTCTCGCCGGAGACCGATGTCTTCGTCGAGCTGATCGGCGGCTCCGACGGCCCGGCCAAGGCCGCGGTCGAGGCGGCGCTGAAGGCCGGCAAGCCGGTGGTCACCGCCAACAAGGCGCTGATCGCCGAGCACGGGGCGGAACTGGCCCTGCTGGCCGAGAGCGCCGGGGTCCCGCTGCTGTTCGAGGCCGCGGTGATGGGCGGCACGCCGGCGGTGAAGATGCTGCGCGAAGCCATGGTCGGCGACGAGGTGCGCTCCGTCGCCGGCATCCTCAACGGCACCTGCAACTACATCCTCACCGAGATGGAGGCCGGCGGCCGGCCGTTCGCCGAGGTGCTGGCCGAGGCCCAGCGCCTGGGCTACGCCGAAGCCGACCCGACCATGGACGTCGGCGGCTTCGACGCCGCGCATAAGATATCCATCCTTGCGGCGCTCGCCTTCGGCTGCGCGCCCAACTATGCGGCGGCCGAGATCGAGGGCATCGACCAGGTCGCCCTGCTGGACATCAAGCTCGCCAGGGACCTGGGCTACCGCATCAAGCTGGTCGCTTCGGCCGACCGCTCGCCGGACGGCGTCCTGGTGCGCGTGCATCCTTCGCTGGCCCCGCTGGCCCATCCGCTGGCCCAGGCCGGCGGCGCGCTGAACGCGCTGTTCATCGAGGGCGTGCGGATCGGGCGGATCTTCATCCAGGGACCGGGCGCCGGCGCCGGACCCACGGCCGCGGCCGTGGCCGCCGACATCGCCGACGTGATGACCGGCGCGGTGCGCCCGGTGTTCCAGGCGCCGGCCGGTTCCCTGAAGCCGTTCGTGCCGGTCGACCCGTCCAAGAGCATGACCCGCGCCTATCTGCGCTTCCTGGTGAAGGACGAGCCGGGCGTGATCGCGGCGGTCTCCGAGACCCTGGCCGAAGCCGGGGTGTCGATCGAGAGCTTCCTGCAAAAGCCGGTGGAGAACGCCGACGGCGTTCCCATCGTGCTGACCACCCATGCGGTGGCCGAGTCCGTGCTGACTGCGGCGATCGAGCGTATTGCGAATCTGCCGTCGGTGTTGGACCGACCACGGCTCTTGCGCATCGCGCGCATCTGAGAATCTCTGGATACTCGCGCCCTTCGGTTGTGCGCGGTGCCAAGAGCGGGAGACGACTTGATGAGTTCCGAAGTTCTGGACCGCGGACTGGTGCTGGACGCGGTGCGGGTGACCGAGATCGCCGCCATCGCCGCCTGGAAGATGGTGGGCCGCGGCGACGAGAAGGAGGCCGACCAGGCCGCCGTCGACGCCATGCGCACCGCGCTGAACGACCTGGCCATTGACGGCGAGATCGTCATCGGCGAGGGCGAGCGCGACGAGGCGCCGATGCTCTACATCGGCGAGAAGGTCGGCACCGGCAAGGGTCCGAAGATCGACATCGCCCTCGACCCGCTGGAAGGCACGACCCTGACCGCCAAGGCCATGGCCAACGCGCTGGCGGTGATGGCCTGGGCTCCCAAGGGGACCCTGCTGAACGCGCCGGACACCTATATGGACAAGATCGCCTGCGGGCCGGGCCTGCCGGCCGGGGTGATCGACCTGGACAAGACCCCGGCCGACAATGTGCGCTCGATCGCCAAGGCCAAGGGCGTCGAACCCTCCGAGGTGACGGTCTGCGTGCTGGACCGTCCGCGGCACGCCGACATCATCGCCAGCCTGCGCTCGGTGGGCGCGCGGGTCTATCTGATCACCGACGGCGACGTGGCCGGCGTGATGAACACCGCCGACCCGACCACCGGCGTCGACCTCTATGTCGGCCAGGGCGGGGCGCCGGAGGGGGTGCTGGCCTGCGCGGCGCTGAAATGCGTCGGCGGCCAGTTCCAGGGCCGCCTGGTGTTCCGCAACGCCGACGAACGCGCGCGTGCGGCCCGCTGGGGGATCAAGGATCTCGACAAGAAGTACGACCTGCACGAGATGGTCCGCGCCGACGCGATCTTCGCGGCCACGGGGGTCACCTCCGGCGCGCTGCTGGACGGCGTCCGCTATGAGGGCGGCTTCGTGCATACCCACACCCTGGTGATGAACTCGTCGACCCGCACGGTGCGCGAAGTGCGGATGAAGCGGCCGGTCTGACGTGACGGGGCGAGGCGCCCAGATGCTCCACCTTTGGGGGGAGCTGTCGCGGAGCGACCGAGGGGGCCTTCCGCGGACGCTCCCCCTCCGTCGCCCGCCGCTTCGCTCCGGACGCCACCTCTCCCAGTGGGGGAGGATCCTAGATGCCTGACGGCGCCGCCATCGCGGGCTATCTCGGCGTTGACCGCTCTCTGACCGGGCGGCGCTGGCGCGAGCGGGCGGCGGACGCCGAGACAGTGCGCCGCCACCAGCTGGCGCTCGGGCTGTCGGAGCCGCTGGCGCGGGCGCTGGCGGCCCGCGGCGTCGCCGACGGGGGCGGGGAGGACTACCTCAACCCGACGCTCAAGGCGCTGTTCCCCGACCCGTCCAGCTTCATCGACATGGACAAGGCAGCGGGCGTGCTGCTGGACGCCCTGGTCGCCGACCGGCCCATGGTGGTGTTCGCCGACTACGACGTGGACGGCGCCTCCAGCGCCGCCCAACTGGTCCGCTGGTTCCGCGCCATGGGCAAGGACCTGCCCATCTATGTCCCCGACCGGATGACCGAGGGCTATGGCCCGTCGCCCGCCGCTTTCCGCCGGCTGCGGGCGGAAGGGGCCGAACTGGTGGTCACGGTGGACTGCGGGGCCGCGGCCTACGAGGCCATCGCCTGCGCGAGCGAGATCGGCCTGGAGGTGGTCGTCGTCGACCATCACCTGATGCGCGACGAGATCCCCGCCTGCGCGGCCCTGGTCAATCCCAACCGGCCGGGCTGCGGCTCGGGACAGGGGGTGCTGGCGGCGGCGGGCGTGACCTTCGTGCTGCTGGCGGCCCTGACGCGCGAGGCCCGCGCCAGGGGCCTCTACGCCGACCGCCCGGAGCCCGACCTGCGCCAATGGCTGGACCTGGCGGCCATGGGCGCCATCTGCGACGTGACCCAGCTGGTGGGCTTCAACCGGGCGCTGACCAGCCAGGGGCTGAAGGTGATGTCGGCCTGGCGCAATCCCGGGCTGAAGGCCTTGCTGGACATCGCCAAGAGCCAGGGGCCGGCCACCACCTTCCATGCGGGTTTCATCCTGGGCCCCCGGATCAACGCCGGCGGCCGGATCGGGCGCTCGGACCTGGGCGCCCGGCTGCTCTCCACCGACGACCCGGAGGAGGCGCGCGGACTGGCGGAAGAGCTGGACGCGCTGAACGCCTCGCGTAAGGACGTCGAGCGCGAGGTGCAGGAGGCCGCTCAGCGGCTGATCGAGCACGAGAGCAACCAGGACGAGGCGCCGATGCTGCTGGTGGCCGCCGACGGCTGGCACCCGGGCGTGATCGGCATCGTCGCCGGCCGGCTGCGCGAACGCTACCGCAAGCCGGTGATGGTGGTGGGCATCGACCGCGCCGCCAATGTCGGCAAGGGCTCGGGCCGCTCGCAGCCGGGGGTGAACCTGGGACGCGCCGTGCAGGCGGCCTTCGACGAGGGCCTGCTGCTGGCCGGGGGCGGCCACGCCATGGCCGCGGGGCTGACGGTGAAGCCCGACACCATCCCGGAGCTGCGGGCCTTCCTGTGCGAGCAGGTGGCGGCGGAGGCGGCCTCCGCCGCGGCGGAGGACGCGCTGGACATCGACGCCCTGATCACCACCCGCGGGGCCGACCGGGCGCTGCTGGCCGACTTCGCGCGCCTGGCGCCCTTCGGCCCGGGCAATCCCGAGCCGACCTTCGGTTTCGCCGACGTGCGGGTGGAGCGGCCCATGGCGTTGCGGGGCGGCCATGTCCGCGTGACGCTCACCGACCGCTCCGGCGGCAGGCTGAAGGCGGTGGCCTGGCGTTGCGAGGAAACCGACCTCGGCCGGCGCCTGCTGCAGGAGGGCGGGGCGGTCCACGTGGCCGGCAAGCTCAAGGCCGACGACTGGCAGGGCCGCGCCAGCGTCGAGCTGGAAATCGAGGACGTCGCCGACCCCAGGCGGCAGCCCGGATGATGCCTGTTGATAAGGCGCCGGTATAACAGGCCCTGCGACTTGCACGGTCGGGGGAAGGCGGATATAGAGCCGCCCTCGCGCTCTGCGGTCCCTTCGTCTATCGGTTAGGACGCCAGGTTTTCAACCTGGAGAGAGGGGTTCGACTCCCCTAGGGACTGCCACGCGCGCGCCGCCGGAATTGTGGCGAAAAGCCGCCGGGCCCGCGTGCCCGTCGCAAAACCCCCATTGACGCCCTCGGTATCCGAGAACAGTGTTACCCTGGCCCAAGTCCGTTAAGGATTACGGGGGAGCCGGGCCAGAGGGGCATATGTCTGGTTACGAATTCGAAGGGGCTGGTGCGCACGTAGAATCCGTGCGGATCAGCGGGCGCATCAAGTGGTTCGACGCTGGTAAGGGTTACGGTTTTATTGTTCCGGACGACCCTGGCCAGACTGACCTGAAGGACGTCTTGTTGCATGTGACGTCTCTGCGCAATGCAGGGCGTGAAAGCGCGCTGGAGGGTGCGGTGATCGTCTGTGACGTGATCCGTAGGCCCAAGGGCTGGCAGGTGTCGGAGGTGGTTGACCTCGACGAGACCTCGGCCCCGCCGCCCACCGAGCGCCGCCGCCAGGACGACGGCGGGCACGGACATGGTTTCCGGCGCGAGCGCGACACCTATGAGCGCAGCGGCTTCCAGGCGAGGCCCGCCGCGCGCCGCCCGGCGTCGCCGCGCGGTCCGCTGGAGCGGGCCAAGGTCAAGTGGTTCAACCGCGCCAAGGGCTACGGCTTCGTGGTTCGCGACGGCGAGCCCGGCGACATCTTCGTGCACATCGAAACCCTGCGGCGGTCCGGCATCGAGGACCTGCAGCCCGGCGACGACGTGATGGTGCGTTTCGCCGAGGGCCCCAAGGGCCTGGTGGTCGCCGAGATCGAAGCCAACGGGATGGCGTAAACCGCCTTTCCGTCCCATTCATGGGCCGGGGAGGGAGAGAAGGGGACGCGGCGTCGGTGGATGACGCCGCTCCGAACGCAGTCTATGGATCGCGCCATGACCCGTCCGGAGCCCAATTCATGGCCAGCCTGAAGATCGGCCGGCGCGGCCTGATCGGCTTCGTGCTCGCCGCGGCCCTGAGCGCCTGCGCGGCGACTGCGGCCACCGAGCCTCCCCGCGTCGTCATGCTCAAGGTCGAGCCGCTGGAGATCGTCACGCCCGCCGGGCGGACGAAGCTGCAGGTGGAGGTGGCCGACACCCCGGCGACCCGTGAGCGCGGGCTGATGTACCGCAAGTCGCTCGCCCCCGACCGCGGCATGCTGTTCGACTTCAAGGCGCCGCAGCCGGTGGCCTTCTGGATGCACGACACCCTGATCCCGCTGGACCTGGTGTTTATCCGCGCCGACGGCACGGTGCTGTCCATCGCCCGCAACGCCAGGCCGATGGACGAGACCCCCATCTCTTCCGGCGGCCCGATCCGGGGCGTGCTGGAGATCGCCGGCGGACGCGCCGCGCAGATCGGCGTGCTGCCCGGAGACCGCATCGTGCATCGGATTTTCCCCCCCGGATGACCTCGTGATCGACGACGAGACCGTTCTTCCCGCCCCGGAGTTGCGGGTGATCGGACCTGCGCTGGCCGTTCAGCACCCAAACGGGCCGATGTTCCACAGGACCGGCGCTGAGCGACACACGAACGGCCTTGGCCTGGTGCACGGCGGAAATGGCGTCGCCGCCTGAGGCGGCGTGGCTTTTCGCCATCGGGGAGCTTCGCGCCGATGATGGCTTGGCGCGAGTGGCGAACATGCTAAGGAGCGGTTCGGAAACCCGCTGTTTCCGTCGGCGTAGGGTCTCGGGGCGTAGCGCAGCCTGGTAGCGCATCTGGTTTGGGACCAGAGGGTCGCAGGTTCAAATCCTGCCGCCCCGACCAGCGCGCCGGCGCCGTTTGAAGGATTTGGCATGCTCGCGCGCATCTTCCGGCCCTCCAAGAACGCCATGCAGTCGGGCAAGGCCAACACCAAGGACTGGATCCTCGAGTTCGAGCCGGCCGCGGCCCTCTATCCCGACCGGCTGATGGGCTGGACCCAGACCAGCGACACCGCCGGTCAGGTGCGACTGTCCTTCGACACCCAGGAAGAGGCGGTCGCCTTCGCCCAGGACCACGGCCTGTCGTTCCAGCTCGTCGATCCCAAGCCGACCAAGCGGATCATCAAGGCCTACGCCGACAACTTCGCCTATGGCCGCAAGGTCCCGTGGACGCACTGACCGCCGCCGCCGCCGGCCAGGACGGGTCGGGTCGGACGCTCCTGGATCGTTCTCTTGCGGCGCTCGCCGCGACCCCTTATCCCGCAGGCGATTGCGCAAATTCGCGCCCGTAGCTCAACCGGATAGAGCATCCGCCTTCTAAGCGGACGGTTGCAGGTTCGAGTCCTGCCGGGCGCGCCATTTCAGGGAATTGGCCGTCCACTAAAAGGCTCGTTCGAGCAAGGCCCGAACGGGCGCTACGCGCGGCGCCTGCCGCGCCGGCGCGTTGACACCGCCGCGGGGCCGGCCGTCAATCTTCCAAAGCGAACAGCGATAAGGGAGGACGGCCAATGAGCGCCTGGATCGTGGCGGACGTGTGGGAAGCGATCGCGGCCGCCCAGCCTGAGCGTCCGGCGCAGATCCAGGGCCAGCGCGTTGTCACCTGGGGCCGCTTTGACGCGCGGGCCGACGCGCTCGCCGCCCACCTGGTCGCCAAGAGGGTGACCCGCCAGGCGAAGGTTGCGGCCTATCTCTACAACGGGCCGGAGTATCTGGAGGCCTATTTCGCCGCCTTCAAGGCGGGACTGGCGCCGGTCAACACCAACTATCGCTACGGTCGCGACGAACTCTTCTACCTGTTCGACAACGCCGACGCCGAAGCCGTCGTCTTCCATGCCGCCTTCACCGAGACGCTCGAGCCGATCCGCGCGCGGCTGACCAAGGTCAAGGCCTGGGTCGCGGTGGCCGAGCCGGGCCACCCTGCGCCCGCCTGGGCCGACGACTATGAAGCGATCGTCGCCAGGCCCCCGGCCCAGCGGCCGTTCCGCGCGCCCTGGGGCCGTTCGCCCGACGACCTGCTGCTGCTCTACACCGGCGGGACCACGGGCATGCCCAAGGGCGTGATGTGGCGCCAGGACGACCTTTTCAACGTGCTCGGCGCGGGCGGCCAAGCCGCCCTCGAGGTCCCGCCGATCGAGACCGTGGCGGAGGCCGCGTCGCGGCTGGCCGCCGACGGCGCGCGTTGGCGCAGCCTGGTCGCGCCGCCGCTGATGCACGGCACCGGCCAGTTCTCCGCCTTCATCACCCTCAATATGGGCGGGGTGGTCGCCTTCTTGCCGAGCCGCCAATTCGATCCGGTCGAACTATGGAACGAGGTCGAGCGGCTGAAGATCGACAGCATCACCCTGGTGGGGCTGGCGTTTTCGACGCCGATGCTGGAGGCGCTGGAGGCCAATCCCGGCCGCTGGAATCTCTCGGGCGTGCGCGCGATGAGTTCGTCGGGGTCCATGTGGAGCTACGAGAACAAGCGCGGCCTGCTGCGCCATTGCCCCAACGCCACGATCTTCGACAGCCTGGGGTCGTCCGAGGCGGTGGGCCTGGCGGGATCGGCTTCGATGCCGGGGGCCGAGGCTCCGACCGCGGCCTTCATGCTGGGCCCGACCTGCGCGGTGATCACCGAAGACGGCCGCATGCTGGAGCCGGGCTCGACCGAGCGCGGCCTGATCGCGGTCTCGGGGTTCCTGCCGGTGGGCTACTACAAGGACCCGGAGAAGAGCGCCAAGACCTTCCGCGAGGTGGGCGGGGTGCGCTGGTCGATCCCCGGCGACTTCGCCGAGGTCAACGCCGACGGCTCGGTGAAGCTCTTGGGCCGCGGCTCGGTCTGCATCAACACGGGCGGCGAGAAGGTCTTCCCCGAGGAGGTGGAAGAGGCGCTGAAGACCCACCCGTCGGTCCGCGACGCTGTGGTGGTGGGCGCGCCGGATCCGCGCTTCGGGGAGCGGGTCTGCGCGGTCGTGGAACTGGAGGCCGGAGTCGCGCAGCCGTCGCTGGCCGAACTGTCGGCCCATGTGCGCGAGCATCTGGCGGACTACAAATGCCCCCGCGACCTCGTGCTGGTCGACACCATCGGCCGGGCGCCCAACGGCAAGGTGGACTACAGGGCGGTCAAGGAACGGGCGCTTGCGGCCCTGGATGTCCCGGCCTGACGACTCTCCTGGCGTGCGGACCCGGTTAGTGATGTGATGCCGGCTTCGACATCGCATCGAACTGGAGCGCGCCATGATCTGGCGGTGTCCAAGATGTCGGGGGACCTTCGACGAAGGCCGTGACCGGCTCCGATGCGCCGGGTGCGGCGCCGGCTACGAGGTTGTCGGCGGGGTTCCCGACCTGCGCCTTCCCGGACAAGGCTGGATCAATCTTGCCGACGACCTGGCCAACGCCCGGCGGCTGGCCGCCCAGCGCGGCGCCACGGCCGAGGACCTGCTGCGCCAGGTGTTCGGCGCCCGCGACGGCTGGGACGAGCGGCGCGTCGCCTTGCGGGTGCGGCAGGTGCTGGAGGGCCCCGAACGGCTGACCGGCGAGATCGACGGCTGGCTGGCCGAGGTTATTCCCCCGGACGGCGTGTTCCTCGACCTGGGCTGTGGGGCCGGGCCGTTGCTGGCCGCCGCCGCCCTGCGCGGGCGCTGCGGGATCGGGATTGATGTTTCCATGACCTGGTTGATCGTCGCCAAACGGCTGGTGGAGGAGGCGGGCGGTGAGGCGGTGCTGGCCGCCGGCCTGGCCGAGGCGCTGCCGCTGGGCGACGGGGCGGTGGACGCCGCCCTCGCCCTGGACGTCATCGAGCATGTGCCCGACCCCGACCGCCTGTTGGCTGAGATGGATCGTGTCGCGGGCGGCCAGATCGCGGTGGCCACCCCCAACCGCTTCAGCCTGACGCCCGAGCCGCACGTCTTCGTCTGGGGCGTCGGCTGGCTGCCCAGGCCCTGGCAGGCGCCCTTCGTGCGCTGGCGGAGCGGGGCCGACTATGCGGACACCCGGTTGATGAGCAGCTTCGGTTTGCGCCAGCGGTTGCGGCGCAACACCCACTTCGCCGTCCGGCTGTTGATCCCGCCCATCCCGCGCGAGGAGATCGCGCGCTTCCCGCCGCTGAAGGCGAGGGCGGCGCGGGCCTACAACCGGCTGTGCATGTCGCACCGGTTGCGTTGGGCCTTCCTGCTGCTGGCGCCGTTCTTCCGGGTGGTCGGGCGCAAGGCCGGGGCGCCGGAGGACATGGAGGGCAAGGCGATCGCGGCCTTCGCCCGGGCCCACTCGATCCTGTTCAGCGCCGGCGCGCCCGTCGTGGCGTTCGGGTCTAGCGCGCCATGTTGATGGATCTTCTCAAGCTTCAAAGCGTGGCGGGCGCCTGAACCGATTTCCACTTCAGGCTGTCACGCCCTAGGCTGGAGGGATGGGGATCCAGCGGCGCGAGATGATCATGACGGCGGCGGCGGTCGTCACCGGCGCCGGCGCGATCGCCAGGGGCGAGGAGGGCGGCGGGATGTATGGGCTGATCGGCAGGATGCAGGCGGCGCCAGGCCAGCGCGAGGTGTTGCTGGCGTTGCTCCTGGAGGGTTCGGGCGGGATGCCGGGCTGCCTCAGCTATGTGGTGGCCAGGGACCCCCAGGACCCGGACGGGATCTGGATCACCGAGGTCTGGGACAGCGCCCAGAGCCACAAGGCCTCGCTGTCCCTGCCGCAGGTGCAGGCGGCCATCGCCAAGGCCCGGCCGATCATCGCCGGCTTTTCCGATAGCCACGAAACCGCGCCGGTGGGCGGGATCGGGCTGCCCGTCAAATAAGCGTCGCCCGGCGTCTCGGCGAGTATGTCGCGCAGCTTTCGTTCGGCGCTCAGGTTCCGGCAGCCGCGTAGGCGTCGAGGCCGGCGCGCAGGTCGGCGATCAGGTCGTCGGGATGCTCCAGGCCGATGTGCAGGCGGATCACCGGGCCGCCATAGCCGGGATGGACCTCCCGGCACTGGAACTGCGGATCGCAGGAGATCGCCAGGCTTTCGAACCCGCCCCAGGAAAAGCCCAGGCCGAACAGGGTCAGCGCGTCGAGGAAGGCGTTGACCGCCGCCTCCGGCGCGGGCTTCAGGGTGAAGGCGAAGAGGCCACAGGCGCCGGTATAGTCGCGGGCCCACAGGTCGTGCCCCGGCGCGCCGGGCAGGGCGGGGTGGTGGATGGCGCCCACCTCGGGCTGCTCGGCCAGCCAGGCGGCGATCTTCAGCGCGCTCTCGCCGTGGCGGGCCAGCCGGATCGGCAGGGTCCGCAGGCCGCGCAGCATCTGGTAGGCGTCCTCGGCGGCGACCGCCCAGCCCAGGTGGTGGATTCCGGCCGCCAGCAGTGCGGCAAGCTTGGGGTCGCGCGCCGCGGCCGAGCCCATGAACACGTCGGAGTGGCCGCCCACATATTTGGTCAGCGCCTGGACGCTGAGGTCGACGCCGTGGGCGATCGGTTTGAACAGGTAGCCCGCCCCCCAGGTGTTGTCGGCCAGGGTCAGTACGCCCCGGTCGCGGGCCAGGGCGGCGATGGCGGCCACGTCCTGCATCTCGAAGGTCAGCGAGCCCGGCGACTCCATGACGATCAGGCGCACGGCGACCGACGCCCCGGCCACCAGGTCCCGCGGCGGGGTGGCCGGGTCGTAGTAGCGCACGGCGACGCCGAAGCGGACCAGGACCTTGTCGCAGAACCGGCGGGTGGGCTTGTAGATGGTGTCGACCACCAGCACCTCGTCGCCGGCCTTCAGCACGGCCAGCATGGCGCCGGTCAGGGCGGCCAGGCCCGAGGGATAGAGGGCGACGCCCGCCGCGCCCTCGAGCTCGGCCAGGGCGTCGGCCAGGGCGACCTGCGCCGAGAGCCCCTGGCGGCCATAGGTGACATGCCCGTCGTCGTCATAGAGCGAGCCGGCGTCCGGGAGCAGGACGGTCGAGCCCTTCTGGATCGCCGGGCCGACGGTCTTCACCAACGGCCTTGCCTTGGAGCCGGCGCGGATCAGGCGGGTTTCTTCGGCCATGCGGGTTGACGGCTCGGATCGAACGGAGGCGAAACTGGGCCGCCACATAGAGCCTTCAACCCCGCTGGATCAAGGAGCCGGGCATGATCAGACGCCTCGTGGCGGCCGCTTGCCTGTCGCTGGCGCTCGCCGCCTGCGACCGCCGGCCCGTCGAGGCGCCTTCGAAGGCGCCGCCGCCCGGGCCCGCCCCGGCGACGGCCGGGCCAGGCTACAAGGCCACGCCCAGCCCGACCCTGACCGCTGTGCGGGCGCGGGGGTGGCTGTCCTGCGGGGTGCATGAGGGCCTGCCGGGGTTCGCCTATCCCGACGTGCACGGCCAGTGGCGGGGCTTCGACGTCGACATCTGCCGCGCGGTGGCCGCCGCGGTGTTCGGCGACGCGGGGAAGGTCAGGTTCACCCCGATCAGCGCCCAGTCCCGGTTCACCGCGCTCTCGTCGGGCAAGGTCGACATTCTGTCGCGCAACACCTCCTGGACCTTCAGCCGCGACGCTGGCCTGGGGCTGGATTTTCCGGCCATCACCTATTTCGACGGTCAGGGCTTCCTGGCGCCCAGGTCGCTGAACCTGACCAGCGCCGACGAGCTGGGCGGGGCGAGGATCTGCGTCCAGGCGGGCACCGCCAGCGAAGCGAACCTGGCCGACTATTTCCGCACCCGCGGGCTGACCTACCGTCCCGTCGTCGTCGATTCCGAGGGGGCCGCGCGGCGGACCTACCAGGACGAGGGGTGCGACGCCTTCACCGCCGACGTCTCGGCGCTCGCCGCCTCGCGCTCGGTGATGAACAATCCCGGCGGCCAGGTGATCCTGCCGACCGTGATCTCCAAGGAGCCCCTGGGCCCGGTCGTGCGGCAGGGCGATGACGCCTGGACCGACATCGTCCGCTGGAGCGTCTACGCCCTGGTCCTGGCCGAGGAGCTTGGGGTCGACTCGCGCACCGCCGAGGGGGCGCTGGCGACAGCGTCCGATCCGCGCACCCGACGGCTGCTGGGCCTGGAGGACGACTACGGCGCCTTGCTCGGCCTGAGGAAGGACTGGTCCTACCAGATCGTCCGGCAGGTCGGCTCCTATGACGAGGTGTTCCGTCGCAACATCGGCGACGACTCCGGGCTCAAGCTGGAGCGCGGGCTCAATGCGCTGTGGAACGCGCCCAAGCCCGGCCTTCTCTACGCCCCGCCGCTCAGGTGAGCGTTGCGCACAGCGGCAGCACATGGGTCGCCGTCAACGGCGCCAGCGGTACGTCGATGGGGGCGCGAGGGTCGAACCAGAGGAGTTCGGCGATCTCCGCCTGGGCCCGCGGCGCGTCGGTCAATCGGACCCGGTAGAGGCTGGCCTGGACGGTCGCGTCGGGCTCGTTGGCGGCGGGGGCCTCGAAGTCGCCGAGGTGCAGGGCGCTGGGCAGATGCGCGCCGCAGCCCAGCTCCTCGCGCAGTTCGCGGTCCAGGGTCTGCAGGTCGGTCTCGCCCGCGGCACGCTTACCGCCGGGCTGCATGAAGGCCGCCCTCCCGGCCTTGCGCGCCAGCAGCACCTGACCCCGCGGATTGAGCACGACCGCGGCGACGATCCGCACCGCCTGTGATCTGTCGGCCATGGCTGCCTCCCGCGTGGAGGGTGGCGCTCTCGCCGGTCGCGCCAAGTGTTAGCGCCGACCACCCGGACCGCCTGGGCTCGCGCGAAACCCCTCGCCGCGGGCGTCTCAAGCGCCGGTGGCCACCGCGGTGTCGTCGCGGCCGCCCCATTCGGTCCAGGAGCCGTCATAGACGGGCGCCCGGTCCAGGCCCAGCGTCGCCAGGCCGAGCGACAGGAAGGCCGCGCTGACGCCGGAGCCGCAGGTGGTGATGATCGGCCGAGCCAGGTCGACGCCGGCGGCCTCGAACACCGCGCGGAGTTCGGCGGGGCCTTTCAGCGTGCCATCGGCATTGACCAAGGTCGACCACGGGACGTTGAGCGCGCCCGGCATGTGGCCCGAGCGGAGCCCTGCGCGGGGCTCCGGCGCCTCGCCGCGGAACCGCACGCCGGCCCGCGCATCGACCAGCTGGGCCTCGCCCGAGGCGAGCGCGGAGCGGACGGCCGTGAGGTCGCGCACCAGGCCGGGGTCAAAGCGGGGCTCGACGGCGACGGGGACGGGCGCGGCCGTCCCGGACTCGACCGGGCGGCCCTCGGCCAGCCATGTCTTCATCCCGCCGTCCAGCACCGCCACGTCGGGGTAGCCGTTGATCCGCAGCATCCACCAGGCGCGGCCGGCCGAAATCGATCCGGGGCCCTCATAGACGACGATCCGGGCCGACCGCGGCAGGCCCAGCGCGCCGGCGGCCTGGGCGAAGGCCTCGGCGGAGGGCAGCATGTGCGGCAGGTCGCTGGTGTGGTCGGCGATTTGGTCGATGTCGAAGAACACCGCGCCGGGGATGTGCAGCTCGCGGAACTCCACCACCCCCGAGCGGGCCTCGGCGGGCATGTACCAGCTGGCGTCGACCACACGGATCGCCGGGTCGCCCAGGCGGGCGGCCAGCCAGTCGCTGGAGACCAGGGGGCCGGTCATAGCCACGCAGGCTCCGGCAGGCCGCGTTCGGCAAGGAAGGCGCGGTTGTAGATCTTGCTCTGGTAGCGCGAGCCGTGGTCGCACAGGATGGTCACGATGGTGTGGCCGGGGCCGAGGTCCTTGGCCAGCCGGATGGCGGCGGCGACGTTGATCCCGGTCGATCCCCCCATCACCAGGCCCTCGTACTCGACCATGTCGTAGATGGCGGTCAGCATCTCGGCGTCGTCGATGCGGTAGGCGCGGTCGACCTTCAGGCCTTCGAGATTGGCGGTGATCCGGCCCTGGCCGATGCCCTCGCTGATCGAGGTCCCCTCGGACTTGAGTTCGCCATCGGTGTACCAGCTGTACAGCGCCGCCCCGTGGGGGTCGGCCAGCGCCACCACCACGCCGGGGTTCCTGGCCCGCAGCGCCTCGGCGACGCCGGCCAGGGTGCCGCCCGAGCCCACGGCGCTGACGAAGGCGTCGACCTTGCCGCCGGTCTGGGCCCAGATCTCGGGGCCCGTGGTGCGCACATGGGCCTCGCGGTTGGCGACATTGTCGAACTGGTTCGCCCAGACCGCGCCCGCCGGCTCCTTCCGCGCGAAGTCCTCGGCCAGCCGGCCGGAATAGCGGACGTAGTTCATGGGATTGGAATAGGGGACGGCGTCCACCTCGACGAGTTCGGCGCCGTAGAGCCGGATGGCGTCCTTCTTTTCCTGGCTCTGGGTGCGCGGGATGACGATGGTGCACGTATAGCCCAGCGCCTTGGCGACCATCGCCAGGCCGATGCCGGTGTTGCCGGCGGTGCCCTCGACGATGCGGCCGCCGGGCCGCAGCAGGCCCCGGGCCTCGGCGTCACGGACGATGTAGAGGGCCGCGCGGTCCTTGACCGACTGGCCGGGATTCATGAACTCGGCCTTGCCGAGAATCTCGCAGCCGGTGGCTTCGCTGGCCTTGTTCAGGCGGATCAGCGGGGTGTTTCCCACGGCTTCCAGGACGTTGCGGGCGATGGTCATGGCCCGCTACTTAGGCGGCGAAGCGGGCCTCGACCAGAGGGCGCATGCCCCGAAGGTCAGGCTTTCGCCAGGCTGAGCTG